>JADMIO011331780.1_pt1 | contig 106965 bp, 95 predicted proteins | sample 8958161 | NCBI WGS metagenome assembly JADMIO01 (sample SAMN16585339, study PRJNA669376) | soil metagenome | isolation source: Crop rotation soil | place: USA: Cullars Rotation, Alabama | collected 2011
CGCGACAACTTGTCCACGTGGAATTCTAAGCTTAGGATCCCAATGTGCTGGAAAGCATGTTCTTTCAGGCGGACGACTCGAAAAGTCTCGCAATAGATATCGATTAGCTCGCCAACCAGCCAGAGCTTGTAGTCATGGTCAAGTTTCATGGCGGGAAAGAACTCCAATCCAACGTTATCGTCCCTGCCCAGAAAATCAAGCGGGTGCAGCAGAAGCGATGGAGAGACCCCGGCCAGGCGACACAGAGCCAAAGCGGTTCGGAAGTAGGCAAGAGCAAGCGCCGAAGAAAATGTGCCGAGATGCAAGAGATAGCTTGTGTGAAATGGCAATCGAAGGCCCGGCAGTGTGGTTACTGGAATCTCAAGTAAGCCGTTTGCTCCACACCACCGGTATGGCTGAAGAGGGCGGAGGCCGTCCCTTACGGATCCAAAAAGTGAAGCCCGCTGCGCCAGTTGATCCCCAGTCAAATCCGAGTGTCGAAAATAATAAAGTCTAGCCAGGGGACCCAAGTAGGCGGGCAGGCTCGACGCGTCATACAAGTAGCCAAGCCGCTGAAGAACGCTGACGGTAGCGTCGGACACGGTGAACCCGGGACCGCGGAAACCCACCGGACGCTGCCCCGTGACTCGGATAATTTGTTCTTGTGCCGAAACAATCTCATGTTGAATCTTGTCCTCCGGCCCGAGATGGAACCATGGCTCGTGCGAGAAGGAATGATTGGCAATTTCGTGACCCGCCTGTGCGATCTTTTTCAGAGCCTGGTGATTTGGCTGGAGGGCCGCATCCTGGCCGACCACGAAAAACGTGATTTTGAGATTTCGCTGCGATAGAAAATCGAGCACGCGCGGAACCAGAGCGTCCAGGTAGGAAGGAAAGCTTTCCCAACTGGGATCCCCGTGGGTCTTTAGATAGGCCCACTTATTGTCGAGATCCAGCGAGAGGCTGGCAATTTTCTTCTCTGATTTCATGGCATGCAGGGATGGACAAACGGGTGCTGTCGAGCGATTGAATTGCGAATCGCCGTGCCGCGGTTTCCGCCAGTCGAACGGTCTCGTTGATATTCAACGTTCCGTTCACAATGTGGGTTGAATTGACCATGTTGATTCCGGGAATTGAGGTAAAAATGTCAGGCAACCCCGAGGAGTAGTTGAGCGTGGTAATCGGGAGCAAGTGCTTCACTCGAGAAATCTGGAAGCACAGCACATTCTCCCTGGCGAAGTGCGGGTACATTTTCACGAGCCCGTTCAGAAAGGACTGTCGTACCTGTTCGTCCGTCAACCCGAATTCCGGAGCATCCGACGAGAGGTACTTCGGGAGATAGACAAGCGACCGGCCCCCGAAATAATCACGCGGCACGAGGGCTGTCATTTCGATAATGGCCGTGTAAGGCACGTCCGGGTCGGTAATGTTAGTTATGTAGAAACTGGACAGCGGCTCCTTCAGGAGCAGAGATGCGCAAATGATTCCCTGATATTTGATTCGGCTCAATTGAGTCTTTTCAGCAGCCGTCAACTGGGGGCACATTTGCATGATTGGCGGTGCTGCGGCGGTCAGCACGACCTGATCGAAACCTTCGCGGGTGCCATCTTCAAGTTCAACTTTCACTCCAGAAAGCTCGGCTGAGGTAACTGTTCTCACCGGCTGCTTGAGACGGAGCTCCACACCCGCGTGTTGCAAGGCTGCGGCGAACCGCTGAATGATGCGAGCATAGCCGCATGGAACGAATCCGAATAATTCTTTCTTCGTGCCCCCTCTTCGTGCCGCATACATGCGAGCGATGCAGGCCCATATGAAAGCGGCAGAGGTCTCGCGGTAAGTATCTCCCAGCTTGGCTCGAAGAAGAGGCAACCATATTTTGTCAACCACATTTCGTCCAGACCATTTTTCCAGCCAGTGTACGACCGGGATTCCCTCCAGTGCTTTGCCGTCTGCAACTCTGGAGGCGTGCAAGATGGTTGCACCCAGGCGGACTTTGTCCAGTAGGTTCAAACCTGGAAACTTCAGAAACTCGAGAGTGTTGGAGAGGGAGTGGTGTTCGGAATCGACGTAAAAGCCGGTTCGGGTCGTGGCCCATTGAATCTCAGTCTCCAGTCCCAATTCCCTCAAGAGTGAGCGCAAATATCTATCGGAGGACAAGGTGACGTGATAATGCCGGTCCCAGACTACATCTCCCAACTGCCAGGCGCTTGCCAAGCCGCCCAAGGAGGGCGCGGCCTCGAACAGAGTGACGGACTTGCCCTGTTGCACGAGGCGCAAGGCGAGCGTCATGCCCAGGAATCCGCCACCGATAATTGCCCATCGCTGTTGTCGCTGCAAAATAGATCAGCCTGCTGGGTATTGGGGAATCACAAATTCGGGGTCAATTCAGTGATGTTGCAGTTCTTTAGATTGTAGGAATAGCCACAATTTGCACATCGTAGTTCGGCTGCGGTGGGTAAGCGCCCATTGAGAGAACGAAGCAAGGGATTCCCGCAACGGCAGACGTATCCCACGCAACGGGCCGGATTGCCAACCACCAACGCAAAGTCAGGCACCGAACGGGTCACAACTGAAGCCATCCCCACCATAGCGAATCTCCCGATCATGAGGTCACAGCCGATTGTGCTGGACGCGCCGACGGTTGCTCCTTCCCGCACCAGGGTTGGAAGCGTGTGCTCGTCCGGTTCGGACGTACGCAATTCCCGCAGGTCTGGAGTTGTGGCACGTGGGTAGCGATCGTTAGTAAATACCGTCCCGGCTCCGATCATCACTCCGTCCTCAATGGTTACTGCGTTACAAACATAGACGAAGGCGTTGATCTTGACTCGATTCCCGATGTGCACGTCATAAGCAATGTAGGTTTTCTCGCCGACGACGCATTCCGCTCCTAGACTGCTCGAGTGTCGAATGTGGACGTTGTCCCAGATGATAGTGCCTGGCCCTAATCGCACGCCGTCTTCCACGATTGCGGTGGCATGGATCCGAACCAGCGATGTGTCACTCCACAGACTTGTGGTCACACCAGGCTCCGAGTGATGGGTTGCATTGCCTTGCGGTTCGCTTCGAGCGAAGGGATAAAGTCAGATCCTTGACTACGGCGAAGTGCCTCGTAGGCCGACTCGATCATCCGAACCGAGGCAATTGCGTCTTCTCCGGTGATGGACAGAGTCTCCTCATCCCGTAGGGCGCGCGAAAAGTTCTCGATCTGGTTGCGGAACGCCTTGACCTTGCTGTAACCATGACCGAATTCCACCCATTCTCCGTGGGAGTAATCGAGATACTGAGATCTTTTCCAACCTACGGAGATTGCGCCGCGGGTACCGTAGATATCCAGGTAGCTGTCATTGCGTTTGCTGATGCTCCAGGAAAGGTCAAACCGGCAGATCACGCCGCTAACGCTGCGAATATATACCATCACAGTTTCTTCGACGGATAAGCCCTGGGTTCGCTTGCCCTCGAAGGCACGCACGTCGCCTGAAGAACCGACAAAATAGCGCATCAGGTCAACCGAGTGGGCCCCATTGTCGATGAGCACGCCTCCACCGCTGATTTCAGGCCGCGAATTCCATCGAGCAGCCATGTCCACGCGACTGGCGAAGGTGTTTTCCAGGGAGATAAGGCCGCCGAGAACACCGGAGGCCACCATGCTCTTGGCGCGCACGATATCGCCGACATACCTGAATTTCGAAGCCATGGTTAGAATGACCCCGGATTTCCGTGCGGCGTCGAGCATTTCCTGAGCGCTTTGGATGTCAACGCTGAAGGGCTTCTCACAAAGCACTGGAATCCCGCGCTCCACCAGATGAATGCAAATCTCGGGATGGGTCGAGGGCGGAGTGCATACAATCGCAGCATCCAAGTCGCAATCTTCCGCCATGCGCTCGAATCGATCGTAGCTTCGGCAGCGAATACCCTGGGCGACGGCATTAGCCGCTTCAGCGCGGATATCCGCAATTGCAACGATCTCGGCATCCTCGCACTGTTCAAAGGCCAGCACGTAGGATTGCGCGACTGCGCCGGCGCCCACAATACCGAATCTAAGTTTTTTCTGCAATTAGTTACCTGCACAACTCGAAAACAGTTTCACGAATACTGGCGGCCATGTAAGCCACATGCTCTTTACGGTAATTGTCGTTCCAGGGCAGAACGAGCACCTCGTTTAAGGCTTTCATGGTCGTGGGAAAAAGAGTTGGGTCATATCGAACAATGCCCGGCCGTGCCAAGGTGAAGGGAAAGCGGCTGCTGCCAAATGTCTTCTGTTCCTGGAAGATTCTGCACATGAACGCGGGCTTTTCTATGTAGCGAGGAACGCAGGAAATCTGCCTTGCTTTCAGCTCCTCCGCCAAAGCTACTGCTCCTCCTGGAATCAGTTCGCTGTTTATCCGCAAACAATATTTCCAATAAGCGTGCACGGTATCGGGAGAAACATGGGGCGTCTCCACACCGGGAAGGTTGGCTAGCTCTGCGGAAAGGGCTAAGGCTGCGGTGACTCGGTTTCGAACTCCTTGCTCCAGCTTGGATAGCTGGGCGAGAGCGACCGCTCCCTGTAACTCGCTCATACGATAGTTCAGCGCGAGGAAGTCATGATCCGGCTTCGCGTCGCCGTACCCCCATCCTTTATTGATGAACAAATGAAGACGCCGGGCCAAAAGGTCGTCATTGGTCGCGATCAGGCCGCCCTCCCCGGCCGTGATGTGCTTGCTCTGTTGCAGACTGAAACATCCTATTTTGCCGATTGTTCCCACGAAACGGTCGCGATGTTGGGCAAGGAAAGCCTGAGCGCAATCTTCGATCACCGGTATCCGGCGCGAATCCGCGAGGTCCATGATCTCGTCCATCTGGCAGGGGTTGCCGAAAAGGTGGGTCGCGATGATGGCCTTGGTGCGAGTGCTGAGGCATGGCCCTATAGTTTCTGCGGTCACGTTCCAGGTTTCAGGATCGACTTCTGCAAATACAGGAATGGCTCCCTGATAAAGGATCGGCGTGAGAGCACCCATGTCGGTAATGGGGCTGGTCACGATCTCGTCCCCGGGTTCGGGATCGACGGCGGCGACGGCGGCGTGGATGGCGGCAGTGCCGGATGAGCACGCGTAAACGTGCTTAACACTGAGCAGGTCCGCAAACTGCTGTTCCAGCCTCTTCACGAATTTACCCTGGGTACTGGAGAGAACCCCGCTGGCAATAACCTCTGCCAGGTTCGCCATCTCCTCCTGCCCCAAGCTCCGGCCCGAAGCTTCCCGGTCGGACGGCAGAGCCAGATGGTCTCGAACTAGTGTTGTAGCCACGTTTTCCTGTCTATTTGTCGAACTCAACTGACTTCACACGCGCGCTTTTGAAGACGAAAGAGCTAGAAGCCTTTGCCGTCCCCTGTGCGCTAGCAGTTGGCCCATCAAGCGGAGGTGCCCCCCAATAACCTGCAGGGTCTTCATCTTCGATTGGCCCAGGACTCGCCCTTCCAGAATCGCAGGGCACTCGACGATCACAGAACCCCGCTGATCGAGTTTCCCAATCATCTCAGTGACACCCAGAAATCCGCCGTCGGTAATTTCGAGATTGAAAACCGCACTGCGCCGATAAACGCGGAAGCAACTGGTGTAGGTTTGGAGCTTGTTGCGAAGAAGGCGGCGGTAGAAAGCCGACGCCGCGCGGGATAGACCTAGACGCCAGGCCGGGACGTTGAAAGCCCGTCCCAGCGAATGATACGGAGACGCGGTAACCAGGTCCACGCCCTCAGTGAGCAGCGGCAAGAGCTTCTCCAATTGATGCGGGTCGTAGGTGCCATCACAATCGATAGAGCAGACAATTTCGCTCTGCGCGCTACGAATTCCATTCAAGATGGTCGCGGCCACGCCCAGATTGTGGGGATGGCGAAACAGGGTGCAATCAGTCTCAGTTCCAAACAAACGCTGCAGGGACTGCCAGGTGTGATCTGTGCTTCCATCGTCCAGCAGGACGAGATGCACTTCGTAGTCCTCTGCCAGGGACTGCCTGACGCTACGCAACGTGTTTCGCAAATGCAGAAGAGTCGCCTCCTCGTTGAAGCAAGGCACAACGATCGTGATTGGAATCCTCACCTGGTGATGGACGGATTGTAGGGTCGAAGTCATCGCCATGCACCGCTCATTTTCTGGCCGTGACCATCAGCTTCTGCTAGGACACTGGCGACGCGTGCAATTGCTGGTTTCCGTTCCCTGCAGCCTTTGCGCTCAACAACGTTGCCAAGCAGGCTGCGATACGCGGACCGCTGTCACCATTTCCGAATGGATTTTGTACCTTGCCTACAGACTCCACCCAACTGCCCTTGCAGTAAGCCTCTTCCAGCATGGCCCTCAAACTCTCCGGACGACCTCCAACCAGGCGTGCGATACCGGCCTCGATGCATTCACTCCGTTCAGTATTCTCTCTGAGAATCAGCAACGGTTTGCCCAAACTGGGGGCTTCCTCCTGGATGCCACCCGAGTCGGAGACTATCAGCCAGGCATTGGATAGAAGCGAAATGAAGTCGCGGTAACCAAGGGGTTCGGTGAGGAAGACTCCCGGGTGACCGTCGCAGATTTCCTTCGCGGGGACCTTGACGTTCGGATTCGGATGCACCGGGAAGACCAAGACAACATCAGTATGCTCGCGCACGAAGCGGCAAAGCACCCGCAGGTTTTCGGCCAGGGCACTCCCAAAAGATTCGCGACGGTGCGTAGTAAGCACAATACGTTTTAGTCCCGCCGTTTTACGCAATAGACTCCTCACGTTGGAACTGTCGTTCGGATGACGAAGAAAGGTGATGAGCGAGTCGATGAGAGGATTGCCGGTCAAGAAGATTCTTTCCGGAGGGATGCCTTCGGAAATCAGCACGTCACGGTTTCGGCTGGTAGCAGCGAAATGGTACGTTGCCAGTCGTGTGATCGATATACGGTTCATTTCTTCTGGATAGGGGCTTGAAAGATTTCCCGATCTCAGCCCCGCTTCGACGTGACCTACGGGAATTCGCCGGCGGTGGCCAACCATCGCACCCGCCAGGGCAGTTTCCGTGTCCCCCTGGACAAGAATCAGATCGGGAGCTTCTCTCGCCACAACAGGTTCGAGCGCCCGTAAAATCTCCAAGCGCAAAGCGCCCAGAGTCTGGCTGGATGCCATAGTCTTCAGATTTTGATCGACTCGGATGCCGAACCGGTTAATGGCCTGATCAACCAACTCCGCGTGCTGCCCGGAAGCGACATTGATGGTTCGAAAGGAGCCACGCAGTCGCTCCAGGTGACGCATGACTGGCGCCAGCTTGATCAGTTCTGGCCGTGTGCCAAAGAGCGTGAGAATACTCTTACGACGGTGCATGTGTTTCGACATTGGCACACGGCCAAGTTGCGTCTTGATTGCACGAATAAGGGCCGCCCGGAGGAAAGGCGAACAATCGCTACGCCAGCAAAGCAAAATTCTGCCGCCCGCTTAAAACAGCGTGTAGATGAAGGGTGCGAGAGCCGATCCCTGAGCGAACACCAGCAGGGCGCCAAGCAGCAACATCACCACTACGATGGGCAACAACCAAAGCTTTTTGTTCTGGCGAAGGAACAACCAGAATTCTCGAATTAGAGTAGTCAAAATAGCCTCTCGAATTGCTCCCGGGATTGCCGGGGACGTGCGCGCGGGACCCAATAGGATAAGGACCTATCGCGCCGCCGGTTTAGAGGGTCCCAGGCTGAAAGCTTGAGCATGAGACCGAGTGGAGTAAAGACGCCGTAAAAAAGAATCAATAGCAGAACTCGACTGTTCACATAACCCAGAGCCGCTGCAAATTTCATCCAGGCGTTATGAAACGGAATTGCCCACCGGGGAACGAATGAACCCAAAAGCAACAAAATTGCCCCAGCCGAGCCCAAGCTCTCCGCCCGTATCGGATGGTGGCGGTAAATGCTCCAAAGTGAGAGCGCCAGCAGAACCGCACCCACGCTAAGAGCAGTCTTGCGGGCCTGTTTTATTTGACTAGGCATGATTTGACTAGGCACGGGGAACCACTCCTTTGCTGACCCATCCGCGGTTTTCGCTGCGATCTCACTGCTAGTCAAGCTGGAATTCCTCCTGCCACGATTTATCCTCCGCAAACTCGCCCTGCTCGCGCTTATCGAGGAGAAAATCGCCCAGCACCAGGTAATCCATTTCCGTCCGCATAAAACAGGTGAAGGCCTGTTCGGGAGTGCACACGATGGGCTCGCCGCGCACGTTGAAAGAGGTATTCACTAGAACCGCGCAACCGGTCAGACGTTCGAAAGCGCGCAGCAAGTCATAGTAGGGTTGGTTTTGTTCGCGGCAGACGGTCTGGACACGCGCCGAGTAGTCGACGTGGGTGACCGCCGGAATCGTGGAACGCGGCACGTTCAACCTGTCGATGCCAAAAAGTTGACTCTGCTCCTCGGTCATGGGGATGCGTAAGTCATCACGCACCGGAGCAACCAGCAACATATAAGGAGAATCGCAATCCATCTCGAAGTAATCGGACACTCGCTCCCGCAATACCGCGGGAGCGAAAGGTCGAAAACTTTCCCGGAACTTGATCTTGAGGTTCATCACCGACTGCATGCGCGGAGAGCGGGCGTCGCCCAGAATGCTGCGTGCCCCCAACGCGCGGGGCCCGAACTCCATACGCCCCTGGAACCAGCCAACGACCTTGTCGTCCGCCAGCACTGCGGCGACTCGCTCCGGCAGGCCGCTGGGATCAACTTGGTGGTATCGTGCCCCTGTCGCACCGAGGAAATCCCGGATTTCGTGGTGCGAGAACTCAGGGCCCAGCAGCGCTCCTGACATCGCATCAGGGTGCACGATCTCGCGGGGACCGCCGGCATATTGGTGCCAGACCGAAAGCGCCGCCCCGAGAGCACCACCCGCGTCGCCGGCCGCGGGCTGAATCCAGAGTTTCTCAAAAGGGCCTTCGCGCAAAATGCGCCCGTTGCCAACGCAGTTGAGGGCGACGCCGCCAGCCAGACACAGGTTGCGTTCTCCGGTCACCGCATGCGCATGGTTGGCCATGCGCGTCATCGCCAGTTCGGTGACTTCCTGGACAGAACGAGCAAGATCCATTTCCCGATCGGTGAGCGGTGACTCAGGTTGACGCGGCGCCCCCCCGAACAATCGGTCAAAGGCATCGTTCGTCATGGTGAGGCCCTGACAGAAATTGAAATATCGGAGATTCAGACGCAGCGACCCGTCTGGACGCAAGTCAACCAGTTCATCCAGTATTTTTTGCGTGTACAAGGGTTGGCCGTAGGGTGCGAGCCCCATGACTTTGTATTCGCCCGAATTTACTTTGAAGCCGGTGTAGTAAGTAAATGCCGAATACAGCAACCCGAGAGAATGCGGGAAAACCATCTCGGCCAGCAGGTCAAGCTGGTTTCCCTGCCCCTTTCCATAACTGCAGGTGGACCACTCGCCAACTCCATCGATCGTGAGGACAGCCGCGGACTCGAAGGGTGATGGGTAGAAGGCGCTGGCGGCGTGGGCTTCATGGTGTTCGGTGAACAGAACCTTGCCCTTGAAGCCGCACTGCTTGGAGATTTCTTCACGCATCCACAATTTCTCCCGCAACCAGAGCGGCATTGCCTGCAGAAACGAGCGCAAACCCGAGGGAGCGTAGTCTAGGTAGGTTTCAATCAGGCGATCGAACTTCTGCAGCGGCTTGTCGTAAAAAACCACGTAATCGAGATCATCAGCCTTGATTCCGGCATGACGCAGGCAGAATGCGACGGCCTGCGACGGGAAGCGATGGTCGTGCTTCTTTCGGGAAAATCGCTCCTCCTGGGCGGCGGCAACAATAACTCCATCCCGCACCAGGCAGGCGGCGGAATCATGATAGTAGGCGGAAATTCCGAGAATCCACATAAGAACCCTTCAGGCGGCGGAGGCCGCTTCGTCTGTGACGAGTGACGTGACGCAGTTCCAGTTGACGTCGGGCGCAGAAGCAGGAGTTAGCCGGGCATCGCGCTAGACATGCTCCTGCCCCAGTGGCTCCGACTCTTGCCGGAGATTGTCTGTCTTCGGAAGCAGAACGGAATCGTAAAGCTCGTAGAGTTGCTCGACGATGGCGGAAGCCTCGCAGCGCTCGAGCACACGACTGCGGGCGCTTTCGGCCAGAGCCGTTCTGAGATCAGCGTCTTCGCAGAGCCGCGTTACTGCGGAAACAATCTCAGAGATCGCGCCAGGCTTGACCAGCAGGCCGTCGCGTTCGTTGGTGATCAACTCCGGGATGCCGCCCACTGGCGTGCTGACGATCGGAACGCCGTATGCCATCGCCTCGAGCAAAGCAACCGGCAGGCCCTCGTCGTGGGACGGCAGCAAGAACAGAAGCGCCTTCTCCAGGAATTGTCGTTTTGCCTCCATGCCGATCCAGCCAGGAATCCGAATCTGGTTCTTCCACGGCTTGGTTGCGACGATCGCTTTGACCGGTTCGACATCGCCATCCCCTGCCAGCCAGAACTCGAGGTCAGGGCACCGGTCGAGGATCGCGGGAATCGACTCCAGGATGTCGTATGTTCCCTTCCTGGCACCCAGTTCCCCGAGCGTCAGCACCATGCGCTGGCGTTGGCTCGTCACCGCAGGAGGGCAGTAAACCGGGTTGGGCAACACGTCGATCGAAAGGCCCGAAACCAGCGACTCAAAAAACCGTTTTTGTTTAACCGACAAAACAATCAATTTGTCGGAACGAGCCAGGACCCACCGAATATATGCGCGCAGCGGCCTCGGCGTATTGTGATAAAAGCAATCAAACTCACCCGCGTGGCAATGAAGCACGAGTTTAGGGTGGACGAAAAGTTGGGCCAGAACGACGAAGGCACTCTTGCGATAACAACTGCCTCTCCATGAAAAATGGATGTGGATGACATCTGGTTCCCAGAAAAGCATCTGCCAGGCGGCACACATGAAAGCCCAAAGCGCTATCCCCAGCTTCTTCGCTTTCGAGTTGTAGTGCGACGTATAGGTAGCAACATGCCGCAGGTCAATTCTGGCGCGGTCCCATGACCGAAGATAAACGGTTTCAACCGATGCAATGCCGCCTCTCTGGGATAAGGCAGGGCCGATCATCAGGACTTTGCGGGTTGCTTCTTGGCTGGGCATTTCTGGGATTCAGTTATTGCTCAACAGGTTTTGATAAACGTCGTAGGTCTGCCGCGCTACCACTTCGGGTCGAAAACGCAGGTTGGCTTCTTTTTTACCCCAGGTCCCCATCTGGTGGCGGAGGTCCGTACTCCTTAAGAGCAATTTGAGAGCCTCGGCCAATGCCTGAGGGTTTCCGGGGCCAACCAGCAGGCCCGACTTTCCATCGGAGACGATGTCAGGGATGCCGCTGGTTCGGGTAGAGACCACTGGCTTGCCAGCCGCCATTGCCTGCTGAAAGATCATTCCGGCGGTTTCCTCGTGTGAAGCTGAAGCCACCATCTGGCAAGTGCCGTATTCCTTCAAGAGGTCCGCCTCAGACAAGTGACCGAGAAATGACACCGTGGCTTGCAACTCATTTGCCGCTACAAAGTCTCTGACCTCTTTGGCGTACGAGGGCTCGGTAAATGCGCCAGCGATTCTTAGGTGCACGCCTGGCACTTGAGGACGAATCAGAGCGACAGCCTGAAGCAAGCCGACAAGATTCTTCCGCCTCGTGACTGTCCCCACGAAAAGAATTCTCCCCGCGACTTCCTGATCTTGAAGCTGAAAGAAACGGCTGTCCACCGGGTTGTCGATGACACTAACCGATGCCCGGGACTTCTCGCGAACGAGCTGGCCTACGTACTCACTGACGGCTATGACATGCCTGACCCTTTGAAAAACGACTGTCTCCAGAAAAAGGCGAGGGAACTTTCGCACCGAGTCCATCGGCTCACGCTCAAAGTGAGCTTCTTTAAAAACAAACCCGTGAACCGTAGTGACGGTTGGGAATAACGGACTTGAACAGATAAACGGATACAGCGCGTGATTGTGGACGTGAACCACGTCCGGCGCAATCGCTTTGAGAAGTTGAATCACACGCCACTTGTCCGGAATACCGAGAGACAGGTTGCCGAGACGCCGGAAAGAAGGCAAAAAGTGCACCGTGCAGCCTGGCTCTTCACTCCTTGAAGCGTTGTCAATATCGGCGCGCGCCGAAATAATTGTCAACTCCACTTCAGGCATGGAGGCTAGGACCTGCTTCAGGTAAACGACCACCGCCTCGACCCCGTTCGCGATTCTGTCTGTCACCCTGGGATAGGCGCCGACGAGTGCGACTTTCAGACGCCGATCTGCGGTATGGCCGTTAGGATTCAAATAGCTCCTCAGTCGCATTTAGCGATCCACTGGATTTTGCGGCTCTCAGCTGTCCGAAAGTCTGGATAATGTCTGCGCAGAAACGATCAGCCGCGTAAAACTCGACCGCGCGGCGAGCCCGCTCCGTCATAGCGCGGGCGCCATCCGGGTCCTTGAGCAACCGGACCACGGCATCGGCCAGCTCGATCGGGTCTCGCGGCGGCACCAGCACGCCGCACTCCTCGGAGGAAAACATCTCCGCTACCGATCCCACATCGGTAGCGATTACAGGAACGCCGGCGCTGAAGGATTCCAGAATGACCGCCGGGAAGGTTTCACTCGCCGAAGAAAGAACCAGCAAATCAAGTTTCGAGAAGAGCCCGGCATCTACGGTTTGCCAGCCGGCGAACTCGGTTGCGGCGGCAATGCCGAGCTGGGCTGCCAGCCTGTGCAAAGCCGGCCTGCGAGGTCCGTCTCCAACGATCCGGAAGCGCGCCTTCGGGGCTTCCTTATGAATGACCGCGGCGGCCCGAAGAAAGGTTTCATGATCCTTCTCCGGCCGAAGCGCGGCGATGATGCCGACCACGGGCGAGCCGGGTGCCGATCTCTCCGCCCGAGGTTCTTTGGGCTGGGTCCGGCTGAGGTCAATTCCGGGGTAAACCGTCCGCACCCGGCGCGGGTCGAAGCCGTGATCCCGGCAAAGGCGAGTGCGGTGGCCGTGCGACGCCGCGATAATTCCGTCCGCCCATCGAGCCGCAGGCCTGAGGATTCTCATGTGCTCATCCATATGATCGTGCGAGTGGATCAAAATCAGAGGGACGCGGCACAGCCGGCCCACGGCTGTCCCCATCCACATCGCCTGCCGGTTTGAATTGATGAACAGAACGTCCGGCTTCAGGCGAAACAGGATTCGGGCAAGTCGCAGCGCCCCCAACGGATTCAGGCGATGCGGCGAGACTCCGGAAACCACCGTCACGCCGTTCGATTCAAGCGCGGACCTGTAAGCCACCGCTGGCTTGAGATTGATCACGACCGGACGCACCGGTGAGCGAGACATGGCCGTGGCCAGTTCCACCAGGTAACGTTCTGAGCCCCCGATGGCCGCTGAAGAAATCAGGATCGCGCACTTGGCGGCCGGCTGCCCGGCCAGAGGCAGGTCCTCTGCCGTATTCGAATTTGCATCAGCGGAGTTGCGGGCATGAGTCAGGCTCCAGTGGGCAAGCGCGACGTAAACGACTGCCGATGCGAGAGTCGCCCAGGCTGCACCGACTCCACCCAGCCAAGGTATCAGCCAGAGATTCATCCCGACGTTCGCCAACAATCCGGTGGCTGTGATAGCCAACTGATGACGTTCCTTGCCGATACTGGTTAACGCGCTGCCCTGGAGGTATCCGAAACAAAGAATCGCGCTGGCCGGGCCAAGAACCTTCAGAGATGCGGCGGCTCTCACAAACTGCGCACCGTACAGATAGTGGATGATCGTTCCCGGGATGGCCCAGAACAACAGGGCGGGCAGGGCTATCAAGCAGATCAAAGCAATAGAACTCTGGCGCCATTCGTAGGCCCACGACTTAATACCGCTGCCCCATCCCCTCGACATTCTCGGCAGAACCACCGCACACAACACGAGGGTTGCAGAGCACAGTCCCTCTACCAGACGGTAGGAAGCGGCGTAGAAGCCGGTCTCAGCCTCGCCTTTGAAGAGATAGAGCATGGCGGTATCCACGCGTAGATAAAGGTCGCTGAACATCCAGATCGCCATCAAGGGGAGCGTGGCCGCGAATACGGATCGCCAGGTCCCGCTGGATGGCCTTATCGGATGATGCTTAAGTAACTGCCAAACCAGCACGGCTCCGACAACGACGCTTCCGATCTGCGACACGGCGAAGGTAACTGCGGCAGTCTCGGGGCTGGGATGGTGCCTCACGAACAGCAACACGAGAATCAGGAAACCGGCCGATTGCATCACGTCAAGAACCCCGGCCGACCCGGGCTTTTCCGCAGTGATCAGAACGGCTCGCCAGGTTTCGGTGAAGCAAAGAAATACGAAGGCGAGAGCGAGACAGACGACGGTCTGGAACGATGCCTGTGAGGACGTCAACCGAAGGATCAGCGGGTAGAGCAACAGAAAAACTGCGCTGCCGGCCAGCTTAAGGCCCAATATTCGCCGCAGCAGACCGCGACGGCACTCGCGCCCCCCCGCCACCTCGCGGCTGTAAAACGGATCCGCGCCCATGTTGGGCAAAAAAATCAGCAGCGACGCCACCGACATGGCGAATGCGAATAAGCCAAATGACGTGGGTCCAAGCGCTCGCGCGGTCAGGACAAAAGCGGCAAAGCTCAGCAGCTTCCCTGCTCCCCTCCCCAACCCAAGCAGAATGGTTTGGCTAACCAGCGCGCGGACGCGCAGATCCCGAAACCATCGTGCCACGGTCGCGTTAGTTTCTGAACTCTGCTCTCCGATGGGCATTGGATTAAAGGGATTGCACCGGGTTGTCGTGGTTACGTCGCGATGCTCTTTCAATGAATGCCGCACCCACCCAAAACAAGGCATTCGGGGTGAGCGTGTAACGCAACTCCACCAGCAGAGCATTGATGACGAAGACAATGCCCATCAGGATGGCGCAAGTCACCAGGGCGCCTCGATCGTTTGTCCTGGAAAATTTTGAACGCAGGTAACGAACACCCAAAAAGAAGACCCGTCCGACCAGCAATAGATAAGCGCCACCCACCAGGATTCCCAGTTCCGCTACTGGAGTAAGCAACGAGTTGTGGGTGCCGCCTTCCCAGAACTGGGAGGAATCGATTTCCCCGAGATCGTCGAGCACCGACGGATCGTAGTATTCCTTCTGCACGTGATCAAAGTTGACAAACCCCACTCCGGCCACCGGATGGGCCGCGATCATTCTTAGCGTGGAGGCGAAAAGCAGGAGTCGCGAGTTAAGAGGTTCCTCTTCCTTCAGTCGGTCAGCCAGGGGATTGCGCGTAGCTGAAACCAGCGCGGCACCCAGGCACATCATCAGAAGCAGTATCCTGTAAGTCTTTCGCGCCGAACTGGCAATCAACGATCCGATCACCAGTATGACCGCCAGACTCACCAGCACCGCCCTGGTGTAGGTTAAGTAACATCCCACGCACAACAGAAGCGCAGCCGAAAACCCAATCCACCGCCACAGCCCGGCTTTCATTGAGTAGAAGAGCAGGGACAGCGGCACCAGCATCGCCATCACCGTGCCGTTGAACTCCGCTTGCAGAAATGGTCCCCGAGCCCGCCCCCAATGTTGCTCGATCGATGGATCGCCGATCTGCGAAGGAAACAGGGCCCATGAGAATCCCAGCCTCTCCGCCACGGCCGTGCCGCCAAGGTAAACGCCGAAGAGGACCATGATGGCGAGAAACGTTACCAGCGATCGGCGCGATAAGTCCGCCCTGACAACCGCGGCAAACAGAATGGCGGGAACCATGAAAAACTTGAGGAGCACGTCGGGCCCTCCTCCCGCATATCCCGTAAGAAGGCCTCCGTAAACAATTCCCGAAATCGCCGCGAACATTCCCAGGAGCGCCAGGCCAGCTTCGGTCAAGCGCAGATTCCAAGTCTGCATTCGGTAAACCACCATCTCGGCCGCCATCAACCCACAAAGCAGAACAAGTCCTACACGGTCGGCCGTGATTTGGGGCAACTGGGCTACCTGGGGTAACCCAAATTCGCGTGAGCAGGAAAGTGCAATCACCGCAGCGGTGACGGCCAGGATTGTCCCGCTGAATTCCACTGGGTGGACGGCAGCCGCGGTGTAATACCGGCGGCCGATCGCGGATGTATAGGCCTGCATTAGGGTTTGGTGGGGACTGACTGTGCCAGATTGTTATCTCGAATCAGATCGAGGGCGGCGCGAGCAATGTAGGAGTGCCCAATCGCGTTAGGGTGGCCGTCAAATCTGTTGATCCACAGCTTCCCCGCGTTTAGTCCCTGCACGTAGTGAAAAGTATCCGCAACAGGGATTCCCTTCGAGCGGAAGTAGTTCTCCGCGACCGCATAAGCACGCAGCGCCGGATGTTTCTGGTTGAGCGTAACAAAATAGGGAACGACAACTACTCCCAGCCGGGCATGAATGCTTTGCGTGAAGGCGATGAATTGATCCAGAGTGGATTGATTCCGCTGCCACGCCTCGCTGTTCTGAACGTAGTCGGTCACTTCTGCGCTAGCGGTCGTCCTTATCGGAAGCCTCAGCCAGCGGGAAAGCCCGGCAAGTTGCGGCAACAAAAGGCGAGCCAGATAACAGTGTTCCCGAAAATTCCATGATTGAAGAATCCCGCCGCTCGCAGCTTCATCGCTTGCTGTACGCCGTTCGATATCGTTGAGGTGGTAGCTCAGCAGAATGAGGTCCGGGTGAAGACGGGGCGCAAATTCCTTTAATGTTGCCAGTTCCTCGGCTGTATCGTAACCCGGCACGGCCAAATCGAATACTTTGATAGGCGCGCCCGACGAGGACAGCTCTCTCTCGATAATGCTGGGGAAGGAGTTCTCGTAGTCCACTCCGTACCCGAAGGCATAGGAGTCGCCGACCACAACAATATTGAAGTCTTTCGCTGGGTCTTTCGCCGAATTTACCCCCGGAAAGTCTGGGCCCCGAAATCCGGAAGAGTTTGTGCTGAACTGAACTCCGCCCGCATACCCTGTGAAGTGTGGCGGGTACCCGTACTGCCGAGGCGAGCCGGGAAGAGAAATCGCTTTGGTATCCGGCGGAGGCGCCATTTCCCGAACGATCACTTCCGCAACACCGATGCCCAACATAAGGCCGAGAAGGATCGCCGCGGCAAAGAACCCTCGAGTCTTGCGGACTGGAAGACTTGCTGGCCTGGTCAGTGTCAGTTCGGCCATGCAGGAGCCATCCTCTGAGATATGTATGGTGGCTGGTATCGCGATTGGAGGACCATCTCCAACGTCTTCGCCAGAGCCTCGCCCGCGACCCGGTTTCCAGCTGCGTTCCAGTGGCCATCCAAAGGCCAGTGAAGATCGATTTTGTTTTTGGCATATGCCTCAACGAACACCGATTGCAGGCCAAGATGGTAGGCGCCTGAGTCGTCTCCGACTTTTTCCATATCATTTTCGATGCAGTTAGGGTCGAGGGTTGGAGCATCCCGGCGTAGCTTTTCGGCCACCTGAGGCTGATAGGCCGGGTTATCCAGCGTCACGAGTACGAAGGGCATTCCGTGTTGTTTGGCAAATGCCGCCTCGCTCTCGAGCAGGCGGCGATTCAGCTGGTAGCTTGCCTGAAAATTCGCATCTGGTGTGGACGTGCAAAGGCTTAAGTATCCTTTCTCCACGTCGTATTGTTGTGAAGTGGCGGCTCCCCGTCTCCGAACCGCGTTGTAATCCTGGACGATCAGCGAAATGAGAGCAGATCTACGTTTGAACGGATCTATCCAGGCTCGAAAGCGGTATTGAGGGCTTCGGTTGAAGCTGTTGTCGAAAATCAGCGTGCCGTCGGGAGCGACATTATAGAAGGGCCGCAACGTATCCCCAGTCGTGCTCCGGCGGACGTCGGCTATGTCGTTACCGGGAAAGAAGAAGTCTACAATCACGTCCGGTGCAAATTGCATGACTTCGGTTTGCAGCAGAAAAAGCTGTTCGGTTTGGGAGAATCCCGATCGGCCGAAAGCCAGGACCTCGACCTCGGAGTGAAGTCGCTCTTGCAACAACCGTTGGGCGACTATTGAGGCCGTCTGTGAGCGTTCAACCTGTAATGCCTCCAGGAAACTATCGCCCAAGAGGGCAATTCGCACACTGCCCGGACGTTTCTGGGAGGACCATTCCGGGGCGATCCAGCCACCACGGTTCACATGCACCCTGGTAGCGAGATTTCCTTCCCGGAAAAATAAATCATGATCTCCAGGTACGTAGCGAAAACCTACATTCGGATCGGGCGTCGTCCAGGAAACATAAGCGCCAAATAAATGAGTTACGCGAAGGACAACTTCCAACAGGCCGAGCACCATTACCAACGGTACCAGCGCAAAAAGCAGGGTTCGCAGCCACCGCAGCCCACCTAAGCTCATGTCCTCTTTGGCTATTCTCAGAATCGGATGCGACACTACGCAGACCACACTAGAGCATCCGATAAATTCGGTCAGGGATGGGAAAGGTACGATTGTTGAGTACGGCGCCCAGCACTTTTACCCGAGCATTCTCCAAAGCCTGCTTGACCTTGCGAACCGTGCGCCAGCGCGTGGCGTTCGCTTCCAGCACAAGAACCACGCCGTCAGCAGCTCGACCCAAAACCGCCGCGTCGGCGTACAGACCGATGGGCGGGGCATTTATTACTACATGCGCAAACTCGGCCGGAAGACCGCTGAGCCAGCTCTGTACATCATGCAAAGTCGGACTGGCCCCATTTCTGCTGACCGAGTCGCCAGAAGCAAGCCAGAGATTATCCGCGACACGTCGCGAGGATCCTTTCGTAGGGCTGCCGTTCGACTCAGAAGAGTCGTCGAGCGGAAACAGATCAAATAACGGGCAAGCCGAGGGTGCGCGAACGTTGGCATCTACGACACAGACCTCAGACTGCACTAGTTCGGCCAGAATGCGTCCGATTCGAGCACATAACAGACTGCTGCCTTCGATGTTGTCGATACCGCAGAAGACCACCTGCGGTCGGCCATTACCGCCGGGATTTTCTCTCGTCAAGAAGAGACGCTGGATCAGACCGACAACCTCTTCGCGCGTGAACGATGACAGGTCGGGACTTGAGACCCGTCCGCTCGGTGCAGCAACGCTGGCCGGCATCGTCTGCGTGATCGGAGGCACGCGAAACAGGTCTCGATCCTGTTGCATCCGTTCCAGCACGTCGAAAGTCCTGCTCATATTCTTTACCTTGTAGGTGAAACCATCGATACAGACTCTTGCGCCCAGCGCCCCCCCGAGTCAAAACGATCTGGCCTTGTTGCCGGAAAGACAATCAGCTAGTAGGCGGCGTCCCGTGGGTATCCGCCTAACCAGGTCGGGAGGGATCGCCAGATTGAACTGCGGGCCGCCCCGGAGCCTTTGGAAGTGCCGGGCGTCGCCTTTGGCAATTCCTGAGCCGGGGATCCGGCGATTTTCCTTGCCAGCACTTTTACGTTCTGATCCGATGCAACTTCCTCGACGATCTCACAGTCGATCTTCTTCCGGCCCAATGCAAAAGCGGTGGACATGGCGCCGAAGCAAATGTTGTTGACGTTGCGCGGAATCCCGCCGCTCTCGCGCGCGACCAACTCCAGGGCATCACCCGTAAACAAGGGTTTACCCTGATAGCCGGCGACCCCGAGCCTGTGGCGGACATATTGCCCCACTTCGGCGGTGTCGAGCGGGTCCAGAAACTGGGTGACTGAAATTCGCTGGGTTAGTTGCAGCATCTCAGGCTTCATCAATGTCGTTACAAGCTGGCGCTGGCCGGCGAGAATAATCTGCAACAGCTTGCCTTGCGATGTTTCAAAGTCGGAAAGTAAACGGATTGTTTCCAACACCGGTTCGCTGAGGTTTTGCGCCTCGTCAATCACAAGAACAAATTGCTTCCCCGCCCGCGCTTCGCGCACCAGCACCTGATTCAACTGGTAGTGCATGGAAGCGACATCGGGCGCCGGACAAACACCAAGGTCCTGCAACAAATATCGGATCAGGTCCGAGGAGTCGCAGCAGGTTTGGAACAGGAAAACCGTCCGGGCGGCGGCGATGCGGAGGCGTTGCAGCAACTGGAACAGAAGGGTGGTTTTTCCCATCCCCGGCTCGGCTATCAACGCCATAAAACCCCGACTTTCCTTGATGCCGTACCACAGCGAGGCCAAGGTCTCGCGATACATGTGATTGAGGTATAGAAATCGGGTGTCAGGAGTTACTCCGAAGGGCTGCTCCAGCAAGTCGTAATACTCTAGGAACATTAGGTTAGCTGCCGCTCTTTAAGGATGGATGCCAATACGGGTAAATCCAGCAAAACCACGACATCGTCGGGAGTGCGGACCGTTGGGTCCAGGAAATCGGCAAAGAATGCTATGCCCACGCTTCCAACGCCGGCCAGAAATGCACAGAGCAAAACGTAATAGGAGAGAGAGCGGGCGGGCAGTACCGGCACAGTCGCAGGCTCGGCGATGGCGACATTAAGGATGCCCCGGGCGTCCAAGGCGTCGTTGATCCTGGCTTCCTCCTGCTTTCGCCGGTACAAAAGGTAGTTGTCCTCTTCGGTCTTGGCCGTTCGCAAGAGATCCTGCTGAAGGATGGCGGCCTGCTGCAAGTCGCGAGCGTCACTGCGGTACTTAGCCAAGGCCGCCAGGTTTGCCTCGGATCGCGCTTTCAAGCCATTGAGATCCGTCCGGGCTTTGGCTAATTCCGACTCTACCCACTCGTAAGTTGGGTTTTGGTCGGTGGTCTCGTCACGAACCGGGGCGTCCTTCTCTCCCGCGATTGTAGCCCGGGTCTCGCGAATCTGTTTTTCCACTTCAACCACGAGCGGGTAGCTGGGCTCGAACTTCGACAGCAGCTCCGAGCGTTTCAGCTCCAACGTGAGCAGAGTGGACTTCATTTGCTGAAGCAGTTGCGGATTGTCCGCAGTTCGGAGCTGGGTCGTGAGTCGAGGGGGGATGGACCTGGCCTGCTTCTCTAGCGCAGCGATGCGTTTCTCAGTTTCGGCGATTGCGGCTTGAGCCTGGGCCACAGAAGCTTCCTCTTCGCTGGCTTTTTGTAAAGTGAGATCGCGCTCGTACTGCGCTGACACAATTCCATGCTGGCGGGTGAAGTCGGTCAAGCGGCCCTCAGCAGCATTAAGACCCTGACGCAGGTGTTCGGTTTCCTGGTCAAAGAACCTGAATTCGCCTGTAGGCCGGTTAACCTGAAGATGCTTCTCCAAATATAGAGAGCCCAGCGAATTCAAAATGCGAGCGGCCAGATCGGGATCGGAAGATTCGAGAGTCACGGAAATCAAGTTAGTCTTGCGCACCGGTTCTGCCTTCAAGAGCTTTCCCAGCGTGCCCACGGCTTTCGCGATTTCCACTTCCTTTGTCGATTTGCGAAGATGCAGCCAGGAATGCCACTTCGTTTGCAGGTCGTTTGCCAGAACCACCTTCTGGAGCAAGCCCGGGCTGTTCAATAGTTCAACTTCCGAATTCAACTCGGACTCGGAAACTTCCTGCTGCAGCATCTGGAATGGCGTGTTCGACTGCGAAGTCACCACTGGATCCACACGTCCATGTCGGACCAGAATCTTCATTTCCGCCTTATACGAGGGCTTCAACACGCCCGATAAGATGACGGCGAGAACCAGGATGACAGCGAAAGACGCCAGCACAAGGCGCCTCTGACGGAAGAGAATTGCGGCTACGTCACGTAAAGTGACAGTGTGGTACCGGCGGTTGTCGAGGATCTCGATCGACGACTCCGGACGCACCGCCAGACTTTCAGGGTTCCCTTCGGTTTTGAGCGAGGTCGCCATAGGCGCCATCCTGGTGGTGATAGTGATTAGGAATTCTTTGAGCTGTTAATCGGAGGGAGAACACCCTCGGCTCGGGTCAGTGGGAAGAATTCATCGCCCCAAAATTGAACTCGGATCCGTGTAGGTGCCGACTGAATAAGGAACATACTTCCGGAAGCTGCTGATGAATTTTTCCGGCACAAAGAGCGTGTCTCCAGGCTGCAGTTGTGCGTCCTCGTTTGCGTTTTTGCCATGATAGATATCTTTGAGATTTAGCTTCTTGACCTCGACCATATCCGCGGACACGCGGCGGAACAGAAAGACCTGTGTCTTGGCTCCTGCCGTAAGCCCACCAGAAATGGCAATCGCCTGTGACACGGTAATATCGTGCCGCAGATCGTACTGACCCGGCCTTCCAACCTGTCCTCCAACGATAAAAAAGGCCTTTTGAAAATCTGCCAGATCCACGTCGATGATGGGGTTGTGCAGGACGGACGAATACGCCCGTTTTAAGGCCTCTGCAATCTCAGGAACGGTCATTCCCTGGACGTACAGGCTGCCGGCGCTCTGCAGGTTAATAAACCCGTCGGGCTGTACCGTGACCTGGCGATTGAATTCCGGGGAAAGCGGGAAAGAGAGGTTCAGGACATCATTTCGCATCACCCGATACCGGGGATGTCTTTGCTGAAGAGTTGGTGTGTCCGACTGTGGCGGATTCGCACCAGAGATCTCATGAGGTTGCGGGCCGGCGGCTGCATCAGATGCCGAGTCCTGCTGGGCAACAAGACTACCACGGCCAGCGACTAAGACTATCGCCAGCGCGACGCCGGCTGATCTTAAGACGGCCGTGGTTATGGTTTTCATTCGAGACTCCCGTGCGACCATCGTTAAGTGGCTAGACCATGGAGTGGTGACAGCTCCGCCCTCTCAGTCCCATCAGGGTTTGCGGTTCGATCAATTCTCAGCGTCCAATATCGGACGATTGACGGACTGACGCGCATGGTGCGTCATTTGTGCCAGGTAGTTCACCAATAAACTGCCCCGCAACTGCAAATCCCGTGAGCTGGTAGCACGCTTCGACCCGGCTCACTCTCCCAATACAGTGAAACCGCGTGGGGCGTTGTACGGAACCGAAGGGCGGCAGCACAAATTCGACTTCAACTTCGACCCCTACGGGAGGAGTCTTCGCCGCAAGGACGAACATTCCGCCTTGACCAAGGTTGACGCAGTGTCCGTCATGGTAGTAGTTCGCACCGTCCGTCCAGCGGAGTAAGACCGGCAGAGTTATCTGAAACCGCCGCGAGTTCCTTCGCTCGATCGACTGATCCACACTCGTACCCGTTCTTTTGCGGACGAAGCAACCTTATCGACGACGTGCATGCCCCACAAGCGGGAGACTAGCCCCCCGACGATGGAGCCATGCCCACGCTTAATCATGGCCATCCGTTTCTACGGGGAGTTAACTCCAGGGCTCTTTTGGGGGCGACCCCATCCGAAGTGAATGGGGCCGTTAAGACCTGGAATAGAGAAAACTTTTTCCACAGGGTTCAACAAGTTATAAAAGCGAAAGTCGTCAATACCGAGCAATATGGGACAGAAACGCTAAGTGTGGGGTCGCTATCTTCTCTTCTTATCCCGTCTAGCCGTTTTGCTGGTCGGTTTGGGTATTGGAGAGATTTTGCCGTATCGACCCTGTTTCAGCTTGTTTGATCTTTGGATCTTGTGCGAAACTGCTTCGATCCAGCTGAAACCTACCCTTTGCATCTGAGCAGTGCGAGAATCCTCTGGCCGAGATCAGGATGGGTTAATAATGCAATCGAAGTTTTCTGCCAGCTCGATACCTAGCCAGGCTCTTCGCGTTTTGATCGCTGACCGAAATCGGATGGGCAACCAGCTTCTTGCGGAGTCGCTTGGGCGCGACCCCCGCTTTGAAATCGTTGCCGTGACCGCTCCTGCAGATATTTTGTCGATTGTGGCTACCCTCCAACCCAATTTGGCATTGATCAGCGCAGACTTTGAGGGTACGGCCAAGAAGGGTCTTCAGGTCGCTAGAACTCTCACTCGCCGAGACCCGTCCGTCCGGATTGTGATCATGCTCGAAATGAGTTCGCGGGAATCGGTGATTGCTGCCTTTCGCTGTGGCGCTGCAGGGGTGTTTTGCCGGACGGAGTCGCTATCTGAACTTGCGAGCTGCATCGAGCGTGTGGGCCGAGGCGAAATCTGGGCCAGCAGGAGCCATTCTGAGTTTTTGCTCGAAGAGCTCAGGAGCACCCCATCCTGCGAAGGCATCGGGGCCGGCAAGATCGATCAGCTTTCACCCCGGGAGCTTCAGGTGGCCGAGCACGCTGCTCAAGGAGAAAGCAACAAGCAGATTGCTGACCGACTCGACCTAAGCGAGCATACTGTAAAGAATTACCTATTCCATGTTTTCGAGAAACTCGGTGTGTCGAACCGGTTTGAGCTGCTTTTTCTACTGTTTAAGGAATGTAACAGTGAAGCCACGGATCGGTCTGGAGTGCCGCTTTCGATTGAGCGGGGCCATCCCATTGAGACGTATCTGAAAGCCGCCGAACAAGGATCGGTTGTGGCTCAATTCGTTGTCGGACTAGCACATCTCGAGGGCTATTGCGTAGAAAAGAATGGCCATTCGGCGTATTACTGGCTCCGGGTGGCGGAAGTGGGTTCGTGCGAACTCGGGCACCGGAGCCGGGACCTGGTAGAACAAGCGCGGAGCAGTGTGAAAACGGACGAAATCGAGGCGTTGGAACGGAATGTCGCAATCGCGGTGAAAAATAATAAACTTTTGACCAGCAAACGCCCTTCTGAGCTCATCCAGCGCAGGAAAGACTGGCCACCGCCACTACCAGTAGCAGTGTAGGGGCAGGCGCGCGCCTTGTACACTTCTCCTACGTCGCCCCGCGCCCAGTTGCGACAGGGATTCTCATAGGATCTGGCTGAGTTCCGGCGGAAAGCCCCACGGCGCGCCTCACATCGAAGCACACTTTCGCGCAAATGGGGACTGCTCCGCGCAAAGTCGGCCGGCTCTGCCAACGTTGATAACTGAACGCGTATCGCAACTCGTACAAATTGTTAAACGGATCCTGAAAGGCGCGCTGAACGTCACGAAATCCGGCGACTGCGGCGTACTCGCGCAGTCGGTGCTCGTGGAGGCCGAGCGTTCCCAACCCGGCGCCGCCATTCGCCAGCGACGTCGTCATGCAATAGAGAACGCTGATGCCGTGGAACAGTGAACCCAGCGGATCACTGCTCTCCTCGAGGGTCGCGGAACAGTTGGCGTCGAGGCAAACGTAGATGCCGTCATGCCGCAGGCCTTCGCGAATACCGTCCTAAATCGCCCGCAGGATACTGAAGATGAAAAAGCTATGAGTTTCTTTGGAGGAACAGAGGGCCATGCGGATGACAGTCAGGAGTAGCATGAGCCGACTGTCATCGCTGCGGCGTGAGGTCGCCTTCTGACTTCGCGGCCCGATGAATGAGCCGATTTTCTTTTTCGTCTAAGAGACGAATGATTTGAGCGGTAAGCTCTAACAGTTTTTTAGGATCTTGTTCAACCGATGCTTGGCGGCACAGTTCCATCCACTGCTGGCGATCTTGCATTTCTCTCTCCTCGAAAAAGCACTCTTCGTCCCTTGAATGTCTGGTAGCACGAATTCTGCCATTTCTTATTTTTCTGCAACTTGCGCTTTGGGCGGAGTGGGGTCCCGGAGTTTTTGGCAGAGAAGGAGAGAAAATCTGCGCTACACAGAACTCTGTACTTTTGGCTTTATCTCTCTTGAGCATCGAATGCAAGGGAAACCGCATTTCGAGGACGGGAATCCAAAGTGGCATGACTTCGATGTGCACAATCGAATACGGCTCTGGCGCGCAGAGGCAGTGCGGCCGCTCCGCGGTAGGCGAGTGCGCTCATTGTGGCGCCTCGGTTTGCTCCTCGTGCGCGAAGGCATGCTGCGACCGGGTGCTATGCGGGTATTGCTACGACTTTCATGTGATTCATTCGTGCCTGAAGAATTCTCCGCCAACGGAGCTCCGATCCGTTCCAGTTGCGTTTCACCCGCGGCCTCGCCACTATGCTGTGTAGCCACTTCTTCCACCGGGTGGCGTATGCCAAAACAAGGCGCGCGGCCTTTGTCGTGGCACTTCGTTGCAAGATGCCTAAACGCGAGCGTCACCAGGAATCAGAGGGGACTTGGTGGTGTGAGAGCGGACAGGCGCCTGCTAGCGCGATCGGAGCAAGGTTTAGGCCGCGCCGCTAGTGTCTACATCTACAGACAATCTACGGAAATGACCACGCGATGTGCATTCTTGTTGGCCAGTTAATGCTCTCCGCGGGTTGATATTCAGAAAGCAATCGACTTTTCGTTTTCCTCATCGCGGGCGAGCGGCGTTTTAATCGCTCTGACCTCTCCGCCAACGCTTCACCGGATTTCTGCATCTCCATATCGGCGAGACTATCGTCGGAGAACACAAATGAAATTCAGGAAGAAAGAACTACTCTTTGGCGTCCTGCTGGGTGCGGGACTCAACCTGCTTAATTCCTTACGTGATCATCTTCCGGACAATTTAGACGACATCAAAACCCGAGTCAGGGACACGTATAGCACAGCATCCGATCGCGTGAGTCGAGCCAGCGACGTGCTTCGTGGTGAGGAAGATTCGCATCTACTCGGCAAAGTCGGTGCCCTGCTGGTTGGAGTCGGAGTCGGCGTCGGGGTGGGACTGCTGATCGCACCCGCCAGAGGTGACGAAACTCGAAGCAACATAGCCGAGAAGGTTTCGGAGTTCGGTGACAAGGTCAGGGAGAACACCGGAAAGAAACCGCAGAGCGCAACCGGGACTTACGGAGAGTAAACAAAAGCCGGATCCGAGTGGGTCCGGTTTGAAGCGCGAAAGATTCTCTCGTCAGCCACGCGCTGGACATTTACCTTAAAATTAACAACGGGTCGGAATGGACAGCGAACTACATCACGCGGAGAATCAGGCAAGAGGAATCGCGTACGAATATTTCTGGTGCGTTGCAGGGCGTCATCAGGCTTGCGTTGAACGATTACAGGAAACGTCCGGTACAGTTCCATACCAGGTATGGCTGAGTCTGTGTTTTGAGCCGTTACTTTTCGGTTTGGAGTTTTTTGGTGAGTACGCTGGAAAACATTGCACAGCACCAGAGCAAGAGTTATTCGTCGCGGAATTGGAAACGGCAACTCGCTGGCTAATTTCTACCACGCTCTTCGAGCCGAACGATGTCAGGTTTCCTACGTCCGACCCGCAACCATCGGCGCAGCCTGCGGCCAAGCGCTGGGTGTTAACGGAAGGGCATGAAAGAGCCCTCGCTCCCTTCCGACGATGGTGCGAAGCACGAGAACGACAATTTCAGCGCCGATTGGACAGGAAGATATTTGGACGGCATTTTGAGAAGCAAACGAATCCTCACTCGGATTCGAGCAGGCTCTTCGAAGATCTAAAGACACACCTGGCAAGAGACGGCTATCACTGCCCGGAGACTGTGCTCTACGTATTCGCAAAAGGTGTCGTAAGCGAAGCCTACCGGATTCGTTCTGGGGTCTTAAGCGATTTGTTTTCGGAGCGACGGGAACGCTTTGAAGCAGGAAGTGATTCCCGTCGACCCAACCGTGCGCGGACTGGATGATTCTACGGATTTGGTCCACCGTCCACGACAGTCTCAACGAGCGGGCCATCAGCTTCGGGCGACGGCCAGTAGCTCGGTCCTGGCCCATCGCACCATGTTCGTCACTTCGTTGCCGGCAACTTTACAACAACGACCCTCGTTGAGAAACAACCAACTCCTCGGCTTTCATTGACTTGCCTACCCTTCCGCCATAGCATGCTTGCGCATGATCGGCAAAGCCATTTCGCACTACCGCATTGTCGACCGGTTGGGCGGCGGCGGGATGGGTGTGGTTTACAGGGCTGAGGACACGCGGCTGCACCGTTTCGTAGCGCTTAAGTTTCTGCCCGAGGGAATGGCGAAAGATCATCAAGCCCTGGAGCGCTTCCGCCGCGAGGCGGAGGCCGCATCCGCGCTCAATCACCCCAACATCTGCACCATTCATGACATAGATGAGTTCGAAGGCCAGCCCTTCATTGCAATGGAGCTGTTGGAAGGCCAGACCCTTCGGCACCTTATTAGTGCCAGACCCATTGAGATTGAAACCCTGCTCGATCTTGGGATTCAGATCGCGGACGGGCTTGATGCGGCCCATTCCAAAGGCATTATCCATCGGGATATCAAGCCCGCAAATATCTTCGTCACCTCTCGCGGCCAGGCGAAGATTCTTGATTTTGGGCTGGCCAAACTCTCCTCGCGGCCGGCGACCGCCAGCGAGAGCGCTGCCACTATCGACGCGGAGCAAAATCTTACCAGTCCTGGAACTGCCATGGGCACGGTCTCCTACATGTCGCCCGAACAGGTCCGCGGCAAAGAGCTCGACACCCGAACCGACTTGTTCTCGTTTGGTACAGTGCTATACGAAATGGCGACCGGGCAGCTTCCGTTCCGAGGTAATACCTCCGGAGTGATCTTCGAGTCGATTCTCAATCGCGAACCAGCATCGATGATCAAGTTGAATCCGGACGCACCCGCGAAGCTGGAAGAGATCATCGGCAAAGCGCTGGAAAAAGACCGTGACATTCGTTGTCAATCCGCTGCCGAATTGAGGGCTGATCTAAAGCGCCTGAGGCGTGATTCTGAATCGGGAAAGGCTACGGGCGGAAGTGCAGCCGCGATGATTCCGCCAACAGCCAGGTGGTCAACTCGAAAGATGGTGGCGGCCATTGCCGGCATCGTCCTCCTGGGTGGAGCGCTGATCCTGGGAGGCAAGTACTATCGGTCTCGGTCGGGCAGTCTCGTCGATTCTGTGGCGGTTATGCCATTCGTGAACACCAATGGCAATCCAGATGAGGACTATCTTTGCGACGGCATCACCGAAGGTTTGATTCACAGTCTTTCCCAGCTTCCGGAACTGCGAGTGATGTCCCGCAGCACGGTGTTCCGCTACAAAGGGCGGAACACCGACCCGCAAACTGTGGGGCGTGATTTAAAGGTTGGCGCCGTGCTGGTCGGCACCCTGGTCCAACACGGTGACAGCATCCATCTTCAGTCGGAGCTGGTTGATGCTGGCGATGGCTCTGAGATCTGGGGTACGCAATACGATCGCCAGCTTTCCGATATCTCGGCTGTGCAACAGGAAATTGTCCGGGACATTTCTGAGAAACTGCGCTTGCGGATCAGTCCCGAAAATCAGAAAAAGCTCGCCACGCAAAAGACCGAAAACTGGGAAGCCTACAACCTTTATCTAAAGGGCAGGTATCACTGGAACAAATTCACTGACGACGAGATGCGAAAGGCTATCGACTACTTCCAGCAAGCCATCGACAAAGACCCGAACTACGCGCTGGCTTACGCTGGTCTCGCCGACGCCTTCCATGAACTCGCATATGACAATCCTCCTTCAGAGATGATGCCGAGGTCGAAGGCGGCATCGACGAAAGCTTTGCAACTGGATGATTCCGTGGCCAACGCTCATGCGGCCTTGGGATGGGTATTGTGGAGATACGACTGGAATTTCCCCGAGGCGGAGAAAGAGTTCCGGCGTGCGATTGAACTGGATCCCACTTCCGGTTCGAACGGTCTCGGAATGTATCCCCTGTTTCTTTACTCGATGAGGCGATTCGATCAGGGGGCGGATGTACACAAGCAAGCATTGGCGCTTGATCCGCTGAACCTGATCTTGAACACCAATGTAGCCGACGGGTTCTATTATGCGCATCAATACGATCGAGCGATCGAGCAGTACCGGAAAACCCAGGACCTGGACGCAAACTTCAGCCTGGCACATTGGGGGCTTGGAAGCGCATACGACCGCAAGGGGATGTACAAGGAAGGCATAGAGGAATGGCAAAAGGCATTCGTCCTCGCGGGAGACTCGCGAAGCGCCGAAATAATTGGAAAGGGGTATTCGCGATCCGGCTACAACGGAGCAATACGAGCATGGCTCGATGATCTGATTAGCCAGTCGAAACATCAGTATGTTTCCGCTGTTAACGTGGCGGAAATGTATGCCCGGCTCGGAGAGAAAGACCATGCGCTGGAGTGGCTGGAGAAGGGGTATCAGACGCGCGATGCTTCCATGGTGGACCTCGCGACGGAACCAACTTTTGAATTTCTCCACTCCGATCCGCGCTACGACGACCTGTTGCGCCGGGTTGGATTGCCGCAGTAATGGTTCTCCACAGATTGGAAAGAAGGGGCCCGGCACTCGGACGAACCGGGTCAATTTGCCCACTGGTCTACACTACTCACCGCCGTTTCCTTACCTGTTTCCATGCTGAAAGAGTATTGGCCCCCGCGCCCGGCAAAGTCTGTCCGGCCCGGAATCGTCTAAACTGATGTGAACATTTTTGGGGCGGCTAAATGGGGCGCATCTTGCGTTGTCCTCTGTGGGCCGACCCCAAAAGGAATCAGCTTATGCACTTACTCCGGCTACGTACGATCGCCGTCGGTCGAATCCCGCCCATTTTAAGGAGCGTAGACGCAGAGGAGGGTTAACGTGAAGACTCATAAAGTCACCGGTGGTGGCGGCGTTCAACTCCACGTGGTAGAAACAGGGAACCAACGGGGTCGGCCGGTCCTGTTCCTCCACGGCATTTCACAATCTTCGCTCACGTGGAATCTGCAGATGAGTTCGAGCCTGGCCGATGAACATCGATTGGTGGCGATGGATCTGCGAGGTCATGGTCTCTCGGACAAACCGCGCGACGCCTACACCGACTCCAAACTGTGGGCTGATGATATTAGCGCGGTGATTCAGAGTCTCAGCCTGGATCATCCCGTGCTCTCCGGATGGTCGTACGGTCCGCTTGTCTTCCTCGACTACGTTCGACACTACGGCGAGGAGCAGATCGGCGGACTGCAATTCGTCGGTGGGGTCAGCAAGCTGGGCAGTCCGGAGGCGACGTCGGTCCTTACTCCTGAATTTCTCAACCTCGTTCCGCAGCTACTCTCCACTGACGCAGAAAACGCCGCCCGTGGTTTGGAGGGATTGCTCGGGCTGTGCTTCGCGAGAAAACCTTCGCCTCCCGAGCTGTATCTCATGCTGGGATACAACCTCTCGGTCCCTCCGTATGTCCGCCAGGGGATGTTCTCGCGATCGTTCGATAACGACGACCTGTTGCCGAAGATCCGCAAGCCGGTGCTGATTACCCACGGCGCAGCCGACGCGGTTGTAAAACCCGAGGCCGTTGAGCAACACAAGGCGGCAATGCCTCATGCAGAGATTCAATTGATGCCCAATGTTGGGCACGGGGTATTCTGGGACGATGCGGCTGCTTTCAATCAGCGGCTGCACGCGTTTTGCGAGCGTCTGTAGAAAGACAACTGCGAAGCAGAGCGACGTTCTTCCGCCTACACGGTACTACCGCACAGTAATAGAACCGGCGCAGGGCCGCGAGCGCGGTGAGCGAGTGTCCGACGAGTCGCACAGTGCAAATGATGTAATCCGTCGATTACAGCAACTACGGCCCCGATTTCGACGCCGGCCAAGGGGGCCCGAACTCTTGCAGGCCCCACAACGGAGTGAGCGACCTTAGTGCCGCAAAGACGCATCCGGAGATGCTATTCGATCGAATGGGACATCAGCGGGAATGTTGTTTCGCGCCATGATTTCTTGCATGTGGCGCACATCCCGGTCAATATCGTCCCGATCGTTCTTGCGCGTATCCTCGAGCCACTTTGCATAGTTGTTGTCGAACTCGCGCTGGTCGTCTGCCGACAATCTTCCTTGCCACGCCCGCTCGGCCCCGGTTGGATAGCCGTTCTCCCGATAAGCCCCGGGACTTGCAATACGATCGAAGGGTACATCGGCGGGTATGTTATTCCGGGTCATGATTTCCTGCAGGCGACCGGCATCTCTGCTAACCTCGTCTCGGTCGTTCCGGCGGGTATCGTCGATCCACTGCGAGTAGTACCTGTCGAAGTCGCTCTGGTCATTCGGAGAGAGCCGGTCTTGCCACTCTCCTCTCGGCGGGTAGGCATTGGTGGAAGGGGACGCTTCAGCATTCCCCGTGCTTGCAATCTCATCGAAGGGAACATTCGCAGGAATATTCTTGCGCGCCATGATCTCCTGCATATGTCTCACATCTTTGGCAATGTCGTCCCTGTCATTCTTGCGCGTATCATTGACCCACTTCGTATAGTACTTGTCGAAATCTTTCTGCTCATCCGCTGAAAGCCTGCCTTGATAAACGTGCACTGGGTACGCAGCGCCGGTGCTCGCCAGGCGGTCAAATGGAACCTCGGGAGAAATGCGATTTCGATCCATGATCTCCCGCATACGCGCCACATCTTTCGCAATATCGTCTCTGTCGTTCTTGCGAGTGTCATTCACCCATTTGGTGTAATACTTGTCGAACTCTCGCTGGTCATCCGCAGAAAGCCTGCCTTGCCATTGCGCAAAAGCTCCCACGGTCATCAGCAGGAGTCCAAGTGTAATAAGAACGGTTTTCATAGACATAACCTCCAGATGGAGCACGACCAGATTCACCGGCGGAGGTGATTTGGTCTGGTTATGAGACGATCTATGCGGAGTCGCAGTTGGCTGTTCAGAGACAAAATTAGATGCGCGATGGGGATTTTGACAGACCGCGCTGAGCCCGCGTCTACCGGATTTCCCCTAGAGCGCGGTATGGGCCGCGGCGCTTCTTAATTTCTGTCGTTCGAGCGAGCAGCGGGTGGATATACTCATTCGCGACTTCTCACTTGGAGGCAGAATGGGCTCTCTGTCTGTGGACAACGGCATCAGCCGTCGTATTGCTATCACTCGTTTGGGCGCATCAGCCCTGGGGTTGGCGTTTATGAACTCTTCACAGTTCACTCCCGAAATAAAAGATGAGGCACTCCGCTCGCAACTGCCGACGCTCAACCAGCGCTCGCGCACTCTGCTGAGCCAAGTCCTGCAAGATCCCAACTTCAGCGGCCGGATTTCTGCCAGCGCCGTCGAAACGCTTGCGAAAAGTGAGAACGCCAGCGTAGACGACCTGATGTTGGGCTTGCTTCCGCTGGCACAAACCTATTCGCGTGCGCCGATTTCTAACTTTTTCGTTGGCGTCGTGGTGCGTGGGGCCAGCGGAAACCTATATCTGGGAGCTAACATCGAGATTCCCGGCCAGTGTCTGGGATTCGCCGTGCATGCGGAACAAGCGGCCCTATCGAACGCCTACATGAACGCCGAGCAGTCGGTCACCTCGCTGGCAGTGGTGGGCGGCGCCCCCTGCGGCCACTGCCGGCAGTTCATGGAAGAAATATCGCCTTCCGGAGAGATTCTGATTCTGATCCCGAATCACCCGCCAGCCAAGCTGGCGTCGATTTTGCCTGCGGCTTTCGGACCAGCCGCCCTGGGAGCAACCCAGGGAGCACTGCCCATCCGAAAAGTGAATCTTGCCCTCAGCGGAGGAGCGCCGGATGCTCTCAACAACGCGGCTTTGGACGCAGCATGCATGTCCTATGCGCCGTACAGCAAATCGCCGGCTGGCGTCGCTATTCGCACAACTGGCGGGCGTATTTTTCAAGGCAGCTACATCGAGAATGTCGCCTTCAATCCCAGTCTCTCCCCGCTCCAGACCGCCTTGGTGCAATTGATTGCGGCGGGCCAGGCTTACTCTGCGATCTCCGCGGTGACGCTTGTAGAGATGCAGGGTTCAAAGATCAGCCAGCGAGCCGTCACGGAGACGGTCCTCGCGGCGCTAGCTACGCAGCTCAGGCTGAACGTGGTGCTGGCAAAAGCCTGAGTTCGCTGACCGACCAGTTGTTTGCGCTTTCGCCTGTCGTCTGATTCAAGGTTTGAAAGCGATACATGCTATCTGGAGGGCGCTGAAACTCGGACAACGTTCGAGTACGCGGATTCGCCGTCGGCGTTAACGGCACGGACCCTGAACGCGACCCCCTGGCCAGATCTAGAGTCAGCGTCACTGTATTCGGTTGCGCCGGGTGCCAGTTTCGCGATCCTCTTCCATGCGCCTCGTCCGTCTTTAGTGTCATCGATTCGGCGTTCTACAACAATGCCGGTTGTATTCCCGCCGTGCACTTGCCACGTCAACTTCGGGGTTCCGGCCATAGCGACAACATTGAGCGAGCTTGGGGCTTCGGGGAGAACGGGCCAGTCGAAGTAGTTCGCATCGGCGATCGCCATGATGCTGTCTTTTATCGGTACCGATTCCAGGGTGTCAGACGTTCCCGGTTTCCAGGCAAGCGGCCTGATCTCTCCGCTTACGACGTCGATGAGGACGGGATGCGTGATTCCGGTATTCTTCAACGACAAACTGGTATAGAGCGGAGGAAAAGAGTTTCCCGGCAGGCTGTGCGCCGCTAACCAATAAGCCACGATCGCTTTGCCGTGATTTGAGCGAAACCCGTATGCCATGAAGGGAAAGCCAGTTTGACGCCGCAGCGCGGGCAGGTCGACTCCTGAGATTTCAATGGAAGCATCGAATTTGGTATCGGAGAAAAGCGCATTTGTGTTTTGCAGAGCCTGGAAGACAGGACGCGGCGTGAAATCGGTATCATGATTGGTGATTCCGTGAATAATTCCGAAATCGTCATACTCATTGCCGTCGGCCCCGGCGGCGAGCAGCCACACGAAGGTTTTTACTCCCGCGGCGTGGTTATATATAAGACCGCGAGGCACGTACTTGGCCTGTACCGACTCATCCGAGCCGACCCACGAAGGGATCGAATTGAATTCGTCGTCGAAGAATGGGATGTCGGGTTTGATTCCCGGATAATGCGTAACCAAATCGCGCAAGGCACGCGGAGATTCGTTCAGATAGGCGCCATAATCCATTGATTCGGGATTGAGGTTCTGACCATAGCCCGGGTAGGTGTGGTAGGCGTACACGTCAATTCCAGATGCGCATTTGCAGGTATCGAGCGCCTTCTGGGTGAATTCGCGCGAGGGGTCCGCTTGTCCGCCGTAGATTACTTTCGCCTTCGGATCTGCTCCGCGCACGGTCTGAATAAAAGGCGCCAGCAAATTCCCGTACTGCTCGGGATTACCCCAAGGGTTCCAATACCCGATATCCTGCTCGTTCCACAAGGCCCAATAGTGGATACGATCATGAAAACGGTTCACCATCCAGCCGACGTACCGGTTGAAAGCAGCGATTTGCTCGGGCGTGGTGGGGGCCCAGAACACCGAGTACAAACTGCGGTCATCATTGTGAAAGGCGCCTGATTCAGGAGTGCCGACATCCGGCAGTTTGCCAGACGGGGAGGTGTACATGACGTTCCCATACATGAGCTGAACCTGGATATTCACGCCATTGTCGACTAACGAGTCGACATAGTCGTCTAATTCCGGCACCGCTGCCATAACTCCGCGCTTCTGCTCAATCCAATCCCAACTGGTGTAATCCGAACTATTCTCGTACTGGCCAATTCGGATCCACTTGAATCCGGCGTCGAACATCCGCGTCCACCACCAGCGGTTCCAGGGCAGATAAGGGTCCCGGGGCAGGTCGGAGTTAATGCCGAAGCCGTCCTCGATCTGCGATGAGCGTTTGGGAGGAACGTGGTCGGGCACCGGCCGCTCCTGGCCCATACTCGCAGGCGCCAAGACCCAGGACAACACAATGACGGAGACGGCCAGTAAGAACTGCCTGTGAAGACTGCGGGATGCCAGTGTTCGCATTGCTTCCCTCCATCCAGACAAGCAAGAGATTTTATGGATCGAAATTATGCACGCGTACCATACATCATTCCGTTGCGGTTGTCAGGGCGCTTGCTCCAGTTATGAGTGAGCCGCAAGGCTGGCTACGGCGGAGCGAATCCATAATTCGTCCTCGCCCTCCGGAACATTCTGGAACAGCGTCCAGATTTCTTCGTGGACTGTACTCTCTCCCGGAGCCAGTTGAACTTTCGGGCCGAGGCTCTCGAGTTCAAGGAACTCCGGATTGGTGAATATTTCGAAATTGCAGCCGAAATCGGGATAATGCGCGCCGGACATCACGCGAGTGCGTTTAACGAATAACAGATGATTCACGAAATAGGCTCCCCAACCTGCCGGATTAAAGATGCCAGTCATCTGTTCCGGAAATCGCCCTGTGGGTTTCGAGTGCTGACTCAGCTGGATGAATTCGGTCCCCAATCGCCACCGAGAATCCGCAAAGTCAGTGAAGGACCAAAGAGTCAAGGGGCCGACCGACTGGAAGTGATCTTTGTCCATCGCAGCTCGTGCAGGCAACGGTAAAATCGCCCGCCCCCCGGCTTTCATCATGGTCGGCGTCCAGGGCGCGAGCTCCGTCGGCCGGCCATCATGGTTGGTGATGCGATGGCTCACCGTAACCTGCGATCCCGTTTCTTCCATCCGGATTTCAAGCTCCTTCTGAAGGTTGCTTCCGGGGAGCGCGCTCTCCACGGGCGCGGTAAATCGCACCACCTTATTATTGTTGTCTTGAAAAACAATCACGGCGGAGTTGTCGGGAAAGTAAGTGCGATCCACTTCCGGCCAAACCCAAAGCCGGTGGCCGCCGTAAAGCCGGAAATCCGTACCGCCAGTCAGGCCAGCGTGCTCGAGGACTTCATGAAAGACATTTTCGCCGCCAACGAAACTGAATGAGATAACTCGCGGACCGACATCGGCCAGAACCACCAGTTCGACCGTGCCATTTGAAATCCTGTACGCATTTTCCCAGCCCCGATAGCTAATCCTCTCCAGCATGGGTCGGTTTTCGCGCTCAACCTCTGGCTGGCACCGGCGTGGCATGGGCGTCGTGGGCCGCGAGTTCTTTGGCGTTCTTCTGGATTTTCCGGATCGCGGCTACGATTTCGTTCATATCGTTTTCGTCTCCCAGCAATGCGGGCTGAGGGATCCACACCGTTTCCCACGCCGCGCGCTGCGTGTTCAGAAACGACTGCCGCAGAAAGCCATGATCCGCCTTGGCCTGCGGCCCGCTGAGACGTTTGCGATATTCTCCGTTGCGGAACATGTGCAGGTCGTGCAGCGGCGGATAGCTGGCCTGGTTCGGAATACCTTCCGCATTGATAGCCGCAATAAAATTCTCGGTCGAGATGCCCGCGAATTGTCTGCTGTCTACGTGAAAGATGTAAGCGTATTGGCCATTGCGAGTGCAGCGTGGATCGAGTTTTTGGGGATTAATGCCAGGAATCTGGCTTAACTCACGGTCCAGCAACCGGGCATTCTGATGGCGCCGCCGGGTCTGTTCATCGAGGCGTCCCAGTTGCGCCATCAGGATAGCTCCCTGCCATTCACTGAGGCGATAGTTCGACCCGTAGCTGAAATGGCTGTAAAACCACTCTCCCGGCAAGCGCCCGCAGTCGTGGACGGAGCGCGCCTGACGCTCGAATCCGTCGTCGTTGGAGATCACGATTCCGCCTTCGCCGGCTGTCATCAACTTGCTTGATTGAAAACTAAATGTCCCGCCGCGGCCGAACGTGCCGACTCGCTGCCCTCGCCATTCGCTGGCGTGAGCGTGGGCGCAATCCTCGATCAGCACAATCCCTTTCCTGTTTGCAAGATCTTTCAGTGCGTCAAGATCAGCAGGATGCCCACCCATGTGGACGGCGATGATTGCCTTGGTGTGCGGAGTGACTGCAGCTTCGGCAAGTTCGGGATCGAGACAGTAGGTGTCGGGGCGGACATCGACCAGCACCGGAAGCGCGTTGGCAAACAGCACCGCGCTAGCCGTGGCCACGAAGGTAAAGTCGGGCACGATCACCTCGTCCCCGGGCTGAAGGCCGAGTGCCGCCATGGCGACTTCGAGAGCGGCAGTGCCGTTGGTCACTGCAATGCCGTGGCGGGCGCCGTGAAAGCGCGCGAATGCCCCTTCAAACTCCAAGGTCTTAGTGCCGGGAGTACGCCACCAGACGCGGCTCTCCAGGACTTCACTCAAGGCCCGCCGCTCGCTGTCGTCGAACTGCGGCCACTCCGGGAAAGGTTTGCTTTTGGATTTCTTGCCGCCGAGCAGTGCCAGCTCCGACATGTTCCGTCTCCTCTAATAAAAGCCCTATCAATACTGGTTGAATTCCGTCGCGCGCCGAAAAGCTTCGACGTAGTGCCCGTCCTTCTTCGGCTGTTCCTTGCGCATGTCGTCTTTTGCTTTCTTCAGATCCTCAGGCGTCCAGTCCGGGCGATACTTGTTGACCGCGGGCTCGAACTGGCTGACTTGCTTAGCGGCGGCTTCGAATTTAAGCTCAGCTACGTTTTCGATGTTGACGAAGTAGTTTGCTTCCTGCGGCGATGGATAGAAGAAGTACATTTCCGGAACTTTGTAGGGCTGCAAACCCTGCTGTAAACGCTGATTGGGGAAATACAGCCAGAATTCAGCTGCGCGCACAGCATCAATCGTATTAAACGCTGCCATCCGGTGATCGGTTTTGTGCCAACGCTCGTACCATTCACCGGGATCCACGCTCAGCAGGACATCAGGACGGATTCTGCGGATGATAGCCGTGGCTTCTTCGGTGAGCTTGGGCTGAGGGGCGTACTCCAGCATACCGTCGTCGTACCCCATCCACATGATGTTTTCCTTGGGAGTACCCAGCAGGCCCTCAGACACCTCCTGCTCCTCACGCCGAATGCGGGCCAGGCGTTGAGAAGTCATGTCCAGATCGTAAGAACCCTTGTCGTCATTGGTATAAACAACGATCAGCACCTTGTTGCGATTGCGATTGAGTAACGCAATCGTCCCGCCGGCTCCGAAGACGTCGTCGTCAGGATGCGGGGTAAAAACCAGGACGGTTTTATTGTGGAGGTCTTCGAGACGGGTTTCCTGCGCCTGTGCCGAACCAGGAGCGAGGAGCAGGGTGAACAGAAAACAACACGAAAGGGCGAACCAGGTTCGCATCGAGTTCTCCAACCAGGCAGTGGAAACCCAGCGGCAATACGATAGCGCAAAGGAAAGGATTCGTCGAACCGAGCCCGCGAGAACTGATGTCTCGAATTCCGAGGTGTGTGTCCACGGGTCATCGTTGAAGTCTTGACAGGTTGGATCGGGTGATGTAACAGTTGCCGACCATACCGTTGCGATCCGCCTGTGCACCGGCATCCGGGAGGCCCTATGCGTGCGAGCTTTCGGTTGTCCCTGGCCGTCATCCTGTTGCTTTCCTGCTGGTTACTTACAAACTCCGAACGCCTGGCCGCGCAAGTCGATCGCGGCAGCATCGTGGGGCTGGTCACCGATCCAGCAGGAGCTCGCGTGGAGGGCGCGCAGGTTACAGTCACCAATCTCGCTGCCAACCAGTCGATTGTGCTGACAACGGACGGTGCCGGCCAATATGCCGCGGATCTGCTTCGGATCGGAGGCTATTCGATAACCGTCGAAAAATCAGGCTTCCAAAAAGCAGTCCAGTCGAGCGTGGATGTAGGGGTGAACCAGACAGTGCGCGTGGACATTGCATTGCGCGTGGGCTCCGCGACGGAATCGGTGCAGGTAACGGGCGCTGCCCCTCTGTTGCAAACCGAAGCATCCTCGCTGGGAACGATTGAGACCGAAAGACGCATTTCGGAACTGCCCCTGAACGGAAGAAATTTCATCCAGCTGGCATATCTCGGTCCTGGAGCCAACGGAGGACAAACCGGCACCAATGTCAGCGGAGGTGTATTTGAAAACGAGCGGGCAAACGAAGCGGTATCGGTGAATGGACTTCGCGTCTCCAACAATAACTTCCTGCTGAATGGTGTGGATAACAACGAATTCGGACTTGGTGGCGTGATTGTTTTACCGCCGCCGGATGCGATCCAGGAGTTTCGCACCGAGGAGAATTCGATGAGCGCCGAATTCGGACGCGGGGGCGCAGCTGTCAATGTCGTGCTGAAATCAGGTTCGAACCAGATTCATGGCGGGGCTTACGAGTTCATTCGCAACGACAAACTGGATGCAGTCAACTATTTCAATCAGGGCCAACAACCCTTCAAGCGCAACCAGTTTGGCGCCTTCCTCGGCGGGCCCATCAGGAAGAACCGAACTTTCATTTTTGGAGATTACGAGGGCTCGCGGCTGCGGGAAAGCCAGCCGTTTCTCTCAACTGTCCCGACGGCAAACGAGCGGGCAGGAAATTTTACCGACCGGCTGACGGGAGACACGTTTTCACCTTGCGCAACCCCCTCTCCGGCGGACACATTTGACACGGGCACGATATTCGATCCTTTCAGCACTCACGACTATACCTGCGGAGACGGGTCGGTGGTGTCACTCCGTAATCCGATCTCGAGTGGTGCTCAGCTCAACGTGATTCCCACTGCTTCCATCAACTCTGTCGGGCAGAACGTAGCTAATTTTTATCCCCAGGCGAACCTTCCCGGGCTGACCAACAACTATCTTGCTAACCAGAATCACGTGAACAACCAGGATTCTTTTGATGTGCGGCTTGATCATCGTTTCCGCGATCAGGATCAGATGTTCGCGTCCTACAGCTTCGGCGACGTGCGCAGCCAGCGGCCCGGCCCGCTCGGCCCGTTGTGGGGTGGTTCCGATTGCTGCCCGAGCGCCAGCAATTCTCGCGCGCAACACTTGGGACTAGGCTACACCCACACATTTTCGCCGCAGTTGCTGAACGATCTTCATGGCGGATACTTCCGCTATGCCGTCAATGCCCTGCCCTTCAACTTCGGTAAATCCATCGGCACCGACGAGCTCGGGATTCCCAACGCGAATCGCAGCACGGATCCCAACTCTTCCGGGCTGACCAATATCGATATTGCCGGCTTTACCCCGTTAGGCGACTCCATGTACCTGCCGGAACATGTCTTTGAAAACATCTTTCAAGTTGCGGATACGGTCACCTGGATCCGAGGCCGGCACTCGCTGAAGCTCGGCGTCGACTTTCGCCGCCAGCAACGAAACTTCTATCAGGTCACAGCTCCCCGGGGATTTTATGACTTCGGTGGGGTGTACACCAACGATCTGAGCACTGCGAACGGCGGAAACGGGCTGGCCGACCTGTTACTCGGCATCCCGGATGCCAACGAGCAGGACTTCCTCTTGGGCCTTTACCCTACTCGTTATTGGGATTTCGGCGGCTTCGCGCAGGATGACTTCCGGATTCGCCCCAATCTGACGATCAATCTGGGGCTTCGCTACGACATTACTTCGCCGGCCAATGGACGGGTAGGCAACTTCGACCTGAATCAGGCGATCGTAGTCACGTCGTACGGACAGAATCCGGTGCCACACGCCGGGGTGCAATTCGACAAAGGTGACTGGGCGCCGCGTATCGGGTTCGCATGGTCGGTGCAGCGCAACACCGTGGTTCGAAGCGCGTTCGGAGTCTTCTACTCGCCCGAGGCGAATATCTTCGATGATCTCGGTTTGAATCCGCCGCAACTCACGTTCCTGGCGAGTACATTCAACCCCGGCGCGATACCTTCGGCGGCACAGCTTATATCGACTGGCTTTCCCAGCGCGCTGCCGGTGGGCGACGCGACCAATATCTCTGGACCGGTTAAGACTACTGGGCCAAAGCGCATCATTCCTCGCATTATGGAATGGAATCTTGGCGTACAGCACCAGTTCGGCGACAACTTCCTGGCTCAAATAGGGTACGTCGGCACCAGAGCAAATCACTTGTGGAACCACGAGGCGAGCGACCTGAACCAGCCTCTGCAAATCCTCGATACCAATTTTTGCGGCCCCGATCCCAATAACTGCATTCCGAACTTTGGCAGAAGATACTTCAACCAGCAGCCCAATATGACGGCAGTGCTGCCGCTCGATTACCCACAGCTGCAGATGTTCTATAACGCGTTTCAGGCTTCGCTGAACAAACGGTTCGCAAACGGTTTCAACTTCCTGGCCGCCTACACATTCGCTAAGAATCTGGGAAATGCAGACGGCAACGTCGGTGGATTTATCCAGAATTCCTATCGAGCTGACCTCGAGCATGGGCCAGTCGTTCCCGACCTGCGGCATCGTTTCACCCTCAGCTACTTATACGAGCTGCCCATCGGGCGCGGCCGCCGGTTTATGGGGGGAATGAGCAGCGTTGCCGACGCGATTTTGGGCGGATGGCAAGTTGCAGGAATTACAAGCGCCCAGAGTGGTGAGGCCGTCACTGCGGTAATGTCCTCCGATCTCAGCAATACCGGGAGTTTCAGCTATCGACCCGATCAGGTTGTGAACCCGTACGATTTCTCCTTCAACACGGCCTCTCAGGGGACGGACTTCGGTTGCACCAACCCCGGCCACCAGACTCTGGACTGCTGGTTTAACCAGGCAGCGTTCACCGCACCTGCCCTAGCACCCGGACAGCAGTCTGCCCATAGCTTCGGGAACTCACGGATCGGCAATTTGAGAGGTCCTGACCTGGTCGATTTCGACTTTGTGTTGCAGAAAAACTTCAAGATTCGGGAGTCACAACAAGTGGAGTTCCGCGCAGAATTCTTCAACTTGCTCAATCATCCCAACTTCGGCCTGCCGGGAGGCGGGTCGGCCGTTCCGGTCGACGTGCCCGGAGGAGCGAGCATTACCAACACCTCTACCGATAATCGCCAAATCGAGTTTGCGCTGAAATACACATTTTGAGGCGCCGCTGGAGGCATCAATCAGGATGTCGAAGCCGGTTAGAGCTTGAGGAATTGATGGTCGTTCACTCCCCGCGCGTGAAATAGCTTGCAGGCTCCAGCGGGAATCTCAAAACTAGACCGACAGTCCGGAGAATCGGTCCATCTGCTCAATACATTCTCTACCACCAGACTCGGGCGTTTTGAGTCGTAGGTTTGAAACTCGGCATTAAACAGTCGGGCGGTGTTCGTTTCGTGCGCGGTTGGACGCTTTCTCGCTCGTACGAGAGCGTTGCTAAAATTGGAAATGATGAAACCAATCGAGAGTTCGAACCTGCGGGTGGCGGGAGTCGTCGAGACTTGCATCAACGTCGCGGAGATCGATCGCGCGCGTGACTTCTATCAATCCCTGTTCAATTTTGACGCTATGGTCAGCGACGAGCGCTTCTGTGCTTTGCGGGCTGGTCCGGATGTACTCCTGCTCTTTGCTCATGGCGGGTCTGATGAACCGGTCGTCATTCGTGGAGGCATCATCCCTCCGCATGACACACGCGGCTCTGGCCACCTCGCCTTTGCCATTTCGTCGGATGCCCTCGAGACTTGGCGAACGCGACTGCGCGAGTGTGGAATCGAAATTGAATCGGAAGTTCAATGGGAGCGAGGCGGTTCCAGTTTGTATTTCAGGGATCCGGATGCCAACTTGCTTGAGCTTGCCACTCCCGGCGTCTGGCCGAATTATTGACCCTGCGAACATTTCTGTCTTGCGATTTTTCGGGCCGCTGCTTCCAATGTTAAACACCCCGTCCTCGCCTAATAACCGGCACTCGATTCAAACGACCTCGATACACCAAATTCGGCCGAAATGGGGATGGCACTGCCACGGGTAAGGTTGGCGAGCATCGATTCTCCGGATGGGGGCGTGATGGTTGCAGCTTACCGGAATCCTGCAGGACGGTCGTGACCGCGCCACTCTCCTGTTTTGTTTGCTACGGGCTTGGAATCACGGCTTGAGTTTCGTTCGAATAACCGCTCTGCGTGCCGCTCGAATCGACGGATGTCGTCACGTAGTAGTAGGTCTGCCCGCCCTGGACAGAACTGTCGGCATAGTTAGTGCTTGGGTCCAGGACCGGGTTGATTTTTGTGTACGGCCCGCCGGATTGGCTGCCCCGGTAGATGTTATAGCCAGGGACGCCTGAGACGTCGTTCCAGGTCAGGCTCACGCTGTGCGATGGCGGCACGGTTCCTGAGCCAGTCAGGTTCTGAACAACCGGGTTGGCGGCATTGCTGGCGAATGAAAGCGCTGCCGATGCCGCGCCGGAGGCCTGCGGAGTAAAGGTCAGCGTGAATGGAACGCTCTGTCCAGCGGAAATTGTAATGGGGAGGGCTAGTCCGCTGAGCGAGAACTCGGGACTGGTGATGCTGGCCGAGGAAACGGTCACACTTGAGCCCGTCGCGCTGAGTGTGGCCTTCTGAGTTTGGCTGCTGCCTACCGTGAGCGTGCCGAAATTAGCGGTCGTCGGCGTCACCGCCAGCTGGCCCTGAGCCGTCCCAGTGCCCGTCAAAGAGATAGCCAGCGCGGGATTCGAAGCGTCGGAACTGACGTATAAGGTGCCGCTCGCACTTCCCGCGGAAGTCGGGGAATAGGTCACGTTGAAGGTTACGCTTTGCCCTACGCCCAGGCTGAGCGGCAGGCTCAGCCCGTTTATGCTAAACGCACCGCTGGCGATTGTAGCTTGTGCAATATTCACACTGGAGCCGCCCGAGTTGGTCAGCGTTGCATTTTGCGATTGACTATAGCCTACCTGCACCGGCGCAAAACCAGGGCTTCCGGGACTGGCTATCAGCTGGCCCGGCGTGGTGTTGGTTGCCGACGCGATCGTCCCGGTGCCTGTCAGAGAAACCGTGGCGGTGGTGCTGGTCGTATTGTTGTGCTTCCCTGAGCGATCATGAACCGTGGTCACGGAGCTCGGGAAGGAAAGCATCCCGCTTGCGGTGCCGGCAGCCTGCGGCGCAAACGAGATACTGAACATCACCTGTTGGCCGGGTGAGAGGCTGATTGGCATTGCTGGGCCGTTCCATTTGAAGCTCGATCCGGCAAGATTTGGCTGGGACACCGTGACGGCAGTTTTCCCGGAATTGCTCAAGGCCAGTGACTGGGTCGAGCTGCTGCCAACCTGAACAGCGCTGAAGTTCATGCTCGGCGGGTTAGCAGTTACCTGCCCCCAGGCCGCAGCCATAGAAAACACAAAGCTGAGAACGAGTCCGCCTACGCTGACTAACCAGTTACATTTCAAGTGTCGCCTCTTGCCGCGTGCATGGCTGCACGGTCGGGGGATTTGCGGCCACTGCACCCGTCAACGACGGGGAGCGCCGGGCAACTCTCGCGACGCGGGTCGCGGAAGAAGCCAACGACCTTGATTCTTCCCCGATTCCGCCAAGATCCCTAGGTCTCGAAAGGGAATTCCAACGGTAATTCTCGGTCTAGCACGTAAGTTTTGCGATGGAGACATTCCCGCTGAAATTGCTGGCTAGAGTAGGTTGGGGTCTGAGAGTATAGCTGGGCCGGATAATCGAGCGGCGTCAGCTCGGTCTCAGGCCCCAGGGATGAAACCACCGGAGATACTGCAGGCGAAATCCAGTTTCATTGTGCTGCAAGTGCTCGACTTGCTTACCACTCTGCTGGCATTCCACTTCGGTGCATTCGAAGTGAATCCTCTGGTGGGACGCCTCGTCTCGGTGCTCGGCCCCGCAGGCGGAGTCCTGGTCAGTAAGGTGGTCGCGATCTTAATCGCTTTCAGGATGCGGAAGCTGCTGTGGATCGTGAATCTGTTCTATATCGGCATAGTGATCTGGAATATATTGGTAGTTTTCTTGCTGTCCCACGCCAGACACTACCCGACCCACTAGCGGCCCCAAGCAGGATGCCAGATTCGGGCTGCAATGGAACCTTCGTGCCATGTCCGTGGCACCCCTAAGCCATTCTTTCTTACCCGACTTGTCTTTTATCCTCGTGAGCGCGGCGGCCACGCTTCAAGGTTCGCCTGGCAAGGCGCAGCGCCCGGTACGGTTCGTCCAACCATCCTTCGGGATCGGTTGCCGTCATAGGCTATCTTTAATCTTTGTCGAGGTACGGTTTCATGCGCTTTCCTATTTTGTGGTTCGCCTTCGGTCTACTGTTTGCATTTTGGATTGCAGCTTTCTGCTTTCATCTGCGCGGCGGTGTGACAACCTATACACTCGTCGTGGTTGGGATTGCATTGTTTCTCAAACGAGGTCGGGTTAGTGCCACTGATGCCCGAAATAACCAGTAGATCGTTGCTCTTACTGACGGCGCTAATCACCGTGATTGGGCTCCCTGCCAACGCCTTCTCTCAGGCGGCAGCCGAGTCAGCCTTAACCAGCACCTTGTCGTCCTCTTCGGCGGCAAAGGCCGGGTCAGCGTTGAATCATGCCTTGGACCATAGCACCAGGCAACTCGGTAATCGCATACAGCGGCAAACCATAAGTCCGATCCAGCCGGGCGCTCAAACAACTCGGATAACGGGTATTCAAGTAAAAAATCAGGCGCGCCCGTCGAACAACTCGACGGCGACTTCACGATTTGCCGGCAACGCGTATGCAGGTTCAATCCCCGCGAATCGAGGGATATCCATACAAGGCGGCGAGATAAGGTGCGCACCGGCTATGGCGGGAAGCCAGGATTCCCCGAAAACGATGGCTTCATCTGGCAGAACTAACTGTGACGATCAGGCGGCGGCATCGAAACATGAAGTTGATGATAAGTACAAGTCATATGTCACCCTGCACCGTCCGAAGTGAACTCCGGCCCTCGGGCACGGAGTTGATACCCAAAGTGGTATAACCCGACATCTACCTCTGCCAATTCCCCCAGGCCGCGCACACTCTTTTCCGGCGTACGACCAGCGGATCATTCCCGGCGTGCTCAAATTATTGGGTGGAGATGGTGAAATTCACCGTGATGCGAGTCTCTGTCGGCGCCGCATGATCGCCCTCGAAATGGGGTTTGAAGCGCCACTGCCGAACCGCTTCCAAAGCCGCCCCGGTCAGAATCGCTGGACCGCTCAGCACCTGCACATCCTGCACGTTGCCGTCCTTATCGATTCGGGCCCGCAGAACCACCGAACCTTGCACATGCTCTTCCTGCGCCAGCGGCGGGTAGACAGGTTCAACCCTGTGCACTACGACCTCCGCGGTCTGAGGCGAAAAACGAACCTGGTCGCCGGAACCTTCGCTGGCAGGCTGCGAACTGGATTGCAGATCGATGTGGACGGCAGAATTGCGCGCCACCAGAGTCTGATGCTCTCCGCTGGCATAGGTCACGTCAACTTGGAGCGGCGCCAGGATTGGGACGTCGGGTGCCGCGAACATTAACGCTGGCGCCGGAATGGCTGAGCCCGAGGCTGGTCTGGCACTGCCTTTTCGAACCGTGGCAGGAATCCCCGTCTTATCTATTTTGATGGCATCGGAAGTCGTCTGTCTGGAGGCTTCTTCCAGGTTCAGCGCACTGAGCCAGAACTCCCAATTTCTGACAACCACCAAAGCAAGCGCCGCGAACAGCATGGCCAGAGCGATTAACAACTGCGCGCGGCGCTTCGGCTCAGAGCCGCCGCCATTCAGGACTTCAAAATTGATTTTAGGTTCGTTATTTTCAACCAGCGTTGGCATACCCACCACCCTTGCCCGGTGGGGGTACGGGCCGCAATAGTATGCCCGTAAATTGACGCTAAAACCAGTGGTTTTGGTAACTCATTGTAGGTAAAAGACCTACTATTGCCTGAAAACGCGGGTTATTCGGGGTTTAGGTGGGAAAGCGACCGATGCAGTCCACCCACTGTGTGACGAAAAGCCGTCTATATCTATAACCGGATCTGGGAACAGCTATTGCGAAACGCACGCCTGCGAATAACTCGACGATTCACCGCAGGCAGCGATTTTGGGGTTCTTCAGAAGCATCTTTGCTTTGATGGCGTATTCCGAGTTTGGGTAGGTGTTTAACAGTGTTTGTAGTTCTAGGTGCGCAACCGTGAATTGGTTTTCCTTCCATGCACGAAGAGCCCTTTTGTAAAGGACAGCATCAGGACTCGGAAAGTGCAGGCCAGTTTCTGGGCACGCTGACCGCTTAAACAGGATGGTGACGCTGGTGTCCCGCGCAGTCTTCGAAGTAAGGCAATCCGTTCCCCGTGCGATCGTGACGCTTTCGTAATAGTCAACAACAGATCGAGAGCAACCCATTAGTTGCATCATGTTATTGACTCTTCGTCCCCGAGTGTCTGGCGGAACGATTTCATCAAGGATTCCATCGACCACATCAGGTGCCATGAACCTCTGCGGTTCTCGTTGGACAAAAAGGTTTTGCGGCTTGATTTCCATCTGACAAGCAAGGCCATCGGAGCCGTATTCCACCGTAAGACCAATGCCGTCGCGGATCTTGAAGCGCTCGGTATCAGAGTCGCCATAACGCGAATGGAACTCTTGGGATGTCTGACCAGCACAGAGGCAGGAAGTCAAGACTATGGCGTACCCGATCAGCGTTTTCATAGCTAATTCTAGGATTGCGGGCAGGTCGGTAGCAACTCCACGATCCGAAAACTCATCGTCCATCGACTATGCCTGCACCATAACAGAAGTAACCCGACGGCAAGAGTAAAAAGACGTGGAAGCTGTCTTGTCCAGTGGGATGGTGCGCGAATTGGCCGCACGATATGAGAAAGGATCAGATGCTATCGAGATTTTCGAGCGCTCCGGAAAGCTGTTTATCGAACCGCTAGGCGGTGGGCCTCGAAGCGAACTGCGGAGCGAGCCGACGGCTCGATCCTGACCGACGACCGAAATGGCTGGGTTTGCCCTCGGAAGTTACCTTAGTAACCTGCGTCTCGGTGATCGTGCACCCTTCAAGATGACCCACACCGCTCGCAAGATGTTGCACCTTCTTTTTTGAGAGTGGATTTAGATCCGCGATCTGGCTTTGATTCCATTCGACTTATTGTGCCGCCAAACATGGCGGTTGGCGCTCGGTTTGCAGGTAAGCCCCTGGCGCCAAGTTTTAGCAGCATCAACCTGCGCGAGTTTTTTTCAGTCCCTTCTGGATTGGAGCACGTTCTCGCAGAGGTTCCAGGTTTCGGTGACATCTATTGAGAAACTTGGTTTGAACTGGATTGATTTTCCTGGGACGCCCGGAGTTACTGACGATGAATGTGTCGACAAATCGACTATCGGTAATCAATCTTAACCAGGACCTTGTCAGCTCGGAGGCCGGCCGTGATGTAATCCACCTGGCCAGTTCTTCTGCCACGGACGGCGCATCTGTCGACTCGACAGTCGATCGAGGGCGTGATAACTGCCCGGAAGAATCCCGCCTTCATAAGATATTGGAAGAGGCTCGAGTCGCCGCCGGCGGTACTGGAGCAGCAATCGCTTTGCGCCGGGGAGGTGAATTTGTCTGCTGCGTCTCCTCCGGCCCGGCCGCTCCCGCTCTAGGCGGCTGCCTCGATCCACACGCCGGATTGTCAGGTTGCTGCATACAAACCCGCCAGCTTCAGCAATGCAATGATGCAGAGACCGACGCTCGCGTGAACCTCGAAGCATGCCGGCGTTTAAATGTCAGATCAATTGTCGTGCTGCCCCTTATTGATTCTGACGAGCTGTTCGGAGTCTTCGAACTTCTGTGGCCGCAGGCGGACGCTTTTGAACGGCAGGATTTGCACATTTTCGAACTCGTGGCAGGTCAAATTGTTCAATGCGTAAAGGCGGCGCGGGCGATCGCTGATGCAGTCCCGCCCGGTGAAAACCCGGCCGTGGACGAGATTCTGACGGAACTTCTAACCACTGAAGTCGCGACGGTACCGGCGCGGCGCGCTGCCCGAGTCCGGCGTCGACACCACTGGACTGCGATCCAGACCGCTGCCGTCATCGCGCTATCCGTTCTTCTAGGATGGTTGATGGGTCGCGCCGGCTGGAATATGGCGGTCAGTCGAGCGGAGAGTCACGCGTACCAGCCTCAGGAAGAAGTGAAGGCCCTTGGGCAAGCGACGGCGGATACGTCTCCGTACAATCCTGAAAAAACAACGCCCGTGCCACCGGTAAACGCCGAAATCTCTGAGGACAAAACGGAAGAGCCCCAGGCGACACAAGTATCGCAGAGTGATTTTGCCGCCGAACCTTCCGAAGCCACAAGCGCCACTGAAAGCTCCCTGATCACGCGCGTCGAGCCTCAGTATCCGAAAGAGGCGAAACAACGACACATACAAGGCCGGGTTGTGATGAACGTGCTGGTGGGAACCGACGGGCTTGTCCATCAATTGGTGGTAGTCAGTGGCGATCGGTATCTGGCTGGCGCTGCCGCCGCCGCCGTACGGCAGTGGCGGTTCAAACCACATAACCTCAACGGTCAACTATCGGAATTCGAGACTCAGATAACCATCAATTTTTCATTTTCCTAATAGGGATACCGTCCTCCCGCACTCTCCTGTTTCACCTGCCCCTCGGTCTGGTCGGCTGCAGCTTCCTGATCGGTCAGGTCCTTGGCCGCGGTCTGATCCGGCGGCGGAGGTGGCACGTCAGAAGCCGTCGTGCCCGTATCAGGAGCCTTCGGCAAGCCGCCCGTGCCCTGCTTTTCGGCCAGGGCTTTCATGCCACTGTCCAGTTGTTCCTGAAAGTGGTTGTGCATCTCCTGCAAATCGTCTACGTAAACCGCTACTTTCTTGCCCGCGCCGCATTCACCCTTCTTGCTGGCTGAGACACTGGCAGTCACTGTCTGGTCAGCATCGGGAGTGTCGGTAAGCCGGGTGATAACGTCCCCTGCGCTGAGTTCACATTCACGGCCATCGGACAAAACAGTGATGTCGCTGGACACGATAAAGGTTCGCCGAGCAGGATCCAGTGCCGGCAACATGTCATTGTTGGCAGGCTGCGGAGCCTGCGCCTGTCCATCCCATGAGCTACCCTGCCCGCCCGAGGATTGTTGTTGTTCCGCCGCCAGTTGCGCCTTCACCTCTTCCGCGATCGCCTGCTTCACTTCCGGGCTGAGGGTTACCGCCCCGGAGTTCGCTACCGGTGCTCCTCCGTTGTCATAGCTTTGCGCCCGATCGTATTCGGCTGCCGCTTCGGCATTGGCTGCCAGCCTGGCCTCGTAGGCGGCTTGCAGATTCGCCGCAATCAGGTAATCCGTAAGCCAGAATGCCGCCGACGGATAAACCGGATAGGGGGCGAAATATCCGCCGTAAAAGCCAAACCAGGGCGCTCCGGCCCAGCCCCAGCCACCAAATCCCACACCCCAGTACACTGGCGGGCCCCACGGACGGTATGCCCAACCGTAAAAGACGGGGTGGTACCAGTAGCCCGGATAATATCCATAGTAGCGACGGCCGCCGTAGTAGTAGCCGCGATAGATCCCAACCCGGTAAACGCCATGTTCATAGTAAGTACGTGAATAATAAGATCGGCCGCCACGCGTGATGTACACCCTCTGCACGTAGCCGTGATCCCTGCCTCTGGTCACAATCCGCACTCCGTGGCGTTCGGTCACGATGGTGCGGCCGCCGCGGAGATTGTGTTGAATCCGCATTCCGTTCCGGTTGATGACGCGGATCTGTCCGTTTGGTCGAAAGTTCGCCGATCCGCCGCCTCTCAGTGATACGGTTCGCCCCGGAGCTCCGCGGCCGTTCATGCCTTCGCGATGACCCGCGCTGTATCCGCCGCGGTTGGCAACAGAATTTCCACCTCGATTACCGGACATGTTGCCGTCATGGTTGCCGCGCGTGTTCCCGTCGCGACTGCCGATGCTTCCACCGCGATTGCCGTTGCCGTAACCGTTCGAAGCGGCGCCAGTGCCAGATCCTTGACCACGCGAATTTTCATGATTCGGCCCGGATACATGACCCGTAGCACCCGCGTGGTTCGGGCTACTGGGGCGGCCTGGATTACCCGCATGCTGAGCCGGTTCCCGCGATGGCCGAGAGGATTGATGCTCGCCTCCATTTTGGTGAACACTCCCGCCCTCTTGATGGGAGCCACCGCCTTCGTGGCCTGTCGAGTGGCCATTCTGCGCGCGGGAAAGCATGGCTGTTCCCAGCAACAAGGCCAGTATTGACGTGCTTAAAACAGACGGCGATTTCATCATTGGAGCACCCTCGTTAACCCGAATTTAGTCGATCTCTTCGCCGAGGTCCCAGATTACCGAAGACGCGATTAGTGCAGGTACGGTAACGTCTTCCATTTGTCAGGGAGCCATCGTTTGCCTGGGCCGTTCTGGGTTGGACGTCTTGCTGGAGCAGCCGATCGAGATGGCACCCCATAGAAATAGAAATAACGAAGCGAACATCACCAGATGCCGTTGCACGAGATCCTCTTGTTTCTTTCGTCGAAGAGTCATCGTAGCTCGATGTCCTGGGCGAATGAAGGTGTGGAAGGTGCAACGAGGATGGTGGTCTATGGTAATCAGAGAAAGGACCCCTCGATTTCTGTGCAGACAGCGGGACGAAAAATGGGTAGTTCCTGAATTCATGAAGCGCCAAGGACGAGGGGCTCGTAGATTGCACTCGGTAAAGCGGGTACCTCGTTGTAGTGCTGAGTTGCTCTGCTGTGTTTCCCTGCTTGGCCTTTTTCTGTCCGGCTTCCCTGCTAGACTGGGCCGGTGCGCCGCCTGATCATCAATGCGGACGATTTTGGGCTGACCGCGGGAGTGAACCGCGCCATCGTGGAGGCGCATGAACGCGGGGTAGTGAGCTCGGCTACGCTAATGGCGAACGGAAGCGCCTTTGACGATGCGGTGGCACTGGCTCGATCGCAGCCTCGGCTGGGAGTGGGATGCCACATCGTGCTGGTGGATGGCTCACCGCTGGTTGAGGATGCGGCGACCCACACTTTGCTGGATGGCAACGGCAGTCGCGGCGGAACTCCGCGCTTCCGCGAGGGCATTGGAAAATTTGCCGTGCTGGCGCTGGCGGGACGCCTTTCCCCGGAGGAGATTGAAGCCGAAGCCATGGCTCAAATCGGCAGGCTGCAATCGTCCGGGATTGCGGTGACTCACCTGGACTCACACAAACATACACATATGTTTCCACAAGTTTTTCGCCCGCTCTTAAAGGCAGCCAAGGCTTGCGGGGTGAGAGCGATACGAAATCCATTTGAGCGAATCCGCCGTTCGCAACTGGCGGAGCGTCCGGGCTTGTGGAGGCGGTGGGCCGAAGTGGGGATTCTGCGCAGCCTGGCAAAACAGTTTCGGGACGCGGTGCGAGAAGCTGGAATGACGACTCCGGACGGCACCTTCGCCATAGTGGCGACCGGCAGTCTGGACGAGCGATTGTTTCGCCGCATGGTGGAACATCTTCCGGAAGGAGTGTGGGAACTGGTCTGCCATCCCGGCTACAACGACGACGAATTGAAGAAAGTTCACACCCGTTTGCGGGAATCACGAGAGCAGGAGTTGCAGGTTCTGACTTCACAGTCAAGCTGTGATTTGTTGGCGGCGAATGGAGTTGAGATCATCTCTTACCATGACCTGGCTAAGACCACTTAAGTTGCTACCGGGGGACCTGCCCTTTGCGATTATGATTACATGCTGAGCATTCCCTAAGGTAGAATGCGCGGACGATTGCATGCCCGACAAGCCAGAGCCCAGAGTCGATGTCGACCTCCCAATCCGAGTGTTTGGCATGGACGCGAACAGCCGTCCTTTTTCCCAAAATGCCCAAGCCCGCAACATAAGCGATCACGGCGCGAAGCTTTCCGGGCTGGAGAAGCAACTGAAGCCCGGGGACGTCATCGGGGTACAGTTCGGCGACCAGAAGGCTCGGTGCAAGGTGATATGGGTGGTGGATGCGGGGCCGGTCAAGAAAACGGAAGTCGGGGTAAAGATGCTGGAGGGACAGCCGTGTCCCTGGCAGAAGGAATTGGAGAAACCGCCTGCCGGCGTGACCCCGCCGGTGGCTCGAGTCGCGCCCGAGACGGAAGATAAAAGGCGATTCCCCCGGCAACGAGTTCCCTTTCCGATCGAAATCCGCGATGCGCAGGGCGTCGGGACACATATGCGCACCAAGACGGCAGATGTAAACGGACGTGGATGTTATGTCGAGACCATGCTGCCCCTTCCGGCGGGAAAGACCATCAACATCACGTTCTGGCTGAACTCCGAACCGGTTCACACCCCGGCCATTGTGCGGACCTGCGACGGCGGCGTGGGTATGGGGATCGAATTCACGGGACTCGACGATGCGACGCAGGACCGGCTGCAGCAGCAAGTTGAAGCCATGGCTGCGGACTCAGCCCCGGCAAAGGCCCCGCCGGACGGGGTCTAGGATTGCCCTCCAGCCTTCTTCCCTCCAAAATCTGAATCGCCGCCGGGCCGTGGCCATCGAATGGAGGAGCCTGCAGGTTTGGGAAGAGTTTGCGGGCTGCCAGCCTGAGGCCCAAAGACGGATATGAAAATCGGCATCACCTGTTATCCGACCTACGGCGGCAGCGGCGTGGTCGCGACCGAACTGGGCCTGGAACTGGCGGAGCGCGGTCACGAGGTCCACTTCATTTCTTATGCGCTGCCCATCCGGCTGAGCGGCACGCATCCCAACATTCACTACCACGAAGTGGAAGTCTCGCGCTATCCCTTGTTCGAGTACCCGCCCTATGACCTGGCGCTGGCTTCGCGCATGGCGGAGGTCGCGGAACTCTACGATCTCGATCTGCTGCACGTGCATTACGCAATTCCTCATTCGGTGAGCGCCCTGCTGGCGCGCCAGATGATGGCGGCCAAACCTCGCGGGCGGAAACTTCCCTTCGTCACCACTCTTCATGGAACCGACATCACGCTGGTGGGACTGGACCGGTCTTATCTTCCGATCACCCGTTTTTCGATTGAACAAAGCGACGGAGTGACCGCCATTTCGCAATATTTGCGGGAGCGCACCTTGCGGGAGTTCGATATTCGCAACAACATTCAGGTGATCTATAACTTCGTCAATTGCGACGTGTACTGCCGGGGCGAAAAGGTTTCCGAATTAAAGGCAGAGTACGCCCCGAACGGCGAGCGGCTGCTGGTGCATTTGTCCAATTTCCGTCCGGTGAAGCGGGTGACCGATTGCATCGAGATCTTTGACCGGGTGCGCAAACAGATTCCCGCCAAGCTGCTGATGATCGGCGACGGCCCCGATCGCTCGCGCGCGGAATGGCTGGCAGTGCAAAAGGGCATTCACAACGACGTAATTTTTCTCGGCAAGCAGGAGATGGTGCAGGAGAAGCTGGCGATTGCCGACATCCTGCTGCTGCCGAGCGAACTGGAGTCATTCGGGCTTGCGGCGCTGGAAGGCATGGCGTGCGAGGTAGTGCCCATCGCCACCCGCGTGGGCGGCATCCCTGAATTAATCGAGCACGGAAAGAGCGGGTACCTCGCGGAAGTCGGCGACGTAGAGGCCATGTCGCGCTACGCCATCGAATTGTTGAGTGATGAAAAAGCTTTGCGGGATATGGCCAAAGCCAGCCGGGCGGTGGCGCAATCGCGTTTTTGCGCCAGCAGAATCATTCCGCAGTATGAAGAGTTTTACCGTCGGGTGCTGGAACGCGCTTCGTAGAAGGCTTCGGGAATAGCGCCCGAGCCCTGCAGGACGGGCAAGCGCAACCGGACCAGAGTTCCCTTGCCTTCGTGGCTGTCGATGGTCATGCGGGCAGTGTCTCCATAGAGAACTTTCAAGCGCTCGGCTACGTTGGCCATCCCAATGCCGGTTCCGCCAAGGCCGGTCGGCCGTTCCAGCAAATTGGCCGAGCCCATTCCCACGCCATCATCCTCCACCTCGATAATCAGGTGGGAATCGGTGAGGCGGCTGCGGAGATAAATGCTTCCACCGTCAATCTTCGAAGACAAGCCATGCTTGACCGAGTTCTCCACCAGCGGTTGCAGCAACATGCTCGGCACCATGGTGTCGAGGGATGAGATTTCCAGCTCCTTGACCACGCGCAGCTTGTCGCGGCCGAAGCGGACGACTTCGATGTCGAGATAGTTATCGATGAATTCCAATTCTTCGCGAAGCGGCACAAAGGCGTCACTGCTATTGAGCAGCCGCCGCAGAATGTTAGCCAGCTTGAGGATCAACAAACGGGCCGTATCGGGATCGAAGCGCACCAGCGAGGAGACCGAGTTCAGCGTATTAAAGAGGAAGTGGGGATTGATCTGGTTCTGCAGCGCCTCCATGCGGGAATGCAGCAGCAGCCGCTCCTGTTCTTCCAGCTTGATTTGAATGCGGACGCTGTTCCAGATTTTGAGTTCGGTGCCGATCACGGTGACCGAAGTCGCATAGATCAGGATTTCCACCCACCAGGTCGGGCTTTCCAGGCTGAAGGTGGCACGCGGCACCAGGCGCGACAGTTCGGTTTGCACGAAGCGCAATCCCACGATGGTCACGAAGAACATGGTTTGCCATTCGAACGGGTGCGGCTTGGGCAGGTTGCGCCGGATCCAGCGATAGATGCTGAGGTCGACAAAGGGGGAAAACGACCAGATATCTTCCCGATTGGGGGCGAAGTTGCGCAGTTGCCCCGCCACAAAACCGCACAACACGTTGAAGGGTAACGTCGCCCACTCGCCGTGCCAGAGCGCGGGAAGGGCGAGAACGACGCCACCCAACACGCCTGTCAACCTGCCACCGATCACGCCCAGCAGGATGGTGGTCTCGAAGGACAAGTCGCCGGCGAGGAAGCTTCGGGCGCTGAAGCGAATCCAGACACCGATGGCCAGCGGAATACCAATCCACAGGACAAGGTAGATTTTTTGCTTCCAGTTGCGCTCGTCGCGGAACAGCAGAGATTTGAATTCGACCGATCGCCCGAGAATGCTGGCCGCGGAGGCAGCAACGCCCAGCTTGATCAGAAGATTGATGAGGATGAGACGCTGTTCCATGTCGATGGACTGCGACCTGCGCTGAGGGAAATGTAGCACGAAGGCGGCGCATTGCAGGGGGCGTCATCCTGAGGGGAGGGGTTGCTTGGCGGAGCGAAGCAACCGCGGAGTCGAAGATCGCCACGCGCGGGGGTGGCTGCAGAATGCAGGGATCCTTCGACTCCGCCTCTGATTCGCGAAGCGAATCAGAGGCTGCCCTCAGGATGACAGGGCGGGGATCGCGATGGACGGGACACCGGCGCTGCATTCCTGGCTAGTAGGGGCCAATGATGCCGCCGATTTGGCGCGATGCCGGTTGGGTGGTGGGCTTTTGTCCCTGGATTACGTCGAGGTACTTCAATCCTGAGCCGGTATTGAATAGGACTACTTGGTCTTCGGCACTAAAGAATCCGCTGTCTCGCAGCTTGCGATAGGCGACCAACGAGGCTGCGCCTTCGGGCGCGGCGAAGACGCCTTCAATCCGAGCCCACTGGCGAAAACCATCCATTATTTCTGCGTCGGTCACGGCCACAGCAATGCCGGCGCTCCTTTTCAGAATGTCGAGAATAAGGTAGTCGCCGTAGGCTTTGGGGACGCGCAGACCTGCCGCCAGTGTAGAGGCGTTGGACCAGAATTCGGCGCTTGTTTTACCCTCATTCCAAGCTTTAACAATGGGCGCACAACCCTCAGATTGCGCGGCGACCATTTTTGGGCGTTCTGGACCGATCCATCCCAGTTCTTCCATTTCTTCAAAGGCCTTCCACATGCCGATCAAGCCGACGCCGCCGCCAGTCGGATAAATAATCCCCTGAGGCATTCTCCAATCAAGCTGCTCGGCCACTTCGTAGCCCATGGTTTTCTTGCCCTCGAGGCGGAATGGTTCCTTCAAGGTGGAGACGTCAAACCATCCTTCTTTGTCCTTGCGCTCGGCCACCATGCGGGCGCAGTCGCTGATCAGACCATCAACGAGGGTGACGTGCGCGCCGTAGCTTTCGCACTCTACGCGGTTCGCCATAGGCACATCCCTGGGCATGAAGATGTGCGCTTCCAGGCCGGCCGCAGCCGAATAGGCTGCCAGAGCGCTGGCGGCGTTTCCGGCAGACGGCGCAGCCAACTTTTTCAGGCCATAAGCTTTGGCCATGGTGACGGCAGCTGACATTCCCCGCGCCTTGAAGGAGCCGGTGGGATTCAGGCCTTCGTCTTTGATATAGACGTTGGGATATTCCCGGCTGGACAGCATGGGAGTAAAACCCTCTCCCAGAGAGACCGGCTGCGCAGCGGGCAGGACTTCAGCATAGCGCCACATGGTTGCTGGCCGGATTGCCAGCGAGTCGCGCTTAAAGTGTTGCTTTAAGTATGCCAGGTCATAGCGAACATAGAGCACGCCGCCATCTTTCGGACAGGTGGTGTGGGGCTGGTCGGCGGAGAGATGTGCACCACATTTGGTGCACTCCAGATAGGCGATACGGAACATTGGGTGAAGTTTAACAGGAGAGCAACGGCCTTGCGGCCAGTCTGGATGACGCCGGCATGGGCTGAGGAGGGGCTGCTCGATCACGCAGGCAGGCGACTCAGCAAGGCATTGGCTTTGCGGAACCATGGACGCTCCCGGCGCCGCAGGTATCCGGGCATGGTGGGTTTCTTGGCCAGGATCTGACGGGCCCACTCCCGCGCTTCGGCGGTGCGCTTCTGGGAGGCGAGGAAGCTGGCGTAGTTGTAGTAGGTCTCGGAGGAAGTTGAGATTTTGGTCACCTGCTGAAAGAGAGCCGCCGCCTTCTCCGGCTGTCCGGTGTTGGCATAGGCGTGGGCCAGTAAGCCGGCGGCGCGATGAAAATCGTAGGTCGGATCGTTCGATACCACTCGTTCAAGGTCGGGGAGCGCGGCTTCAAAGTCGGCCATCTGTATGGCGGCAACGCCGCGGCGGTAGAACGGGTCGGGCGAATCCGTGCGAGAAGAGATGGCTTTGTCGTAGGCCTGACGCGCCCGGGCGAACTGGCCTTCTTCAAGATAGAGGTCGGCGAGTTCTTCGTAGTTCCCTGCTGAAGGGTTATCCAAGATCGCAGCTTCCAATTCGCGGATACGCTTGCGTCGCGGGAAGGCTTTGAAAGACTGGCGTAATAGGCCGGCGTCAGGAATGGCTTCGACTGCAATGTAGACCAGGGCTCCGAGCCATCCACCAATGAGGATGATCCATAGCCAGAAGGTGTCGGGGCGGCGGCGGATAAAGTGAATAATCGCAAACGCCTGCAGCAGGATGCCCCACCACGAAAATGCGAAAAGGAATAACGATCCCATGTCTCGATGCAGCAGTATATTACGGAGTTTCGGCCGGATTTGGGAACTGCGGAGCTGGACTCCCGCCGAGCCGCCTAAGGCGGCTGTCCCCACATAACGCAGCGGGGCGGGCTCCTGAAGCGATGCTAAAATCTTTTAGTGAAGCCTCCTATCCGTCTGCTTGCCCTTGATATTGACGGCACCCTGCTGAACCCCGAATTTCAGATTTCGCCCACCGATATGGCGGCGTTGCGACGCGTGCGTAAAGAAGGAATAGAGGTGGTGGTGGTTACCGGGCGGCGCCACACTTTTGCCTTGCCGATTGTGCAGCAGCTGGGATTTGACTTGTGGGTCATCAGCTCGAATGGAGCGATTACCCGATCGCTGGCCGGGGAAACCTTTCATCGCGACTTGCTGCCCTCAGAGACCTGCCGCAGATTGTGCATCCACATGCAACAATTCCGCGGGAATACAGTGCTGACTTTCGATACCGAGGGCAAGGGCGCGATCGTGCTGGAGCACATGAATGAATTGAATGTGAGCATCCAGCGCTGGCTGGAAAAGAACCTGCAATACATCGATTTTATAATCCCCATCGAGAACTCTCTGAGCAGCGATCCGGTGCAGGCGATGTTTTGCGGCCCGATCGCACGTATGAAGGAAGCCCAGGCGGCGCTGGGGTCGAGCGGCCTGGACATTACCGTGCTTCGAACCGAGTATCCGGGGCGCGACCTCTCCATTGTGGATGTGCTCAACCAGGGCTGTTCGAAGGGGCATGCGCTGGAACGCTGGGCCAATTACCGTGGCATCCCCCGCAAAGAGGTCATGGCCATTGGTGACAATTACAACGATATAGAAATGCTTGCCTTCGCCGGGGTGCCATTTATCATGGGAAATGCATCCGAGGAACTGCGCGGCAACGGCTGGGCGGTAACCTTGTCGAACGAGCAGAACGGGGTGGCCGCGGCGATTGAGCAGGTGTTGGGAACTGTGTAGAATCTGCGCCGGAGAACTCAAACAGCGAAGCTTCAAATGCCGAGGGCGAGACGCCCTCGGGACAGCCGGCGGGACGCCGGCGCTACAGGTCCCGGCGGGACGCCGGGGCGAAGTAAGATGAGCAATTTGAGAAAACTCGGGCTGGTCGTGGCTTTGCTGATTGCCGTTCCAGCTTTCGGGGCCGATCTTGCTGTTCTGCGGAACGGTTTTTCCATTCGGCATGAGCGCCGCGAGACTTTGGGCCCAGTTACCCGCCTTTACCTGGAAGCCGACAAGGGCGGCTACGTGGACATCTCCACCAGCCAGATTGACCGGTTCGAGCACGACCTTACGCCCGCCGCGACTATTGCGATTGCTCCCCCGGCGCCGGCAAAACCTCAGAGCCTGAATGAAGTGATCAACACCATCAGCGACCGGCATCATATCGATCCCGATCTTATTAATAGCGTGATCCACGCGGAGAGCGGATTCAATCCCCGGGCGGTGTCGCCCAAGGGGGCGCGCGGTCTCATGCAGTTGATGCCGCAGACTGCCTCAAAGCTGGGGGTCCCGAATTCCTTCGATCCCAAAGCCAACGTAGAAGGCGGCACGCGTTACCTGAGCGAGTTGCTGCAGCGTTACAACTTTGACGTGGTCAAGGCTCTGGCTGCCTACAATGCCGGACCGGGGCGAGTGGAACAATACCGCGGTGTGCCGCCCTACTACGAGACCCGGGTTTACGTGGCCAAGATCGTTCGCGATTACAATCGCAAGAAGCTGGCGCAGCGCAAGGCGGCGGCTATCGCCGCCAAGGCGAACCGTACGAAGCCGGAAGCCGCATCGCCAGCCATGGTAAAACAAGCCTCTCTCCCGGCAGTCGCAACGACGGCTGTGCGTTGAGCCATCCCCGGTTGAAACATCGCCGGTTGAATCATCCTTGTCTGAATCATCCTCGCCTGAATCATTCTCACCAGACCGTCAAGCGAATTCGGGATTTCGCTCGGCCTGCAAAGATTCGCCGCGTTGACCCCTGTCCCCGTGTCATTTACCTTGAATCAGCCAGCTTAGGCCTTTACCTTGGGTGGGCGCCGTGCTCGACGTCACACCATTGCTTGGGTCCTTTCCTACGACATGGATAGAAAGCGCATCTTTATAACCGGCGGAATCCTGATTGTTTTCGCCGTCCTGGTATATCTCCAGTTCCGCCACTGGCGGAGCTTCGACTGGGCTACTTTCTGGGCCGAGACGGAGCAGGTCCGGCCGTGGCACATCGCGCATGCGGTAGGTCTTATCTATGTGGCCTATATCCTGCGGGCGATTCGCTGGAAGATTTTCCTGCGCCCGGTGCGTCCGCAGGCGTCATGGTTGGAACTGGTCCCGCCCACTCTGATCGGATTTACCGGACTGGCGCTGCTCGGCCGCCCCGGAGAATTCATACGCCCATATCTGATCGCCCGCCGGCAGAACCTGCCGGTTTCCTCGCAGGTCGCGGTCTGGGCGGTGGAGCGGATCTTCGATATCGGCGCTTTTGCCGTGCTCATGGCGCTAGGCATATTCCTGCCGAGTTCGCGGCGCTCCCTGCCCCATCCTGAGTATTTCAACCGCTTTCGCGACGGTGGGCTTCTTTTCTTCGGCATGGTCATCGGCCTGGCGCTGGGCGCGGTAGTGGTGAGCCGCAAAGGAGAAGCGCTGGCAGGGTGGGTGGAACATCGCTTCTCCCACTGGGGCGCGAAGTTGAGTCACCGGATTGCGCAGAAGATCCGCGAATTTGGACAGGGACTGAACACCATTCACGGTCCGGTGTCGCTGTTGATGTTGGTGGCGGTTTCAATCGGGATGTGGTGGATCATCGCGGTGGCCTACCACGAAGTCACCATTGCTTATCATCAGACGGCGCACGTCTTCGGTGACGATCCACTCGACATCCGTCTGGTGCAGGTGCTGCTGTTAATGGGTTCGAGCATGCTGGGCTCGGTTCTGCAACTGCCTGGAGTGGGCGGAGGCTCGCAGCTTGCCACCATCGCTGCTCTGGAACACATCTTCGACGTGCCCAAGGAATTGGCCGCGAGTTGCGGCATCATGTTGTGGATGGTGACCTTTGTCGCGGTCATCCCTCTGGGCCTGATGCTGGCCCATCACGAGCGCTTGTCCCTGCGCAAGCTGTCCCGCGAGAGTCAACAGGAAGAGGCCAGCGAATCGTTCTCCCCATCGCCGCCGGCGGTTTGATACTGGGCGTTCCCACCGAATGTGTAAGCCTGACCTGACAGCGGGTTGGCCCACATGTCCAGCCACTTACGAAGGTACCTACTTTAGGCGGGCGCCGTCTTGCGCCTGTTACAATGCAAGCGAAGCATCATCCCATGCGACATGAAGTGTCCCTTCTGCGGCTTTGAAAATGACAAAGTGGTGGACTCGCGGGAGAGCAAGGAAGCCGATTCCATCCGCCGCCGCCGCGAGTGCCTGAAGTGCGGCAAACGCTTTACCACCTACGAGAGGATCGACGAAATCCCTTACATGGTGGTGAAGAAGGACGGCCGCCGCGAAAAATTCGATCGCCAGAAAGTTCTGAATGGGCTGCTGCGGGCTTGCGAAAAACGCCCCGTCCCGATCAGCCGCCTGGAACAGATCGTGAACGAAGCGGAAGCCTTCGTGATCGATTCGGCGGAGCGGGAGCGCAAGACCAGCGAAGTGGGCGAGTTGATCATGAACCGGCTGCGTCGTTACGACAAAGTGGCGTATGTGCGATTTGCCTCGGTTTACCTGGACTTCAAGGACGTGCAGGAGTTCATGACCGAGTTGAAAGATCTGTTGAAGACCAAGGAAGTTCCCGAAGTTCGCAGCAAGGGCGCAGTAAAGAGTTAAGGGTGTGGGGCGGGCGCCCTCGCCCGCCTGCCTGTAAGTCAGGCAAATGCGGCAAGTCGAAGTCAAAAGCAGCGGGCGAGGGCGCCCGCTCCATATAGTGAAGAAGATGGCTTATAAGATCACCCTGATTCCCGGCGATGGCATTGGACCTGAGGTCACGCAGGCAGCGGTGCGTATTCTGGAAGCTACCGGCGTGAAGTTCGAATGGGAAACTTTTCAGGTGGGCGCCGAGGCCTTTGAGAAATATCACGAGTACATTCCTAAAGAAGTCATCGAGTCGATTGAACGAACCCATGTTGGGCTGAAGGGGCCGGTGACCACGCCGGTCGGCGAGGGCTTTCCCAGCATCAACGTGGCGTTGCGCAAAAAGTTCGAGCTCTATGCGAACTTTCGTCCCATCCGCAACCTGCCGCATATTCCCACCCGCTATCCCGATGTAGACCTGATCATCGTGCGGGAGAATACCGAGAGCCTGTATTCGGGGCTGGAGCACGAAGTGGTGCCGGGAGTAGTCGAGAGCCTGAAAATTATTACCGAGAAGGCATCCACGCGAATCGCGCGTTTTGCCTTCGAGTATGCCCGCAAGAACCATCGCAAGAAGGTCCACGCCATCCACAAGGCCAACATCATGAAGCTGTCGGATGGCCTGTTTCTGCGTTGCTCGCGCAACGTTGCCAAGGACTATCCGGAGATCACTTACGGCGAGCACATCGTGGATAACACCTGCATGCAGCTGGTGATGAATCCTTATCAGTACGATGTGCTGGTAATGGAAAATCTCTACGGCGACATCATTTCCGACTTGTGCGCCGCCTTCGTCGGGGGCCTGGGATTTGTGCCCAGCGCCAACCTGGGAGACCAGTGCGCGATCTTCGAAGCGGTTCACGGCTCGGCTCCTGACATTGCCGGAAAGAACATCGCGAACCCGACAGCGGTCATCCGCTCGGCACAACTGATGTTGCGACACCTCGGCGAACACGCGGCAGCCGACAAAATCCATGACGGCCTGGAAAAGGTGTATCGCACCAAGGACAAACTTACCCGCGATGTGGGCGGGAAAGCGGGCACTTCGGAGTTTGCGGATGCCATCATCCAGTTCATGGAAACCAGCACCCACGTTCCAGCGCAGGCTGAGTCTTCTCACGCGTAAATTCTTTCTTCAGCTGTCATCCTGAGCGTAGCGAAACGGTTCGCCTGGCGAACCACCTGCAGAGTCGAAGCACTCCTACCGGCTGATTCGCTCTTGGGTTCTTCGCCTTGAGCACTTCCGCGGAGTTTCCCCGGAAACGCTGGTGGAAAAGTAGGGGTCCTTCGACTGCGCGATGGCTTCGCGAAGCGAAGCCATCGCTCCGCTCAGGATGACAGGGATTTTTGCGATCGCATGCGAATTTTTGAAAATCAAAACACCGTCGCTCACGAAGTCCACGTTGACGCGGCGTACAGATTTTGAGTAACATCCTCCTTCTTCAAGGAAACCCGGGGGATGGCTAACCCAACACGGCGGGTAGGTGTAGTACTCTTCCAGCTCGGCGGCCCCGACACGCCGGAAGCGATCCAGCCGTTTCTTTTTAATCTTTTTTGCGACCCCGATATTATCGATTTTCCTTTTGCCCGCATCGGGCGAAAGCCGCTTGCCAAGCTGATTTCGACCACCCGGGCCAAGAAGGTGCTGCATCATTACTCGGTAATCGGCGGGGCTTCGCCGATTCGGCGTTTCACCGAACGGCAGGCGCATGCCCTGCGGGAGAAACTGGCGGCCGATGGAGTGACCGCTCATTGTTTTGTCGCCATGCGGTATTGGCATCCCTTTACAGCGGAAGCCATCCAGCGGTTGCGCGCGGCCGATTGCGACGAGGTTGTGCTGCTGCCCCTTTATCCGCAATATTCGAGTACTACCACCGGAAGCAGTCTCAACGAATGGCGGCGGCTGTTTCACGACGACATTCCGGTGCATTGCGTCGAGACTTTCTATCGTCACCCGCTTTACCTGGACTCGCTTGTGGAGAAAGTGGATGAAGCTCTGGCGCGTTTTCCGGAACCTGAAGACGCGGAAATTGTTTTCAGCGCGCACAGTGTGCCCGTGGCCGTGGTCTCCAAGGGAGATCCCTACCAGCGTCACATTGAAGAAACGGTCGAACTGGTGATGGCGCGCGGGGGATGGCGCAACCGCCACCGGCTTTGCTATCAGAGCAAGGTGGGAGCCAGCAAGTGGCTGCAGCCGTCGTTGCATCGCACCATTCGGGATCTGGCGGAGGAGCGAGTCAGCGACGTTTGCATTGTGCCCATCGCTTTCGTCTCCGATCACGTCGAAACTTTGGGCGAAATCGACCATGAAGCGCGCAAGGAAGCGGCGGCGCTGGGGATAAAACAGTTTGAGATGACCTCGGGTCTGAACGATTCGCCCACGTTCATTGCGGCACTGGCGGATTTGGTGGAGAACGCACTGGGCATAAGTGTGGACCGGCAAAGTAATCCGGACCGGCTGGTGGCGGCGAGTTAAACGTGAACCCGCAGGCAGGTATGCACACCTGCCAGGGGGAGTGAAGCTCCACGGGTTCGGCGACGTGACACGAACGGATCGAGTTCTTTGAGGGAAGGAACGGATGGCAGACGAATCCAAGGCGGGCATTCTCGGGCGGCTACCGCCCCTGCCTCGAGCAGCGCTTAACAATTCCGTGATCGGGATGGAGCAGGCGTATCGCCAGCGCAAAGGCTTGCCCCTGTTGACCGACGCCGACATCGAGGCTCTCAAGGCTGGCCAGCCCATGCCGTGGGAGGAAGGCGGCAGCGGATTGCCTGCGGCTCCGCAGGGTGCTCCGGCAGCGACTGTGCCGAGCCCTCCGGTAGCGGCTGCGGCCGCAACTGCAGTGGCAGCGCCCCCGGCGTCGTCAGGTGGCATAAGCGAAGAAGTTGCCAAGTGGGTTGCCGAAGGCAGGAAGTGGAGCAAATCCACCATCGCGGCAGAACAGGCTCGCCGCGGACGGAAGGGACTGCCTGTTCTCAATAACGCTGAGATGTCTGCCCTGCTGGGCGAACCAGTGGAGGCGAGCGCGCCTGCAGCGACTTCTGCGCCGGCGGCTGCGGCCGCGCCGGTTGCGGCAGCTGCGGCGGCGCCCAGCGGTCCGATCAGCGCTGAAGTTGCTAAATGGGTCGCCGAGGGCAGGAAGTGGAGTAAATCCACCATCGCCGCGGAACAGGCGCGGCGTGGACGCAAAGGCCTTCCGGCGTTGACACCGGCGGAAATGACTGCTTTGCTGGGTGAACCTGCGGCCGCAGAAGCGCCGGCGGCGGCTGCGGTTGCCGCTCCGGTCGCCAAGCCAGTCGTAGCCGCGGCCGCGCGACCTGCTGCCGGACCGCCATCGGCCGCCATGTCGGTTTCGCAGAGTGGCGCATCCACGACCTACGTTGGAACTCCGGCAGTGGGCACTTCCAGAGCCGCAGCGGCTGGAGGCGTCGCCTCGGTTGGACCGGAAGATAACGACATCAATCAGGCACGAAGAAGATTTGCCTGGGCCGCATTCGCGGCGTTCATGGCAGCGTGGTTCATCGCCTTCTTTCGCTTCTTCCTGCCCCGCACTTTGTTCGAGCCCGCTACGTCGTTCAAGATCGGGTACCCGGCCGACTTCGGCCTGGGGGTCGATACCAAATTTCAGCAAAAATTTCGCATCTGGGTCGATCGCACACCCGACCGGATTTTCGTAATTTACGCGCGTTGCACTCATTTAGGTTGCACGCCCGACTGGAAGCCGGCCGAGAACAAGTTCAAATGTCCCTGCCATGGGAGTGGGTACGACAGCGAAGGCATTAACTTCGAAGGGCCGGCGCCGCGTCCCATGGATCGAGCCAAGGTCGAAATCGCGCCCGACGGCCAGATTCTGGTGGATGTTTCCAAGCTGTATCAATGGCCCAAAGGACAGCCCACCCAGTTCAACGATCAAGGGGCGTTTCTGCCGACTTAGAAATTTGTGGAGGTTTCGCCCGACTGTGCAGGTGTAACACCTGCCCCTACGTGAAACGATAAGAGGTCCAATGCCTGAAGAAAACGGAAACGGCAACGGCAATAACGGGAAACGGGTCGGCCTGCTGGAACGGGTGAAGGCGGGCGTCAAGGAAGACGTCCAGTCGCTCAAGACCGACATGCCGGTCAAGGCCAAGGAGCAGATCGAGGGTCTGAAAGATCCCACCAAGACCCAGGTTTACACTTCGATCTTCCGCCACAAACATGATGACACGCCGCGCAATCGCGCCCTGGGCGTGTTGTCCAACGTGTTCCTGCATCTGCACCCGGCTAAGATCAACCGGGACGCGGTGCGCTACAGCTATACCTGGGGCATGGGCGGGATCACCTTCTATCTGTTTATCGTACTGACCCTGACTGGCGTCATGCTGATGTTTTATTACCACCCCAGCAAGGTGCAGGCATTTCGCGATGTGCTTTATCTCGAGCATGATGTGCCCTTCGGCAAGCTGTTGCGCAACATGCATCGCTGGGCGGCGCACCTGATGGTGATCGCCGTCTGGCTGCACATGTTCCGCGTCTTTCTTACCGGGTCATATAAAAAGCCGCGAGAGTTTAATTGGAATATCGGCGTGCTGCTGCTGGTTTTCACACTTCTGCTTTCCTTCACCGGTTACCTGCTGCCCGACGATCAACTCGGCTTCTGGGCGGTCACGGTGGGAACGAATATGGCGCGGGCGACGCCGATGCTGGGGCATGAAGGTCCCTTCGGAGCGATGCTCCACATGACTCCCTACAACGACGTGCGCTTCGGACTGCTGGGCGGCTCGATCGTGGATGCCAATGCACTGCTGCGATCCTACATCTGGCATTGCATCGGAATTCCGATTGTGGCGTCGGTGCTGATGATCGTGCACTTCTGGCGGGTAAGGAAAGATGGCGGGATTTCGGGGCCGGCGCCGGTAATGCTGGCGGCGGAAGTGAAAGAGCCGAAGAAGTAAAACCGGATTGTGTAGGGACGGGTCTCTGACCCGTCCGGGCCTAATTGGATCGGTTTTCGTAGCGCCGCCGTCTCGGCGGCTGTCCGGCGGGCGTCTCGCCCGCCGCCGGGGGCGAGACGCCCCCGAGACAGCCGGCAGGATGCCGGCGCTACCAGTTCGGAGCAATTATGGATTGGCGACAACTTTGGGAGATCTGTTCGGCGCCCGACAACGTGCCCATCGTGGGGCTGATTCCTTTGCTTGTTTTCTACATCTATCTGGCGTGGAAACAAGCCAAGGCCAATGACGAACTGATCGGCGAACTGGAAACCAACCCGGCGATGGCCAAGACCCATCATCGCAAGTCATGGCCCTTCCGCCCCGGCTGGCAGAAGGAGATTCATGTCTGGCCATTTCTGCTGCGCATTGAGTTTCTCGCGGCCATGATCGTGACCATCATTCTGATGGTGTGGTCGATCACCTTGAACGCGCCTCTGGAAGAGCCGGCGAATCCCAACCTGACCATGAATCCGGCGAAGGCTCCCTGGTACTTCCTGGGATTGCAGGAAATGCTGGTGTACTTCGATCCCTGGATCGCGGGTGTGGTGATGCCGACCTTGATTATTGTCGGCCTGATGGTGATTCCTTATATCGACACCAACCCGCTGGGCAGCGGTTATTACACCTGGAAGCAGCGCAAATTTTCCATCGGCACATTTTTGTTCGGCTTCATTATTCTCTGGGTCGCGATGATCATTATCGGGACGTTTATCCGCGGCCCTGGCTGGCAGTGGTTCTGGCCGGGACAAACCTGGGACCACAACCGCCTTATTTACGAGGTGAACCGCGATTTGCCGGATATCTTCGGCATCACGTCAAACCTGGGCAAGGCGATTTTCGGCGGCCTCGTGGTGGGAGGGTTTTATGTCGTGGGTGGATTCATTACTCACGCTCTTTTCCGCCGCTACAACCCGAAAGACTACAAGCGCATGAGCCTGCTGCAATATTCCATCATGATGTTCTTCCTGCTCACCATGGTGGCACTGCCGGCAAAGATGCTGCTGCGGCTGGCCTGGCATATCAAGTATGTGTGGATAACGCCGTGGTTTAACGTTTAGAACCCGTCGTTGGTCGTTGCTCCTTGGTCGTTAGCCAAGGCCAACGGGTTTCCGGTGTAAGCCAACGACCAACGGCCAAGGACCAACGACTGATCCTGGAGGATCCTGGTGCCCGAGCAACGCGTCCCTGACAATGATCCGATTGTAAGCAAGTCTTACGCGGCGCATTACGTGATCGCCATGTTGATCCTCATGGTGACGCTGTTCTGGGCATTGTGGGATGAATCGTTCGGACAGCGCCCGTGGAAGGCGTTCCAGCACGAATGGAAGGATCGCTACACGGCGTTCCTCAACAGCGCGCGATCGAAGTCATCGCAATCGCAGAAGGAAGTCGAGCAGAATTCGCAGTACCAGCAGCTGGAAAAAGCTTACAAAGACGCCTATGAGACAGCCAAGCCGCGCCGCGACGAACTTCAAAAACAGATAACGGATTTGAGCGCCCAGATTCTGGCGGTGCAAAACGTTTTCACTGACCGTCGCGCCTATGTGAATGCTCTCACCTATGAGCTTGAGACCGAGACCAGCGCGTCCGGCAAAAAAAGCAAGCAACAGGACATCGACGACTACAAGAAGAGAAAGGCTGCGGTCGAATTTCCCGATGGCCACAGGCAACAATTCAACTTTCAGGAGCTGGAAGAGACTTACAACTCGCTCAAGGATAAGCGGACCAAGGTCAGTGCCGATTTAGGCGAAGTGCTGAAGCCGGTTACCGAGGCCAGCACCAAGATGTCCTCCTTCGTGACCGACCACATGGTTGACCTCACGCCGTCTCAGATCGATGGCCTGAAAAAGAAAGCCGTGGAGTGGGACCCGAAAATTGTGCAGATCAACGTAGCGGAAGCCAACATCGTGGATCGCTGCGAGTCCTGCCACATGAACGCGCGGGAGCCAATCCGGGTGTCGGCGGCGGTCATGACACCCAAGGGCGAGAAGAGGCCTGATGAGTATGCCCAGGCATTCACCAGCCATCCCGAACCGGCATTGCTGAAGACGCACGATCCCGACAAGTTTGGTTGCTCTCCCTGTCACCAGGGCAACGGCCGCGCCACCACCAGCGTGGAAAAGGCGCACGGCGACTACGAGCACTGGCTGTGGCCGCTGTTTCCCAAACAAAACGCGGAAGCTGGCTGCCAGACTTGCCACGCCGCCGACATGCACCTGGCGGTGGGCGACGTCGGGGCGCATATTTCCGACGGGAAATTCCTGTTCCGCCAGCGCGGCTGCATGGGATGCCACCGCTATGAAGGCTACGATAAAGAGCCAGAGGATCTGACCTCGATCACGCAACAACTGAAACTGTTCGAGCAACAGAAGGTCGACAATTCCAAGACCGCGGCCGATCTGATGAAGCAGGCGGACGCAGCATCGAGCAATGAGGAAGCCAACCAGCTCAATATGAAAGCGGTGGCGCTGCGGGTCTCGAACAGCAAGATTGACGGCCGCATCCAGCAGCTCGATTTCCAGACGCACAGCCTGATGCAGGACATGAAGAAGATTGGGCCGAACCTGAAAGATGTCCGGCTCAAGCTGAACCGGGACTGGATTCCGGTGTGGTTGAAGAAGCCTACCGACTTCCGGCCGACCACCAAGATGCCGAATTTCCGCCTGACCGATCATCAGATCCAGACGATTTCGGCCTACCTGTGGCAGTCGGGATTGACCGACGCTCTGCCCAAGCAGAAGCCAGGCAACGTCGATCATGGCAAGGAATTGTTCGAGAGCCGGGGCTGCCTGGCCTGCCATTCGATCGGCGAAGGCGAGCAGACGCAAGGCGGAACATTCGCGGCCAACCTGACCCGGGTAGGCGAGAAAGACAACTACGACTACCTGGTGCGCTGGATTCACAATGCGCGCGAGCGCACCCGCCCGTACTGCCCATTCGAGAAGAAGGATATCGGTCCCGAGGATTACGCCAAGAAGGGGCTGCCGTACCAGTTCGATCTGCAGCACAGCCAATGCCCCAACGATGGGCACGAGCTGCAGGTGCAGAACATGACGGTCATGCCCAGCCTGCGGCTGAGCGTGGAAGATGCGCAGGACATCGCCTCTTATCTGATGACGCAGAAGAAACAGGAGCCCACGGCTTATGCCCAGGCTTCCTTTATGGACGATCCTGAGCTGAAGGAAGAGGGTAAGAAGTGGATTCGGCAATACGGCTGCGCTGGTTGCCATGAAATCTCCGGCTTTGAGGATGAAGGCCGCATTGGCACCGAGTTGACATACGAAGGCAGCAAGCCTATCGAGCGTCTCGATTTCGCGTTGTTCACTGAAGTTGCGCAGCGTGGCGGCAAAGGGGCTGAACCGATCACCGATCCAGAAGATCTGGCCCGTCTGCCAGAGGGTCCGGCCAAGACTCCGTGGTATGACCACAAAGGCTTCTTCGAGCACAAACTTGCCGAACCGAATGTTTATGACAAGGGCAAGGTCAAGTCGGAGACCGAAGCGCTTCGCATGCCCAACCTGCACCTCTCCAAGTTGGAGATTCAGGATCTCACTACGTTTCTGCTGGGAAGCGAAGAAAGTTCCCTGCCGGAGAGCTACCAGTACAAGCCGGGCGACGCGCGGCACGACATCCAGGAAGGCTGGTGGATCGTCGAGAAATACAACTGCATGGGATGCCACCAGCTGACTCCGGAGCAGAGCACCATCCTGATGGGCATGAAACGCTATCAGGATGTGCAGGAGCAATTGCCTCCGAAACTGCTGACGGAAGGCGCCCGCGTCGATCCAGAGTGGCTGCGGAAATTCCTTTCCAATCCTTCACTGAGCACGACGGATACAAACCGCAATGGCGTTCGACCGTACCTGCAGGTGCGCATGCCTACGTTCTCGTTCTCCGATAACGAACTGCGCAAACTGGTGCGATTCTTCCAGGCGCTCTCGCAACAGCCCATGCCCTATATTCCTGAGCAGGTGCCGGTTCTTTCTACCAAGGAAACGGATATGGCGCGCAGCCTGTTCTCGAGCACCGCAGCGCCCTGCCTGAAGTGCCATGCCACCGGCGATCCGCAGCACGATAAGATCGCCACCGCGCCCAACTTCCTGCTGGCCAAGGAGCGGCTGAAACCGGACTGGGTCGAGCGCTGGATCATCGATCCGCAGGCGATCAGCCCGGGGACGGCCATGCCTTCAGGACTGTTCAAGCGGGAAAACGAACATTGGGTCTTCTCCGGCCCGACTCCGTCCTCGTTCCAGGGATACGACAAAGATCACAGCAAGCTGCTGGTCGACTACATATTCCAGCTGACGCCCGAGGAACAGCGGCGGGTAGCGGCTTCGATGGGGCATGCCCGGGCTGCGACTCAGGAGCCGCATAAACAGAAGCAGGCTGCCACCACGACTTCGGCGGCAAGCAGCGGTGGTTCGCGGTAGAATGTTTTTGAAATTCTGTCCTTGGTCCCTGGTCGCTGGCCAACTAGCCACGGGCGTTGATTTTAGCCAACGACCAGGGGCCAAGGACCAACGATCTTCTGCTTGGAGAGATTCGGTTTAGAGACTCACACCTGACGAAAGGGCGACATAATAATGAATAGGAAACTTTGTGCAGCAATGTTCCTGCTCTGCCTGCTGGGACTGCTGGCGGGCTGCAGCAAGAAGGAAAACACCAACGAGGAGCAGGGCACGTCTCCGAGTTCAGAGATGAAGCCGGCGGCAACGTCGACTCCCATTGATCCCGCCACTGCGGCCAGCGTAAGCGGTACCGTAACCTTCGGCGGGGCAGCTCCCAAGGCGCAGAAGATTGACATGAGCCAGGACGCGGCCTGCAAGGGCAATAACATGGCTGAAACCATCGTAGCGAACGATGGCAAACTGGCTAACGTTTTCGTTTATGTAAAAGATGGCTTGGGCGACCGCACTTTTGACGTTCCCAAGGACTCGGCCACCATCGATCAGAAGGGCTGCCAGTATCATCCTCACGTACTGGGCGTGATGACGGGACAGAACATCGAAATCCGCAACGACGACGAGACCACCCACAACATTCACCCCACTCCCAAAGACAATCGCGAGTGGAACGAGTCACAACCTCCCAAGGCAGCCGCGATCGAGAAGAATTTTGCCCGCGAAGAGATCATGCTACCGGTGAAGTGCAACCAGCATCCCTGGATGAAGATGTACGTGAACGTGGTGAAGACGCCGTTCTACGCGGTCACGGGAGCCGATGGGAAGTATGAAATCAAGGGCTTGCCGCCGGGTGATTACACCCTGGCGTTTGTTCAGGAAAAGCTTGGCGAACAGGACCAGAAGGTTACGCTGGCCGCCAAGGATAGCAAAACCGTCGACCAGGGCTTTAAACCGTAACTGCTTTATGCGTAACGCCGCCGTCCCGGCGGCTGTCCGGTGGGCGTCCTGCCCACCGCAGCGAAGGCACGACGCCTTCGCGACAGCCGGCAAGATGCCGGCGCTGCGCAACTCTTCAAGGAGCCGATTCTGAAGGCCGTTTCCCTGCCTTACAACCGCGCGCACCACCGGTTTGCCGTCTTCACGGCGGGCGTGACCTTTCTGCTTATCATTGCCGGGGCGCTCGTAACCAGCAACGACGCCGGCCTTTCCGTGCCCGATTGGCCGACTTCATTTGGATCGCTGTACAAGATTCCACACCTGGTCGGCGGTGTGCGGTTCGAGCACACGCATCGCATGATTGCCCAGTTTGTCGGGTTCCTCACCATCATCCTCGCGGTCTGGACGTGGCGTTCCGACCGCCGCCGCTGGATGAAATACCTGGGCATTACTGCTCTCGGGCTGGTGATCGCGCAAGGCGTTCTGGGAGGGCTTACGGTGCTGTTCTACCTGCCTCCGGCGATTTCATCGGCGCACGCCGCGCTGGCGCAGACTTTTTTCTGCGTGGCCGTATTGATCGCCATATTCACCGGCCGCCGGTGGGTGGAGGAAGTGCCGGAAGTGGACCTCGACCAACAGCGCCCGAGTTTATTCACCCTGACCTTGCTCTCGATTTTCGTGTTGTACGTGCAACTGATTCTGGGCGCTATGTTCCGCCATCACGGCCTGAGCTGGTGGCCGCATGTGGTGAATTCCGGAACGGTGGCGGTTGTGCTATCTTGGACCGCCATACGCGCTTTGTCGCAATATTCCAGGATCGACGCTGTGAGGCGCCCGGCCATAACCATGCTTTCTTTACTTATCGCTCAACTGTGCCTGGGATTCGTCGCCTTTCTAACCCGCGTAGCCTGGGGACATGACGCCGTCCAGCCTGAGCTGCCGATGGTGATCTCGACCGTGGCTCACGTAGGGGTGGGGGCGCTGCTCCTGGCGACCACCGTGGTTCTGGCAGCGCAGGTCTGGCGGCACGTTCCCATCCCATTTGCCGAGCGGGTTCCGAGCCGCGAAGGAAAGCCGGTGGCGGCATGAGCACGGCAACGCAATCATTGGCCGTTCCCCGTAACCCGGCGGTGGTGTGGTTTCGTGATTACGCCGAGTTGACCAAACTGCGGGTCACGACCCTGATCATCATGACCGCCTGGTGCGGATATTACTTCGGAGCGGCGAAGTCGGGTGTCACTTCCCTTTCGTGGGGACTGTTTCACGCGCTTCTGGGGATTGGCCTGGTTTCGGGAGGAACGGCGGCGCTGAACGAAGTGATGGAATGGGAGACTGACGGCAGGATGCGCCGCACCGCGCAGCGTCCGATTCCCACAGGACGGTTCAGCCTGAGGCACGCTACCGCAGTCGGCGCCGTGATGACATTCGGGGGTGCGCTCTACCTCGGCCTCGTACTCAATCCGCTAACGGCTGTGCTGGCGCTTGCCACGTCCGGGGTTTATCTTGCCGCCTATACCCCGTTAAAGAAGGTTCATCCTATCTGTACTTTTGTCGGCGCTTTCCCCGGAGCCATGCCGGGCGTACTGGGCTGGACTGCGGCCCGCGGCCGGCTGGAGTGGGGCGCGCTGGTCATGTTTGCTATCGTCTTTTTCTGGCAATTTCCGCATTTCTTCTCCATCGCCTGGCTTTATCGCCAGGATTACGAGGATGGTGGCATCCGCATGCTGCCGGTGGTGGAAGCCGATGGCAAGTCAACCGGACGTCAGATCGTGCTGTATTCGCTGGCGTTGATCCCTGTCAGCTTACTGCCAACTTTTTTGGGCATGGCCGGCAAGATTTACTTCGCGGGGGCCCTGCTATTAGGCGTGGCTCTGTTCTATGTGGGCGCGCGCCTGGCGACTTTTAAATCGGCACCGGCCACGCCACTCTCCAAACAGCGGGCGCGCCAGTTGCTGCAGGCAACCGTGCTCTACCTGCCGCTTCTGTTTGCCCTGATGATGCTTAATACCAGCGTGTAGAGCAGGGTTTGCGGAACGTCGGCAGCTCCTCAGGCACTGCTAATACAGTTTTTAAGCCGCCGACGGCCATTCAAATCGAGCATAGGCAGGCAGTTCCAGCTAAAATACCTTGTGGTCTCCAAAGCCCCCGATTACGTCGCGCTCGGCTCCCGCCATAACCCTCCAGGCCCTCCAGCAGTGATCTCGGTCCAGGATCTGGTCCACCGCTACGAGGGCCGCAGCGCGCTCAATGGAGTTTCGTTCGAGGTGCTTCATGCCGAGCTGTTCGGATTGCTGGGGCCCAACGGCAGCGGCAAGACTACGATGTTTCGTATTCTTTCGACGCTCATGGTGCCGTCCGGCGGCCGCGCCGTCATCCGGGGCTTTGATGTGGCGAAAGAGCCGACCAAACTGCGGCGCGAGATCGGCGTAGTCTTTCAAGCTCAAAGCATCGATCTGAAGCTGACCGCCGCGGAGAACCTGTGGCATCAGGGTCATCTTTACGGTTTGCGCGGCGCCAGCCTGAAAGAACGCATTTCTGAAATGCTCTCGCGGGTGGGACTGGCGGATCGCGCCAGAGAGAAAGCGGAGACCTTCTCAGGCGGAATGCAGCGCCGGCTGGAACTGGCCAAGGGGCTGCTCCACCATCCCGCGGTGCTGCTTCTCGACGAGCCCACGACCGGGCTCGATCCCGGAGCGCGGCGTGACCTCTGGCAGTATCTGCAGATCCTGCGTGACGAAGAAAAGGTCACCGTCATCGTGACTACGCACCTGATGGAAGAAGCGGAACGTTGCGACCGATTGGCAATTCTCAATGAGGGCAAGCTGGTGGCGCTTGGGACCCCCGCGGAGCTGAAACAGGAAATAGGCGGAGACGTGATTCTGTTCGATGCCAAAGATCCGGAGTCGTTGGCGGAGAGAATTCGCGCCCGCTACCAGCTGGACGTCCAGGTGCTTGCGGGCCAGGTTCGTCTGGAACGGGAGAATGGCCACCGTTTCATCACCGACGTGGTGGAAACCTTCCCCGGCGAAATTCAAGCGGTGTCGGTGAGCAAGCCGTCGCTGGAGGATGTGTTCATCCATCGCACCGGCCATAAATTCTGGACAGAGGAAGAAGAGGATGGAGAGCGGCAGGCATAGCGCGGGCGTCACGCGGGCTGTCAGGCTGTTTCGCTCGCCGTATAGCCAGTGGGCAAAGCATGACGGATGTATCGGAAGTTCTTTCCGGTCCAGGAGGGGGCGGGACGCCGCCTCGACAGCCGGCGGGATGCCGGCGCTACCAGGAACGAACCTATGATGCTTATACTTTCCGTCCTCCTCGGACTTGTTCCTCTGGCAGGCATTGCCAGGATCGCCTCCAACGGCACGCTCACAACCGTGGACGGTCTGTTTATGAGCATAATTCTGCTGGCTCTTTCGGCCATACTATTTCTGAACGTGTACCTGGAAGCACGCAAGAAATTCAGTGTTAAGAAAGCGCCGCAGGCGCAGAAAACGAGATAACGTGGTCACTCAAACTGCCACTCTTCCCGCCCAGGCTGCACCGCCCACGGGGATCGTGCTGCCGGCATTTACCCTGTGGTGGCGGGAGCTGGTTCGCTTCTACCGCCAGCGCGCCCGGGTTGTGGGTGTCATCGCCTCGCCCTTGCTGTTCTGGGTGGTGATCGGCTCCGGCTTTGGCAGTTCATTTCGCTCCGGCGATGCCGCCGGGCAGCAGCACTATCTTGATTACTTTTACCCCGGCGCGCTCATCATGATCGTGCTTTTTACCTCGATCTTCACCATGATGTCTGTGATTGAAGATCGCAAAGAGGGATTTCTGCTGTCGGTGCTGGTAGCTCCGGTGCCGCGGTCGGCGATCGTGCTAGGGAAAGTGCTGGGTGGCACCACACTCTCGACGATTCAGGGGCTCATATTTCTAGCCTTTGCTCCCTTCGTCGGTGTTCATCTTGGAATCACTGATTTCCTGCTGGTGGCGCTCACGGTCTTTATGGTGTCGTTCGCCCTCACCGCGCTGGGATTCACCATAGCCTGGTCGATGGATTCCACCCAGGCGTTCCATGCCATTATCAATCTGTTCCTTATCCCGCTCTGGCTGCTTTCGGGAGCGCTGTTCCCGCTGGCGGGCGCTTCCGGCTGGATCCGATTCCTGATTCGAATTAATCCGCTCACCTACGGGGTTGAAGCCTTGCGCGACCTGCTCTATCCCGCAGGCCCGGAGTTCTTCCCTCTATCCTCATCTCTCGCCACTCTGGTGCTGTTCTCGGCGCTGATGTTCGGGCTTTCATTCATCATGGTGAACCGGCGCACCACCAAGCCGGCTGCATGATGCAGGTTCCCGCACAATATGCCATCTATCCGGTGATCGATGCCGCTCTCAACGGCACCAGCGCAGTGCTGCTGCTGGTGGGGCGGAGCTATATCAAGCGGGGACGCATGGCCGCGCATCGTGCAGTGATGATTACCGCGCTGATTTCCTCTGCGCTGTTTCTGACTTCTTATTTGTACTATCACGCCCACGTGGGCTCAGTGCATTTTCAGGGACAAGGCTGGTCGCGCCCTGTCTATTTCACCATCCTGATTTCGCATACGATCTTGGCGGTGGCTATCGTCCCGCTGGTGATCATCACCCTGAGCCGGGCGTTGCGCGAAAGGTTCGACAGTCACCGCAAGATCGCGCGTTGGACATTCCCGCTTTGGCTTTACGTGTCGGTGACCGGCGTGGTGATCTACGTGATGCTGTACCACCTGTTTGCGGCCTAGAACTGGAATTACTTGATCGCGGCTATCGTGAAACTATGGCTACTGTGAAATTAAAGATCGACGTCTCCGGCACCGTGGGGCATGAGGCCTGGCGCAATCTTCGCCAGTATGACGAAATTCAGAGTGCTTCGTTTGGGCCAAGATTCGGATCCAGCGGAGGCTGCAAACATCCCCCCAACCTTCCGCACGCGAAAGGCGAATGGGTGGGCGCAGAAATCAAGCTGGAGACGCCGCTGCTCGCTCAGTATGCGGTCTCGCACTATCTGGAACAGGATCGAGTGCTGGATGCGGACGTAGTGGATTGACGTCGCCGTTTCCGAGTTGACTCCAAGGTCGGGCGAAGAGGAAGGCTCTTCTTTCGGCGCCGCGTCGCCGAGGAAAGCCTCGTCCTTTCTGTTATAGTTCTCGTGGATCGAAGCATGTCGGCTCTTCCAGATTCACCGCAGGAAATCTCGTCACCCGGCACGGAATCCACCCCTCCAACTGCAAAACCTCGTATGTCAACGCGCAACCGCCTGCTGTTTTTTTTCACCGCATGGCTGATTGTGCTCATGCCGTTCCTGTTCTGGTGGAACACCTGGTTCGGGCGCCAGCTTTCAGACAAGCAACTTGGCGAGTATCTGCAGGACGATAAGAAACCGCGCCACATCCAGCATGCCCTGGTACAAATCGGAGAGCGTGTGACGCGCCACGATGCCAGCGTGACCCGCTGGTATCCAGACGTGGTCCGGCTGGCGTCTTATCCCATTGAGGAAGTGCGCAACACCGATGCCTGGGTGATGGGGCAGGATGTCACCAGCAAAGACGCTGCCAGCGCCGGATTTCACCAGGCGTTGCTGAAGATGCTGGACGACCCTTCGCTCATGGTCCGCGGAAATGCAGCGTTATCGCTGGTGCGCTTCGGCGATGCCAGCGGAAGACCGCAGATCGTCTCCCTGTTGCAGCCGGCGAAAGTGGTTGCCCCGACGGCCGGCAATATCACGGATTCGAGCGCGGTCGGCACGGTCATTCATCAGGGCGGAATTATCGCCAAGATCGAATCAGCCAGCCAGAGCGGAGTTCAGACTACCGAAGCACGCTCACCGATCAGCGGCCGGCTGCGAGAGTTGTCCGTGAAGACGGGGCAAACTGTGGCTGCGGGCGATCCCATCGCAACTCTTGATCCGGGAACGGAACAGGTCTGGGAGGCGCTGCGCGCGCTTTACCTGGTTGGCCAGCCGGAAGATATACCCGCAGTCCAGCCCTACGAGCGGGAGTTGCCGGAGATCCCCGATCATGTCCGCAAGCAGGCAGTGGAGACGGAGCAGGCTATTCGGGAGAGGGCTAAATAGACCTTTGGACGCAGCGTCCGCAGGATTTATAAAAACCCAGTTGGCAGTTTTTAGTTCCCGGTTCTCAGAACGGCATGATGCCGACTTCTTTTTCTACCTCTGCGGTGTCCACCATCACTATCGCGTCCCACGGACAGCCATCGAGGAAAGATCCTTCCGGACCTTTGCTGGTGCATTTGTTGCAGCCAATGCAGAGAATCGGGTCCACCTGGATGCGGCCAAAGGGCGGGTGATCTTCATCCGGCACCCAGAACATGCAGTCTTCTACCGGGCAGTATTCCACGCAGGCGGGCGAGCCGGCGCAACCGGTGCAGCATTCGGTGATCACAGCCAGCTCTTTGGGTTTCTTCTTGCGTGCGGTCAGCAGCCCCTTGGACCTGGGCTCGTGTTTAAATTCGTCGGGAACCATCCCGACAATTCCCCTGAAGGGTTCGGCAGGCATCGACTTGATTATAACCCAGAGCGGACGTCAGGCGTCAGACGTCGGACATCAGGCGTCAGACCTCGGCCATTGAGACGGAGGTCAGAAGTCCGAGTCCGAGGTCAGAAGTCAGAAGTCCGAGGTCTGAGGTCCGATGTCTCAGGTCCGATGTCCGCGGTCCGACGCCCGAGGTCCGACTTTCTGGTATAGTGGCCTTCCAGCCCCTCGAACTCCGTTTATTTTTTCCCGGCTCCCCGGTTTAATGCCCCAAACGAGAGGGCGGAAGGAGCAGCACTCATGGCAGGCAAAAGCGTCAATAAAGTCATCCTGATCGGCAATCTTGGCAAGGATCCCGAAGTCAAATACACCCCCAGCGGCACGCCCGTAGCTAAGCTCGCGCTGGCCACGAATGAACGCTTCAAGGACAAGAACGGCGAATGGCAGGACCGCACCGAGTGGCACAACGTGGTGCTATGGCAGCGGCTGGCGGAAATAGCCGGCGAATATCTGAAAAAAGGTGGGAAAGTGTACATCGAAGGCCGCCTGCAAACCCGCTCCTGGGACGATAAGCAGACCAACCAGAAGAAGTACATGACGGAAGTCGTGGCCAGTGACCTGGTTCTGCTGGGGGGACGCGGCGAAGGCGGCGGTGGAGACTTCGCGGGCAGCTCGCGCGGCGCATCCGCCGGCGGAAATAATTTCGACCAACGTACGCCCGAAGCGGAACCGGCAACCGCGTCGAGCCCCATCAGCGACGAAGATATTCCGTTCTAGGGACGCTGTCAGCCGTCAGCTTTCAGCCATCAGTTAGATGAGGATGCCCCATCTTTGCGCGACTGTGCCGCGAAGGTGGGGAGCGGTTCCACCACCATGAAATACTGCACGATTACAGCTCTGCTCTGCCTGGTCTGCTCCCTCACCGCACCGGCTTTTGCCAAACACCACCACCGCCACAATGACTCGGAGGGAGCCGGGCAGTTTGACTACTATCTGCTTTCGCTCTCCTGGGCGCCCAATTACTGCGCGGGGCATCCCAGCGATCATTCCAGCGAGTGCAGAGTCGGGGAGCACAAAGCCTTCGTCCTGCACGGCCTTTGGCCGCAGGCCAGCAGCGGGGCGCCACCCATGTCCTGCGCGAATGCAAGCCCGGTGGCCGCCGCAACCGTGGACCACATGCTGAACTTCATGCCCAGCCGCGGTCTTATCCAACATGAGTGGCAAAAACATGGCACCTGCACCGGCTTATCGACGCAGGATTATTTCGCACACGCAGAGCAGGCCTTTACCCACGTGCAGGTACCGCAGCAATATGGAAGCTTGAACCATGAGCAGCAGTTCAGCGTGCCGGATCTGGAAAAGGCTTTTGCTGAAACCAACCAGGCTCCATTGCAGGCTTTCCGCGTTTCCTGTCACGCCGGAGAACTGGTAAGCCTGGAAGTCTGCGTCGACAAGAACCTGCAGTACCGCAACTGCACCGAGAGCGTGCGCGAGTGTCCAGTCAATCAAGTGGACATGCTGCCACCGCATTAGAATAGGAAACGGCCATGCCGGAAGATCTTGCCAGCCAGACTTGCGTTCCCTGCCGCGGCGGTGTACCTCCGATGAAGGGCCGGGAGCTGCAATCAATATTGCAACAAGTCCCGCAGTGGAAGGCGGTTGACGAGCACCACATCACCCGCACCTTTACTTTTCCCGACTTCAAGCAGGCGCTCGACTTCGTGAACCGCGTAGGCGAAGTCGCGGAACATCAGGGACACCATCCTGACATCCTGCTAACCTGGGGAAAAGTTGGAATTACCCTGTGGACGCACAAGATCGACGGGCTCACCCACAGTGATTTCATCATGGCAGCCAAGATTGACCAGCTTTTCCCAGGCTGAACCCCGATGCGGTTTCAGCCGGCCGCTCTCTGCTCTTCTGTGCTCAGCGCAGCCTGTTTTCCGCTGCTTCTCATTGCCCACGCCCACAGCCCCGCAGGAACCAGCATGATGGCGCCCGTCGCCGAAGCCACCAATCGTGCCGATACTCCCCTGTCGAGAAACATCCCGCACACGTAAGCTCCAATCGCGATGGTCAGCATGGAGAAACCCAGGTCAGCGGAAAAGACGCGGCCGCGAAAGCGATCTTCGGTGTTCAACTGCAACAGGGTCGTAGAGAAAACCCAGACAGTCGAGCCTCCGCAATGCGCTAACGCGATCCACAGGCAGGCCACCCAAACATTCGGCGAAATACCCAGGCCGAAGTAGCCGGCTCCGACTATGACGTAGCCCAACAGAATACCCAGCCGAAGGCGCCGGTCCGATTGTCCCGCCCAGCGCGCGGAGAATAACGGGCCCATAACGGCGCCGATTCCACGCGCTCCCATCAGCAGGCTCATCCCCAGCAGTGCTCCGCGCTGAGGATCGATTCCACGCAGGTGGACGTGGAAATATTGAGTCCCCATGACCGTGAACAGCACCCAGCTGGGCCCGATCATGAGCTCGCCGGCCTTGGCAAGTACGGCCACCAGCAGCCGGCGATCCTTGCGAACGTAGCGAATGCCTTCGACAACCGGCGAGAAGTCCAAGGCATCGCTCGCCCGCAGCGGCGCCGCCAGGTGCGCATGTGGTTCAGCAAACTTCATGCGGGCAATCAGGACCGCCGATATCAGGAACGAAAGCGCGTTGAGCATGAATACCGCGTCGCGCCCTAGCAGGGCGGCTACCACTCCGCCCAGCGCCGCGCCCACCAGCAGATTCACCGACCAGGTGGCCGCTGCCAATGTGTTGGCCAGCAGCACATCTTCGCGCGGGGTTATGTTCGGAATCACAGAGTTGCGCGCCGGCTCAAAAAATGCAGCCATCACGGTTTCCAGCAGAAGCAGGGGATAAACCAGCCAGACCGTGGAGCGGGAGCGAACCAGCAACATGGCGAACACGATCACCATGCGCGCCAGATCGGCCGTTATCATGACCCGTCTGCGGCGTACACGATCGTTGACCACTCCGGCGGCCGGGCCGACAAAAGTCTGGGGCAGGACTTGCAACACCAGCGCCAGCGCGACCGAGCTCGCCCTGCCCGTCAATTGCAGCAACAGGCTGTAGATTGCCAGGGTATAAAACCAGTCGCCAATCTCGCTTACGATCTGGGCCAGCCAGAGCCTTCGAAAATTGTGGTTGTAACGCACCAGGCGCAGGTATGCGGACAGAGAAATCGAGTTGGCTGCGCGCTCCGGTTGCGGGTCCATGATGGTTTCTAGTCGATGGTCGTTGGGTCGATGGTCGTTGGCCCGAGACTGGCAAACATCGACTAGCGACTATAATCTATGCATGATGGATGAAAACGATTTTCGCAAGCGGGCGGATGCCGCGCTCGATTCCCTGAAAAAGTCGCTGATGCAGGCGGAGGAGTCGGCTGAGATCGAAGTGGAAGATCAGTCGGGCGCGCTCCATGTTTCTTTTGAAGATGGCAGCAAGTTCGTCATCTCGCCAAATGCCCCTGTCCGCCAGATCTGGATTTCCGCCCTGGCCACGAGCTTCAAGCTCGACTGGTCGGACGCTGAGCAGAATTTTGTGTTGTCGAAAACTGGAGAGAAACTGAAAGTTTTGGTGGCTCGATTGATCAACCAGCAGCTGGGAGAAGAGCTGGTCAAGCTGGCGTAGCCCGTAAACTAGCCGCTCGACAATTTTCGCTTCAAGTCGTCCGCAATCTGCTTGCCGTGGAATCTTCCGTTCTCGATGAAGATTTCGTTGGTTCTCGATCCTGCCACGATCACCCCCGCCACATAGATTCCGGGCACATTGCTTTCGAGAGTCAGGGGGTCGCACACCGGGCGGCATTGTTCGGCGGAAAGCTCGATGCCCATCGAGCGCAGGAAATCATAGTCGGGGTGGTAACCCGTCATGGCAAACACAAAATCGTTCTTCAGGCGCACCGGGCCCTCGGGGGTCTCCAGGCTGGCGTAATCGGGTTCGATCTCGGTAACCGTGCTGCGGAAGTAGGCGGCAATTTCGCCGTTCTTGATGCGATTCTCGATATCGGGAAGAATCCAGTATTTGACGTGATTGTGCAATTTTGCCCCGCGATGCACCAGGGTCACCCGGGTGCCGTGCCGCCACAGATCGAGAGCGGCGATGGCGGCCGAATTCTTGCCGCCGATGACCACCACGTCCATGTCAAAGAAGGGGTGCGGCTCGCGATAGTAGTGAAAAACCTTGGCCAGATCCTCGCCGGGAATGTTCAACGGATTGGAGAGATCGTAATATCCGGTCGACACAATCAGCTTGCGGGCGCGGTAATCGTAAATGCGGCCCAGGCCGTCGGTGGCGGTAATCTGGAAGTCGCCATCCCGCCCGGTGACCGTTTTCACCCACTGATATTGGCGCACGTCGAGATGGTAGTGCTCGGTTACTTTGCGATAATATTCCAGGGCTTCTTCGCGCGTCGGTTTCTGGCGAGCCGTGCTGAAGGGAATATCCCCAATTTCCAGCAGCTCCGGGGTGGTAAAAAACGACATGTTGGCGGGATAGTGAAAGATGGAGTTGACGATGCAACCTTTGTCGATGGCCATCGTCTTGAAGCCTGCGCGATGAGCTTCAATGGCGCAGGCAAGGCCGGTCGGACCGGCTCCGATCACGATCACGTCCGCGCGCAGGTCGGGCTCACGGGTCATCTGGGCGCGCGGCAGGGTATCGGGAATCTGTTGGGTCACGTCCGAAATCTGTTTAGTCACCAAAGGCTTGTCTCTGCAGAATTCCTGGGGTGCGCGCCCGACAGCGGCGCCGGCACTGGCTTTTCTCGAAGCTAAGGATTCTAGCATGTGGAACGGGCCGGAGCCCGGCTCCACAGGCCAATTAACGGGTGAGCTTTTCGCTGTAAGATATCGAAAATTCAACTCCTGGAGGTCGAACCATGTCTGGGGCACCGGTTGGCCAGCCGCCTTCGCCGCAATTGTTTTTCGAAACCGCAAACGCGTTTCAGAAGACCGAGGCACTGAGAACCGCCATTGAGCTTGAGCTTTTTACCGCCATCGCGGAAGGCAAAAAGACGGCGGCGGATCTTGCGACCCGCTGCCGGGCGTCGGCACGCGGCACCCGCATTTTGTGCGACTTCCTGGTCATCAATGGCTTTCTCACCAAGCAAGGCACCGAATACGGCTTGACTCAGGATTCAGCGGTTTTTCTCGACCAGCGGTCACCGGCCTACCTTGGAGGAGCGCTCCGCTTTTTGAATATGCCGAAGACCATGGAGTCGTACAAGCATCTCACCGAGATCGTGCGTAAGGGCGGAACCGTGATCGAGCAGCATAGTCTGACCCCGGAGAATCCGATGTGGGTTGAGTTTGCCCGCGGCATGGCGCCCATGATGACGATGCCCGCCGAGCTGCTGGCTAAAATGCTCAAAGCCGATGAGGGCCACAAGTGGAAGGTACTGAGCCTGGCCGTTGGGCACGGGCTTTACGACATCGCGGTCGCGCGCCACAATCCGAACGCGGAAATCTGGGCCGTCGACTGGGCGAACGTGCTGGAAGTGGCCCGCGAGAACGCCACCAGGGCCGGAGTTGCCGCACGCTATCACACCATACCCGGCAGCGCTTTCGACGTGGAGTACGGCAAGGATTATGACCTGGCTCTCATCGTCAACTTTCTGCATCACTTCGATGTGGCAGCCTGCGAGAAGCTCCTGACGAAGGTGCAGAACGCGCTGAAACCTGGCGGGCGAGCCGTGCTTCTGGAGTTCGTGCCCAATGAAGATCGCGTGTCGCCGCCGTTGCCCGCCGCTTTCAGCATGATCATGCTGGCAGGAACCCCTGCCGGCGACGCTTACACCTTCAAGGAATTTCAGCAGATGCTGCGAAACTCCGGCTACCGCAGCAGCGAAATGCATTCGCTTCCACCAACTTTCTTCAGCGTAGTGATTGGAACAAAATAGCGGGTGTGGGCGCGAGCGTCCCGCTCGTGCGGGAGCTGAACATCGCTTTCTGCAGCCAGAGTTGGAATTGAGGACGCACGAGCGGGACGCTCGCGCCCACATCCCAGCGCGCTATAATGCCGGGTTACTCTCATCTCTAAGCGAATCATTGGAACCCGACATGGCCTCGGCCGCCGAATCGAAAACTCGCATCGAAACCGACAGCATGGGACAAATCGAGGTCCCCGGCAACGTCTATTGGGGCGCACAGACACAGCGCTCGCTGCGTCATTTCAACATTGGCTCCGACACCATGCCGCCGGAACTGATTCGCGCCTTCGGCATCCTGAAGAAAGCCTGCGCGCTGGTGAACCAGGACTTAGGCAAGCTCCCCGCCGACAAGACAAAACTGATCGTGCAGGCGGCCGACGAAGTCATCGCCGGCAAACTCAACGGACATTTCCCCTTGCGCATCTGGCAGACCGGCAGCGGCACTCAGACCAACATGAACGTCAATGAGGTCATCGCCAACCGCGCCATCGAACTCGCGGGGGGCGTGTTGGGCTCGAAGAAGCCGGTTCATCCCAATGATGACGTCAACATGTCGCAGTCCTCGAACGATACTTTTCCTACGGCCATGCACATCGCAGCCGCGGAGCGGGTCAAAACCGCGCTCATCCCTGCCATCCGGAGTGTCCACGATGCGATCGCGGCTAAAGCCAAAGAGTTCAACGACGTCGTAAAAATCGGGCGCACCCACTTGCAGGACGCCGTGCCGCTCACCTTCGGGCAGGAATTCGGGGGCTGGGCCAGCCTGCTGCAGCGCGATATCAAACGTCTGGAACAGGCGCTGGACGGGCTTTACGACCTCGCCATCGGCGGCACGGCCGTCGGCACCGGACTGAACGCCCATCCCGAGTTTGCGGAACGTGCTGCAAAGAAGATCGCCGAACTCACCGGACTTCCCTTCCGCTCACATCCCAACAAGTTCGCGGCACTGTCGGCGCACGACGAGGTTGTGTTCGCCCAGGGCGCCCTGGAAACGCTGGCGTCTTCCCTGATGAAGATTTCGAATGACATCCGCTGGCTGGCTTCGGGCCCTCGCTGCGGTCTGGGAGAACTATCCATTCCGGAGAACGAGCCGGGTTCTTCGATCATGCCGGGCAAGGTGAATCCCACGCAGTGCGAAGCCATGACGATGGTTTGCGTGCAGGTACATGGCGCCACTGCCGCAGTCGGATTCGCCGGCTCGCAGGGCAACTTCGAACTGAACGTCTTCAAGCCTGTGATCATTTACAACTTTTTGCATTCGGTCACCCTGCTCGCAGACGCCTGCCATGGTTACGTTGAATACATGATCAAAGGCATCGAAGTCGACCGTGCCAAGGTTGACTGGTACGTAAACAACTCGCTCATGCTGGTTACCGCGCTGGCGCCAAAAGTGGGTTACGACAAAGCCGCCAAGATCGCGCACAGCGCCCACGTGGAACGCACCAGCCTGCTCGAGGCAGCCCTGAAGCTGGGCTATCTCACCCGCGAGGAGTTTAACGATCTGATGAAACCGGAGAAGATGACCCGGCCGTAAGACGAGACTGCCTAGAACGAAAATTATTCCGCCTTGGCCGGACTCAACTCCGCGACCGCCTGAATGCCGCTGGAGCGGGCAGCCGGGCCTGCTTTTGGCGTGGTCGTAATCGTGACCACGCTGACCAGCACGAGCAGCGTCCCCAACAGAGTCCGCGGACCGACCGCTTCCCCGCCGACAAAATATCCCAACGCAACCGCCACGACCGGATTAACGTACGCATAAGTCCCAACCTTGGTCGGTGACTCATAATGCAGCAACCAGACGTAAGCGGTGAATCCGATAATTGAACCTGCAATGATCAGATAAACCAGCGCGAACCATGCCCGCCCCGAAACTGCCTGCAGATGAAGGCCTTTGAACTCACCCGCGATTCCGGCCAGCACGAATAGTTGAGCGCCGCCAGTCAACATCTGAACCGCCGCGCTCATGGGCTTCGAAGCGGGCAATGGAAGGCGGCGGGTCAGGATAGTGGCAATCGACCAGGTAACCGCACCGACCAAAAGAGCCACGGCGCCGGCGCGATTAATCGGTACCTCTCCCAGCGATAACGAATGACTCATCAGCACAGCCACCCCGCACAATCCAACAATAAGAGCCAGGCTGAGACGGATGGTCAGGCGCTGCGTGCGAAGAAAAACAATTTCCATCAGGGTGATGAACGCCGGGATGGTCGCCAGCACGACCGCTGTCACTCCCGAAGGAACGCGCTGCTCGGCCCAGAAGAGGCAGCCGTAGTCGAGGACGAAGATGATTGTTCCAAGCAGCGAAGCGGCAATCCACTCGCGACGGTTAGGAACTGGCGTCCCCTTGAGCCGCAGCCAGGCATACATAACCAGTCCTGCGGTAAAAAAGCGCATGGCCGCCAGCAGAAATGGCGGCACTTCATGGACCCCGACGCGTATCGCCAGAAACGTCGATCCCCAGACGAAGTAGATCATGGAAAATGCCAGCAGGATCTTCCATGATGCGGGACGGGCTTCGTTCTCCATCTGGGTTGGCCTCGTTTTTGTGATCAACTTGCGTGCGTTTGCAGAGTTCTTTTACTAGATGTTTACGCTCCGTTTTTGGAACCACACTTATGCTATGAAAGATTCTTATGCGCGAAAGAACTGCCGCTCATGCCATGCCCGGCAACCTGCTTCTGGAGAAAGACAGCCCGCTCAGATCTGCGACCTGCCCATTCTCTATGTTTTTGGCTGCCACCATCACCTGAAAGCTTTCTCCCATGCCGGCTGGAGTTACCAGGTGTTTGAGCTGCAAGGCGACCTTGGCGCGCTCCTGCGCCAGACGGCAATCGGCAAAGGCGTCCGCAAACTGATCCTTCTCGCCAATTCCCATCAGAAACTGCGACTGCGTAAGCAGAGGCTGCGCCGTCATGCCATTTTGTTCGGCAGCAGCCGAAAGCGAGGTGAAGTTAACATGCGCGGTAATATCCTGTTCTCCCGGAGCTTCGTAAGGATTCGTGCCGGCTGAGTGTTCGCGGTAGGCCATCAAAGTTCCGCGATGGCGCCCGGCAAGCTGCTCCTGGCGGGTATAGCCATAGTCAATCGCGATGACGACCCCGTTAGGCAGCGATTCCGCCAGGCTCGACATGTAGCGATGCGCCTGCAGCGGGACTTCGATCCGTTCTCCAGGCTCAGGATGCACACCGTATTGATCGAGAAAATTCAGCTCCTCTGGTGCAGGCGGCGTCCAGATTTCGGTGAAACGGTTGTCCTGGAGCGCGATGGCAAGCTTTCCCTCGACTCCGAGAATCTCGACGGGAAGAGCATCGAAGAACTCGTTGGCAAAGACGATAGCGGGACCCTGAGTGGCCAGAGCCCGCATATCCGCCAGCAAAGAAGCGCGGCCGCTTTCGATGAACCGGGCCAGGGTCTGTTCAAGCCTCCCGCGCAACGCCGGTGAACCCTCCAACAACGAATAATGGAGCGCCTGAGAAAACGCCGGAAACTTCTTCTGCGACCAGTCCAGAACATCCTGCGCGAAAAGCCCCCGGCCCGGGCCCAATTCCAGGATCTCGATCTTTGAGGGTGATCCAAGCACACGCCAGATCTCCTCGAACTGGCGGGCCAAAAGCCGTCCAAAGACCGCGTGAACGTCGCTCGAGGTATAAAAATCGCCAGCTTTGCCAAACTGTTCGGCATTCCGCGAGTAGTAACCAAATTCGGGTTGGTACAGGCACATCTCCATGTACCGCGAAAACGGGATCGAGCCGCGCTCGCGGATCTCCTGCTCGAGGAGGTGGCGCAGGCTCACCGGCCTTCTCGCCGGCGTTCCGCCCTGTCCTGGGGAGTACGAATGAACATTTCGATCAGGTAGTCGTGCAGGCAATCGTAAAGCTGCCGCTGGAACTCCCACTCAAACTGCGGGTGATCCAGATCCCGGGGATGAAATTCGCAATTGTAGGTGTGCACAGGCACCGGGGAATTTCTGAAGTTGATAAGAACTTCGACTCCCTCGCCTTTGGCGCGAGCGGAGAAATCCAGCAAAGGATGTTCGTAGAGTTTCAGCTGGGCGAGCACCCGTTCGAGCCTTGGGTTAGGTTGGTCGGTCACCAGAAGATTGTAATGGGAGCGGCAATTGCATGCTTTGAACGAGAGCAGCCGGCGCAAGAACTCGATTTTTCAAAAACCAGTTGCCAGATTTTGGTTCCCGGTTCGCAGTGATTACTCGTATCTGAGGGCTTCGATGGGATCCAGCTTGGCCGCTTTGATGGCGGGAAGCATGCCGCTGATGATGCCAACGAAGCTGAGAATGCCGGTTGACCAGATCAGGGTGATGGCGTCGATCTTCAGGTGAATATCGCCTTCATCGGCACCCTCCTGAAAAGCGCTCCACAGGGTCAGGGGAGGAACCGACCACGACACCAGGTAGGCAAACGCCACGCCCAGCAGACCTCCGAGCGCGGTGATGACCATGGCTTCCGCCAGAAACTGGAACAAAATATGCCAGCGATGCGCCCCCAGGGCCTTTTCCACGCCGATTTCGCGGGTGCGCTGGGTCACGGAAACCAGCATGATATTCATCAGGCCCACACCGCCAATGCCGAGCGTGAGCAGCCCAATGAAGCCGAGAAGAATCTTGATTCCGGTTGTAATTACACGCAGGTCGAGCAGATCGGCAAAGACGTCAAACACGAAGATGGCGCGTTCGTCCTTGGGATCGAAGCCGTGATGGAAGGCCATGGAGTTGCGCAGCGCCTTCACTACCTTGGCATTGTCGCCCTCGTATTCCATGACGATGGAGGTCAGGTAGAACGTGTCTTTCAGGTCGCTCATGGCGCTGAAGGGCACATAAACGTGCTCGTTCAGATTGTCATCGCTGTTGTTGATGACGTGCTTGAGCACCCCGACGATCTGGTAAGCGATGCCATCCACGCGAATGCTCTCGCCGATTGCATTCTGTCCCGAAAAAAGCTTCTTCTTGGCGTCGGCGCCGATGAAGGCTACGCGGGCATGGGTAAAATCCTCGGCGTCGCCGAAGGGAGAACCTTCGGCAAACTCCATGCGGCGCATGCGCGGATACACCGCATACACCCCGCTCACTCCGTAGCTGGCGCTGCGCGTCCCCCAGCTCACCGTGCACTGTTTAAAGACTTCGGGAGAGAGCCGCTTGAGCAGCGGAACCTCTGCGCGGATGAAATCCAGATCGTTCACCGTCAGGCGAATTTCACTTCCCGCCTTGGTGCCGCCTGCCTGCAGCGAGGTCCGGCCGGGAAAAGCGAAAACCAGGTTGGTTCCAAAGGAGCGGAAGGCAACCCACAGACCACGCTCGAAGCCGGAGCCATAGGCCAACAGCAACACTACGGTTGCGATTCCCCAGGCCATCCCCAGCATCGTGAGGATGCTGCGCCGCTTGTTGTGACGCAGCGCGCCGTAGGCTTGAGTGCCAAGCTCTCGAATCACAACTACTCCTGCCTCATGGCTTCAACCGGGGCAAGCAGGGCAGCTTTGCGGGCGGGGTAAATGCCGGCCACGATGCCTGCAATGGCCAGGGATAGGATGGCGGCGACCGCCGAGAAAGGCACAATGCGCGGCGTGTCAAAGCCCTGCGGGGCAGGCAGCTGGGCTAGCGCGGTTACAAACGCGGTCGCGATCAGCAGCCCGATTCCGCCGCTGAAAACGGTAAGAAATGCGCCTTCGATGAAAAACTGGGTCAGAATATTTTGATAGGTCGCGCCCAGAGCCTTGCGCAACCCAATCTCCCGGGTGCGCTCGGCCACCGAGACCAGCATGATGTTGACGATTCCGATCGCTCCCAGGGCAAGGGTGACAAACCCTACAATCCCCAGAAAATAGTCCATGGCATCGAATATCTTGTCTACCCGCTGCGAGTTTTCAATGGTGTCCCAATCTTCAAATGCATCTTCCAGTTTGGGATCGAATCCGTGGCGGCGGGCGATGATCTGGTGGATTTCTTCCTTCGAGCGCAGGTGTTCAGCTTTGTTCACTGGCCGGTAGTTGATGAACGAAAGCGCATCTTCGGAGTTTTCCTGCTTCAAGGGAAACAGGTTGCGCATGGTCTCAACCGGAACGAAGATGCGGGCGTTGGTGCCATTGTTGCCATCCTTCCCCACCTTGGCCAGCACTCCGATTATGTCGAAGCGGATGCCATTGAGAAGCATGGTTGCGCCCACCGCCGGCCGGCCGGGAAACACATTCTTCAGCAGCTCCCAACCCACCACTGCGACCCGGCGCCGTTCGGCATTGTCTTCATCATTGAGCCACCGCCCGGTCCCCACCGGCACGGCACGTATCTGGTTATATTCCGGAGCCACTCCGAATACCTGGCCATTGGTTGACCCGTAGTCGCTGACCGCTCGTATGTCCTCCCGGTTGATCACCGGCGACAACGCGCGCAAGCTGTGCGACTCGTTGCGAATAGCGATGTAATCCTTATAGGTAAAGTGATAGGTTTGGCCGGATTGTAAACTGCCGGCCACGGCTGGAATCCTGCCGGGGAAGATGAACATGATGTCCTGGCCAAGGGTGGCCAGGTTTCGTACCTGACCGCTGCGGAACCCTTCTCCCAGACCCACCAACAAGAGCAGCGACCCCACGCCCCAGGCAATGCCAAACATGGTCAGGAAGGAACGCAGCTTGTGCGCCCACAACGTGGCCAGGGATTGGCGGACAATCTCGAAAAGCACGTGCATAAGCTTAGCGCGTTGCCGGAAGTACGGAAAGGGTTGCTGATACTCGGCGCAGTCTCCCCATAACCTCTGACTTCTATACGTGGCAGGACGATCGCAGGTTCCAGCAATTTCCTCCAGCTTTAGACCGTATTGCAACCAAAAGGATAGCCCCTACTTTGAACCACCAGGCTCAACGTAGCGCCGGCGTCCCGCCGGCTGTCCCGAGGGCGTCCCGCCCTCGGAGGTGCGAACACCAGATCTCGCGATCTGCTATCCAGCCGCCTGACGCAGCGTCTAAACGAGCGTTCTGTAACTCAGGCCCTGTTCGGCTCGTCCGAATTACAACTCACATGGGGAGGCTTGCGCCGTGCTCAAACTGTTTCTGCGTTCTTTGCTTGTGCTCCAAAGCTTGCTGCTGCTCGGGTCAACCGTACACGCGCAGTCATTTGTTCTCGATCTGCCGCGGCCCAGCCAGCACGCGGTGGTGACCCAGCGTATCGGAATCACCGACGTCACCATCAACTACCATCGCCCCATGGTCAACAAGCGCAAAGTATGGGGCGGACTCGTGCCCTACGGGCAAGTCTGGCGAGCCGGGGCCAATGAAAATACCATCGTAGAATTTACCGATGCCGTGACCATCGAGGACAAGCCCCTGGCAAAAGGCGCCTACGGGCTGCACATGATCCCCGGTGAAAATGAGTGGACCGTCATCTTCTCCAAAAACTCAACCTCCTGGGGCAGTTTCACCTACGATCAGGCCGAAGACGCGCTGCGGGTTACGGTGAAACCTCAAGCCTCCGAGTTTCACGAAGCCCTGACGTACGATTTCGATGATGTGAAACCGGATTCAACCCTGGTGACGCTGCGCTGGGAGAAGGTTGCGGTGCCCTTCAAAGTCGGGGTGAACACGCACGAGATCGTCGAGCAGAGCCTGCACCACCAGCTGCGTGGCCTGGCCCAGTACACCTGGGAAGGGTGGGACGATGCCGCCAACTATTTACTGCAGGAGAAAATCGACCTGGATGAAGCTCTGAACTACTCCGACAAGTCGATTCAAAACGAAGCTCGCTATGACAATTTCATGACCAAGGCGCAGGTTCTCGACGCCCTCAACCGTAAGGATGAAGCCACGACCTCTCGCAACAAGGCCTTGGCCATGGCCAACGCCGTCCAGTTGCACTCCTATGCGCGGCAATTGCAGATTGGCGGCAAGCAAGCTGAGGCCTTCGCCATCTTCCGCGACAATGCCAAGAAGAATCCCGATCAGTGGATTGTGCACGTTGGGTTGTCGCGCATGTACTCCGCTCAGGGCGACTTTCCCAACGCGGTCAAGGAAATGAACGCCGCGGCCGCAGGCGCTCCGGAAGGACAGAAACAGCCGCTGCAGGCTTTCGCCAAACGCCTGGAGGCGAAAGAAGACATCAACAAGTAGGGGGATGCCGCAAAACCTTTAACCACGAAGGGCACCAGTATTACGAAGGCTCAGCCGGTTTTCCTTCGTGTACCTTCGTGCCCTTTGTGGTTAACCTTTGTACGCCGGCGCTACCTCGAAATTCCGGCGTTGTCATTGACCACGATTACTTCCCTGCCCATGCGCTTGCCCACCTGCAGCACGGCGGCCAGGGCCTCGTCGCCAGTTTCCAGACCCCGGATGATCTCCAGGCGTTTGCTTCCGCCGGACTCAGTGAAGCGCATACCCAAGCACACCGAGGCACGATAGGTGACACGGGCAATTTCCGTGATGCTGAGTGTGGAAAGATTAGAAAGCAGGATGGTTCCCGGACGGCAAATCTTATCGAGCAGGGTGAACATCTCGATCTTCGATTCCAATTCCTCCGGTCCGGCTTCGATTACCAGGTCAGCCCGCCGGGCAGCCTCTTCGACGCTGCCGGCAAATTCCACGCGGGAAAACGCGGCCTGGGCCTCGACCGCCGAAAGTCTTCCGGACTTGGTTGCGCGATCGAATGCAGCGTGAAACTCGCTCTCGGCGCGGCGCAGAGCGTTGGGTAAAAGGTCTTCCAAAATAACCCGGTAGCCGCCCGTCGCCGCCGCCTGCGCGATGCCTCGACCCACGTTGCCCGCGCCAATCACGCCGATCACGCGGACGTCGCGGCCGGCTCCGGACACTACTGGCCCTTTTCCAGCTGTCCTAACACGGCATCGAGATTGGTGTTCGCGGCGCGAATGTTTTCGGCGAGACGCTTGCGTTCATCCGCATCCATCAATGGAATCGAAGCGCTGATGCGGCGGAGCGTGGTGTTGATGTCGTCGACATAATTAATCAGTCGAATGAGTTCTCCGGTAGCTGCCATAGTTAAGCCTGCTCCTGTTGCCCGCTGTCCGGGCGATCACAGCATTCCTGCTGGGTTAAGTGAAGTCGCCTTGCGCTGGTGATAGGACCATTCTCAATGGTGGAACGCATTTAGTAAAGGTGGATGGGACCTCGGTAATGTGTCAGTTTCAAGACTCCTCCGCAAATCCTGAACCACGAAGGTCACGAAGCACCACTGAGATTTATTTCTCAAGGCTTTCCTTCGCGAACCTTCCTGTCCTCTGTGGTCAATGGTTTCGGAAACCGGCTCGCTACCGGGCAGCCGTTTTTGCAGATTTCCAAAGAATCCGCCGGTTCTCGCGACCCAAACCAGTTACTAAAGTCGCGATTACCCGCAAACGCCCGGCTCTGGGACGGCGGCTAATTTAGTTAACCATATAGTTAAATAATCCTTAACTCCCTGTACCGTGGCTACCTGCAAGCCCATCGCCTTCCAAAGAGATCAAGAAACTCTGCCCTGCCTTTTCTTTGCTGATAGCCGCTATCAATGTAATTTATTGGTCATCCTGGTTTCTGGTGAATCTAATACGGCTATGAGTGAGAAACCTTTAAAGCATTACCTTTTTGCCAGTGATTTTGACCAGACACTTACCTTCGACGACTCCGGGTATGTGTTGAGCGAACTGGTTGGTATTCCGACTGCGGAATTCGAGCGCAAGGCCCAGGGCATGGCCAAACTGAACCTGGTGCAGCAGGGCGCCGAGCTGGCTTACTTGCTGCTGCATGATCCCGAGTTTCGCGCCAAGGTGCGCAAACAGCACCTGTACGAGGTGGGCAAGAATATTCGCCTCAAGGACAACATCGAGTTGCTCTACCAGATTCTCAAGAATGGCGTCGACGGCTATAACTTCGATTTCTATGTGATTTCCGCGTCTCCCGTTGAGGTGATTCAATCGGCGCTCGAGGGCATTGTGCCCCGCGATCACATTTACGGTACTGAGTTCATCTACAGCGCGAAAGGGGAGATTGAGACGCTGGTGCGGGCTACCGCCGGCTACGGCAAGGTTGCGGCGCTCGACCAGTTACAGGCGGAATTGCAGATCGGCCCGGACCACATCATCTACACCGGAGACGGCAGCTCCGATATCAACGTGATGCTGCATGTGAAAATGCGCGACGGTTTCACCATCGCGGTTTCGGAAGCCAAGCACGTCTCTCAGGTAGCCCGTCGCACGGTTTTAAGCACCAACGCCCTGGCTGTGTTGAGCCCGATTCTGGAAGAGACCGTGGGGTGGGAGCGCGCCCGCATCCGCCAGTTCTTCGAGTCGTACGGAATACTGATCCAGGAGTGGGACAGCGTACGCACCGACTGGCTGACCCTGCGTCCGGCGGTAAAACCCGCGATCAAACCCGCGACAAAAGAAGAGACCCAGACCGTGGCGGCCTCGGTCTGACCAGGCCGCTAAATGTGGGCGCGAGCGTCCTCGCTCGTGCATCGGTCGGCACGAGCGGCAGGAATGCGCGAGCGTCTCGCTCGTGCATCGGTCGGCACGAGCGGCAGGAATGCGCGAGCGAGACGCTCGCGCCCACACTGACTCGTAACCACAGTCATCAGAGCGACCGGAGACCGGTTGCGCATTTGACCGCTATGCGTTGACAATAGGTAAACATGCTCCGCGATAAAAACCTTATTCCTCTTTCTCACCAGCACCAGCACTGCCTGGCGCTGTGTGTGCGCCTGGACCGCGCGATCCAAGCGGGAGAGGTCGACCTGGAGGCGTGGCAGGCCGAGATCCAGCAGATGTTCGAACAGGAAATCACCTTTCACTTTGCCGCCGAGGAGAAAGAACTTTTTCCCGCCGCGGCCAGGTTCTCCGAACTGCAGCCACTTGTCCAGGAACTGATGACCGGGCACGTACTGTTGCGCGACTTCTTTTCGCGCGCCGCAGCCCGCAAGCTCCACGTCGCCGGACTGCAGGCGCTGGTGGAAAAGCTGGCGTCCCATATCCGCAAGGAAGAGCGTGAGCTGTTCGAAGGAATGCAGACGCGAATGACGCCGGAAGAGCTATCGTCTGTAGGAGCGGCTCTGCAGCGGGCGCTGACCGACGCTTCCAACGCATGCATCCTGCCCAGCCCTTCCACCAAGCTGCGTCCCAAGCAATAGCCAGCCCTCGTCCCCCCATCCAACTGTCATCCTGAGCGGAGTAAAGCGATTCGGAACGAATCGGTTTACGTAGTCGAAGGATCCCTACCTGTGCAAGAACGTCTTGGCACTTTGTATCCAGCGGCGCACTGCCGGCAGCAGATCAGAAGGTAGGGATCCTTCGACTGCGCGCTTGCTTTCGCAAACGAAAGCGAGCACTCCGCTCAGGATGACACGGTTTGAGAGAGCGCAACCGCACTGAATCCCGGACCTCGTTTCTTTCATCTAGCAATCATGAATCAACAAGGAAATTTCTCTCTGCTTTCGGATTACTCGGAGCAGACGGCTCAGTCGTCGGGCGCGGGCGCGCCGCAAGATGCCGCTTTGCTGGATGCGTACTCGAACGCCGTGGTAGGAGCCGCGGAAAAGCTTAGTCCATCGGTGGTAAAGATCGATGTGGCCCAGGCCGGCAAAAGCCGTTCGGGCGAACCTCGCGAACGGCAGGGCGGGGGATCAGGTTTCGTTTTTACACCCGATGGACTGATTCTCACCAACAGCCATGTGGTGCATGGAGCCACGAGAATCCAGGCGTCTTTCGCCGATGGGCGGCGCTTCCCGGCGCACACTATCGGCGACGATCCTGCCACTGATCTCGCGGTGGTGCGAGTGGATGTGCCCAATAACGACGCTCCCAGCCTGGTTGCGGCTCCGCTGGGAGACTCACAGAAGGTGCGAGTGGGACAGCTGGCGATCGCCATCGGAAATCCTTACGGCTTTCAGTACACGGTCACCGCCGGGGTGGTCAGCGCCCTGGGACGCTCGTTGCGTTCATACTCCGGGCGAATGATCGACGACGTCATTCAGACCGACGCCTCGCTCAACCCGGGCAATTCGGGAGGGCCGCTGGTGACCTCCGACGGGCATGTGATCGGGGTGAATACTGCGACGATCATGGGCGCGCAGGGACTGTGCTTCGCTATCGGAATCAACACCGCAAAATTTGTCGCTGGACGGCTGCTGCAGGAGGGAAGAATCCGCCGCAGTTACATCGGGGTTGAAGCCCAGACCGTTCCGCTGCACCGCCGCCTGGTGCGTTTCTACAACCTGCCGCAGGAAACTGGCGTGGTGGTGAGTTCGGTGACCGGCGGCAGCCCGGCGCAGGGGGCAGGCTTGCGCGAGGCCGACGTGATTGTGGCGCTCGATGGTAAAGCCGTGGCCGGAGTGGACGACCTGCACCGCCTGCTTACGGATGCGCGGGTGGGGGTGAGCAGTACGCTGACAGTGCTGCGGTGGACAGAAAAGCTGGAGCTGAAGGTGATACCGGAAGAGGCTCAGTAGAGCTCTCGTTGTGGGGCGGACACTCCTGTCCGCCGCCTTTGACTTTGAACTCAGCGTCCTTGCTGAAGCCGTCCGGCGGGCATTGAGGCAGAGGCAGAGGCAAAATCAAAATCAAAATCAAAAACCAAAATCAAAAATCAAGATCAAAACCAAAAGCGGCGGACAAGAGTGTCCGCCCCACATCTTCAAATCGACGCCAGTTCGTACATGTATTCCACATGCGAGCGTACCGCGCCGTCGATTCCCTGCACCTTTGGGTTCGTCGATTCGATCACGTAGTACTCGTCGGGCGCGTGGGCGCCGCTGCCGTGACCCATTCCGAAATGGCCTGCGGGCAAATGCAGAGGATCGCCGGTGAAGACGTATCCCGGCCACGAGCCTGCGCTGCGGGGCAGGATGATAGGATCGATTCCCTGTCCGCGATAAAACGCAATCTGGGCGCGGATCAGCGGAGCGTCAGCCGAGGTGCTGTTGGGATCGTAGCCTCCCGTCATATTCACCTCGATGTCGCCGAACCCGTGTTTCGCCAGGTGAGCTTTCAGCGCAGCCAGGGCTTCGTCGGCCTTCATGTCGGGCACCAGGCGCAGATCGAGCTTGGCCACGGCGCGGTGCGGAAGAATAGTTTTGCCGCCAGGTCCGGTATAGCCGCCCACCAGGCCTTCGATATTCACCGTGGGACGCGACTGCAGCAGTTCGAGAGCCTGCTGGTAGCTGACGTCGTGCACCCAGTGGTCTACGCTCAGTTGTTTCTTGGCGACGTTTTCATCAAGGCGGCGTGCAGCTTCGGCGATCATTTTCTTCTCCGCGTCGGAGATGGGACGAGCTTTATCGGCGAAGCCCTCGATTGCAGGCGTGTTGCCGTCGGGCGAGACCAGCGTGACCAACGCTTCCACCAGATGCCAGGCCGGACTGTCGAGCATGGCTTTGGTGCTGGAGTGAACATCCTTGCGCGGGCCGCGTCCCCATTTTTCCCCGCTGGAAACCAGTTCGCACTCGATCACGCCCTTGGCACCGAGAGTCATCGTGACCTTGCCATCAAGATCCTGTTCAGCGGAGGGCATGTACACGCCGCTGCATTTGCGCAGCGCGGCCAACACCTCGGGACGGCGCACGACCTGGGGAAAGTGCGGCGAGCCGATTTCTTCTTCGCCTTCGGCCACGAAAACAAAGTTCACCGGAGGCTTTTTCCCCGCGCCACGAATCGCGTGCAGCGCGGCCAGGAATGAGGCCTCGGGGCCTTTCTGGTTCACCGCGCCCCTGCCGACAACGGCTTTGCCCAATCCCGGCTTATCGACGATGGCCGCCTCGAATGGCGGCGAAGACCACTCCGAGGGATCCGCCTGCTTGACGTCGTACATGAAATAGAGGCCGAGGGTGCGCGGAGCGCCGGCGTCAAGCGTGGCGAAGATGCCAGGCTGTCCGTCGGTGGGAACCTTGGTGACATCGCCGAATCCAGCATCGCGCAGCATGCGCATGGTGAGGTCGCAGCCTTCATCCATGCCGCGCTTTTCGGCGGCGATCGAGGGCTGGTGAATCCACGCTTGCAGCCGTTGCACCGATTCGTCGTGCCGCTTCTCGATTTCCTTCTGGATGGCGGCGAGGTCGGGGTTGTCCGCTGCGAAAGTGTTATGGGAAAAAGCCAGGGATGCGGCGCCGGCGGCGGTGGTCTGGAGGAAGGTTCGTCGGTTCATGGGCCGGAGGATAATCGCAGAGAGTAGCAGGTGTAAAGCACTAGCGACGCTACAGCAGATTTCTCACCGGCGAGACGCCGGTTCGGAAGGACAAGGGTTGGGGTTGGCTGGGCGTCGTAGATCCCTTTAACGCCGGTGCCACTCTGGTATCATTGCAAGCGTCGCCACCCTATGTTAGCGTCAACAAACAGCAGAGGTTAGCTTGCAAGCGACGATTCCTGTCGGGTTGGATCGCAAGGAAGCGGAAGTTTATCATCGGCTTGATCCGGCGCGACTCCCAAGACACATCGCTATCATCATGGACGGCAACGGGCGCTGGGCGCGCCGCCGCCACCTTCCGCGTGTAGCCGGACACCGCGCGGGCGTGGCTTCCGTGCGCTCCACGGTAGAAACCGCCGCCCGCATTGGAATTCCGTCGCTGACCCTTTACGCCTTTTCAGAAGAAAACTGGAAGAAGCGTCCCCGGAGCGAAGTGGATTTCCTGATGGGGCTGCTTTGCCGATTCCTGAAAGCCGAAGTTCCCACACTGAACAAGAACAATATCAGGCTGGAATACATCGGACGCCAGCACGAGCTTCCGCCGGTAGTACAGGAAAAGATGGAGTGGGCCCGCCAGGCGACCGCTCACAATACGGGCATGGTGCTCACCCTGGCACTCAATTACAGCGCACGTACCGAACTGGTGGATGCATTTCGATCGATCGTCGATGCGGCCGCGCGCAATGGCGGGCTCGATCATCTGCAGATCGACGAAGACGCGGTTTCGCAGCACTTGTACACCCGCCATTTGCCCGATCCGGACCTGGTAATCCGCACCAGCGGCGAAATGCGGTTGAGCAACTTCCTGTTGTGGCAGCTGGCCTATGCTGAAATTTATGTCACCCCAACTTTGTGGCCTGAATTTCGCGGGGTGCACCTTCTGGAAGGCATAACCGAATACCAAAAACGGGAGCGCCGCTATGGCGGGTTGGCGGGTGACGCCGCCCACAGCAACGGCTCTCACCATCATCACAACCAAAATAAAACGGGCCGGAGCTAAGACGGCTTGCAGCTACTGAAACGAATCCTCACCGCGGTGGTTTTGATTCCGATCGTTCTGCTGCTGGTGCTGCGAGCTCCAGTGCCGGTGGTGGCCCTGATCGCGGCGCTGGTGGCGCTGCTGGCGGCGCAGGAACTGCTCAAGATTGCGGAAGCCTACAGGATTACGCCCTTTCACTGGCCGACCTACATTTTCATTGGCCTGTTCTTCCTGCTGCTGGCGGTAAATTCCAGCCACGCCACGCCGTTACTTTCAACTGCCATGTTTGCCGGCAGCGTGGCATTTGCCGCCGCCCTCGCGCCCTTTGTGTTTCTGGTCATCGGCATGAGGCAAATTAATCTGGGAAGCGCGTTTCCGGCGGCGATGACTTCCGCCTTCGCGTTTGCTTATATTGCCCTGCCCCTGGGATTTCTGGTGCAATTGCGCGAGCAGGCTTCGGGGGCATTCCTGCTTCTGTTTTTACTTTTTGTGGTCTGGGCGGGAGATATTTTCGCCTATTTCGTAGGCCGTTCCCTGGGCCGGCATCTGATGTCCCCGCGCATCAGTCCGCGAAAGACCTGGGAAGGAACCCTGGCCTCGCTGATTGCCAGCCTCGCAGTGGGAATATTGCTTTACCAGTATGCCCTGCCCATCAGCACCGCCCTCCTCAACGCTCATCTCATTGAGAAGAAGGACGGCCTGTTCGCGCTGGAAAAGGCGCCCCTGTGGCCGACTCTACTGCTTTCGGCCGCGGTCAATGGGGCGGCTCAATTGGGCGATCTGGTGGAATCGCTGATAAAACGAGGGGCCGGAGTGAAGGATTCCGGCACCCTGCTTCCCGGACACGGAGGCATGCTTGACCGAATTGATGCCCTGCTCTTCGCCGCGCCCGTGCTGTGGTACTATGCGGCTTGGCGCGTAATGCAGTAGGCCTCCCCCCGGTCGGCGCCCCACTCAGTTTTTCTACTCATGAGACGTATCGCCATTCTGGGTTCCACAGGCTCGATCGGTCGCAGCACCCTGAGCGTGGTTGAATCCTACCCCGAGCGTTTCCAGGTGGTTGCGCTGGCGGCAGGCCGCAATGTGGAGACCGCGTTCGAGCAAGCGCGGCGCTGGAAGCCAAAACTCATCTCGATTTCCACCGCGGTAGACGCGGAAATCCTGCGCTCCCATCTGCAAACCGCTGGCGTGAAAGGTGTCGAAGTTGTCCATGGCGCGCAGGGAACGGTACAGGTAGCGACCCATCCAGACGCCGATTTTGTGGTTAGTGCCATTGTGGGCGTGGCTGGGCTTGAGGCTACGTACGAAGCGGTCAAGACCGGCAAAACGGTGGGCCTGGCTAACAAGGAATGCCTGGTTGCCGCCGGAGAACTGATCACCGCCGAGGCACGTCGGCAGGGCAAGCCACTGCTGCCCATCGACAGCGAGCACAATGCCGTCCATCAATGCCTGCGGGGTGGCCGGATGGAGGAAGTGGAGCGCGTCTGGCTGACCGCTTCGGGTGGTCCATTTCTTTACACACCGAAGTCCAAATTTTCTGCAATCACGGTGGAGCAGGCGTTGAATCATCCTACGTGGAAAATGGGGCAGCGAATCACGATCGACTCCGCTACCCTTATGAACAAGGGATTCGAGGTGATCGAGGCTTGCCGTTTGTTCAACTTGCCGCCCAGCCGGGTACAGGTGATCGTGCATCCGCAATCCACCATTCACTCCATGGTCGAGTTCGTGGATGGCAGCATACTTGCTCAGTTTTCTGTCACCGATATGCGCTTGCCGATCCTCTACGCGCTGACCTATCCGGAGAGGATCCCGTCGGCTATGCACTTCCCGGTCATGGACTTACGACACCTCGAGTTTCTACCACCGGATATGGAAAAATTCCCTTGTCTGGCCCTGGCTTACGAGGCGGCGGAAGCCGGGGGTGCGAAAACAGTTGCACTCAATGCCGCAGACGAAGTGGCCGTAGCGGCCTTTCTGCAAGGCCGGATTGAGTTCGAGAGCATTCCCAGGATCGTTCGCGAGGTTCTCTCTGCAACGGAAACCGGCAAGTTGGAATCTATTAGTGAGGTACTGGAGGCAGACGCTCAGGCACGCGCGGCAGCCGGCGAGCGAGTCGAGCGTTGGGGAGCAGGGCCTGCGGGGTTAAAGCCAGTCTCAAGCGAAATGCGCGTGGAGTAACAAATTTATATGTCTGGATTCTTTACCGCTGTACTCGCGGTTGGCGTGATTCTGGGATTCATGATCCTGATTCACGAGTTTGGCCATTACGCCGCTGCCAAATTGCTGGGAGTCCGGGTCGAAGTCTTCTCCATCGGCTTCGGAAAGCGCCTTCTGGGTTTCCGCCGCGGCGACACCGATTACCGCATAGCGGCAATTCCTCTTGGCGGATACGTCAAGATGAGCGGCGAAAACCCGATGGATGAGCGCAGCGGCGATCCCGGGGAATTCATGTCCCATCCGCGATGGCACCGTTTCATCATCGCCATCGCTGGTCCAGCCATGAATATCCTGTTCGCGGTCGGCCTGCTCACCTGCGTTTACATGGTGCGCTACGAATATCCCGCGGTGCTGGATGAGCCCGCGGTGATCGGATGGGTGCTGCAGGATACTCCCGCGGCCAAGGCCGGGATTCAAGCGGGTGATCGCATTGTTCGCATCGACGGCATACAGAATCCGACCTGGGAGCAGGTGATTCCGCGGGAAGCGCTGAATCCCAACCAGCCCCTCGATATCACCCTGGAGCGCGGCGGCCAGTTGCTGAATAAGACCATCGTGCCTGAGGCCTACGGGCCGAATCAGATGGGTTCGGCAGGATGGGCTCCGAAAGAACCCAGTTTCCCCATCACCGACCTCGAGCCCGGCATGCCCGCGGAAAAAGCCGGCATGAAGCTGGGCGACGAGATCGTCAGCGTGGACGGCCAGCCTATTGTCGGCCTGGAAGCCATGATCGAGAGTCTGAAGCACAGCAAAGACAAGCCGATTCAGATCACGGTCAAGCGCAATGGTCAGCTTCTCACGTATACAGTGCAGCCGGTTTTATCCGACGTCAAAGGCGATCAACGCTACCGCGTCGGCATCGGCAGCGCGCCCATGAAAGTGTCGTCCTTGCCGTTTGCTGCCGCGTTAAGCAAGTCGGTGGAACAGAACAAGCAGGGCTCCCTGCTGATTCTGGAACTGGTTCAGAAGATGGTGCAGCGCAAGATTTCCATCCGCTCGATTGAAGGACCGATCGGCATCGGACGGGCTGCCGGGCAGGCTGCCAGCAAAAAGGGCTGGACCCCGCTTCTGGAATTGACCGCCGGAATCAGCCTGAACCTGGGAATCTTCAACCTGCTTCCCATTCCCATCATGGATGGTGGCGTGATCCTGCTGCTCTTTGTGGAAAGCATCATCCGACGGGACATCAGCCTGCGAATCAAGGAACGTATCTACCAGGCGGCGTTTGTGTTCCTGGTCCTGTTTGCGGTGATGGTCATCTACAACGACGTAGCCAAAATGCTGCCGAGCGTGATGGGGAGAATGCCTTAAAGCAGCCGTCAGCTTTCAGCCATCAGCTTTCAGCTTAAACCCTGTCATCCCGACCGGAGCGAAGCGCGGCGAGCGCAGTGGAGGGACCTTGCGTTTGGGTGCCCTAATTCCCGCATCACGCACGACACCCAAAGCTAACTCATTCATTTTGCCTCGGTTAAAGCCTAAAAGCTGAGTGCCGACAGCAGAGAGCTTCCTTCCAGCGTGCTAAACTAGAGCTTCCCCATGGCAGATATTCGACGCAGGAAATCCGTTACCGGCTCGATTGGCGGAGTAAAGATCGGCAGCGATGCACCAGTTGTGGTGCAGTCGATGACCAATACCGATACCGCCGACATTCCTTCCACGGTGAAGCAGGTGGCAGCGCTGGCCCGTGCCGGATCGGAACTGGTCCGGGTAACCGTCAACAACGAAGAGGCGGCCGCCGCCGTCGCGCCGATCGTAGAGCAACTCGACCAGCAAGGCGTGCGCGTGCCCATCATCGGCGACTTCCACTACAACGGGCACATCCTGCTGAAGAAGTATCCCGAATGTGCTCGGGCGCTGGCCAAATACCGCATCAATCCAGGTAACGTGGGCATCGGACGCAAGGACGACAACAACTTCCGTACCATGATTGAAGTTGCGGTCGAGAACCAGAAGCCGGTGCGTATTGGCGTCAATTGGGGATCGCTCGACCAGGCGCTCCTCACCAAAATGATGGATGAGAATTCGCTTCTGGCAGAGCCGAAAGACGCGCGCGAAGTGACCATGGAGGCTATGGTCGTCAGCGCGCTGAACTCCGCCGCCCTGGCCGAAAAATACGGCCTGCGGCCCGACCAGATTATTTTGAGCGCTAAAGTAAGCGGCGTACAGGATCTGATTGACGTCTACCGTTCGCTGGCCGCACGCTGCAACTATCCCCTGCACCTTGGTCTCACCGAGGCCGGCATGGGCGCCAAGGGGATTGTGGCCTCAAGCGCCGCCATGGGCGTGTTGTTGCAGGAGGGCATCGGCGACACCATTCGGGTTTCCCTGACTCCCGCTCCCGGGGGCGACCGGACCGAGGAAGTTCGCGTAGGACAGCAGATTCTGCAATCGCTCGGAATCCGCAGCTTCACGCCGCAAGTGACGGCCTGCCCGGGATGCGGCCGCACCACCAGCACATTCTTCCAGGAAATGGCGCAGCAGATTCAGTCCTATTTGCGCGACCAGATGCCGGTGTGGAAAGGACGCTATACCGGCGTGGAAGAGATGAAAGTCGCGGTAATGGGCTGCGTGGTGAATGGCCCCGGCGAATCCAAGCACGCCAGCCTAGGCATTTCATTGCCAGGAACGTTCGAAGAACCAAAGGCTCCCGTCTACGTCGATGGCAGGCTGTTTACCACGTTGAAAGGCGACAAGATTGTGGCAGAGTTCATCAAAATTCTCGACGACTACGTGGAATCGCATTACGCGGCGAGAGAAGAAGCGGTGTCGATGTAGGCGCGATGAATGTGGGCGCGAGCGTCCCGCTCGTGCGGGAGCGAGATGAATTCTTCGGAGCTTGAAAAAGCCCCTTTTCTCAATCAGAAAATTACCGACCATCTGGCACCGCTGCACGAGCGTGGACGCTCGCGCCTACACGGTTCAGGCGCTCTTCGCAATATCAGCAACCCATAGCCATGGATATTCCCTCGCGGTCTTTACCAGACCCGCCCGTACGGGATTCTGAATCATGTACTCGACTTTCGCGCGAATGCTTTCGTCGCGACGGAGCACGCGGTCGAACGACTCGCGCTGCCAGACCTGGCCGAGGCGATTCAGTTCGCGATTAATTTTGTGCGCGGATGCGCTCTTGATGGCTTGCATGATCTCGGCAATGCTGATGAAGGAGCTCCCGTCATACAGAGGAGTTAAGACTAGATGAGCGTGGTCGGGCATCACTACCGCTCCGTGCAGATTGAAGCGTTTTCCATTTCCCCAGGTGCAGGATTCGAGCGCGATGGTGCGCGCTTGCGGAGGCAGCATCCATCGGTGATGTGTCGAGAATGTGAGGAAGATGGCTTTGTAGCTGGGTTGATAGTGAGGCAAGTGGCGCCGGTATTCATAGATGCGCTTCATGCTAGACGAATAGCATGAAAACCAGGCACGAGCGGGACGCTCGCGCCTACATTTTTAAAACTGATATCGAAATGGGAAAGCAAATGTGGGCGCGAGCGTCCACGCTCGTGCGAGAGCGAGATGAACCTGGCTCTTCTCTCATTTCGATACCACCTCTGAAATATTGGGGAGAACGTTCACTTTGAGCCCGCACGAGCGGGACGCTCGCGCCTACATCAGGCTAACAACGGCAAATTCGGATTCGCCCCATCGTCTTCCAGCGGATCGGCAATTTGCTGCAGCTCGGGATAGTGTTCCAGCAGTGGCTCCGGCGCGTGGACACGCTGTCCCGTGAGCATATTTCTGAGTTGCAAGGCGTTCACTGCGCCCTTGGCTTCGAAGTGATTGTTGGCGACCACGTAAGTCACTTCCGCCTTGCGGGCGATTAGTCCGATTCTCTCTTTCCATCCTGCCAGCTCGTCTTCGCTGTATAGGTAGTTGTAGCGATCGGCGCCGGTTTCTGCCTGGAACCATTGATCGTAATTTCGTCCATGCAGGCGCACGTAACCGACGGGAGAAGTGACGTGCTCGGTGGGCACCAGCGAACGCCCGATCAATGGCTGATCGATGTTGCAGAAAGCGACATTTTTCTGCATGAAATCGTTGATCGTGTCGGGATCGTCCCAGCTGTCGTGGCGCACTTCGACCACCCGCGGGTATTCAACGAACTGGCGCAGCAGTTTCTCCAGGTATTCACGATTGAGTGAAGTGTTTTTGAACGAAACCGGAAACTGGATCAGCAGCGCCCCCAGCTTCCCTTCGCCGGCGAGCGCCTCCAGGCCTTCTCGCGCCAACGCCTCGTCTTCGTCGTTAGGCCGAATCGACGCGGCTGAGGTCGGCTCCATCACCGCCATGGGATTGTGGGTGAAAGAGCGATGCAGCTTGGCAGTGAACATAAAGTCCGGGTTCACCGCCTTGGCGGTGCGCACCCAGAGCTTAGCCAGGTGAGGCTTGATGTGTCCGTAGAAGGAAGTGTTGATCTCCACCATGTCGAAGCATCGCGCCAAAATGTCAAGCGGGTGTTGCTTCCGGTGCTGCATTCCCGGAGGATAGAAAATTCCCTCCCAGTCCTTGTAGGACCAACCGGCCGTTCCGAAGCGGATTTGCAGGGGTGTTGCCATGAAGCCTTTCCAGCACAGTGGGATCCGAAGCTTGGAATTCACGTGACTTGAAGTCGCGGC
>JADMIO011081415.1_pt1 | contig 106939 bp, 103 predicted proteins | sample 8958161 | NCBI WGS metagenome assembly JADMIO01 (sample SAMN16585339, study PRJNA669376) | soil metagenome | isolation source: Crop rotation soil | place: USA: Cullars Rotation, Alabama | collected 2011
GCCGCGACTTCAAGTCACGTGAATTCCAAGCTTCGGATCCCACTGTGCTGGAAAGGGAACCCATGTTATGCGCAGTGTTCATGTCGCATGCATTATTGCTGACCAGCTTTCAGTTTAGCTTTAAGTGCATTGATATCATCTTTCCACTCTGTATCATCTTGCCAAAGTTCCCTAAGCTCAGATTCCTTTTCTACTGACTCTATCGCCTTCAACGCAAGTTCTGCTAAATGTTTAGGTATCGGCTTTTGTTCCAATACTTTCACGACCTCAGCTAACGGAAAAAATATCTCTTCTGGCACTCTTGGAATGTGTCCGTATAAAATACTCACCACTTCACAAGCCGCAATAGCACTTTGATTATTGTCAGGATCTCGGGGCTCGTCAATAGTTACCTGCAAAGTATGCTCTATAAAGTCGAAGGAAGGATTCTCGGATAATTCAATCACCCAATCGAAAGACGCATCATTATCAAAGCTACCCGCAGCCCATGTACCCATAATTAGTTTAGTTATTTTTTATTGCACCTAACGTTATGACTCGGCCGTGGCGATATTCCGTGTTGCGTTAGCCGGCACTGATATTGATCAAAGATAAGACGATGACAATATATTCTATGGCTGCGATTTATTCGTCAGATTGATATGTCGTGGAGCAATGATATCGATGATTATTTATTCATTAAGCCCCCATAACGCCAAACCCCATCCTATGTTTACATGTTGTGCATTCGCCCTTTTGTCTGTCCGATTTAAGGCGATAAATAGCATCCGAGGTTTTGTCTATAATCAGTACTGCTTCTTTAAATGTCGCGGAAATTGGTTGTTGTCGGTCATAGCTTTTATAAATGCAAAACATCCCTCGAAAACCTAATTAAAACTGTCATTTAATCATAAATCGGAGAGATAAGTATCTCTTCTTTATAGTTTGTTTTGGTCGAAATTCTAATCTCCTTTAAACAAGCACCTTTCTCATCTTTGACCATACAGTTTACTAAAATTTCGTCAATAAGTTTATCATTTTTGTCTTTGATAACGATTTTAGAGAGTTCTCTGTTAGTATAATAAAAATGTTGTGTGTGGAAAGTTGTAAAATTATCTACTATTTTATCAATAGTTCCATCTTTATTATAATGATAAATGCCTTCGTTTTGTTTGTATCGTTTTTTGGTATAGCAGCTTATACGTTCGCGTTGCTTAGGCTTCCAGCGTGTTTTACAGTAATAAGGCTCTCTATCTGGATATGATTCCACTACAAACCATAATCTCTTTTCAGTTTCTTGCTTTAGATTACCTAAAGAATCAACAGTTTTTGAATGTTTGATACGGCCATTTTTAGTAAAGGCCATTTCCTTTTTAAGCAAAAGCTTTTTCTGATTATTTACTACTGCATATATTTCTTCGGTTGCAGATTTTATTCCTTGGGGCAGCAGTTGTTTTTTAATATACTTTTTTGTGGCACATGATTGAACTGTTAAAAGCAGGACTAAAAAAACTGAAATTCTCATAATCGTAACGTAAACAAGTTAAAAAAATGTCGCACAACCCCTAGGGCTTGGCGATATTCCGTGTTACGTAAGCCTGGACTGGTGCTGATCAAAGATAGGAAGATGAAAAAAATATTCTATCACTGGCTTTTATTCGTAAACTGGATGTTTTGATCAACATATCAGGTGCATTCATCAAACCGCCACACAGTAAATACAGTTGCGCATCGGCCACTGATGTCAGGCCCGTTTATTTAATAGGGAAATATCTTCCAATTGCAAACATTGCTGCCATTAATCCAACAATTGCTACCAAGACTGCCCAAAAATGAGAAACTTTTAAACTAGAGGTTAATTCTCCAATAGTCATTTGATTGGGTTCCAAACGTGGTGAGACCGCTTGTTTTCTTTGATTATGAAATTGCTCCACTTTGGATTTCCAACTTCCAAGAACATCATTAAATTCTGATGTTACTAGTGACTGTTGATTCAGCGGCAGGGTCATTACATACCAATCATAGCCTTCTTCTAACAAACCTTCAGCACGTATACCGTCTTCCAAAATAACAAGAATAGGAAGCCCTTTTATATACGCCATCCCTGATTCAATTTGATTCCAGGGTGTAGCAAACCTTATTTGTGAAAGATCAGATTGATGTGCACCACCCCTCTTCTCTATTCCTTTTTCAAAATATGTTCTTTCAAGAGCTATAACTAAAAAACCAGAACACGCATTCATTAATTCTTTAATAGCCTTTAATGGAGAGTCTGCGCTGAACTTATTTCTACCTAGTGTGTTTGGAATCAAATTTTCGCTTTTCAATCTAGTTTCTACTAGTTCGACAAAAGCTTTCTGCTGATCATTTGCGATGCTTCCAACGCTAATAAAGACATTTTTCTGTTCCATAATGAGTTGAGTTTGGTTATTGAACTTACTTGTGCGTTCGTGCTATAGATGATTTGACTTATTCTATTTTTGGCTCTGAGCCTGCTTTAGTTTTTCCCGACTTAACAGAATCGGCAAATTTTTTTACAGTATCATGAAAAGTGTCACGGGTTCTCTTTCCACGAATCGCTTGGCTTAACGTTAACACAACAAGAATTATAAAGACATACCAATTCCAGGTTAAAACACTGAAAGGGTAATAAGCAGCACTTAATGCAAATACTACTGCGAGGCCATTGTGCATGGTGAATTCTGCTCTAATTTTAGCGCAAAGTGCGCCGGCATCGGGATGATTCAGCCTTAAGTAATCATAAGAACCATCTTCTTTCTTTTTTGGTTTAAAGATTTTCTTTTCGCCAAGTCTTTGAATCTCCTTCGCTGCCGGGGAAAGAAGTTGCCCAACAAAATATGCGGCTCCTAAAAAGATAAAAATTGAGAGAACAGCACTTACCTGTTGATTGGTTAATTGACCGAGAAACCGGTAAACTAGTTGTTCCCATGTTTTACCAAATAATATCAAATATGCAATAATGCCTGCAGCTCCTGGGATTACTCTTGCTATTAAGTCGAAGAATACCTGTGGAATAATTTTCAATCCCTCCATTGAGATTAATTTTATTGTCTTTCAACAGTCTTTTTGAGTTTACATAGTTCCAGAAAGCATGACGCACAACACGTACATTGATATAGTATACATTACGCCCTTAAAAATACTAATTATTGGCAACCAATAAACTAGTACTGTACATTTTCCATTATTATGGTGTAAATACAAATTGGATCTTTCAGGCTATCTGCATCGCTTGAGTTGAATTTTGCTTAACACTGTGCAAAGAATGTCGATTCCCGTCCTGTGCATTTTCCTAACTTTATAAAGAACCAAAACCTAAATCCCATGACACTGCATGACCCGGCCGTGATCGAAACACTAAAGGCCAATCCTGCCACCACACTCGCATCAAATGGTAAACTGATCCCCTATCCTTTTCCCTCTCCTGCTGACTGGCGTGACCACTGGATATATTTTTTATTAGTTGATAGGTTTAATAACCCATCTGCATTGCCGAGCCCTAATGTTGTTCCCTGCAACACTTACCAGGGTGGCAACTTCGCCGGCATCCGTCAGCGACTGCCGTATCTGAAAGAATTGGGCGCCGGTGCTATCTGGCTTTCGCCGGTGCTGATCAATCCGCAATGGTTCAATGACTATTGGGGCGGCTACGGTATATTCGATTTTCTTAGAATAGAACCGAGATTCTGCAGCAATCCCGATGCGGCAAGACAAGACCCTTCGATAGCTGATAAAGAGTTCCGGGAGCTGGTGGACGAAGCCCATGCAATGGGTATCTATGTGGTACTGGATATTGTACTCAATCATACCGGCGATCTTTTCAACTACGAAGGCATGCGGGATACACAGGAATACCGTAATTCCGGTGAATACAAAATTTTCTGGCGCAATAAAGATGGCGTGCCGCAGGGCGACTGGACAGAAATAGCAGACGTCGACAATCTTTCTATCAATGAAGGTATATGGCCGGAAGAACTGCAGCGGGATGATTTTTTCCGCCGCAAAGGCACCAATGGCAATGATGGTGATTTTGACCGCCTGAAAGAATTAGTAACCGAATACCGGGAGCCGGGCACAGGTATGTTCCCGGTGCGGAGTTACCTGATCAGCGCTTATCAATACCTGATCGCGAAGTTTGACCTGGATGGTTACCGCATCGATACATTACAGTATGTCGAACCGGAATTCGCCCGGGTATTTGGCAATGCGATGCGTGAATATGCGTTGGCCATTGGTAAGAAAAACTTTTTCACCTTCGGCGAAGTATGGCAGGATGATGATGAAGAAAGGATCGCTGAGTTCATTGGTCGCAATACGGAAAAGGATCATGAACTGATAGGTGTGGACGCAGCAATTGATTTCCCGATGCGGAAACGGCTGGTGGATATCTGCAAAGGATTCGCACCACCTTCGGTACTGGCCAACCATTTTGATACAAGAAGGGAAACATTGAAGAAGATCGTGAGCTCGCATGGCGATGCCGGCAAGTACTATATTACTTTCTTAGACAATCATGACCTGAATGAACGTTTTCACAATCCCGCTTTTCCTGAACAAACAAAGCTTGCCCTTACCTGCCTGATGACGATGCAGGGTATCTCCTGTATTTATTATGGCACCGAACAGGGATTGGATGGTCATGGCGACCGGCGTGAGTATGCAAGAGAAGCACTATGGGGAAGACAGGATGCATTTGCTGATTCTCATCCATTGTATCATCATATACATGACCTGAGCCAATTGCTTAGTGACCAACCGGCCCTGCGCTATGGCCGGCAGTATTTCAGGCAATGCAGCGGCAACGGATCGGATTTTGGTTATTCTCCTTTCCGCGGTGGTGTCATTTCTTTTTCAAGGGTATTAAATGACCGGGAATTATTGGTCATAGCAAATGCCCACACCAACGAACCGGCTACCGTGCATGTAGTCATTGACAAAAACCTGAATAGCGAAGGAAAAATTTTAAATATACTTTTCCCGTTTGATAAGAGGGGCCCGCTGGCGGATGGTTGTGAAACTCATGGAGTATTGCGTACTGTGAAAGTGACGGTGGGTGCGGGTGAGGCGTTGGTGATCGGATAGTTCTGTTTTTTCATCGCGTAGGACGTTGCTTTCCCCGCGTATTACGCGTTGTTCACCTCATACTATACGGTGTTATTCACGTTTGACCCCTGCGGAGTCAGCACTTAATTCATGTTTTTCCATCAGCAACCGTAAATCCCGAAGGGATTAAATTTGAATAACCATCGGTGAAACCGGTGGCAGATAGCTACTGGCGAAACCCGTCGCTATTCCAAAACAAACCTTCTACTATGAGCACCTACACGCAAATACTGTATCAAATCGTATACGGCACCAAATACCGGGAAAAAACATTGTTTAAAAAAGACAGAACTGATCTATTTAAGTATATAGCCGGCGTACTCAAGGAAAAAAACTGTCATCTCTACCGGGTCAATGGCGTGGAAGATCATCTGCATATTCTTACGCATTTACATCCTTCTGTGGCCCTGGCGGACCTAGTAAAGGATATTAAACTCTCCAGTACATCATATATAAAAAAGAAACTGCTGTTCCCGGATTTTGGAGGCTGGCAGGATGGATATGGCGCCTTTACCTATACGATAAAAGCTAAAAATAATTTAATCGGGTACATTAAGAACCAGGAAGAACAACACCGGATTAAAACATTTGAAGATGAATATATTGAACTGCTAAAAGAACATGATATTGAGTTTGATGAGAAATACCTGCTCTGAATACCAGCTTTGCCTTCCTTTGCAAACCAGGATCGCTGAAATTTGAACAAGCCAATCAAATTAAAATTTCTTACAACTTAAGATCAACCTTCTTGCCCTTTTTCACAGCCAGGTAAATAGCATCGATAATCTTCATGTCCTTCAACGCTTCTTCACCGTCTACGGATACAACAGGTTTTTTGTCCTGCAAAATGATTCCCGCCATCTCATCCATTTGTACCGTTTGATGTGTAATATGCGGATGTGTCAATTCGCCTTTATGTGTACGGCCCTTGATGGGACCATAGCCTGTTGAGGGTTGTAACTCGGCAAATCCTTTTTCACCATTTAGAAAAAAACGATCGAGGTTGTTCATGGTATAAGTAGACAAACAAGATGCTACAGCGCCACCCGGAAAGCCAAATTGAAATTGAATGGTTTCATCAACCCCTTCTTTAAATTTTACGGTATCTGTTTTGGTTTCCTGTGCGGTGACCCAAATGGGGTCCTCTCCTATCATGTATCGTGCACCATTGATAGAATAGATGCCGATATCCATCATAGCGCCACCACCGGCCAGTTTTTTGTTCAACCGCCATTGATTGGGATCACCGATCCTGAACCCGGACAATCCCTGGAAAAACAAAACCTTTCCAAACTCTCCCTCATTCCGCATCCGGATGATCTCGAGTGTTTTTGCTTCAAAGTGCATCCGGTATCCCACCAGTAATTTGACATTCGCTTTTTTGCAGGCATCTACCATATCCTTTCCCTCCGCTGCGTTTATGGCCATCGGTTTTTCGCAAATGACATGCTTACCCGCTTTGGCCACCCGTATCGCCTGTTCACGATGCAATCCGTTCGGCGTAATAATATACACCGCGTCAATATCCGGGTTGTTTTTTATGGCATCAAAATTCTCGTAGTTGTAACAGTTCTTTTCAGGAACACTGTACTTAGCCTGCCAGTCTTTTATTTTAGATGGGGTGCCACTGATAACACCTGTCAATTTAGCCATCGTACAGGACTGCATGGCGTCGGCCACACGGGTGCCATAACTGCCAAGCCCCATGATAGCGACCCTTAGCACAGGTCCATCATATGGTGTGGTGGAGTAATGGCCTTTAGTTTCGGTATCAAACTGGCGCAATACCGGTAAAGCAATAGCTGATGCAGTAATCGTTTGAAGAAATTTCCGACGTGAGTTCATAACAATTATTTTAATGTCAAAATGCTAATCACAAATGTGTTCCATGAATATATGGAATGTATTTATAAATTGATCGGTTTGGTCCGGGAAATAGTGGAGCCGGTGAAGAATTGGTTAAAAAAGTATGTACCCGCATCGATAAAAATGATACGGGAAAATCATTAAAATACAGTGTTGACAAGTGCGGCAACGATATACAAAAAACAAACTGCTTTTGCAAGGACAATGAGAAAGTAACACCTGTGAATATCTTTTCCATTTCATTATCAAAAGCTGGCATAGTTTTTACCCTTTCCATAACAAATCAACTATTATGATCCGTACATCTTCACAAACCACAAAAGAACTAGCTGTTCGATTCGTATTGGAAAATATAGACTACCGCAAAAGGTGTTTATACCTGCAGGAAATTATTTCCATGGGCAGGGAAAACGATATCTGGCGCCAGGCATTAACAGCTTTTTTAGATACTCCCCCAAATAAGTTTTCTGTTAAGGCGTTTAGCAAGAATTAAGCTTGAACTACGATCGTAGCATTAACATCATTTCGGGAATATTAGTTGGTGATATTACCTGGCACCCGTTCCATAGCCTGATACAACTACTCAGGAATTCTTCTTAGCGATTTTCTTTAGCCATTAACAAATATTTTAATACCTCCGGAATAAGTGTTTCGCATTAATCCTTCCTTGGTCCCCAGCTCACCTTTTTCTACTACAACAATACGGTTAGAAAAAACCTAAAATGGTTCCGGCTTTACGTTTTACATAGAAATTCCTCTAGCTTAGCCGCTAAAACAATTGGGCAACTATGAAAAAGGCTCTTCTGTCCTTCCTTTTCCTAAGCATTGTTTGCATTGGCTGGTCCCAGAAATACCAGATCAACTGGGGTGATGAAATAAAATTAAAGAAAGGCACCACCGACCTTGACATTGTTTCGGCTGACAATACCGGTTTGTATTTCACCGAGTCGCGGATGAAGATGAAAAGCTATTTCGTGATCGGGGCCACTTATGGAAACTCTCAAAAACTGATAAAATTTGATAAGAACTACAGTGAAGTTTTTGAAAAGGAATACAAGAAGGAATTAAAAGGACTCGACTATCATAGTTTTCAGCCGCTCGAAGACGATATCTATCTTTTTGCCACGGATTACATAAAAAAAGAAAAGCTCTTCAAGGCCTACGGCGCCAAAATAGATAAGAATAGCGGTGATGTGAAAGGTGATTTTGCCGAACTGGGAAGTTATACACTGGAAAGCAAGCGGGATGATTATGAAATGAAAATGAAACCGGTTCATAATAGCAAGGATTTTTTAATGGTCGCTAATATTTCTGGTAAGGACAGGATATCATTGGGTATAAGCCTGCTCGACAGGTCGCTGAAAATAAAAGAGAATACAGTCATTGATCTTTCGTTTAATCATAATGAATTCAGCTTGCAGGACGTTCAATACACATCCAACAATAAGATCATTCTTTTGGGAAAACAATTTGAAGAGACACAGATTGGCAAAAAGAGAAGAAAACGTTTTGTTTTCAAACAATACGTGATGATGATCTATAACAATGAAGGAGTAAAAGAAAAGGACATCGCACTGGTATCGGGAGATAAATTCATTATTAGCGGGCAATTGATAGAACAGAAAGATGGCGGAATGCTGCTCGCTGGCTTTTATAGCAACACAGCAAAAAAAGAGGACCTGAATGGTTTCTTCATTAATAGACTGGATCCGCAGAACGGTAACCTCACACTCAGTTCCTTCAAAGAAATAAATGCCGGCATGCTGGGCAACAATTTTGCTGACGAAAGTGATGAAGACGATGACACAAAAGCCAGCAAAAAGCAGGCAGCCAAAGCAAAGGAAGAAGAAGATGAAGAAGAGTTCCCTAACAACTTTGTTATTAAATCAGTTGATATCAATCCCACCGATAATTCCATCCTTATAACCAGCGAGGTTTCCAAATACAGCTACTACTCCTACACCAGCAGTTCCTATAATAGCTTTAACAGAACATGGGATTATACGACCAACTATGTTCACCAGTTTACCAACCAGGACATATTGGTGATCAATTCCGATAAAGATGGAAATATCAAATGGCTCAATGCTATTCCTAAATCACAACTGGAAGAAATAAGAACCAGCCGGAATTCGCGCGGGGGCATGTTTTTCTTTTCTGACTACTCCGGCTATTTTGCCAAACCCGGGGGTATGCCTTATTATTCGTCCTATATCAGCCTTATCAGCAACAACACCCTTTTTGTTATCCTCAACGATCATACCAGCAATAATGTAATGGCGCAGTACGGCGATAAGGTGAAAAGGGTTTACAATTTTAAAAAGAAGAGCAATGTATATGGCATCTCTATGGACCTGGCCACGGGAACGATGACCAGAAAGTTTATTGCTGTTAACAATGGTGAAACCATTTTAATGCCACGGCATGGATACGTGGTAAAAAACGAGGTGGTTATTCCTTCCTGGAGAATGCACGCGATGGCAAAAACAGAATTGAAGTTCGCGAAGATCACGGTGAAGTAATTATTAGCAAACCTCCACACCTTAAATAAAAACGACGTCGGTAATATGACGTCGTTTTATTATACAGGGTTTATAATAAATATCAACCTTGTGGCACACCATCAATTTCCAGTACCAGTGTATTCCTGCCATCTTTAATCAGGACAGATTATGTGTTATTTTTTAAACACTTGCTAGCCTTTCTTAGCGGCGCCACCTCTTAACAGGGCAACCAATAATAAAATAAAAATTGCCCCACCTACGATCCATACCCATGGTTGTTGATACCATTCACTTTCCTTTTTGACATTAATATCTACATCAATTCCTTTGTCCTGGGCAAAAGATAGCAAGCTGACCAGGCTTAACAAAATGGCAAGTGTTATTCGGGAATAGGTTTTCCGGAAAATCTTCATCATAAAACATGATTTAAGTTTGAAATAGAGATATCCATACTATTTACCCAAAAATGATTCCAAGGAATAATTTCTTTAGCAAAGCATCCCGGAACCCGAAACACCCGTGTACTGGGTATAAAACTCCCCATTCATTTAAAGTAATCATCCTAAGGAAACAGTTTCCATACAGCACAAGGACCTTCCCGGTGAAGGTCCATGTTTAAGTATCAGGTTTTAAAGTCAATTATATAAGCACTTATCATGGCTTCTTTAAAAACGTCAATGGATTATTGGTTCCCTGCATCACTAAATACAGGGCTGAAGAACCGTTGGCTTCCTCACCCGTGTTGTAGCTGTAAGTTGTCGCGCCACTTAATTCATTTTTAGCCAGGTCCCTTTCTTCTACCGTTTGTCCACTACGTGTTCTTTTGTAATGTGCTTTTGCCGGATAGGTGGTGATAGTTTTGTTGACTTCATCTATGACCACCGTACCTTTTGTAACAGACTGTTGATATGTCGCGATACCCGACGACACCGTACCCGAAGTAAAATACTGCTCATAATTGCCGTTGCCTGTAAACTTAAATGCGATAGCAAATTCAAAAGCATTGCCGATATAGCCCGAGGGATTTTGGCTCCAGTATTCTGTCATTGAAAAATTTCCGTACATCCAGTTGCCTTGCAAGGCCACTGGTACTTCCGTCCGCGGTCCTGGCGGTGTGTCATCATCCAATTTGCTTTTTTTGCACGCAATAGCTGTAAGTGTGGCCATTACGGCCAGGATCGTTAAAATTCTTTTCATGGTTTTAGGTTTAATTGTAAAAATAATTTCGGCAAAATTGAAACTGCCCCGCGTCTAAAACAAAGTGACCTGTTATCAACTGGAGAAAACAAAGGAACGGTTGAGAAATAAAAGGATGAATGAAAAAACGAGGATACTCAATCTATTTGTTCGGCAAGCTTATCCATGAACATGGCGTATTCGATAACAAAATCTTTACCCGAGGGAAAGGATTTATGCAGGATCTTATCCATGGCGCCGGATAAAATCGCATGTGCCTGCTCAGCCTGTTGAGTTGTATTAAAAAGCCTGCTGAAATTGCTTTTCTCATTAAATGCCCTGAGACCCATACTATGCTGGTAATACTTAAAAGGGAGAAATACCCTGGCCTGTGAAAAATAGGCTGATTCTTTGGAAACAAGTTCATAATAAAGCGAATAATACTGCAGCATCGCTTTTACTCTTTTCCGGAGCCCTGCATCCGTTTCAATTCCTGGCTTTTTGCGCCACCAATTTTTATCCTCGTCAAACAGTGCCAGGTTTTTTTTATCAGTGATCTTTTTCAGAAACCAGGTCAGTTGTATTTTTTCATCGCCCAGTTCAATCGTTTCAACGATCTGCATGGTATCATGACGAATACCGGTAAGATTACCAGCAAAAAAATCAAGCCCTTTACCTCCGTTACGGATAAAGAGATTATTATTTTCGGGATTCAGGCTCCATTTTCCAGCGGGCCCGAACAAGCTGTCTGTTTGAACAAACACTCCCTTTTCCTTAAAACTTATGGTTTTTAATCCCAACAAAGCAATAATAGAATCCTGGGCAGTAGCGTATAGTTTTCTTTGCTCAGCATTGACAAGTTCATGGTCGGCATACAGGATAAGCCAATCCCCGGCTATCGATTTACTAAAATCCTTTTTCTCTTTTTCCAGGAATGTACAGGAGAATAATAAAAAGCATGTCCCAATTGAAAAAACAAACAGTAACCCTTTTGAACAAAATGCCGGCACAGTAATTAATCATTTAGTTTTAGCGTAGAAACGTATTGATAGGCATTTCCCAACGCTTCTTCCGGATTTGGTGCCAGGTCCCGCTCCACGATGTAATGTTCCATGCCAGATTTTTTTGCATGTGACAAAATACTTTTAATATCAAGCACCCCGCTACCTGCATCAGTCAAATAGGGGAACAATTCTATCCATTGCTTTGAATCACCTCCATCACCTGAAAACTGCACCTTCTTGCTCATGTCTTTGATATGCATAAGCCTGAACCTGCCAGGATATTTATCAAGGTAGGCTACAGGGTCGATACCACCGGCCGTTGCCCAGTAAATATCCATTTGCATATACACCAGCTTGGGATCGGTTTGCTCAAGAATCAATTCCATGGGTATTTTCCCGTCCATTTCCTTTAGCCCGTTACCGTGATTGTGATAAGCGAATCGCAAATCATGTTTGGCTGCGGAAGCACCGATCTTATTGAACTGATCGGCCTGCTTTTTATATCCGTCCAATGTGGTCTGCGTCTGTGCCGAAGGAAGTATAACATATTTTGTCCCCAGCACCTGGGCGGCTTCCGCCATTTCAGCCATTCGGTTTTCAAGTGTAAATAAACCCGTATGCATCGATGGTGATGACAGGCCATTATCATCAAGAATCTTCTTTACCTGCTGTACGGTCAATCCAAAATAACCGCAGCCTGAAAATCCTAATGAAGGTGTTACAGCCTTCCAGCGTTCAATATCTTCCTTTGCACTGAAAGAATATGGACCATAAAATTCAATCTCTTTGTACCCGATCTTCGAAAGCATCTTCATGGTTCCCGCAAAGTCCTTCTCCAGGATGTTTGGAATAGAAAAAAGTTGCACACCGATGCGATCGATTTGCTGATCATTTGAAAAAAATGATGCTATTGGAAGACCTGGCAGGATCAAACTTCCTGCTGCCAATGCCCCACAATTTTTCAAAAAATCTCTTTTACTTTTCATGGTACACTATTTTATAAAGAATGAATAATAAATGGCATAACGCAATAGAAGAAAGAGCATTCAATTTTTTGTTCCATGTAATTTACTGTAACAAGCCTAATAAAGCAGTGCTTTTTTGTATTTATTAATGCCAGGATCAAAATGGCAAGGTTCCTTGCTCTTTAGTCAACCAACGCTTCATACAATACTTCAACAGGATGTAATGCTTTTCTGCCGGTGCCATCTTTTACCTGGTGACGGCAGCTGGTGCCCGGTGCTGCGATGACCGTATTTTCCGTCGCCTTTCTTACAGCTGGAAATAAAACCAGCTCCCCTATCTTCATGGAGAGTTCATAATGCTCTTTTTCATAACCAAAAGAACCGGCCATACCGCAGCAGCCGGAAGGAATAACCTCTACTGCATAATTTTCAGGTAAGGATAGTAGTTTAACGGATGGAGCAACGGAAGACAAAGCCTTTTGTTGACAATGTCCGTGCAGTTTGATCTTTTTCTCTTCTTTGGTAAACCGGGCAGCATTAATATTTCCCTTTTCTATTTCAGCGGCAATAAATTCATCAACCAGGAATACATTATTTGATAAATGTCGTGCAGTAGTCAAGTGTTCGTCGTCTGCCAGGTCGATATACTCGTCGCGGAATGTAAGGATAGCGGAAGGCTCGATACCGATTAAAGGTGTGTCGGCTGTTATCAATGAAGAAAGCAATGAAATATTTTTATTGGCGATCTTTTTAGCTTCACGGATCAATCCTTTCGAAAGCCAGGCCCTGCCACTTTCAATATGTTCGGGGATGATCACTTCGTATCCCAACTTCTCTAATAATAAAATAGCTTTAATACCAATGGCTGTATCATTATAATTTGTAAACTCATCACAGAACAAATAAACACTGCCATTAACTGCCGCTTTCTTCTGACTTCCGTCCCCATAGCTATCGGGATCCGAACTCCGGGCTCTCTTCTTATACCAACTCTTTAATGTGGTTTTATACATCGTTGGCATTGACCGGTCAACCGCAAAACCGGAAAACTTTTTTATCACCCGGCTGATGGTGTTATTGGTCATCATGAAATTATAAAGAGCGGGCGCCAGGGCTCCCAACCTGGCAGAAGAACTAAAATTAGCTATCAATTTTGAACGGAAAGGAACTCCATTGGCATCATAATAATGTTGCATGAATTCCGCTTTCAGTTTGGCTACATCCACGTTGCTCGGGCATTCCGATTTGCAACCTTTGCAACTCAGGCAGAGATCCATTACCTCATAGATTTCCGTGTGGTCAAAGCGATTGAGTTTATCGGAATTGGTTAGAAATTCACGCAAAATATTCGCTCTTGCCCTGGTAGTATCTTTTTCATTACGTGTAGCCATAAAGGAGGGGCACATGGTTCCGCCGGACAAAGCGGTCTTCCTGCAGTCGCCGGAACCATTGCACTGTTCAGCATGCTGCAACACGTTTTGATTATGAAAACGAAAGATCGTTTTGAATTCCGGTGTTTGCTGGCCGGGTGTATAGCGCAGCATGGTGTTCATTGATGGAGTGTCCACTATCTTATTGGGATTAAAAATATTCTCAGGATCCCAGGTTCGCTTGACCTCCTTCAGCAGTTGATAATTCTTCTCACCCACCATTTGTTTGATAAACTCACCACGCAGTCTTCCATCTCCATGTTCACCGCTTAATGACCCATTGTATTTTTTTACCAGGGTGGCTATCTCTTCCGCGATCGTGCGGAACAGTTGGTTGCCTTCTTTTGTCTTCAGGTTAATGATCGGGCGCAGATGTATCTCTCCCGACCCTGCGTGAGCATAGTGGACAGAAAATAAATTGTATTTCTCCAGTATCTTATTGAAATCACGGATATAGTCCGGCAGGTCATTTACATCTACAGCCGTATCCTCAATAACGGGCACGGCTTTATCATCACCTGGTAAATTGCTTAGCAACCCAAGACCGGCTTTACGCAATGTCCATATCTTTTTGGTATCCTCGCCAAACAGTAATGGAAAATGATATCCAAGTCCGGCTGCACGCATCTCTTCCTCTACCAGGTGCGCAAGGGCAATAATCTCTTCCCTGTTTGTCCTCGCAAATTCTATAACCAGGATGGCGCCTGGATCACCTTTTACAAAAAATCGGTTTTTAATTTGTTCTTTATTTTCCTTGGTACATTCTAAAATATAATGATCTATCAACTCGCTGGCACTGGGTTTATAACGAAGGGCGATAAGATTAGCTCTTAATGATTCATCGATCGTATTAAAATGTACACACAACAAACCGGTCTCTTTAGGCGGCAGCGGAACGACATTCAATTTAATCTCCGTGATAAAGGCCAATGTACCTTCCGAACCTGCTATTAGCTTACAAAAATTAAAATCAGGTTCGCCGACTGTAAACGGCGCTGTTTCCAATAACACATCAATTGCATAACCGGTATTTCTTCTTTCCACCGTTTTCCGGGGAAATTCTTTTCGTATTTCAACCTGGTTGTCATAGTTGCTTAACAAACTCCTGACCGACCTGTAGATATTTCCTTCCAGGTTATCGCTTTCACATTTTTGATGAAATTCATCTATGTTCAGTGTCCTGAATTCTGCTTCTGATCCATCACTGAGCAAGGCTTTTACTTCCAGCAAATGTTCACGGGTGCTTCTGTATACCACCGAATTGGAACCACAGGAATTGTTACCTACCATCCCGCCGATCATGGCCCTGTTGGCTGTAGATGTTTCAGGACCAAAAAAAAGTCCATGAGGTTTCAGGAACATATTTAATTCATCACGGATCACACCGGGTTGCACCCGAACCCATTTTTCAGCAGTATTCAATTCGACTATCTGTGTAAAATACTTCGATACATCTACTACAATGCCGTTGCCAACCACCTGGCCGGCTAAAGAAGTTCCTGCTGTTCTTGGAATTAAAGAGGTCCTTACCGACCTGGCAAAATGGATCAACTTCTTAAGGTCGGCCACTGACCGGGGTATTGCCACAGCCAAAGGCATTTCGCGGTAGGCTGAAGCATCAGTTGCGTATAATGTTCGCATCGTCGTATCATCATATAATTCTCCTTCCAGTTCACGGGATAGTTGTAGTAGTTCTTCGTTCATTATTATTTTATTACCCTATTACTATTTTGCAAATATATTAAAACAGGGCTGCGCTCCGGGTGATTTACATCTTCTTTCCGTTTATTTTGTCTCATTTTATATACTTAAAGCAGGTACACTATCATAAGGATTTTATTAATTTCTCCACTTAAGTAGCTTCCATTAACAAGGAGATGATTATATTGTATAGTGAAATATAAACCTTAACCCAACTGCTCGCCTTTTATGTTTTTTTGCTTAACGTCACCCGCAACACGCGAAAAGATCGATCCCTGTTCTAAAAAGCAAGGAAAAAAGAAAACTTCAATTATACCATATTTTAGACCGGGTTTGGAGCTAAGTAAAACCGATTTTCACCAAAAGCGTCGGCCGGCAACATTAATTTCCATGTACATGACCTGGCCCCTGGTATCGACAATACCTGTTTAATGCCAGGCGGAATAACAGATCATGTGAAATTTGTCAAAAAAAGCACCGGCCCTTAGCAAAAATGTTAACACGATGACGGGGGCACCCACAAACTAAAGTATATGAAAAAACGTAATGGCCTCAAATTTCTCCCTTTCTTTTTTATTCTATTCTTTTCAAATTTTGTACATGGGCAATTAAAATATTCCTATGTAAAAGGAACGATTGAGTTACTAACAGGTCAAACTATCCGCGGTTTTATAAAGGATGATGAAATAGCAAAAATGAATTATAAAATCAGCTTTAAAGCCGCAGACGGGGATAAAAACATTATTATGTACGATACGTCACAAATAAAATCTTTCATCCTGGATGATGGAGAAACATTTGAATTGCTCAAGTTTCGGGGACACGATATGGCGAATGATGTTTCCACGCTGGCAAAATTAATTATCCGGGGAAAAGCGTCTTTGTATAAACTAATCTATAATTCAGACGACATCTATATTGTAACAAACGGAGGAAAGAATTATGTTTTGAAAAATGATAAACAGGACTGGGGAGCCCAATCACCCGAAATAAGGAAATATTTTTTTAAAAATTTTTTAGGCACAGCCGTTGATGATATCGCCAGCTTAAAGGAGAAAATAGAAAAAATAACATTCAGTCAAAAGGATATCAGCTCAATCGTATCCGCCTACAACAAGTTATCACAAGCGGAAAATATCATAATACCTGAAAAAAAGAAAACCGTAAACTTCATTATGGCCAGTGCGGGAGGGATGATAAAGTCCAGTGATAGAAATGAGCTTTATGTCCAGGCAGTTTACAGAACTTATTTTCCAAAACTAAGCCGCAGCACATCAATCAATATCGGTCTGAATTATTTTCGGGAGCAATTCTCCGAAATTGATGTCAACCCTCCCTACAACAAAATAAATTACCGATCCAATCTTTTTTCCATACCATTTCAAATTCAGCAGAATTTTTTAAATAAAAGTGTACGGCCATATTTTTTTGTGGGCTTCAATGCCAGTATTTTAAAAGTTGTTGACGAGGACGGAAATTCCCCGATACGAAAAGGATTGCAAAGAAACTTTGGACTCGGAATATTGTACGGCGGCGGGATAGAGGCCAATATTTACAAGGGCCTGATTATAAAAAGTGAATACCGTTATGAAACTTATTCTCACCTGGTACTTTTGGGGATCGGGTATATTTTTTCAAAACAGAAAATATAAAAACGACACTTGATTAACAAATATAAATGTCCTCTCAGTACCAGCCTTCTAAAAGTCCTTAAGGATCCCTCCTTATTAGCACTATTTAGTAGCGATAACAAACCGCATTCACATTCATGCCGGCTCCAACAGACGCAAAAAGAATGATATCCCCTGGCGACAATTGATGAGACGTTACCTGTTGACGTATTACCAAATCATACAACGTCGGAACCGTGGCGACAGAACTATTTCCCAACCAGTGTATGCTCATGGGCATTACATTTTCCAGTGGCTGGTCAATCCCGTACAGCTTATACAATCTTGTAATGATTCCCTCATCCATTTTTTCATTGGCCTGGTGAATAAATACTTTCTTTAGTTCATGAATACCCACACGGCTTTTTTCCAGGCATTCCTTCATGGCAGCCGGTACGAATTTCATAGCATATTCATACACTTTGCGGCCTTTCATTTTAATGTACCGTATGTGGGGATCACTGCCCGGAAAATAAGATTTACCCATATCAATATAATACGCTTCTTCCATACTATGTGTCTGCGCACAGGCTCCAAGTATACCGGGACCATTGTCCGGCACTTCTTTATACTCCAGTAAGCATGCACCGGCCCCGTCAGCAAAGATCATACTGTCACGATCATACATATCAATCACCCGTGAAAGCGTTTCCGCACCGACCAGTAAACATTTTTTGGCCATGCCTGCTTTGAAAAAAGCATCGGCCTGTATCATGGCTTGTATCCAGCCCGGGCAACCAAATAAAATATCATACGCCACACAATTGGGATTTTGTATTCCCAGGTCGTGTTTTACTCTTGTAGCCAGAGAAGGTACAGCATCCGTTTGAATAGTTTGCTTGATAACATTCCCAAAGTTATGCGCCACTATTAGCTGGTCGAGGGTTTCCGGGTCGATGCCACTGTCCTCCATTGCACGGCGGGCCGCGATGGAGGCTATGTCGGAGGTGTTTAGTTCATCAGAGATATAGCGTCGTTCTGCTATACCGGTGATCTGCCTGAATTTTTCTACTACTTCTCCCGGTGGCACATTGAGTGGCTGATCGTTGTCAGAATAAAATTGATGATTGGCAAAATCTGCATTAGATTGAATGGTAGCAGGAATATACGAACCGGTGCCGGTTATGACGGATCTGAGCATAAAATAACAGACATTAATTTTAGAAGGAATTACAAAGATAACTCTAAAAGTGCTGAGAGGCCCTGACCCGATGGTAACGATACGGAATACCCGGACTGCATACAAGCGAATATTGACAATTCATGAAAGGGATTATACAATTCATTCATTATTTTTAGAGGTTATATTGAATAATTTGCTTTTTTCACTTTCCAGGTTTGAGTTACTCATATAACCTCGCATTTTAAACTACTGCATTTTGCTTACGGTAAAAGATAAATGGTTTCGCATACTTGTTGTCCTGTTGCCTTCGCTGCTGGCATTGTACATTATGGGCTTGACCCAGGATATAGGCCTGGTAAAAATTGTCCGTATGCTTATTGCCGTTGGCGCCATATTTATGGTGTGTGAGGGAAGCCGTTACATCATCTACAATGGTCGCCGTTGGTTCCACGGTTTCAAAAGAATCCTGCTGACATTCCTGGCCGGGGTCTCCTGGATCATTTTGGCCATGACAGTTTCGATATTATTTTCCTATTTTATAAAAACCGGGAAGATCGACTGGACAATTTTTGATGGTTCAAGCGTAACACTCAATCACCGAAGTTTTATCATGGGCGGCGTATTGGGGTTTTCATTTTTAAGCTCATTATTCATTTTTCCTGTTCTGTTGATCGCCTACGAGATTATTTACCATTTTGCCCAACTTCGCCATGCGCAAGATGAAAAAGAGAGACTGGAAAAAGAAAAATTAAAAGCAGAGCTGCAGCAGTTAAAAGGGATTGTAAACCCGCATTTTTTATTTAACAACCTCAATTCGTTGTCCTCGCTGATCAGTGAGGACCCGGGATCCGCACAGGATTTCCTCGATGAACTCACCAAAGTATTTCGCTATTTGCTGCGTAATAATGAAACCGAACTCACTACCTTGTCGCAGGAACTGGATTTTATACGATCCTATTATCATTTGCTGCAAACAAGATATGGGAAAGCCATCCGGATGGATATCCAGATTGATTCAGTTTTTGAGGACCTGTTGATACCCCCGCTTACCCTGCAACTACTGGTAGAAAACGCGGTTAAACACAACCGGCTTCAAAAAGAATCTCCACTACATATAAAGTTGATGACCGCACCGGGTAACAAACTGGCTATACGCAACAATTTACTAAAACGGGAAGGAGTCGTGGAATCAACAGGTATTGGTTTGCAAAATATCAATGCCCGGTACCGGATGCTCCAGCAGCCGGGGGTTGTGATAGAAAAGGATGAACATTCCTTCGCCGCCATCATTTCGCTGATAGAACCGGAGGATTAATGAAGACTATGAATAAGTTTTTTTGATCAATCTATTGTTTATTCTTTTTCATGAAAAACCTTGGCGGTACAACAAAAATAGTCGCATTTACAACCGGCGCCCCCCTGAGTTTATTATTGATAATGACATTCGAGCTTCCTCTTGGACCATTGGTCAGGTTGAAACGAAGATTCTGCCTGTATCCTCCTTCTAAACCAAACCACAACCAGTCATGAATCTCCCTTTCATAGTTAAGCGTGTAACGCAACTCTGAACGAAATAAATGAAGCTTATTGTAACTACTGAATTCAGTTCCATCATTATCCAGGCGATAAGAAGCTCCGCCCAGTTCCACCCCTCCATACCAATAGTTCTTTTCATTTTTTGTATACCGCAGTTTTAGGCTAAGCGGCAGCACACTCTCGATTCCGAAGTTGCAATTGAAGTTTTTATTATAAGAAAATACAGGCACTATCAATGGTACGCCAAAGCTGTACCCATAAGTAAATCCAACAGCATAAGAAAGATTCTCATTTTGTTTCCAGCCGATAAGAGGCGTGATAGAAAATTTCATAAACTCGCTCTTACCAAATTTATCCGAACCATAGTCACCATTCAGATCGAGGCTTGTGCGAAGGATAAAATATTTTTTGTTTTTTGTAGGCTTTACTACATAGAAGTGAATACCTGCACTTTTTAATGGCCGATCCTCAAGATCCTTATAAAAAGGATAATTCGCAGGTTGATCATCACTGAAATTAAATTCTTCCTGTGAATACTTGAGCCCGGCCGCTATCGTAATAGAAGGTTTATGAACAATGGGAAAACGAAGACGAAAATCAAAACGGCGGTTCCGGCTGATTTTTCCTTCACTATCTCCATAGTTTCCTGTTTTACCTTTAGAACGGATCGTATACGCCGGCTGAAGCTCATATTTAATTATCAGGGCCTTGGCTCTTGGTAAGCCAATGACGGATGGATTACAATATTCTTTTACTTTACTCCAGGTAAAGATCTCCTGGGCATGCGAGAAAATAAGGGGGCCGGCAATAAATGAATTTAACAAAAAGAAATATTTCAGGACTTTCATGTGTTTTTTTAATACTATACCCTGGCTTTTCCCTCTATTTTCTAGGTAAGCTAAAGTACAAGATTTGACCAGTTTTGTCAATTTTCGGGAGTGACGCATCCGATAGCTATCGGATTTGAAAAAGTTGATGCCACGGATGCCGGATAAAGACCTTAATCCGTAGCTTATTTTTAGCCTACTAAGACAACGTTGAAACCCAAAAAATTTAAACCGACACTACCCAATTTTCAGGAAAACGGGGTTGTCGCCTCTATTAACGATCAACGGACTAAATTATTTTTACAAATAAGCCGTTCCCAGGCAGGAATTGATCCTGGTTACCCCAGGCTGAGTTTTTTGTTTTGCGCTTTTTACTCAGTCTTTTTCAATTTCTTTGCCGGGTGCCGGAAAACCAGCTTTTGCGACATTCACCTATTTTAACATGAAATACAAAAAGCTTTTTAAGAGATTAGGCTGGATAACGTTAATAGTCTTTATACTACTGAATATTGTTGCTTGTTTTCATGCCTATAAATTCACTCATTTTTCAAACAACACGGGAGCTAAAACAAAAGCAGGGGATCTTGATTTCGGACAAAAAGTAAAAGCATTGATATTCGGAATTAATAACCCGCGGCCCTTCAACAGGTCAACCCCAACAAAAAAATTTGAGACCGTTAGCATACAAAGCAATAAGAAAATTGAATGCTGGTTCATTAAGGCCGATAGTTCACGAGGGTCGGTCATTTTATTTCATGGCTATGGTGGCGAAAAATCGTCGATGCTCGACAAAGCAGATGAATTTTTAAACTTAGGTTTTAATACTTTGCTGGTTGATTTTATGGGTGCAGGAGGATCGGAAGGCAATCAAACCACGATTGGCTTTAAAGAAGCTGAAGAGGTAAGATCATGTTATGATTATTTGTTATCAAAAGGGGAAAAGAAAATTTATTTATTTGGTACATCTCTCGGCGCCGCAGCCATTTTAAAATCAATTCATGACTATTCAATTGAACCGGCCGGGATCATGATCGAATGTCCCTTTGGATCCTTATACCAGGCAACCTCGGCGAGGTTCAGGTCTTTAAATGTTCCTTCGTTTCCATTGGCAGGCTTATTGGTATTTTGGGGAGGAGTGCAAAACGGGTTCTGGGGGTTTTCGTTCAAACCGGTAGAGTATGCGAAGACAGTAAAATGTCCTGCGCTTCTGCTGTATGGAGAAAAAGATGAAAGAGTCAGCCGGCAAGAAATCGATGACATATTCGGCAACTTTAAAGGCCGTAAGCAGTTAAAAACTTTTCCGCTTGCAGGGCATGAGAACTATTTAGTGAAATACAAGCGCGAATGGGTGAAAGCGATAGCGCAATTTTTCGCAGACAGCAACAACTGATAGAATTATTTGATCTATCGCTTTCTTCGTAAAATAATCGCCGAGTTCTTTTGATAATCCCCCTCAAATCTTATTTGATAACTCTCGTTACCATCCTGTATAACAAGCAAACCGGTATTTGGAGGAATACTGCCCAGGTTCTCCGCATACATGATCAACCGCAATGAATCACCAACAATATTATTGGTATAAAAAGTTGTGGTTAAGGCTGTCGTTGTCAAACCTTGCCTGGCAATGATCACTTGTCCATTGACCACTACGCTTACCGTATCGCCATCCACCTGGCCGTTGTCGTACAAACTAAGAACAAGACTATCAGATTGGAAAAAAATACTCCTGATTATTTCTGTTTTCCTGGATGCAACTTCAGCCGCTACTGATGGTGGGATGGTTTTAGGCGCAGCCTTAATTACCGGAAGCGATGCGGCCGATGGTATGACCTTACTTTGATTGGTTATGGAAACAGGCTGCTGGTTTCTCTCTGGCTTTGGCGGAGCAACTTTCTCTTCTTCCTTTTCAGTTACCGCGTTAACGGGCGTTGATTCTTTAGCTATCGAGGGATTAATGCCTGGCTCATTCTTTTTCTCAATTGCCCTGGGTTGCATGATGGAAAGACCGTTCATTAAATCCATTTTTTCTAATTGGGTTACCAGTCTTGTTGCTGAGAAGTTGTCTTTTCTTTGCAAACGAATAGTTCCTTTAAAGGACGATCTATCTACCGAGCGGGTAAAGAAACTGCCCTGCAACACCAAATTGGAATCCTCTTTTTCAAGCGTCAGCGTGCTGAAAAGTGTTATTCTTCTCGCAGTGGTGGTATAATCATTATAGATCAGTTCATCATCTTCGATCGAAATACTTTCTTTCCTGCCTTTTACTTTCATCGATTTGATGCCTGTGTTTTCAACCCCGTTGATTGAAAAAGTGGTTAGCGAATAACCGGTTAGTTTATTATTTGTTTCACTGATCACTAACTCATACAGCAATTGGTTCCCGGCCGTATACAAATAACCGGTCCATACGCCGGTAAAATCCTGGGCAAAAACCTGCAGGGGCAGCCATATCAATATCAGGAGCTTCTTCATCACTTATTAACTGCTATAACGACGATCGTCTACTTTTAATATACGGAAAATAGCCTTAATCTCCTATTCGTTGGCCAATTATCAATTTGCTGATAACAAATAGGCAATGAGAACAATAAATACCGGGGGAAATTATAAACAGAACGCAAATTTATTGCCGGTAAAAACTTTCCGCCGTAACAACATTTAGTTTTTTATCAAGATAAAAGGAGAAGTAATAAGCCTTCGTCACCGCTGTTTTTTTATCGGCCACAAACTGGGAATCTACGATCTCAAATTTGTGATTCATGGACCAGGCTATATCAACATGGGGCTGCTTTTGAGATTTCAGGTTGGTATAGGAAAGGGGCTTATAGGGCATATCCTTAAATAACTTGCCAACAATATATTCTTTTACCTTTTCGCGGGCCAGTTCATTGGCCGACCGGTTGATCTGGGCCTCTGAAAAAAAAGGAATCACCAAAAACAGCAGCAGCAGTATCCGCATGACAATAATTTTGAAATTAGCAGCCAAAATAAAATTAATTGTAGCGATCATTTAAAGCTATCAATAAATAAACGAAACTTGTCGTACAAAATGATGAATGGTCATCAAATCGTGCAACGAATTTACCTCGTTTTTTAGAAAATCGGAAACCAGGCTGACTGGCCAAAAGCATGGCGCGGGCAATCTATTTTGAAGAATTATCCCCTATATTTAGCACATCAAACCCATGCCGCTCACACAATACATGAAAAGGGAACTGCAGGCATTTGCCTGGATCATGCTGCCTTATATTGTGGTATTAAATGCGCTGATGTTTGGCACCTGTATTTTTAATTCTTTCCGGGATTTTATCGCTGGCTTTTTATACAGTGGTATTTATTTGGTACTCGCCTATTTTGTGTTTCGCACGGTGGCCATGTTCATCCGGATGCGTATCCCTGCCGCAGGCGATCTGTTCAAGAGGATCGCATTGATGCTGCCCGTATTCTATATTATGAATATGCTGATGCTGAGTGGCATTTTCGCCATCTATGAACAGATGCGGCTTTTAAATTGCCTCGTAAGACAAGAAATGCTTTGGTGGGCCATTGTCTATGGATGCATTGTCAGTACCACGCTTACTTTTATTAATGAAGGCGTTGCTAACTGGAGCGAATGGAAGGCCTCACTGGCTGAAACTGAAAAACTGAAGAATGCCTATCGCCGCAGCAAACTGCTTGGCTTAAAAGGCCAGATCAACCCTCATTTTTTATTCAATTGTTTTAATACACTTTCAGGATTGATACAGGAGGATGAAGTAAAGGCTGAAAAATTCCTGGACGAAATGACCAAGGTGCACCGATATCTTTTGCGCAGCGATGATGAATTGCTGGTGCCCGTTGGAGACGAAGTAAAATTTGCCCGTTCTTACCTGTACCTGTCCAGGGAAAGGTTTGGCAGTTCCATTGTAGCCTCTGTCACCGTCGATGATCGGTTTTTACAAAAACTCGTTCCCCCGCTTAGCCTGCAGGTGATTCTTGAAAATATTATTTATACCAATGCCCTTGATAAAAAGAAGCCATTATATATTCGTATTTATGTAGAGAATGAAAAAGAACTTTGTATCGCCAATTCCAAACAGGAGAAAATAATAAGACAGAACCTGAACGTGGATGAAGGACTTGATAACCTGATAATGAAATACAAAATGCTGAATGCCCCACCTGTGACCATCGTTGATGATTACGGTGAACGAAAGCTACTACTGGCATTTGTAGATCCGCAGGAGGAGGCCATATGAAATTTGCAAAACCAAAAAAATTTTATGTCTGGTGTTTCTGGATATCCATGCCGCTGATAACGCTGGTCTGGATGTATATTCTCTATGATGATCGGACGTGGACCGACTGGCGGGTATGGGCCGTCACTCCGCCAATTATTTATTTTCTTGGTTATTTCTCCTGGTTTGCGCATGTTCAATACAATGAGTTTGTAGAAAGGAAATTTCCCTCGCTGGAAGAAACGTTAAAAAGGAATCTTTACAAGATCGGGGTCAACCTGCTGGTGATGACACCCTCTGTGCTGATCATTTTGTATGTGTTCCAGTATTTCCATATCCTTGGGTATGGCATACAGGAAGGTGATGTTAAATACGCCTACCTCACCGGTCTTAGCGTCAACCTGGTTTTTGAAACATTATATGAAACGATTTACATAATAGATAAACACAAAGAGAATAGTATTGAAAAGGAATTGCTGGAAAAGATGCACCTGCAACAGGAATTTGACAACCTGAAACAAAAGGTTAACCCGCATTTTTTATTCAATTGCTTTAATACCTTGTCTTCATTGATCACGGAAGACAAACAAACAGCCGATAAATTCCTGGACGAACTAAGCAAAGTGTATCGCTACCTGTTGCGCAGCAATGAAAATGATCTGAGTACCGTGGAGAATGAAATTAAATTCATACAAAGCTATTGCGAGTTGCTACAAACAAGACACAGGGACAGTCTGCAGGTTGACGTGCAGGTTGATCCGCGATACTATTCCTACCGGTTGCCTTCTCTTAGCTTGCAATTGCTGGTTGAAAACGTGGTAAAGCACAATAGCATGACCAGGGAACAACCTATTACCATTTCGATACGGTCGGCAGGTAATGGATACCTGGTGGTAGAAAACAACCTTGTAAAGAAACTATCCAGGGCCGATTCAACGGGTATTGGTCTTTACACGATCAGGGAAAAATACAAATTATTACAAAGGGATGATGTAAAAATAGAAGAGCAAAAAGGCGATCGTTTCGCCGTCAACCTACCTTTGATTCAGCCATGATACCTTATCCTTAAGATTCGTAATCATTTTATCTGGCCCAAAAAAAACTTTGTGTATTTGCAATAACCTGTAATTTTAACGGCCCCATTAGTTATCATTACTAATTGCACCGGGATATGTAAAACTGAAACTTAATATTTTTAAAAACAAATTGCCATGTCAAAAATTAAAGTGGGCGTCGTTGGAACAGGTTTTATCGGACCGGCCCATATTGAAGCGCTCAGAAGGTTGCCAAATATAGAAGTAACGGCACTTTGCGAAGCGAACATTGAATTAGCTAACAGCAAGGCGGCGCAACTGGGTATTGAACGAGCCTGCACCTTTGATCAGCTGCTCGAAATGAAAGATATCGTTTCTGTTCATATCTGTACGCCCAACTTCCTGCATTATCCTCAATCAAAAGCGGCTTTAGAAGCTGGTAAACATGTTGTCTGCGAAAAACCATTGGCCAAAGATCTTCACGAAGCTGAGGAATTGGTTGCGCTGGCTAAAAAGACTGGTCTTGTCAATGCGGTCCATTTCAATTTGCGATATTATCCACTGGTACGACAAATGAAAACCATGCGGGAAAAAGGCGACCTGGGTAAAATATATTCTATCCTGGGATCGTACCTGCAGGACTGGTTGTTTTATGAAACAGATTATAACTGGCGTTTGGAACCCGATAAGTCCGGTGATTCCCGTGCTATTGCTGATATTGGCTCGCACCTGATGGATGTTATTGAATATATTACCGGCTTGAAGACAACCGAAGTGCTGGCGGATTTCAATACCATTCATAAAACCCGTAAGAAACCATTGAAACCTGTAGAAACTTATTCCGGCAAGATGCTGAAAGCGGAAGATTATGCTGATGTTCCTATTACTACGGAAGATCATGCGAATGTGCTTTTGCGATTTGACAATGGCAATCGTGGCTCGATCACCGTTTCCCAGGTTTCTGCTGGCAGAAAAAATCAATTGAAATTAGAAATATCAGGTTCTAAGAAAACATTCGCCTGGAACTCTGAATCGCCTAATAACGTATGGATCGGCAACCGGGATGGTTATAATGAATCACTGATGCGTGACCCTTCTTTAGCGTATCCCGAGGCACGTGCTATTATGAGCTTCCCCGGTGGGCATAATGAAGGTTTCCCGGATACTTCCAAACAATTATTCAAAGAAGTGTACGAAGCTGTTGCAGCAGGTAAACCAGCTGCCGCACCTCCCTACCCTACTTTCGCTGATGGCTATCGTGAACTGCTGATCTGTGAAAGGATTTTAGAAAGTAATAAGAAGCAGGGCTGGGTGAAGGTGTAATTTACCGTCTCTCATTCGCTATAAAAGGTTTCCAACTTTTGAAAAGTTGGAAACCTTTTTTGCAACAGGTCACTTAATATCAAACACCGTCACCACAGCAGCATGATCAGAAGGGTATTTTACCGGGTGCGTTGAAATGGTAAATGACCGAACAGGCTTGATTTGATCCCCTTTGTAATAAATATAATCGATCCTGTCCTTAAAAGCATTTGTAAATGTGGGGCTCCAGGTTATACCTCTTTCTTTTAAGGGATCAGGATGTATCTCGCGAAAGCTGTCCCTGAATCCATTTTTCTCCATCAGTATACTATTGGGAAAACGTATCACGTAACCTTTGTTAAGGTGTTTTGTCGATTCAACCCAATCCAAATGCGAACCCGCATTGAAATCGCCGCAAAAGATAACAGGAATGCTATCTGTCATTTCGATATATGGCTTTATTTTTTCCAGTATCTCTCTTAACCGCTTCGCATTTACTGTCATTTGTTGCTGCAACCAGAATTCCCTGTCAATGGACTTACCTTTTTCCAGCTGATCCCAATAATCAAAAGGATAGTTGAGCCAATTGGTAAAGAACAAAATCTTTTTATTATTGGGTAAACGGATAAAAGCCCCGCCATTATAAAATGGTTCATAGCTATCCGTGGTTGCTTCGATCGGGTAACGGCTCATGATAGAAAGATTAGAACTGCGCAAATAAAAATAGTAACCCAACGCATCTGCGATAGCCGGCCCAGAGCCATAGGTTTCCTGCATAGAAATGATATCTGCACCGGAGTTTTTTATAATATCAACGATCCGGCTTACACCTGTTTCTTTACCGGTTTCTCTCCCACCATGCCAGATATTATAATTCATCACCGACAGGGCCTTGCTTTGTTTAACCGGGGCAGGTTTTGGGGGAAATGGTTTTTGAAATGATTGTTTGACAAATGATGCAGTTAGTATTCCCTCAAACAACTGCACTTCGTCGATACAGCCATTGAATGTTTCCCATTCCCCAATATCACCTTTTAACTCACCACCCGTGAGTAATTGTTCTGTCGCTAATCTTTTAAATTCCGGTACGTATAATATCGCAACATTGCTACCGTCATAATATAACCAGGCTTCTTCCTTTATGGCATCGTAAGTAAAGGCTAGTTGATGCCAGTTGCCATCTTTAATCGTCTGACGTTTGGCCGTTGGATAATAATCGTGATGAAGTTTGTCGTCATCCGTCGACCAGTACCAGGCCCCATTAGCCTGCACTCCTATTTTCCACCCCGCTTTGGTTTCTTTTGATTCGCTGTAACTGCTGAGAATTGTATAAGATTGCTGAATATTTTTCTCGGCTTTTACCCATAGCAAAACAGAAAAAGAAATTTTTGTTTGCGCCAGGGGCCAGGTTTCCTGAATGACGGTCCTGGCGGGCGACGATCCTGTCAGATCAAGCGCCTTACCAAAAGGAGAACGTGTTGTGTGATATTTTTCGCTGGTGGCGAACGAGTTTTTATACACCGGCTTTTGTGCACTAACAGTTTTCCAGCAAGCTATCCATATACTTATTACAAATATGGATCGTATATATTTACTGCTTGTCATTTTTGAATAACTAATTCTGCAACCACGGCACGGTGATCAGAGGGCCATGGTTCTACCACAATATCGGAAAGAGCCGACTCCTCTCCCGCAATCCACGCTCCTTTTATTTTGATATTCTTCTTCGTCGTATGAATAAGGTCAATGCGGTCATGTATCTCCGGTGTTCTCCAAAGACCCGGTCTCGATGTCCATGTGTATCCCGACTTCTTGCTTACATCAGGATAAATTGTTCTGTATGCATCTCTAAAGCCACTGTTTAAAATAAGTCTGCTGGCAGGCCAGTTGACAGCAAATTTCAATTCCTTGTCCTTTCTGTTCCTGATAGCCTGATCCGTCCAGTCTAAACAACTGGGTTCATTAAAGTCACCGACCAATACTACCGGCATTCCCTTTTGAAGATAGGGTTTTATTTGACCCAGCATAAATTCTACTTCGTGCAATCTTGCTTTACGAGCAGAAGCCTCCGCTTGCTTCGTTGTCATTATTTTTTTATCGGCAATATCATAGGGCTCGTAGGGAGTATACATCAGGTGCAGTACACCAAAAACAATTTGTTGCTTTGCATTTACCTGCAACAATACAGCCTGTGCATTATTACCGGCGCTGCCATGATGATTTTCAGGCTGGGTCCTCGTTACGTTGATTGCTTTCATCGGGAAACGGGATATCACTGCCCTGCTGCTACTGATGATATAGCAGTTCCATCCTAAACTATCTGCCAAAACCCTGGCCCTTGCTTCGCCCTTATTGTCTGTTTGTTCCTGGAAACCTGCTGCATCTGCTTTCGCTTTTCGTATAGCTTCCAATTGAAACCTGATAGAACTGTCTTTCGACAAACCACATCCATCGCCTCCATGCCAGAGATTAAAACTCATTACCCTGATCGTTTTACCGGTTGAGATTTGGGCATTCAATTGTATTGTCAGCAATATGGTTCCAATAACCAGGGCCGGTGTCATGAAGGTCTTATTCATTTAAAACTAATTATTGACTTTAAAAAAAGACAGGCCTCACGGCCTGCCTGTAAACGAAACTAACTGCTCAAAAAAGAAAGTTTAATTATTTACTGAAGCAGCCACATTACAGCATTCACGTCATCGTCGCCGTTGAATTGCCGTTGTATCGCCGCGTCAAGGTTTGCCGCGTTGTAATCATATTCTGATTGCGGATATATCCATCTTTTGGGGACCTTTTGATCATTATACGTACCAGGGCCGACGCTTAAGGTAGGTGTACCGGTACGCCTTTGTTCAAAGAACGCTTCCCAACCACTATTCATAAAGAAGGCAATATGTTTTTGAATAGTGATTAAGCTTAACGCATTGGGAGCGCTAAAGACAACCAGCGGCCTGGCGAGATAGGTATTAATATCCGCGTCACTGATTCCATAAAACTTCATGGAAGCCCTGATACCATTTTCGTAATGTTCCTGTGCATTTCCGGTGCCCCATCCCCGGCTGATACCTTCTGCTACCAGGAATTCCTGTTCGGCGTAGCCAAGAAATATCAGGGGTTCATTGATCCTGTCGTCATGATAACGGGATTTTATTCTTGAAGCTCCACTGGATGCAGTGAATTGATCAGTAATTGTGAGCCCCGCGTCCACACCTTCATAGTTAGCAAAATTGTTTGGCGTCGTTCCACCTATTGGTTCGGCAAAAGTAAAGAGCCTGGGGTCCTGGCGATCTTTCAGGATCTTTACAAATCCCTTTTCCATACTCACCAGGGTTGCCAGTGACAGGTATCCAAAATCAGGATAGTAATTATTGGGTGCCGTAGAATTAAAGATCAACTGCGCGTTATCAGCATTGCTGGCAAACAATGGATATTTTGCAGGATCACTGATGATGCTCTGAAATTGTGTCTTAATATTGAGTGTGGGATTTGCTTCCTTTTTACTCAAATGGATCAGTAGTCGAAGGCGGAACGCATTGACCAGTTTCTTCCATTTACTGGCAACGCCTCCGTAAATAATATCACCATTTATCTTGCCTTTACTATCATCTAAAAGATTATTCGCTTCCTCCAATTCCTGGAGTATGCCGGCATAAACAGCTTCCTGGGTATCATACTCCGGGGTAAAATTGTCAGACAATCCTTGCATCGATTTGCTATAAGGGATATCACCAAAATCTTCCGTAAGCTGGGCAAACAGTAAGGCCCTGAAAAACTTAGTAAGCCCGAGGTATTGTTGTTGGTTGTCCAGCTTAGCCAGGGAGTCCATTCGCATTACCTGGCGCAAAATATTATAATGGTTAAAGCTTCCTGCGCGCCAACTGTAGTCCACACCGGAGTTACCTCTCTCATAATACGTCAAATGCCGTGTGGCATAAGCGGCCGTGGTGTTGTCCCTATAGAAAACATCGTAACTGATGCCTGTTAACAATAATGCGGGAGTCGCAGCTGATGGCTGGTTAGGGTTGTTTTGAAATTCATCATACTTTTTACAGCCACAGAAAAACAAGCCCAGCAACAGTAGTGCTCCTATATTTTTTATGTTTATTGACTTTTTCATTTGTTCATTTTTTATGGATACTTAATCGGTAGTATGCAGATCACTATTCATTTCAAATTTGTATCATTAAAACTTCAGGTTGATGTTAACTCCTATATTGCGATAAGCTGGTTCTGCAAGACCACCATTGGACCCATCGGGATCTACAAACGGAACGTCTGTAAACAATGCCAGGTTTCTTCCTGTTACTGATATGCTGGCTCCTTTAAAAGGTGTTTTACGTAAAAGTTTTTGGCTTGCATTGTACGTCACTACTACCTCTCTCAACTTTACAAAGGAGTTTTTAAAGATATTAGCACCAGGCACTCCGTTGACATAGTTGGCAAAAATCCAGGTCACATAATTGACGTTTTTTGTATTGGGAGCAAACTTCCGGGAATCGTTGATGACGTTGCCCTGTACATCATATTCTGCGCTGCCGCTTGTGATCACTACGCCGGGTCCAACAAAGGTGGCATTGCCCGCATTAGCATCATCACGATATTGATTGACGGTGCCCGGGTGCATACCACCCTCATACAATTTTTGTTCAACGCCATTGTACATGATTCCGCCGATTCTTCCATCAAATGAAAAACTAAAGCCGAAATTCTTATAGTTAAAGCTGTTGTTCAATCCAAAAATGAAATCAGGATCTGTATGACCGATATTTACCACATGATCAACATAGGCAGGAAAACCATTTGACCCATAAACAATCTGACCGTCAGGACTGCGTTGCCAATCCCAGTCTCTCATTACATCTGTCCTTTCACCCACTTTAATAGCATCGCGGATGGTAGCACCACCGTAATATTCTTTTACATAACTGTGTACCGTGCTATAATTGGCCGTTACATCCCACCTGAATTCTTTATTTCGTATCGGGCTACCGCTTAATACTAATTCAACACCTTTCCGATTGATCCTGTCGCCATTGACCAATTGATTATTAAAACCCGATGCAGAAGAAACAGGGGCTTCAATGGCAAAATCTTTATCTATATAACTGAAATAAGTAAAGTCTATCCCCAACCTGTTTTTTAAAAACCGGACTTCAGCTCCATATTCTTGTGAGATGGTTTTATTGGGCTTTAGGCCCTCTTTAATTAATAAGCCGGGAAGATTTAATGAAGCATTGTTACCGTTCCACCGTGGGCCAGGCGCAAATACCGGCAACGTAGCATACCAGTCACGGAAAATACCCTCATTCGGATTGTCGCCAATTTCTATTTTATCAGTCGTAACAGAGGCCCAGGAACCCCTCAATTTTACAAAACTTATAAATTCGGGGAATTTCACCATATTGGTAGGAATTACACCCAGCGATGCAGAGGGATAGAAATAAGAATTGTTCGGTTTCTGTAGCGTGGTCGTGTAATCACTTCTCACCGTTGTCCCCAGGTAAACCATTTGTTTGTAATCCAGGTCAACATATCCAAATACGCTGTTGATCTTTCTTTCAGCACGGCGATTGGTACTGACAACGGGCCCGACGGTATTATCAAGATTATAAACTGTCGGTACATTGAGGCCGTTCGTTCTTGAGGTCAGGTACTTGTTGTTGTTGTACCTGGTACTGGCGCCCGCTGAAGCCGTTAAATTAAAATCCGAAAGGAACTTTGTCTTATAGGTAAGCAGGGCATCAGTTACGATTTGAAAATTGTTCCGCCTTGTTTCGCTATAGTTACCTTCAAACTCTGTATTACCATAATAAATATAGCTTTTGGGTGTATTGAGTGTTGACAAAGCAAAATTGGTGATCACACCGCTTCTTACATAGAAAGACAAATTTTTGGTGAAGTCATAGGTAGCATTCACTTGTGCCGTTATTACATCGTTGTTATAGCCATTCAATGCTTCGTAAGCAATATACCAGGGATTATTGTACCATGAATAGTTGTAGTTATACTGTTGCACATTTTCAACACCATAAGGAACATAGACTCCGCCAGACGTTGTTCTGCCACCGGCAGGCTTCCAGTAATTCCGGAGATCACGTACATCTACATCAGGTCCCATCCACAATAAAAGATTATAGAAAAAATTGTTTGCGCCATAACTGGTTTGCGGATAGTTGGGCGTATACTGCTTATTGTAAGAAAGCGTTGCTTCCAGTTTAAGTTTTTCAGTAGGTCTCAGGCTGCCTGCAAGGTTTAAGGTAGTCGCGTTGAGATGCGTATTAGGTACCTGTCCTTTCTGGTACATGTGTGTTAACGAGATCCTGTATTCCGAATTATCACCCTTTCCTGCTATCGCTAAATTGTGCGATGTCATGAACTCGTTATCAAGAAAATTCTTTAGGTTGTTTTTTCCCCTGGTGATCCATGGGATGGGTTTATAGTTGCTCACGTCTGAAAAACCACCCTGTGTAAAAGGAAACGACGTGTTGGGATCATAGGGGCTGTTATATTGGGGATATTCTTCAAAGCCGCTGGCATTGGCGCTATTACGTACATTCAATTTTGGGCCATATACATAACCATAATCATCATTCCAGCCTCCGCCGCCCTTTCCATCAATAAACGCATAATAGCCCCCGGATCCCATTCCATACTCAGTTTGAGTTTTGGGAATCATGATATAGCCTGCCTGGAATTGCGTAGTTGAATTATACGTCACTTCCACGCCCTTTCCACCAGCTTTTCCTTTTTTGGTAGTGATCATAATAGCTCCGTTGATCCCCAGTGATCCATATAAAGCCGCGGCTGCGGTACCTTTTAATACGTTGATGCTTTCAATATCATTGGCATTGATATTCCAAAAATCAAAATTTCCTTTTTCGGTAGGCACCCCGTCAATGACTATCAGCGTCTCTTCTCCGCGTAAATAAATTTCCGGGCTTTCAAAAAGATTGGTTTTTGCCCGTATGTCGAGGCCCGCTATTTTTCCGATCATATTCTGGGCAATGTTGGGTTCGGGGGCCTTTTCCAGCAATGCTCCTTTTATTTCCTGGGTAGCGTAGGCTACTTTATTCTTTTCTTTTTTGATACCCAGCGCAGTTACTACCACTTCCTCCAGAGGTCCGCCGGTTGATATCAACACTACATTCAATGTTGTTGTTTTTTCAGCAACAATTTCCTGGGTCACAAAACCTACAAACGATACCTGGATTACTTCACCTTTCTCCGCTTCAATGGAAAAATTCCCTTCACTGTTGGTGGTAACCCCTTTCGATGTTCCTTTGACGGTAATACTTGCCCCGGCAACAGGCTGACTATTTGCATCGGTTACTTTTCCCGATATGGTAACTTTTTCGAATCTTGAACTTTGGGCCGGCCTGGTTGTCTCAGGAACCTGGATGCCTACCAACTTACCGGATTGCATAAAGCGTAGCCCCGTTAAACCCGACAATTGCTCTAAAGTTTCTCCCAGTGTTCTTTCCTTTTTCGGAAGATCAATTCTTGTGACCGCATCAACGATTCCGGTCTCGTAGGTGAACTGAACACTAAACAGCTTTTCTACTTTTTTTATCACTTCTTCAAATGAAGCATTCCGGAAGCCAAAGCTCACCTTCGGATCCGTAAACGCGTACACCTGCGTTGATAAAAGGAAAGAAACCAGCAAAAGAATGATTACGGACCGCTTCGGCGATCTGTACTTGCTTTGCGAATTCTTTTTCATATTACAGTCGTTTTAGATTTAGAGATATAAGATGGTTATTCGATAAAGACTTTGTTGTTCACAAAAGAATACTTGCTGTTAATGCTAAAGCATATCACTTTCAAAATATCCTGCAGGGAAGCTTCCTGGTATTCACTTGCGCTAATGGATCGTTTTTCCAATCCCTTCTTTTTGACATTGATTTCTACTCCATACCATTTTTCCAGTTGCTCGAAGGCTTTTAATACCGGTGTTTCATTAAAAGCTATGCGGCCGCTGACCCAGGTTCGCAAATGAAGTGAGTCGAATGGCGCTTTGGAGAGGCCAGATGCGACCGGGCTCCAGACGCTTTCTCCCGGGAGTAAAATCATCGTAGCATTGGACGCTTTCTCTTTTATATTCACCACCTGCACCTTTCCTTCCAGCAGATCCACCTGTATTCCTTTCGTTCCGTCTTTTTTCCGATGAACATAAAATTCTGTTCCCAAAGCAGTAACGGCAATATTTTCAGCGTAAACTATAAAAGGTCTTTTTGCATCTTTAGCCACTTTAAAAAAAGCATCCCCCGTCAACCGAATCTCCCTTTTTTCTTTATTAAAACCCGCATCGAGAGATATAGTACTATTAGAATTAAGAATAACGGTGGAACCATCGGGCAATGATACCGTTTGCCGTTGACCTAAAGGGCTTTGGTAACTCAGCGCCTGCGCCAATGATGGTGGTTTTAAGGAAGACTGACCGTCGGACCTAAAAATAAAAAACCAGGCAGCCACTATTAACAGGCAGGTAACACCTGCATAAGAAAGTATCGTCTTAAAAACCTTTCGCTTTATTTGTCCATCACCTGTTACAACAAATTCAGAAGATAAAGGTGGGGCCTGCTCAGGCTGTATTTCTACACCGTATTCTGATCTTTCCTTTAATTTCCGGCGAACAATATCTATTTGGCGGTTAACCTCGGGTCGTGAAAGACCTCCATGCAGGGCAAGTACTAATTTTTTAGCTTCATCAAATGTCTTTTGCTGACCGGGATTGTCACGAATGATGTTTCTCCATTGTGAAGGAACAGCGGCGCCGGTGCTCAAACAATAGTTTATAAAACTATCATCCAGCATTAATTCTTCAATAGTATAAATATGCTCCGGCATGAACTGATTTGGGGGATCTTATCTTAAAAGATAGCCGGGCCCTGTTTTTTTACCCTTCCGGGAAAAAATATTTTTTGAAAATTTAAGAAAATGGAAGAAACACTTTTAGAAATGGATAAATCGCGGCTTTTTTATAGAATGGCGAAGGGACAGACTTTTTGAACCAGGAAATACTTTTATCTAAGTCTTTTGATCTCCTTGTAAGTGCGGAGTTTTTTTATGGCTTCGTGGAGCTTGTTGTACACTGTGCGCAGGCTAAGGGATGTTCTGTCAGCGATCTCCTCAAAACCCATATGTTCATAAAAACGCATTTGCAACAACTGCCGCTGTCTTTCCGGAAGGGTTTTGATAGCATCTTTTAATACCAGGCTTTGTTCCTCATCCCTTGTTTGTTTTACCAGGTATTCTTCGTAAGACTGTTCAGCCGGTTCGCTGATCAAACTATCCGCCAATGAGACCGGGCGATCCTTTTGAGATTTGCGAATGGAAACAATGAGCCATCTTTTATAGGAGACGAACAAATACCCCTTCAGGTTATCCACTTTCGCAAGTTTCGAACGATTGTCCCAAAAATGAATAAAGAATTGGTTGAGGGCATCTTTGGTTCCTTCCACGTCAGCGGTAAACTTGACACCATAACGGAACAGCTCATCATAATATAATCCCATCAGGGAAAACAATACCTCTTCATCAGGCAAATGATCGATCAAAGGTTTGTTGGCATCCATGCAGCAGTGCGTTTGGTTGGCAGATGGTAATAAAAAACGCTTACGCTGTGTTACTTGATTACCATCACTCCGCTAAGTTGACACTATTTTACAAGATAAAGATGCTCTGAAAATGAAATTTTTATAAACAAACAATGCGCAAACGATTGAAACAACTGCTCAACCGGTTGTGCAGCTATTTCTCCTTCCACCGTACCGACGTGAACATTACCGAAACGCCTCCCGGTTTATCCTGCATTCTATTATTCATAAAAAAAGTTCAAGAAAATTTGTGTAACCAAAAGGTTTCATATAAATTTGTAACCGAAAGGTTACACAATGAGAAGAGATGTATTCCAGGCGATAGCCGACCCCACCCGCAGGCAGATCATTGGCTTAATAGCCAATAATCCGCTGAATCTGAACGCAGTTTCTGAACAGTTCCCCATAAGCAGACCTGCTATTTCAAAGCATATCCGGATTCTGACAGAATGTGGTTTAGTAGAGATCAAACAATCCGGCAGGGAAAGGTTTTGCTATGCCAACCTTGACCAACTAAGAGAAGTAAACGAATGGACGGAAAAATATCGAATCTTCTGGACACAGAAACTGGATGCACTAGAAAATTTCCTCGCCAAAGAACAAAAAAAGAAAGCCAGGAAATAATAGTATTACTCCATTTATAAATGATTGGCCATGTCAAAATCACCATTGGGTGAATTAAGAAAAGACGGAGATGGTTATCTCGTCAGGTTTGAACGCATCCTGCCATTTGATGTCAATACAGTGTGGGATGCGATCACTAACCCTTCAAAAATGTCGGTTTGGTTTACTGATATCGAAATGGATTTTGTTGTCGGCGGAAAAATGATCATCCGGTTTCGGGATAAGGACCGAACCGAATCCTATGGCCGAATCAAAAGAATAGAACCGGGTAAACTTTTTGAATATACCTGGGAGAATGAAGATGGACCGGATGAATTGGCTACCTGGGAATTGTTTCCGCAGGGTTCTTCGGCCTGTCGTTTGATGATGACCTACCAAAGGCATTTTGATCAATATGCTAAATCAGTTCCGGCGGGATGGCACGTCTTACTGGATCAACTAGAGGAAATGCTTAAAGGCAGGAAGGAACCTTATCCATTCGGCGATGGGGAAACAGAAGAAGGTAAAGCCATGAAACTTGTCTATACCGATCTCTGGAATAAAACATTTACATCAGAACTCTAAAAACTAAATTATATGCAAACCAATCCGTTCATTATTGAACGCACTTACAACGCATCAGCCGACGAGGTATGGCAAGCCATCACTGATAAGAATAAAATGAAACAATGGTATTTTGACCTGCCGGAATTTAAAGCGGAACTGGGCTTCGAATTCAGCTTCACCGGCGGTCCCCCTGAAAGATCTTACCTGCACTTGTGCAAAGTGACGGAAGTAGTAACCGGTAAAAAACTCACCTATAGCTGGCGCTATGATGGATACGAGGGAAATTCATTTGTCACCTTTGAATTGTTTCCCGAAGGGAATAACACAAGACTGAAGCTTACGCATAAAGGATTGGAAACATTCCCGGCAAACAACCCGGATTTTGCAAAAGAAAATTTTGTGGCCGGGTGGAATGATATTATTGGCGACAGCCTGAAAGAATTTTTGGAGAAAAAAGAATAATACCCGGAATTGTTCTCTCGCTCTCATTAAATTAAAAGGGGTAATTGCAAATTCTCTGCAATTACCCCACTATTGCTACCAATCGTTTTAAAAGTTGGCTGCTAATGTAACACCATAAGTTTTTGGATTGCCTAAATGAATGGCGCCAAAATCATACGCATAGGCAATGTATTTTTTATCGCCAAGATTTCTTCCCCAAAACATCAGCTCCACGTGTTTCAAAGCAATACCAAAACGGGTATTCAGCAAACTGTATGCTTTTTGTGAGATGTTATTTGATAGGTCAAAATATTGCTTACCTAAATTCATCCACTCTCCTCTTGCTACCAATTTCAGTTGCTGTTTGGTACCAAGATCATAACTGTATTGCAAAGCCAGCATAGACGTTGTCTCCGGCGTAAAGATCTGTTTCTTTCCATCGAGGTTGACCGCCGTTCCGTTCTGCGACAGCTTTAAGCTTTTATACTTGGCATCAGTATAGCCAAAATTATATTCTACCTGCAAACCTTTCACCGGTGTTGAGGCCAATTCCAATTCGGCACCCTTACTGTTTAATTTGCCTGCGTTCCGTGTAACAGTGATCGCATCCGGCAAAACAAGAGTGGGAACCTGCGCATCGGTTACCTGTGTCACGAACACGGCTACGTTAAGTCTTAACCGATTGTTGAATAAATTATTCTTTATTCCTATTTCGATATTATTGCTGTATTCAGGTTTGTAAGAATATAAAGGCGGTTGAGAAGGATCCGAAGACAACCCGGTGAAACCACCAGTTCTGAATCCGCGACTATAGGTGGCAAACAAATTGCTGTTCGAACAAAGTTCATACGACAAGCCAAGCTTGGGTGAAAAGGCGCTGAAATTGGCGCTGGCAGTAGTATCCGGCCTGGTTTCAAATTGGGGGTTGGGATCAGGATCTTTCTGGTATTCACCCAGCACGTTATACTTTTTCTTTTCATAGTCATAACGTAAACCGGCAATAACATCCAATTTATTATTGATCGCATAGGTTACCTGACCAAATACCGCCGCTCCTGAATTTTTTCCTTTGGTAGAACTAATTAATGAGAAATCTGTATCCGGTGCACCCAGCATGCCGGCATCTTTTCCAAAATGAATAGCCTGCTTGGTTGGATTATCCTGGTGAAAAAAGTAAGTTCCGGCCGTCCATTTCAAGTGGGAGGATGAAGCAGCAGGAGAAGTGACTTTAAATTCCTGCGTCCAAACTTTAACGTTGTTCCAGTCACCATCATAATCATTGATAATGGTTACACCATCGATGGGCGAAAAATCTCCGTCGAGTGGTTTATTGTAGTAGCGATGATTAGATTGATAAGCGGTCTGAGAACTAAAGTTGAATGCTTTTCCCGCATAATTGGCGGTAAACGAACTGTTGAATGTATTATCAATCATCTTCGCCGTTGCATCCTGGTTAAGTTTAAATGGATTATTGAACGCTTCATCCACTCCATTCACCATAGGAAAGGCGCCGTTGTTACGGGCATTATTATGCTTTACATTCAGGTTAAAGCCCCATTTATCATTGGCGATAAACTTCAGGTAATAGTTTCCGCTAAAATTATTCTGCTTATCAAAATCAGTATTGTTAAACTCATTGGTATAAAAGCCATCTCTTTTGTTGTACATAAAGGATGCCCCGGCAAAAAGCTTATTTTTTACGATGGGCGTGCGTATGCCAAGGCTATAACGCTGCTGACCGTAGTTACCTGCAGTGATCTCGGCAAAACCATTGGTATTATTAGACGGTTTGCGGGTAATAATATTAATGACACCACCCATCGCATTTCTTCCATACAAAGTTCCCTGCGGTCCTCTCAATACTTCGATGCGCTCTATATCCAGCAACTGGGCGATATAAGTATCCAGCCCAAATTGGTTTACCCCATCAATATAAGTGGCCACGGCGGGATCATAAGAAGTAGTGGTGATACCACGAATGGAAGTCACATTCCTGTCGTCACCCGAGTTGGAGGAATAAAGATTGGGAACGATCGCTGTCAGCTCGCGGCTGTTCCATAAACGATACTGTTGTACCTGTTTGGAAGAAATTGCCGAAATACTAAACGGCACTGTTTGTAAAGATTCTTCAGTTTTCTGCGCACTGACCAGCACCGCATCCAATTGGGTAGAAGCATTAGCCAGTTTAATACTGGTAGACTCGGCAGAAGAACTTCCTAAAGAAATATCAAGGTCGGTAGTTGCGTAACCGATAGCGGAAAACTGCACCGTGTATTTGCCCGGGGGCAAATTCTTCAATTCAAAACTTCCTTGTTCATCGGAAACAGTACCCCTGTTTGTATTTAACAGGTAAACAGAGGTGCCGGCAAGTGGTGTTGAAGCTTCATTGGTTACTTTGCCTGAAAAGGTATAAAGCTTCTGGGCCATGGTGGAATAAACGGAGATGGCCATCAAAAAACAAAAGAGCAGTTTCATTTTCATAAAATAATCTTATTCTGATTTTAAAAGGGATATCAGATCTTCATTAAGCTGATAATAGTCAGCTGGTTCGCTGGCAAAAATACTGTTATTTAGCAAAAAAACGAATGAAGTTGGTCGGAGATAATCTTTTAGAAGCCGTTTAAATTTCCGTAGATGGAACACGGATGACACGGATTTGAAAGATTTACACGGATTTTATCTGTGATAATCCGTTTGATCCGTGTTCTAATTCTTTCCTATTTATACAATTTCTTAGCTCGGGTTGATGGTGTGAACCCTGGGCTCTGGGAGATAAATAAATCAATAGAATCTACCTCGCCGTCTCTGTTTGAAACCGCTGTTCTTGTTCCATCGTAAATAACGATCATGGAAAGAAAAATCTACAACCCCGTTCAGCAGGACCAGGTAATATTTCTAAAAACGCATGCTGATACCGGTGGAGAATGCACTCTTGTTGAAGTTGAACTGGCCGATGGTGGCGGTGTGGGGTTGCATTATCATAAAACGTACGCTGAAAAATTCGATTGTCTTGAGGGAGAAGTGCAGGTTCAGCTGGGTAAACTACTCCATAAATTATTTCCGGGGCAATCAGCGATTGCTGAGCCAATGGTCAACCATTTATTCAGGAACAGGAGCGGTAAACCTTGCCGTTTTTCCGTAGAGCTACGACCTGCCAGCAAAGGTTTTGAGCAATCGCTTCAGATCGCCTATGGATTAGCCAATGATGGATTATGCAAACCAAATGGATTTCCTAAAGATAAGCTGGCGCTCGCCTGGTTATTTGATATCAGCGAAAGCAATTTACCCGGCTGGATGAGCTTGTTTGAATTTATTTTACGGAAACAGGCAAAAAAGGCGAGGCAAAAAGGAATAGACAAACATCTGACGGAACGGTATGTGAAATTCTAGAGGCGGTTTTAAAGGTTTCCAACTTTCTTAGAGATTTGCCATGTAATTAGCAACTACCCGAAAGTTTGCAACCTTTCTTTTGACCCTTCTGTATCTAATTGACATTATAAAATATACCGATTGGCTATTAACCAGGTTCTTAACCGATCCATCCATTTATCTGTTGTGGTAGGGTTGTTCAACCCAAAACCATGACCACCATGTTCATAAAGTCTTAGTTCAGCGGGAACTTTATTTTTTATCAATGCGTCATAGTAACGAACACTATTCTCATACTTCACTCCATCATCGTCTTTTGCATGCACCAGGAACGCCGGTGGTGTTTTTTCGGTCACCTGCAATTCATTGGAGTATTCTTTTATCTTTTTGGCTGAAGGTTTTTTTCCAATCAAATTATTCCTGCTTCCGAGGTGGGCAATGCTATCTGTAAAACTGATGACCGGGTAAATAAGAATCGAAAAATCAGGACGCAAAGAAATATTTCCGGGGTTATCAATTACCGGTTTTTCAAAATGTGTTGAAGCTGTAGATGCGAGGTGACCACCTGCTGAGAATCCCATGATACCTATCCTATCCGGGTCTATGTTCCATTCTGCAGCACGCTGCCTCACCATCTGGATCGCTCTTTGTGCGTCCTGCAATGGACCGATTGTTTTATCACTCATGATTGACTCGTCAGGCAGCCGGTATTTCACCACAATTGCCACAATCCCCCATTCATTAAAAACCCTGGCGATATCACTTCCTTCGTGACCGGCGCATACCATGCCATATCCGCCACCGGGACAAATAACTATGGCTGTTGCTTTAGAGTAATTACCAGCCGGTCTGTATATCGTTAATGATGGAACGGAGACATTGGTTATCCTGAGGATACCATCAGCTGTATCGGTTTTTTCTTTATTGGCTGAAGGCTTGCTGTTAGGTACGGTTTCGTATAAAGGAATACTAACTTGTGCTGGTAAAAGATTGCCCGAAACTAAATACATAAAAACTAATGCTGCTATTTTCTTCATAGAACAAAAAAACCGTTTGAATTATCTTTATCAGACGACACCAGCCAGGTTCCACTTGCAAAATATAACTTAGCCGCTGAATAATTAACCCTGCACCGTTTCAGGTGTTGTTTCAGCAATAGCTTCCACAGCAGGTGTAATATTAGTGATCGTTAACTGAAGATCAGAATTAAGGCTGATCTTATAATGGTTCTGGCGCAACAACCCTTTCGCAATCTCATCTTCCAATAATGTTGCCACCAGCTCTTTTGCCGGAGCCGACTGGCTGATAGTGCTAAAGCGCCCTTTTACGATTTCGACATTAAAAGAACAAGAAGGCTTGCGTGCTCGATTGCCTTTTTCGAAATCTGTTCGGTTAAGACCCATCTTTTGCTCTGCGGTGGCTGACTTTTTCAGCAGTATCCTTATCACAGGCAGATATTTGACCCATACATGTGTATACATATAATTTTTTTACTGTTAAAGGAAAACGTTGGCAGGCTTCCCTGCAAAAGTACTGATCTTAAAAGCGAAAACGGGATTTAATTAGCATTACCTGTATTTTAAGACAACCGGTAGCGTCAATCAATGAGTTCAAAACTTAATATTTATCCGCCAAGCTGCTCAATAAGGGTTACCTTACACCCACCACAACTCAGGCATACTGCCTTTTCCCTTAAGTCAAGATAGTTTTCACTTTTAAAAAATCAACTCCATGAAGAAAGATACACTTGTCCAGTTTGTTTGCTTTGTAACAGATCTTGATTTTTCTGAATTTATTACCAAATGGGATTTCTATGCCAATCAGTTTACCGTCACACAATCTCAAATGACCCTGCAGGAAAGGCTTGAAAGCCGGAATAAATACAAATATGTATCCCAACACGAATGCCCGGACAGAGATTTTGAATTTGCCTTCGTGAAAGGAAGAAATTCCGCTCATTTTCCTGAACACAAAGCAAAGGTGGTAAAGGCCGGCGGCTACATGCCACTGCAACTGGAAAGCCCTCAAAAAAAAGAGAAAGGCATTGTTAAGCTAATGGCTTTTATCAGTCATGATGAAACAGATATTTCCTTCTACAGTCAATTGCCTTTATATCGCCATCTTAATATTTACCAGGCCTGGTATGAAAGCTGTTTGTATGCCTATGTGATGGAATTTTTTGTCGAAGAGACTCATGCCACCGAACTTTTGTTTCAGTTGAAAACAAGAGATGGTGCAGAATCAGGCTTGTATAAAGAATGCAGCATGCCCGGTGCCACAAAAAAGGATATGCTATCACATAAATTTTTGTCATCTGCCGGAAATAAAAAAGAAAGAGCAGTTAGTCATCATTAGTTTTCATTTCCCGGTAATATCTTTTTTAATAAGCCCGGGTTTTAACGACATGATATCAAAACCTTTTATCACTGTTATCAGCTGTTGATGCAAAACCGTCTGAGATGATATCTATTCTTACTTTAAATTGACTAAAAAATCACTCATGCGAAAAATATCGTTTTGTTTAACACTTGTCGCACTTTCTTCCTCGTCATTTGCACAAACACAACATGAACTTGTAACAAACGCCGTTAAAGATTATGTAGATGCTTTTTATTATGGCGATACCAGCAAGATCCACCAAAGTATTGCCGTAACTGTGGTGAAATACGGTTATTACATGCCAAAAGGGAAAACAATTTATGAAGGTGAACCCATGTCGTTTAAAGAAATGATAGACTATGCTGCAGGCGTTAAGAAACGTGGCGCAAGTCCCAATGTAGAAAAATTTCCGAAGAAGATTGAGGTATTCGATGTACAGGATCAAACAGCAAGCGCCAAACTCACCGCCTGGTGGGGTACCGACTATCTATTACTTGCCAAATTGAATAATCGCTGGATGATCACTTACGTGCTTTGGCAATCGCCTCCGCCAAAAAATTAAAGAATAGATCAAATCCGTTATATTGCCGGGTAAAAGGGAATAATGCCAAAACAGTTTTCCAGATCAGCAACTGGTTTTATGGTTTTTATTGCTATTGTAGCATGGCTGGCTTTGATCCTTCAACTGTATATCTCAATTAAGAACACTGAAACAAATGGTCTTACTCCCCTGGTGGCCACCTGGAATTTTTTCAGCTACTTCACGGTGCTAACCAATTTAATGATAGCCGCGGGTCTGACCGCTATTTTATTGTTCCCCTCTTCCGCACCAGGATTATTTTTTTCCAAACCCACCACTCTTGCCGCTGTTGCTTTATATATTTTTATCGTGGGGCTTACCTATAATACAATTCTGCGCTCCGTCTGGGATCCTAAAGGACTGCAGAGATGGGTCGATGAAGCGCTGCATGTCGCGGTGCCAATTCTTTTCGTATTATTCTGGTTGTTATTTGTTATCAAAGGAACATTAAAATGGTCGCACCCTTTTCGCTGGCTTATTTATCCAGCCATTTATTTAGTATATGCTTTACTCCGGGGAGAATATTCAGGCTTTCACGCTTACCCATTTATCAATACCGCGGAACTTGGGTATGGTCGTGTGCTGCTGAATTCAGGAGGGTTAATGCTGGTCTTTATCATGGCGGGGCTTTTATTTGTTGCCATAGACAGGAACATGGGCCGCAAAACCCGCTAAACCATTTACTTCAACATTTTCACAAGAAAAAGGAAAATAGCATCCCGGTTGGTATTTTTGATTAAAGAATAACCTGATGATATCTTATAACCCTAAAGACTGGTTCACGTATATTTTTCGTATTCACAAAGCGGATACGGTGCGCAAACTGGGGCCGTTGCTTGTCGGCATCAGTCTTTATTCCTGTTTTATCGCCTATCTCGAACTTGAATACTGGAAACTCTCATCAACCAGCTACATAAAAAACATACCGGTTATGCATACCCTGCTGGGTTTTGCCATTTCCATGCTACTGGTATTCCGGACCAATACCGCTTATGATCGCTGGTGGGAGGGCCGCAAGCTATGGGGCAGCCTGGTCAACAATAGTCGCAACCTGGCCCTAAAATTATCTTCCTTTTTACCGGTTGATGAAATAGCGCAACGATCTTTCTTCCGCAAGATCATTCCTGCTTATGCTTACAGTCTGCACAATCATTTACATAAAGAAAAAATAAGGGTAGAGCTTTTTGAAGATGAAGAGCATAAGCATGTGTTCAGTCAACTGGATCATGACAAGCATATACCTAACCAGGTAGCATTGCTGATGTTCCAGCATGTTCAGAAACTTTACCAGGATAAAAAAATAACCGGCGATCAACTCATTGTACTGAACAACGAACTGCAATCCTTTACTGATATCTGCGGCGCCTGTGAACGTATCAAGAATACACCCATCCCCTTTTCGTATAGTGTGTTTATCAAAAAATTCATTTTCATTTATGTGATGACATTACCTTTTGGCTATGTCTTCACACTGGGTTATTATGTGATACCGGTTGTCGCATTTGTTTTCTATGTATTGGCGAGTCTTGAACTGATCGCCGAAGAAATTGAAGATCCTTTTGGTGGCGACCCCAATGATGTGCCTACTGAAAAATTAGCACAAAATATTCAGCGGGCGGTAGGGGATATCATCTGATCAATCGTTAAAAATTTCTTAGAAAGGCAACTTTCACAACGCATCTTTCGTTTAAAGGACTGGTAATGATTTTTTGTCAAACGAGTCGTTTATGAAAAAGATGTATTTGGTTTTATCAGTATTGGCTTTAGTATTTTTTGCTTTGTCGTGCAGCAAAAACAGTTCCAATCCCCCACCGCCGACTATTACCTGTGACGGAACGGTAAAGACGTTTTCTACGGATGTAAATACTATCATACAATCGTTTTGCAATAAATCTGGTTGCCATACCAACGGCAGCAGCAATGGCCCGGGCCCGCTCACTAACTATACCCAGGTTTTCAATGCAAGAACAGCCATACGCAGCGCTATTGAATCCGGTTTTATGCCACGAGACGCTACGCTTTCAACAGCACAAAGAACAGCGATCATTTGCTGGATAGATAGCGGCGCGCCGAATAATTAAGATAAATTTCCTCTTTGAACGTGGAGAATTGAACATAGCACATTGAGCATTTTAAAAGGGATTAAAAAATGCTCAATGTGTAATTCTCCATGTACAATGCTCAGCACCGAAGTATGATCTTCGTTACCCTTTTCTCAATATATTTATGGCTTAAATTTTTTCTATGCTAAAAAGCATTGCCATTTTTCTATTGTTAATTTTCACCCTTACCACTTTTTCTCAAACAACGCTGGATAAACTGACAGTTGAAAAGATAATGCGGGATCCCAAATGGATCGGCACCTCTCCTTCCGGGCCTCAATGGTCCGCTGATGGAAAAATTCTTTTTTTTAACTGGAACCCTGACAACGCCAACGCCGATTCATTTTATTTCATTACCACAGAAAACAAAACGCCCGTAAAAGCAACCGTTGAGCAAAAACAAAATTTGTTTTCCGCCAATTCACTTGTATACAATAAAGCGAGAACGGCTTACCTGTATAATAAAGATGCTGATATTTTTTACACTGATATCAAAACGGGAAAAACAAAAAGGATCACGGAGACAACAGAAACTGAAAACAATCCGCAGTTTTCGTTCAATGATACAAAGATCGTTTATAACCGTAACCAGAATTTGTATGCCTGGAACATCGTTACCGGGGAAACACAACAACTCACAAACCTGAAAAGCGGTACTTCTTCTTCTGCAGCCGGCCCTGCTGCAGGAAGGGCCGTCAGCGATGGTTCGTCAACGAAGGCCGGAACGGAAAGCACTAATCAGCAAGAGACCTGGCTCAAAAGGGACCAGCTGCAATATTTTGAAGTATTGCGCTCAAGAAAAGCGAAAAAAGATCTCGCGGACGCTTATACCAAAGACGCAAAGAAAAAAGAATTGCGCAGTATCAGTATTGATGACAAAATTTTGCAGGGATTAAGTATAAGTCCGGACGGACGTTTTATCAGCTATCGCCTGGCCAAACCAGCTCCGGGCAATAAAACCACCATTGTTCCCAATTATGTAACCGAAAGCGGTTTTACTACTGATATTCCGGCAAGAACTAAGGTAGGTGAAGTAGCTGGTAGCTCAGAGTGCTATGTATACGACCGGGAAAATGATACGGTGCTGGCAATTAAAACCGATTCGATACCTGGTATAAATGATCTGCCCGATTATGTAAAAGACTATCCCAAACAATTGGAAGAAAAAACAAAAAAGCCGTCATCCCGTTCAGTCAACGTCTACGGTCCTTATTGGTCTCCTGATGGTAAATATGCCGTTATTGAAATTCTTTCAAACGACAATAAAGATCGCTGGCTGATGTTGAAGGACAGTACGAATAAATTGAAACTGTTGGATCGTCAGCGGGATGAAGCATGGATCGGTGGCCCGGGTACATTTGGCATACTTGGCTGGGTCAACGAAAGCAGTTTCGGTTTTCAATCGGAAGCAACAGGATATTCGCATATCTATTTAATGAATGTGGCAACCGGCGAAAAGAAAGCATTGACGGAGGGAAAGTATGAAGTGCAAAAAGCCCAGCTTTCCAATGACAAAAAATATTTTTACATCACCACCAATGAAGTGCATCCGGGGGAACAACATTTTTATAGATTGAATATTGCTAGCGGGAAAAAAGAAAAGATAACCACGCAAACCGGTTCCAGCCAGGTAACTATCTCACCCGATGAAAAATGGCTGGCGGTTCTTTACTCGTACTCCAACAAACCCTGGGAATTGTATTTACAGGAAAACAAGGTTAATGGAAAAGCGGAACAAATAACATTCAAAGCACAGAGCAATGAATTTAAAACGTATGCCTGGAAAGATCCTGAACTGATCAGCTTTGCAGCCAGTGATGGAGCAACGGTTTATGCAAGATTATACAAACCGGCAAATCCCCATCCCAATAAACCAGCAGTATTATTCGTACATGGTGCCGGTTATTTGCAAAATGTACATAAATGGTGGAGCAGTTATTTTCGTGAATACATGTTTAACAATATGCTGGCCGATAATGGTTATTACGTATTGGATATTGATTATCGCGGCAGCGCAGGCTATGGCAGAGATTGGAGAACGGGTATTTATCGACACATGGGCGGAAAGGATCTGAGCGATCAGGTAGATGGGGTAAACTATCTCGTCAAAAATTTTGGCGTCAACCCCAAACATGTGGGTTTGTATGGCGGGTCCTATGGTGGATTTATTACATTAATGGGCCTGTTTACCGAGCCAGAAGTATTTTCCGCCGGGGCGGCTCTTCGCCCGGTAACGGACTGGGCCAATTATAATCATCCGTATACAGCCGATATTTTGAATGAGCCTTTCAATGATTCGATTGCTTACAGGAAGAGTTCGCCCTTTTATTTTGCCGAAGGATTGAAGGGCGATCTGTTGATCTGCCATGGCATGGTGGATGTGAATGTGCATTACCAGGATGCAGTGAAGTTAGCGCAGCGCCTGATCGAATTAGGAAAAGATAATTGGGAGCTTGCTTCTTATCCCATGGAAGATCATGGTTTTGTAGAGCCCAGCAGCTGGACGGATGAGTATAAAAGAATATATAAGCTATTTGAAAGGGTTTTAAAAAACTGAAGATGAGCTGAACAAGTTGAAAAAATATCCGTTACGGTGGAGGCAAGACAATCCAATCCTTGAATATTAAAACGCTGATTTCAAAGAAATCGCAGACTTTTCGAATTCCCTATATTTGTACTTCAACAATAGCGGTTATGGCGAAAGCACTGGAAGATTTTGATGCAAACCTGGCTGGGGAGGATGGAAAAACGGAAGAAACCAAAAGTAGCTGGTTCAAACGTATTAAGAAGGGCATCAATACCAAGACATCGGAAAAGAAAGAAACACCGGAAGGGCTGTGGACCAAATGCCCTGAATGCAATTACATCTGTACGATCTCCGAACTGCGGGAACATTTATTCGTTTGTCCCAAATGCAGTTACCATCATCGCATCAGCAGCAGCGAATATTTTGAAATTATATATGACAACAGTGAGTACACCGAGTTGTTCGACAACATTCGCAGCAAAGATTTCCTGGAGTTTACTGATCTGAAGTCTTATAAAAAAAGACTCGAAGAAATATGGAGCAAAACGGATCTGAAAGATTCGATGCGGGTTGCGGTAGGAAAAGTAGGTGGCCATGACCTGGTAGTAGCTTGTATGGATTTTGAATTTATCGGCGGCTCACTGGGAAGTGTAATGGGTGAAAAATTCGCAAGAGCCGTTGACCACTGTATCCAATACAAAATGCCGTACATGGTGATCAGTAAAAGTGGCGGCGCCAGGATGATGGAAAGTGCTTTTTCGCTGATGCAACTGGCCAAAACAAGTGGCAAGCTTTCTCAATTGAGCGATGCCCAACTACCTTATATCTCGTTATTGACCGACCCCACATTTGGTGGCATTTCTGCTTCTTTTGGTATGTTGGGTGATCTTAACATCGCTGAGCCGGATGCATTAATCGGGTTTGCAGGGCCAAGGGTTATTAAAGAAACGATCAAAAAAGACCTTCCGGAAGGGTTTCAGCGAAGCGAATTCGTTTTAGATCATGGCTTTTTAGATTTCATTGTGCCCCGCTCGCAATTGAAAGAAAAATTGGCGAAAGTGTTGGGGCTTTTTAAAAACTAATGCACCTGTTTTATATAGTTGACCCTGCCATTGGCGGGGTTAATTATTGTATAAATCAGCGAGTCCTTTACGGGGGCTTACTATATTTGCAGCTTATCCCGCTCATGAGTGAAATTAAAAACAGATCGGCCTGGCATGAATACTTCATCGATGATAAATATGAAGCCGGTATGGTATTGCTGGGTACTGAAGTAAAATCGATCCGGGGTGGCAAGGTCAGCTTTAATGACAGCTATTGCCTGCTTCACAAAGGGGAGATATGGATAAAATCATTGCATATTGCTGAGTATTCGCATGGCAACCTGAATAATCATGACCCGGTAAGGGACCGAAAATTGTTGTTGCAGAAAAAAGAAATAAAAAAGATCGAGTCTAAGTTAAAAGAGAAAGGTTATACGCTGGTTCCGCTCCGTATTTATTTTAATGAAAAAGGCCTGGTGAAAATGGACATTGGACTGGCCAAAGGGAAAAAACTACATGATAAACGGGAAACCCTCAGGAAAAAAGACGTGGATAGAGAAATGAAGAGGTATGTTAAATAATTAATCTAAAATCCTATATGGATAAGCATGGTTTTTGTCAACTTAATCTCACTATGAAGAAATTGATCCTGGTCGCTACCATCTTTGTTGTCTTGCAAACGCATGCACAATCGGTGTTTGGATATTGGTACGGTACAGCCAGTGTAAAAACAAATACAGTAGCCAGCAATTATCTCGTAGAACTTATCCTGCAACCGGAAAAAGAAAATGTAAAAGGAATCCTTAGCTATTATTTTAAGAGTACGTACCGCAGTGTACAGGTAAAGGGCAATTATAATTCAAAAACCAGGGAACTGAGTTTGTTGAATGTTCCCATCACTTATTATGGATCTCTCAGCAATATGGAAGTTGATTGTATTATGAATTTTTTCGCGAAGCTAAGGGTGGCCAAAGCCGGGTCCACACTTACCGGAACATTCAAGGGGCTGCAGGATAACAAGTATATGTGTGTGGATGTAAATTTTGGCCTGTCGCTGGACCCTGACATGAGCAAACAGGATTCAGTATTGCTGGCCCTTCGCACTTTCAAAGAAGTGAACCAGGTATGGAAACCATCTGCAGGGGATACGTTGCCGGCGGTTAATGTTGTTCAGCGCAAAGTGATCAACTATGTAGTAGAGAACCAATTTAAAGAAAGAGAAAATGTTTTGATCGACGAAATAGAGGTGGATTCGGATTCGGTAAAAGTTGATTTTTATGATAACGGTGAAATAGATGGCGACTCCATTTCCGTTTTTTTCAACCAGCAATTAATGGCCTTTTCACAAAAGCTGAGTACACGATCTCTTCATTTTAACATTAAACTTGATCCCGCTAAAGAACTAAATGAACTGAGCATGTTTGCGGACAATTTGGGTAAGATTCCTCCCAACACTGCATTGATGATCATAACCGATGGTGAGAAAAAGCATGAAGTAAGGTTATCAAGCAACCTGGAAAAGAATGCCACGGTAAGACTAAAGAGAAAGAAGAGGTAAACTGTTCTTAGTCTGAATTTGATCTGATGGTTGTTCTTTACGGGATAAAACTTGCCTGGCCTTTTTGCCTCTTCTAATATTTCCACGCTACAAACTCCCTTATAAAAAAGAATTTTCCCTCTTAAAAATGCTTTTTTCTCTTGTTTTCAAATCATGTTCAAAAGATATTTGAATTCTAATCGCGATAATTATCCGTAAACTATGAAACAAGTCTGAAGCCTGGGGTGTGGATATGTTACTGACTAAAAGATGAAAAGAGCAGAAAGGGTTTGGTGTATCTGTGATAAGAAATTGGCAGGCGAGAAGGCGGGGTGAGGGAAAAGTAGGGAGGGTCCCCGAAGGGGACAAAAGGACGAAGAAACATGCACTGCTCAACTGTCAGATCAATTTTCAACTAGTAAAGCTCCAACGAAAGATCAAATCCGGATCAATACAGGTAAAGCTAGCTTCCAAACCTTTCTATAAAGAAAAAGCGATTATATACTCATTCTTTACAAGATACTCTTCCAGCCACTTAGTCTTTGTTACCCGAAAGGTCACCTCGACCGACACAATTATCCTGTCTTCTATTAATTCAATTTTCTTTTCCTCGAGCTGCACGCCATTCCCGGTAAGGTCCGAAATAATATTTTGCTTTTGCTGGCTGTTTCCTTTTTCTATCTCAAAGATCAGGTCCCTTTTTTGTTTTTGAGGACGGAACACTTTGTTGATCCATTTACTTGAATAAAGAATTAACAGGGATGCGCCGATAAATGTAGCTGCCAGGTAAAATTCACCAAAACCAATCGCCATACCCACGGCCGCGGTCAGCCAGATAACCCCCGCCGTGGTAAGCCCCGATACATCCAGTTTATCTTTAAAAATAACCCCGGCGCCAATAAACCCTATACCACTAACTATATAAGATGCTATGCGGGTGCTTTCATTGTCACCAATACCTACCTTATAAGAAAGGATACTAAATAAGGCCGAGCCGAGGCAAATAACCGTAATCGTTTTAAGACCTGCGGCCTTGTCTTTCAATTCTCTTTCAAGCCCGAGGATAATACCCGCCGCCACGGCCAGCAATGCCTTGTATACATCCAATATTTCCCAATGATCGATCATACCCCCAATCCGCCGCGGCGGAGCTTTTACACTCCGTTATTTGCAAATACTTTTCTTTTTAGATTACTATAAAAGCAAATTCCGGATAATTAAAAATTTAGTTTACTTATTCAGAAAAATTCGATACTCTTCGTTCCTGCCATACAGCTTCTACTGTCAGACTCTAAAGCCCCCTTTAGGGGGTTTGGGCGTGTCTTAAAACAATTCCGGCTGACTATCGCTTTGCTTACTCTTCACCCATTCCATCTGCACACTCTTACTATAATCGAGCAATTTTGTACCGACAGTTTTCCAACCCATTACTTCCGCCACTTTTATGATCTTAAATTTCGCTTTACGAATTTGATCACCCCTTCCGCTTTGCACCGCCAATATCGGTTCGGCGTCCGTAGAAACGGCTTCTACGTAATTCCCCTCTCCTTCCTTGATGAAAAAGAATTTATTCTTCAAGGTTGTTGTTTCTATCTTAAACCGCTTGACATTATATTGCAGATTCTTTTTGTCCAGGTAAACCGCGGAAATGATCTTCTCTGCATCAAACTTTTCGATCAACAGAATTTTATCGGCATCAAAACGCTGCGTCATCTCCTGGTCGGTGATCATATAATTGCCATCATTATATACGATCAAAATCCTGTCGTCCGGTTCAAAGCTTCCCAATAGTATTCCTTTTTCGTCTGCATTCAATCTGCCAAACTTATCATCAAACCATAGCTTGCGTCCACTCAATGTCGCTTTTCCCGCTTCTTTAAATTTTACCGATTTAATGGGATACTTTGTCACGGTGATCCCTTTACTATTCCGACCCTGGATATCCAGCTGCTCAAAATAATAATCAAATTCCTTTTTGTGAGCAGATGAACCGGGTGTCAGCACGATTCTTACCACTTCTGCCTCGCCATTGGGATTCACTGACAGGTAATGTACCTTCGATTTCTCTTCTTCGCTGGCAAGACTGTATTCCTTGTCTCTTGTTACACCCGTCACATTAAATCGCTTGGCAAAACTTTTTTGTTTACCATCATAGTAAATCATGTTGTAGGTAGTACGCTCATCATTTTTCTGAAAGACAGCAGCATGCAAAATGTCTTTTCCAATAAAAACCTTTTCCTGCACCTTTACTACTTTCATGATACCTTTCTTGGCAAATACGATGATATCGTCAAGATCAGAGCATTCAAACAATAATTCATCTTTTTTCAGGCTGGTTCCGACAAAACCCTCTTCACGATTAACATACACTTTTGTATTGGCTATTGCTACCTGCTTGGCTTCTATAACTTCTAATTGTTTGATCTCTGTCTTTCTTTCACGGCCCTTCCCATATTTCTTTAATAGGTTTTCGTAATAGGCGACTGCAAAATCAACAAGGTTGTTCAGATCATATTTCACCTGCTTGATATCTGCTTCCAATCCTTTGATCTGCGCATTCAGTTCATCAATATCGAGCCGGTAAATACGACGGACGGGTTTCTCTGTTAACTTGATAATATCTTCCCGTGTAATGGCCCTTTTCAACTGCTTTTTAAAAGGAACAAATGCCTTGTCAATGGCTTCGATCACTTTATCCCAGGTCTCATGTTTCTTCTCCAGTTCTTTGTATATCTTTTCTTCAAAGAATATTTTTTCCAACGACGTGTAATGCCATTTCTCCTGCAACTCGGCCAGTTTGATCTTCAGTTCCCTTTCCAGCAGGTCCTTTGTATTATCGGTAGAAATTTTCAGCAATTCCTGCACGCCTAAAAACTCAGGCTTCATATTCACAATCACGCAGGCATTGGGCGAAATCGATGTTTCACAATCGGTAAACTTATACAATGCATCAATGGTAATATCAGGAGATATACCCGGCGCCAGGTCCACCTGTATCTCGATATCGGCCGCCGTATTATCCGTCACTTTCCTGATCTTGATCTTGCCCTGGTCATTGGCTTTTACGATGGAGTCCATCAGCTGCGTAGTGGTAACACCGTACGGAACACTTCGGATGGCCAATGTTTTTTTATCTACTTCTTCAATATGCGCCCTTACTTTTATTTTACCTCCCCGTTTTCCCTGGTTATAATCTGTTACATCAATCATTCCCCCGGTTTGAAAATCGGGATACAGTTCAAACCTTTTTCCCCGTAAATACTTTATCGAAGCTTCAATCAGTTCACAAAAATTATGGGGCAAAATTTTAGTAGACAATCCTACCGCAATTCCATCCGCTCCCTGTGCCAGCAACAGCGGAAATTTCATCGGCAAAGTGACCGGCTCATTTTTGCGGCCATCATAGCTTAGCTGCCATTCGGTAGTTTTGGCATTGAAGGCAACTTCTAAAGCAAACTTGCTGAGTCTTGCTTCAATATAACGAGGAGCAGCCGCGTCGTCACCGGTTCTTACATCGCCCCAGTTACCCTGTGTTTCGATCAGCAAATCTTTTTGGCCCAGGTTTACCAATGCATCGCCGATGCTCGCATCACCATGGGGATGGTATTGCATCGCCTGCCCGATAATGTTAGCTACTTTATTAAAACGGCCGTCATCCATTTCCTTCATGGCATGAAGAATGCGGCGCTGCACCGGTTTCAATCCATCTTCGATAGCCGGTACGGCTCTTTCGAGTATTACATACGACGCATAATCGAGGAACCATGTTTTATATTGACCATGGATGCCACTGTCGTTGTTTTGGATCTGATCTATGTTTTTTGATTTGGACATAATCTAATATAATTAAGAAAATGTTCAATGCTCAATGTTCAATTTTCAATGCTCAATAACGAAAGTTTACCACTGTTGTTGAACACTTAAGCATCCTTCTTTTTTCCAGGTTTATTTTTATTCGCTGTGGCGGTTTCTATACTTTTTGCCATGATAGCGATTAACTCTTCGGTCTCCTTATAAACGCCTGACAATTTTGAAACAGGTTTTATTAGTGTTTTCTTCATAACGATCTTTAATGCGGAACGGCACTCCTTTAATTCTTTCAAAACAACTCCCAGCTTATGTACAAAATCGTTTCTCGACTCAGCGCCTTGTACTTCTCCATAATTGAACGTCGGCGACATGCAGGATTTTATCAATTGACCAGCTATATAATTCCCCGCCCTTGTGCCGGGTAATGCTTCAACCACATCAATCATTCTGCAACTATATTCAACCAATCTATCTTCAAGATCATATTTTCGATTCTCCATTTTGTACCGGTTTTAATTGAAAATTGAGCGTTGAACATTGATCATTGAACATTTCTACGACCCGCACACAAAAATCTCTCCTATCCTTCAACAACCTTCGCTTCATTGGCAATTTCTTCTTTCCCCTTTGCTCCAGCCAGCTTCACATCAAAATCCTTCCATCCTTTATTCAGATCGCCGGTTACTTCTATCTTTCCTTCAGCTATTAATTGTTTCATCCGCCACATCAAAAAAACGTCCCCGGTTTTTATTTTCATCCGGTGCAGGGTATTGGTGATTACGCGATTTGCTTTCTGCCAGTCACCGGTCAAATTCTTTACTATCTCATTATCATAAAACGTTTCTTCCCTGCTCCCGATCTTCTTCCCCCCTTCCAATATTCTTACCATCCCATTTTCCTCACACAATCTTTTCCATTCATCCGGATCTACTTCAAACTCACTTAAGGTGATGGGACGGGAAAGCTTTTTGGCTTTTGAAAATTCCCGGGGCTGAATTTCATGCAACCAGGAGGGATAAAATATCTGTCCTTTTTCATTGATGAATGGAAGATTGTTCATGTACAATACCATTATTCTGCCGGCATACTCTCTCAACTGCGGCATCAGCCAATAATAACCGGTTACATCATGCTGGTTTTGTCCCATCCAGATCCATATTTCCTCCGCCGGGTCATCGGTCAATTTTTCTTTTAATTCCTTTACCGTTTCGCGATCATCAAACTTTACGGTGTTCGTTCCGGCATAAGCTGAATTTTCCAGTAGACCCATCCACCAGTTGTGTCTTGCCTGCCAACCTTCTTCGGTATCAATGCCTGCCAGCGGACCCACCGCAAAATCATCTTTGATCTGTACTACTTCGCCGGCAAGTGTTTCATCCTGGTCCATCACCTGTTTCATCAGGTCTGTTTCTGATTCGTTGAAAACGATATGTATCATAATTGTTTGTCTTTATGAATAAAAATCAGGTCCCCCTCCGGATCCTGCTCACCGGGTATAGCTTTTTTCAAAGCCGTTCCGTTGAGATAATATTTTTCAAACCCTGCATTGCTAAGTACTGCTTCCACAACAGGTTTATGATCTCCCCATGTTTCAATCTGTATAATCGGTTTAAATTTTTTCAATACAGGAATGATTTCAGGTATCACCACTTCTTCATAACCTTCAATATCACATTTCAGGTAATCTATCTTTTCAAAGCCTTCAAACAATTCATTGGCTTTCTTCATATCCGCTTCAAAAGAAAATTCATATTCCGAAAGCGCCTTATCCCCTTTCTCATCATAGATATGTGGCAAACCGGTGCGCAGGTACCCGAAATGATCCGGTGTTACCAAATGAACCTTCTTGTCTTCTTTTCCCAATGCATAAGGATATAGTGTGATATTCTTTCTCCCGCTGCAGGACCACTTGATGATTTTATTATACAAGGGTACCGGTTCTATGGCAATGACTTTCCCGGTATCTCCCACCCATTTTGAATAGAGTTTTGTAAAATATCCCAGGTTAGCGCCGATATCAACAACGGTGTCTCCTTTTTTAATGAGTTGCTTAACAAAATAATGATAGCTATAGCCTTCATTCGATTTCAGCAAACCGGTATGATATAAAAAAAAGAATCCCCGGTTAAGAAGTTTCAAATAACTCTCCTCCCCCAATAGCCTGAATAAATATGCTTTGATCTTTCTTTTCATTCATCTTTTAGTTGACCACGAATGACACGAATTAGCACGAAATTTTAAATTGAAAAACTTTTACTTCGCGTTAATTTGTATCATTCGGGGCAAAAAACTTATCTGCGTTAATCTGAGTTCATCTGTGGCAAAATCTCTAGACTAAACTTCCTCCTCCACTTTATCCAATTCTACCTTCAGGTTATTGATAATAAAATCCTGTCTCTCCATTGTATTCTTTCCCATATAATATTCCAGCAATTGCTGAATATGATCGCCCTGCTCCAATCTCATCAAGGTCTTTCGCATACCGGTTCCTATAAATTGTGCAAACTCATCCGGGCTGATTTCTCCCAACCCTTTAAAACGTGTGATCTCCGGTTTGCTGCCCAATTTTTTGATAGCGGCCTGTCTTTCGTTATCATCAAAGCAATAAATGGTTTCCTGTTTATTTCTTACCCGGAACAATGGCGTTTCCAGTACATATACTTTTTCATGTTTCACCAGGTCGGGGAAGAATTGTAAAAAGAAAGTCATCAGCAATAAACGGATATGCATTCCATCCACATCGGCATCCGTAGCGATCACGATATTATTAAATCGTAAACCCTCCATGCCTTCCTCAATATTCAATGCGTGCTGCAGCAGGTTGAACTCTTCATTTTCATACACCACTTTTTTAGTCAGTCCAAAACTGTTTAATGGCTTACCGCGGAGACTGAATACGGCCTGGGTTTCCACGTTTCTTGATTTGGTAATAGAACCGCTGGCACTATCTCCTTCGGTGATGAAAATGGTGGTCTCATTTTGCTTAGCCACAAAATCTTCCTTGCCTTTTGCCGGCAGGTCATCGTTCAGATGAAAACGGCAATCACGCAATTTCTTATTATGCAGGTTGGCCTTCTTCGCCCTTTCATTCGCCAGTTTTTTGATACCGGCCAGTTCTTTCCGTTCTCTTTCACTTTGCTCTATTCTTTTCTTCAATCCATCCGCAACAGCCGGATTTTTATGCAGGTAGTTATCCAGTTCCTTGGCAAAAAAATCGCCCACAAATTGGCGCATACTCTTTCCACCTTCCTCTATATATTGCGAGCCTAGTTTGGTTTTTGTCTGGCTTTCAAACACCGGCTCCACCACCCGAACAGATATCGCCGCAACAATACCGGTGCGTATATCAGATGCATCATAATCTTTTTTGAAGAAATCACGAACGGTTTTTACGTACGCTTCGCGAAAAGCCTGCTGGTGTGTGCCGCCCTGTGTAGTATGCTGACCGTTGACAAAACTGTAAATATCTTCCCCGTAATCGTTGTTGTGGGTCATCGACACTTCTATATCATCACCCATGAGGTGAATAATAGGATAACGTATTTCGTCTTCATTGGTCTTGCGTTGCAACAGGTCCAGCAAACCGTTTTTGCTGACATAAGTTTTACCATTGAAAATTATTTTTAATCCCGCGTTCAGGAAACAATAGTTCCATATCTGGTTTTCCAAAAACTCGGGATGAAACTTAAAATTCTTAAACACCGATTCATCCGGGATAAAGCTCACCATCGTTCCGTTCTGACCGTCAGTTTTCGATTCCTTGTGTTCCTTGATCAAGACCCCTCTTTCAAACTCAGCCGATTTTTCCTTCCCTTCCCTGAAAGCCGTTACCTTAAAATAATTACTCAGCGCATTCACCGCTTTGGTACCCACACCATTCAGTCCCACCGATTTTTGAAAAGCCTTGCTGTCGTATTTAGCACCGGTATTTATTTTGCTCACTACATCTACCACTTTGCCCAGCGGGATACCCCGGCCATAGTCACGGATGCTTACGGTTTTTCCTTCTATCGTCAACTCAACTGTTTTGCCGTAGCCCATGGTGTACTCATCAATACAGTTGTCCATCACCTCCTTCACCAGTACATAGATACCGTCGTCGGGGCTGCTGCCATCGCCCAGCTTACCAATATACATACCGGGTCGCAGGCGTATATGCTCCTTCCAGTCAAGGCTTTTGATACTGTCTTCCGTGTACTCAAAAAGGTTGGTTCCTTTAGCTTCTTTGGTTGTGTCTTTTTCTTTTGCCATGTCTCACGTTATTTTCAAAAGATATTTGTTTGCCGGTGTCCGGTTCCCTGATCATCTTCGTTGCGTCGCACTCTTGTACTTTCTGTTCGCTACTCAGCATGTCCGAACGATGATTTAGAACGATTTAGCCGGCTTGAAGGATTGTCCCAACACCCCATAAATCTCGTTAATCCTTCTAAATTCCGGTTCAGACAATCGCCTGCGAATTTAGCGGATTGCAAATAAAGAAGGATGGGTTGATTTCCTCGCATCCGACTTATCCACAGGCAGGGGATAAATGTGGAGAAAATGGTGTAGAATTACATATTACCAAAAATATTAATTGTCATTAATACCTGTAACCTAATACAAAAAGCGAATTCACGGGCAGTGAAAATCAATCAGGGAGAAAATTTGGATTGTTCGTATTATATACCAATCTTGGTGTTAGCGGCAATGGGTTTTCCTCTCGGCTGAATTGCAAAATAATTGCAAAGATTGCGCGTTATCAAATCGACAGGAAAATCTTACGAGAATTTATGAGAATCGGCATTTCTATTTCTTTAATCTTTCTGTCGATCATTGCGATCGGTCAGCAAGGTATCGATCCAGCCAAATTGCCTTATGTACGCTACAGCCCGAGCATTTCCGGAATCAACTCACAAAATGAAATTAGCATTAACGCTTTGTTTTCTCAAGGTATAAAAGTCGTCCTGGCCGACGCGTCTTTCAAGGTTATTCAATTCGATGTGGTCTACGACTGTCATTCCCGTTCATTATTTGATTTTGACGTAAAAAGGTATCAGGGTGACATGGTAGATGGGCAGGATCAATATTTACGGAAACGGGTTTTAGCCGGCGACGGAATGGAAATTGCTAACACAGTTATTGAAAAGAATGGAGTACGTTACCGAATGAAGGAATTCGGGTTTCTTGTAACAAATTGATGGGCGACTGCCGCTAACATCGGTTTGGCGCAATGGCGGCTTCAGAATATGTCCTGATCGATAGTAATTCTAATCAACTTTTGTATATTGGCCGAGCGACATTAACACGGACTACCGCCACATCACCAAGCCGTGGGACAAAGGGACAAAAGCTATTAGGCTTTTGCCATTCCAAAGACTTTGCTGCAATTACGAAAAGAATCGAAAAAACTTTAAACTTAGAAAAACTTTACGGTGACAAATGGTGGGAATATGACGATAGAGAATAAAGGCGAAGCTTCAGCTACTGGCTAACGTTTTCGAAATGCAGAGAATCGGGCACCAGGCCCCAACCTTCGCTGCAAATTTTTGAGCACGTATCATTTTTTAATAATTATTAACCTGGCGCTTCAAAAAAACGATAAAGAAGTTTTACAAGGCTTAGCCGTTCTGATTTGTATTGTGCTGAGTAATACCATTTGCCAATTTACCAACTCCAAAACAAGTAACTTTTATGACTAAAGCAAAAATTTCCGGCATTGCCCCATTCTTTATCGTAAGGAATGTTCCCGCAGCGCTGTCATTTTATCGTGACCGGTTGGGATTCGACATCACGTTTCAGGGACCAACTGAAGATGACATCTTTTTCGGCATTGTTCAACGGGATGCAGCGATGATCATATTAAAGGACATCGGTGTCGATCCCGTTCCGAATTACACACGGGATATCAAAAAGGGCATAGCCCGATGGGACGCATACCTGCATGTTCCGGACCCTGATGCACTGGCGGCAGAATTCTCATCTCGTAATGTCGAGTTTTTTCTCCCACTTAATGACGACTACAGCGACGATGGTTTGCGGGGATTTGAGGTTAAAGACGCTGACGGATACCTGCTTTTTTTTGGACGTACCCGCGATGAATAATGTCTTGTCCCGGAATAAGTTCATCGCAAAAATGTAAACAAATAAAACCCAGCGATAGATTATAAGCTCGGTTTTATTGACTTTACCCAGCATCAGCCCCAACGTTAGCATCAACTTGTGGAATTTGAGGACCGTGGCATCTTTTAAAAATGAAGAGTAAAAGTTTGGGCCTGGCATTTATCTCCTGTTTAGTCTTGGGATGCCACAGTAAAGAAGTACAACCTGGAAATTCCATTCCTGGTACTGATATTGTAAATGATGATGATTCCGGCGACAAAAATACTTACGTCTTAGAAGGCACTACAGTCTTAAGAAGTAGTGAAAAAAATATAGCGGCACGATGGGAATATGGATTTTACCTTGAAAAACTGGAGTCTTCAAACTGTAACCAACCGGCAACTGAAAGCCCGCCTCCAATAGAGATAACATCAGTAAAAATGACAAATGACTCTACCCTCGTTGTTTCAGCAAATATTTATGCTAATTGTAGTCATAAGTTCCTGGGAGAAATTGAAATAGTAGAAGAAAATACTTTGAATCTGGTTTATCACGGATATGGCGGCTATGCAAGTTGCGGGTGTTGTTTTGGACTAACTTATACCATAAATATTTTCAGGGACGATGATAAACGCTATACCAAGGTGAAGTATGTAACGATTGGCGGTTACAATAAGAAAAAGCTTCCACGAATATAACTAGACGGTCACTTGCCACGGACTTGCAGAAAGCTGGTCTCCGGATACATTATAATCTTTATATCGCTGATAAGCCGCAGTTTCAACTGACTGTCTGGTTCCATGCAAAAGAATATATCTTCGATGCTGAATATTTATCGGCTTCAATTGGAACCGATCAGAACGCTGAGTACCAGGCCTGCTTCAGATCCCAAATCGTATCCAACATCATATCATTGAAGAATCATGAAAAGTAAGCTAACCTATATCGAACTAAAAACCGGCTATTCAGACAATGGGCCTGCCTGGATTGGCTTAGTCGAGTTCTCAAAAACTGGCCAAACTTTATACTTTGACAACAAAGCCTTAAAAAGACAAAAAATTCCTGGTAGTAATTCAAATCACTATGATATTGAAAGCGGAGAAGAATATTGGGTATCGGGAGTTAAGAAAAATAGGCAAGACAGACATTGGGCCGGAAGCGGAAAGATATTGATTGACAAAAGCTCCATTAATGATTATTTATCTTTCATAAATGCTAAAGAACTTGATTTATCGATGTATCAGATTATTGAGTTTAAGAAAACAGATAAAGAACGAATAAAAAAAATCGAAAATACGATATTGACAGATGAAGAGTCTAATGAAACCACCCGTCAATATTGGGACAAAGGTTCAAAGAAGTTTGAAACCTGATGCTCCACTTTTGCTCGTGTGACATAAATTGTTCACCAAAATGCTTCCTGCACAAACCTGGCGTGGATAAAAGCTGAACGCTTATAAAACCAACGCAACTTTAGATTGACCCGCCCGAAACAACTCCCTTTCATGATCTTGCATAAAACTACGGTTTCTATTATATTTACGAATGGCCTGCATTTATTTCTACAGACCGCATCCGAAATCAACACTTGTTTTCGGATTTTTATTATTGTTTGCTGTTGCAAAGGCACAAATCATTACTACCATTGCCGGAACCGGCGTAGCGGGTTTTTCCGGGGATGGTGGTAGTTCCGTGACTGCACAATTATATTCCCCGGTCGCACTTTGCCTGGATGCCGCGGGAAACATTTATTTCACAGATTATGGTAACCAGCGGATACGAAAAATCGACGGAGTTACCGGGATCATTACCACTATTGCAGGAAATGGAACCACTGGATTTTCCGGGGATGGCGGACCTGCTCTTAACGCGCAACTTAATAATCCCTTCCGCATTTGCCTTGACAAATCAAATAACCTTTATTTTTCGGATTATAATAACCTGCGTGTCCGCAAAGTAAATCTAGCAACAGGAATTATCACCACAATTGCCGGCAACGGCACGCAAAACTATATCAATGGTGGCCTCGCTGTCAACTCCGGAATGCTGCCGGCCGGGCTTGCCTTTGATGCTGCAGGTAATTTATTCATCTCGCAACACCCGGGTCCCTTCGTTACTTACACCTCCAATATTATAAGCAAAATAGATATGGCCACTGGCGTCATTACCACCGTGGCGGGTACGGGTGTATTGGGATTTTCGGGTGATGGAGGCCCAGCGATCAATGCTCAGTTAGCCTATCCAAACGGATTATCATTTGATCAGGCCGGTAACCTATATATCGCCGATCAGCTTAATAACAGGGTGAGGAAAATAAATATGTCAACAGGAATTATCACCACTGTCGCGGGCGATGGGGGCCAAACATATAATTTACCCGATGGAACCATAGCGACCAACTTCAGCTTTAAGAACCTGGCAGACGTCTTTGTCAACGCGGATGGGGACCTGATTACTTCCGACAATAATAATCTCACCATTGACAAAGTCAATATTGCTGCCGGTACCATTAGTAGACTGGCGGGGACAGGATATTATGGTATGGGCCAGGATTGTGTTGATCCAAGAACAGTTATCCTTGGAGCCTGTGCCAGTGCCGTAACAGACCAGGCAGGTAATCTTTATTTTACCGATGTGTCTTTTCATCGCATCCGTAAAGTCATTAACGCTACGGTTCTTACACCGCAAATACAAATTTCATCAGCCACAAATGCCATTTGTTCCGGAACGCCGGTTACATTCAATGCAACAGTAAAAGATGCAGGAAGTAATCCCTTCTATCAATGGACAGTAAATGGTGCAAATGCAGGAACAAATAACCCGATCTTTACTTCATCAGTTCTGAAAAATAATGATGCCGTCATTTGTATGATTACATCCGTGTCAAATATTTCCTGCGTACCAGATAAAACAGTTAGTAGTAATACCGTTTTAGTGAAGGTTAACCCACTGATCAATCCCTCCGTCATCATAACTTCATCCGCTGATAAAATTTGTTCCGGAACACCGGTTACATTCAATGCAACAGCAAAAGATGCAGGAAGTAATCCCTTCTATCAATGGATGGTAAATGGTGTTAACACAGGAACCAATACAAACAGTTATACAAGTTCCTCGTTCATCGACAATGACAATGTAACCTGCCTGCTGGTAGTCGATCCAAACGATCCCTGCATAATAAAGGACAGGGCGCTTTCAAACACTATTACCATGGATGTAACATCAATTGGGGCTCCTGCTGTTGTCATTAGCGCTTCTGATAATAAAATCTGTCCGGGAGACCGGGTGTTTTTTACTGCTATAGCGCAGAATGCAGGAAGTAATCCTTCCTATCAATGGATGCTAAATGGAATGAATGTGGGTGACGGCAACGCTTTATACGAAAATGAAAATTTGCAAAATGGAGATAGCGTGTATTGTTTGCTAACGGCAGTCAACTCAAATTGTCCCTCCACCGCCACTGCCTTGTCAAACGTCGAAAAAATTTCTGTCAATCCCATACCGGGTATCAATTTATTATTTAGTGACACTGCCGTTGCTCCCGGTCAACAAATACAATTAATAACTTCCATCACCGGGGACCTGCGATCTTTTTCCTGGACGCCTTCACATTTGCTGATTAATGCTGCACTTCAGTCGCCGACAACAGTGCCAATGACGCAAACCACTACTTTCCAGTTGACTGCCGTATCTAACGATGATTGCGTGGCTAAAAAAGAAATTATAGTTTATGTATTTTATAAACTGTATATGCCCAGTGCGTTTACACCGAATGGCGATGGAAGGAATGATGTATTCAGGATACCGAACGGTGTTTCAATAGTGCTTAAAGAGTTTTCAATTTTTAACCGTTGGGGAAATAAAGTATTTACCACTACTGATATTAAAAAAGGGTGGAACGGAACTTACAAGGGACATGCTTCAGACTCCGGTACGTATATTTACACTATCACTGGCTCAACGATAAATGGAAAAATATTTTCGAAAGGTACTGTCACATTGGTAAGATAGGTTGCTCATTTTACAGCTAATCGTTTGCGGGAAAAATTAACAGGCTAAGCCGATCCCTGGAAGTCTTCATTTCTCCACTAATTACTTTTGATAATCAAAATATATTAAGGCGCTCTTTACTTGCTTTTCAGGCAACAACAGTGATTTTTTATGCGCATAATAACTCCATATAATGATAAGCAAAATAATTAATGCCAGCAGCAAACCAGCTATCGACCACGGCCGCTGATTTACTAAAGGCTGCCGCGGCAAACGAACACGCAACTTTCTAAACTCACCCTGTTCCATAAATTGATTTACTTACTAAAATTACATAAACTATCCGGGCAGGGATTGTTGATCCGAATTTTATCAATTCCTTTAGACATTTTACCAAACGAGTTGCATAGGCTACCCATTTTTTGTTGTAGCTTAGGTTATACATTTGCCGCCCTGTAAAACTTCGCTTTCAGCAATCGGACCTTTCTTATAATATGCCGGTGTGGAAACCGCATACCATTTTTCGGATAACCGTTAAAAACAAAAACATGAAACCTTTTTACCTGCTTCCTGTGTTTATTGCAATTAGTATCATTTCCAAAGCACAAATGACAGGCGGATTCTCTTACTCATTATCACTGCCGCGTTGTGAAATGAAAGAGAATATCCGGCCGGCTCACAGCCTGAATTTTATTTTCAGTTCCCAGGTTAAAAAGCTCCCCAAACTTTCCTGGGGGGTTGAAGCCGGATTAGGACTATACGCTGCTTTTACCAAGGACCAGGATATACGTTTCCCGGATGGAACGGGAATCAATGCCAAGGTTAGTTACAGTAGTAATATAGCCACTGGCGGAGTATTTACCCGCTATAATTTCTTAAAAGAGGCCAAAGTAAATCCCTATGTAACGGGTAAGTTGGGCTATGCGAGTTTTTTCAGCAAGGTAGTGGTGGCTGATCCCGAAGATGAAGATGACTGCAAACCGCTGGATAAGAAAACACCGATCCGTGATCATAGTTTCTTTGCTTCTTATGGAGCCGGACTGCAAATAGATATCAGTAGTAGTAAAAAGCCTGGCAATGCCTGGCTTGACATTTCAGTAAGCCACCTGTATGGAAGCCATTTGAGCTATATCAATGTCAAAGACATCAAACACCATATTGACAACGATCCAAACAATCCTGTTCCGACCACTGACAAGAGTGTTCCGCTGAGTATACGCTTTGTGAATGTAGCCACGCAAACTATTCATGAACATCAATTGGCGCAGGTATATACCAGTCCTTTACGCTTAATGGAAATGAAGGTCGGCGTAAGGTGGCGAATAGATAATAATTAATTAACACAATAACTGGACTATAAAAGGTGGCACGGATTGAAACCGTGCCATTTCTTTAATAAAGAGAAATATTTGCGAGTATAAATCAGGTCGTCTATTTTAGTCCTCGTATGACAGCAACCGAGCTAATATTATGGAATAAGATAAATGAGTTTCAACTAGACGACCCAAAGGTTGACTTTACATTCTCGGCCCGCCTGGCAAGAGAAAACGGCTGGTCTACTGACTACTCATTAAGAGTAATGGATGAATATAAAAAGTTCATATTTCTCTGTTGCATTACTGATACCGGTGTCACTCCGTCTGATCCTGTGGACCAGGCCTGGCATCTTCACCTGACTTTTACCAAATCATATTGGATCGACCTGTGTAAAAACACATTGGAAAAAGAGATACATCACAATCCAACCAAAGGCGGGCAACAGGAAGCTGGAAAATTTAATGACTTCTACACCAGTACAAGAAATATTTATATCGAAAAGTTTGGGGACCAACCACCCGCCGATATATGGCAATCCAATAAGACCAGGTTTTCGGACATCAACTTTCAGCGAATAAACCTTAATAAATACTGGCTTATAAAAAAGCCCGGGCGTTTTCTCAAAAATCAAATCATTGTTACCGTCATTGTATTAATCGGTATATGCTCCATACAGGCAACAAGTAAATTTTTGCCCCTGATAATAGTTGCCTTTGCCGTTATTTCAATGATTGCTCTTGTAAGGAACTCCAGGCGTAAAAACAAAAATGGAAATGGCAGTAGTGGCGGTTGTGGCGGATCGGGCTGTTCTGGCGGCAGTGGTCATCACGGTAATAGCGGTTGCGGAAGTGGCTGTTCCGGTTGCTCGGGTTCGGGCTGTAGTGGATGCGGCGGTGGAGGTGATTGATAAATGCTACAATTAAAGAGAGAAAATACTGTTGAAATGAAAGTGAACCCTCGAAGCAATTTATTTATTTTTAAAGAAGGTGAAAATAAAGCTACGAGCTAATGCTAAAAACTGACAAAAGACAATTTCTGGCAACATCACTGCTAACTATTGCCCTGCTATCCATGGGGTTCGCTTTATTGCATTTTGATTTAATTGGCTATGGCAATACACTTTTTCTGCTTGTCCCGTTTTGCATAGGTTTTTTACATGGGCAAAGGCCGACCTGGAAATCGAGCCTATTTTTTGCTTTATTAATCGGGATGGTTATTTTTTGTTACTTGCTTATAACAGCACAATTAGAGGGGATATTCTGCGTGATCGTTCTTTCTCCACTAATTTTTGTCTTAGTCTTTGTTGGAGCTATACTTGGATATGCCATAAGACAAAAACTCAATAAACCAAACAAGGAAAAAAGAATCAACCTCGGCATATATCCCTTAGTAATCCTTCTTTTTTCAGGAACAATAGAACATTTTTTTACCGAGCGATATGGATACGGAAAAGTGGAAAGCAAGATCTATTTACCATTTGACCATGAAAAGGTATTTGATTATATAAAATCAGTTGACACATTAGATACAAAAAAGCCATTCCTGATGAAGTTGGGGCTCCCGGTTCCCCAAAAATGCGTGTTAGATAAAGAATCAGTTGGGGCAAGGAGGATTTGTTACTTCGAAGAAGGAACCATTGATGAAGTGGTGACCGAAATAAAACATGGCGAAATTTTAAAAATGAATGTAACTAATTATGGTCTGCCCGGAAGAAAGTGGTTAAAGTTCCAGGAAGCCATTTATTTATTTGAGAAAAAAGACACCGGCACTGTGTTAACAAGAATTACGACTTATCGTACAGAATTGAAACCACGGTTTTACTGGAAGTTTTGGGAAGTCAGGGCCATTGAAGCCGAGCATGAGTACGTTTTGAAAGATCTTGAAAGACGACTTAATTAAAGAATAATGATAGAACGTTTTAAGAAGAGCATTATGAAACATCCGTACCAACTGTTTCTTTTGGCCGCCCTGTTCTTGTTTGTTTTTTCTTTTCTTACACGAGAAAACTCGGTAGACATTCATTTGCACGACACTATGTTTGTGATATCAACAAGGTATATCATTTGGGCCCTGGCCATCATTTTCATACTTGCCTGGGCGGTTTATAAATTGACCAATGAAATATTATGGACCAAATACCTAAGCTGGTTTCATGTTGTATCAACACTTTTTATTTTGGCCATGCTCTTAACGATAAGAGTATGGCATGATAAATTATTGCCGCCAATAGAAAGGGATTTTACTTCATGGCAGACCTACCAGGAAGATCTGGAACGTGAAATGAAGGTTTACCTTCCCATCGCCATCTTGTTTTTAGCGGCACAGGCAGCATTTATGATAAACCTGCTCGTCGGCGCGATCAAAAAAATTCCCCGAAAAAAATTGCCTTCTGCAAATATTTAATCAAAGGAAACCAGGGCTTAAAATTTGCAAGTCTACTTTGCCTTTTAAAATTTTAATTTCTTTATATTCAGTTATTCAATCTCAAATCCATGTCAAATTATTCAATCCAACGCCGCAACCTGCTCAAAGGAGGAACTGCGGGTCTTGCCCTCGCCGCTTTGCATGCTTCAGGGCTACCCTTTCTTTTAGAACCGGAGAAAAACTACCGGGTTGGACTGATTGGTACCGGCTGGTACGGAAAGAGTGATCTTTTCAGATTGATACAGGTGGCCCCGGTAGATGTAGTGGCTTTGTGCGATGTAGATAAGAACTTGTTGTCAGAAGCAGGAACCATGGTCAGCCAGCGGCAGAAGTCTAAAAAAACACCTCTTCTTTATAATGATCATCAAAAAATGCTTGCGGAGAACAAGTTGGATATTGTACTCATTGGCACCCCCGATCATTGGCACGCATTACAAACCATTGACGCCATCAAAGCGGGAGCCCACGTGTATTTGCAAAAACCCATCAGCGTGGATGTAATGGAAGGGGAAGCGATGGTAGCAGCCGCCCGTAAGTACAATAAGGTGGTGCAGGTAGGGACCCAACGAAGAAGTACGCCGCATTTGATAGAAGCTAAAAAAAATATTGTAGAAGCTGGTCTATTGGGGAAGATATCACATGTAGAAATGTGTTGTTATTATCATATGCGGGCCAACGGCGCCCCTGCGGTGCAACCCGTTCCTGATTTTTTTGATTATGAAAGATGGACGGGCCCTGCCCCTTTGCGTCCATTTGATGGCTTGCCGCATACCCGTTGGTGGCGCACTTTCATGGAATATGGCAATGGTATTGTCGGAGACATGTGTGTACACATGCTGGACGCCGTCAGGTGGATGCTTGGATTGGGCTGGCCGAAACGCATCAGCTCAACCGGTGGTATTTATGTTGACAAAGAAGGTAAATCTAATATTGCCGATACACAGACAGCGGTTTTTGAATATCATGGGTTGAATTGCGTTTGGCAGCATCGCAGTTGGGGCACTCCCGCTGATCCCGAATATCCCTGGGCCTTTTTTATCTACGGTGACAAGGGTACTTTAAAAGGCAGCACCATGCAGTATGATTTTATCCCCCAGGGCAAAGAAAAAAAGATTCACAAAGATGTAGTATTTGAAAAAGAAAAATACCCCGAAGATCTGAAAGAGCCCCGGATCGAATTGAATGCAGCGCCGGCCACAAGACTCCATATGTTGAATTTTTTAAATGCGATTGAAAACAAAACCAGGCCCGTAGCTGATATTGAAGAAGCGCATATATCGACGGCCAGTTGCATACTTGCCAATATGTCAATGAAGACGGGACGCCCAATGGTTTACAATCCCAAAACACGGGAAGTAACTGGCGATGCCGAAGCCACGGCTTTGCTACAGCGGGCCTATCGCCAGGGTTGGGTGCATCCGCACCCGGAAAATATATGATGTATTTGCGGTTTCGCGGCTCTTGTAAAAATAATTAACTGAATTCGGATCGTAACTGATTAAGCAGAACTTTCAATAACTAATGAGTTCTATCTTTGGTATGCCGTAAACCAGTATGGCGCCCTTCATCATGGAACCGCGAAAGAAAAAATCTTTTATTTTAAGAAACATTGAATGGATCACGCTGCTGATTTTAATATTGGCAGGTCTTATTGCTGTGTGGCGGATCTATTATCCTGATCTTTTCGACAAATGATCCCGCCGGAACTGGTTTGGCATCGGTCCGATAATTGTTAACATTCTAAAAACAATGTTATGGATCACAAACAAAAGCTTGAGCATTTGAATGCTGAAACCCTCAAACAATTTGAAGATTATTTGAAAAGCAAAGGTCAGTTACAGGAGGATGAGCATTTGAAAGTGGTGAAGGCCCGTGAAGACTGGCAAATAGCATGGAATAAATTCATGGAAACCCTGATGGTATTGGAGAAGTTGGAAATTTGAACCGCTGATTATTATTTTACTGGTTTTGCTACGTTATCTTTTTAAAACAAAAAACCAGCCTGGAAGCTGGTTTTTATTGATCATTGATCAAAGATTTTAAGAACGTAATAGTGACAATACGGTGATAACTGCAGTGATCAGGAAAACAGCTGAGATGACGATCGTTGCCACTACGTTTTCGTTGTGTAAAAGAGTGTTGAGTTTTTTCATACACAAAAGTTTTTAAATGTGAAAAATAGGATTGAAACGACAAAGCTGTAGCGGAGTTTCCGGTACAACGAGATCTTCTGTGTTTTACAAAGGGCGGGGAATGATACAAACCTAGCGAATAATTAAGTTCTTGTCAAGTGGTTTGGATATATTTTTTTGCACCGCTTTTTGGAATCTGCCTTTATTGATTCAACCCGGAATTTTTTTTAATATCTTTTTGGGCACCTTTCGGGCCGCTAAAGCGCTTCTTTTCCCGGTTTTGGAGGCATTGCTTTACTTTTATGAGAGGAGATGCAGTAACGGCTAAATACTACATGGGATATTACATAAGAGTTTTAGGAACAAACGACCCGGATATTCATATTGATGAACTCATTGATTCGCTACGTGAAGATGGCCTATCTGCCAAATTTGAATATGATGCAAACGAACAGCCTGGTAAATGGACCGTTCTAGCTATCGCCAATAATAATGGCGAACCGCTTGCACAAATAGAAAGAAATCCAATTGTTGAAGGCGAATTGGGACAAGAGGAACTTGAAGAATTTAAAGAGGCTATTGCAGATGGCAAGCCGGCTTCCGCTGTAAAATGGCTGACAGGCTATTTTGATAAGATAAAAGTAGTTTACGCGTTTCAACTTCTTGGTGCCGCTTTTGACGACGATAACTTTGAAATCATCAGTTGTGTGAAAGCAACAATCTGGTATTCAACCGGTGGCATATTGCAAGCCGACGATGAAGGGTTTTCTAATGAGGATGGCTGTCACATTCTCTGGCAATTTTCAGACAACGTAACTGGTGAATGGAACTGTGCTATACACGATTCGGCGGGAAAATGGCAAAAGTTCACCATGGACCTGGGTGACATGTCCCAGCGTAAAGAATTTCAAGAAGGAAAAATTCCAAAAAAGGCCATCAGTTTATAACGAAAATGAGAGCAATGAGTGCAAACACCGATACAGAACCCATCTCGTTTTACCAGCAGCAATTTTTTAAAATCAAAGAAGAGCATTTCTTCAAAGACTATTTATATGCAAGAATTATCAAAGCTAAACTCTTCATTGACAATTTCTACTACGATCCTATCGACCTCGATGCCATGGCAGCAGAAGCTCATTTTTCAAAGTTTCATTTCATCCGCCTCTTTAAATTAACTTATGGAAAAACGCCCCATCAATACCTGACCAGCATACGAATTGAAAAAGCCAGGCTTCTTTTGCAATCACCCCTTGCTATTTCAACTATTTGTTTTTGGGTTGGGTTTGACAGCATCAGCTCCTTTACCAGCCTTTTTAAAAAAATGACGGGTCTCACACCCTCTGGTTTTCAACACAGGCAAAACAAACTAAGACGAGTTGCCGGCAAAACACCCATTCAGTGGTTACCCTGGTATTTTACGCAAACCGGGCTCTATACAAAAAAATCGCAATTTTAAAGAAGTGCCCGGTTAAATTGGCGCTGAGATTTGCGACATTGTAAACAAATCAAAAAAAACAATGAGAATAAAAATTACCAGCGTAATGGTGGACGACCAGGAGAAAGCACTGAAGTTTTATACCGGTAAACTGGGTTTTGTCAAAAAACTGGACATTCCGATGGGTGAGCATCGATGGCTAACCGTCGTATCACCGGATGCCCCGGACGAAGTTGAGTTATTGCTGGAACCCATGGGGTTTGCACCGGCAAAAGTTTATCAAAAGGCGCTGTTTGATGCCGGCATTCCTTTAACAGCGTTTAATGTTGACAATATCCAGGAAGAATATGACAGATTAAAGAAACTCGGTGTCGTGTTCAGTATGAAACCAACTACCATGGGTCCTGCCACCATCGCTGTACTTAATGACACCTGCGGAAATAATATACAACTCGTGCAGGTGTGATCGTCATTGCTGAAAAGATGGTACTTTCAGGCCCGCCTAATTCTATTATGATGTGGACCTGCCCAATATGCCAGCAGCAATTCGTTAAAACCAACCAGTCACATTCCTGCAACGACAAAACCCTGCAGGATTTCCTGGATGGAAAATCCGCACATACACTGGAATTGTTTGATTATTTTATAAAGCAATACAAAACAATTGGAAATATTTCCGTGCATCCAACAAAATCAATGATCGCTATTGCTGCAAGAACCCGGTTCGCCTACATAACACAGTTGGGCAAAAATTTCATGGATATCGTGTTCCCGTTTAAGCAATCTTATGACGACAACCTTTGCTTTATCAAAATAAAACCCGTGCCCGGCAGTGATGACTATAACCATTATTTCCGAATGTGTTTTAAGGAAGATCTGAATGAAGAGGTCAGGAAATACATGAAGTTGGCTTATACCTTAGCTGGCAAATCATACGATGAAGACGTCAGTGATAGCTAAATGATACACTTAATATTTCGCCCGTCCTTTCGTTTCGTTGGGCATATCCTGCCAAGGAATGATTAAAGACCTTTTGCCAGTAAGACGATCTGCCCGAGATGATAGGCATCATGCTGAACAATCCCCTGTATCTGCTCATAGTAACTCATCCCGTTGCCGGAATAAGTTTTCTCCAGGTCTTTTTTCTTAAATTTTTTAAGTGCCAGCATCCATTGTTGCTGCGAATCCTCCAGTCTCTTTAAGGTGTTTTGCCAGGCTTCTTCAGACACATCTTTTACGGGAGCGAAATAGTTATCACCGGGACTTGCCAATACTTTATCCTGTATGCGCTGCAATACATTCAACCTCCAGTTGATAAGGTGATTGACTATTTCCCATATCGTGTTCCATTGCTGAGAAACTTTCTTAGCAGCCTGTTCGGCGGAAATATTTTTTAATGTATCCGTCAGATTTACATCAATCCAGGGGCTTCCCTCGTAGATATCCTCCAGCAGTTTGGTAATACGTTTTGTTTCTTTCATAATAGCCATAACAGTTTTTGGGTGTTGCCCGGTTCCTTTCAAAGCTATAGCAAATTAATTTCTTCTTTGTACCGAATGAGCAAAATTGATGTGCAATAAAAAACCAGCCCGAAAGCTGGTTTTGCGTAACCCATCACTAAAAATAATCTCTAAGTTTTGCTATACACCCATAGGGAAACAAGGGCGACAACAACAAATACGACTGCAATCACCAGCGTGGCCATTGCATTTTCGTTACGAAAAAAAGTGTCGAATTTCTTCATACGCAAAAATTTTAATTTGAAAAAAGAGTTGAAAGAAATTCCAGAGGAATACCGGAGTTTTAAAGAAAATACTTCTTTGGTATTTACAGAGGGGTGATCGGCAATACAAACCTAGGGAAATAATGAATGCCGGTCAAGACATTTGTGATGATTTTTTAATATGTTTTACCGGCCAGGCGAATCAGTGCGTAAAGATCCTTGCCGGCTTGTCTTTAGCCTTCCCACTGTATTTTTACTATTGTTAACACCGAATACTGGCTCAATGAATGGCTGCCTTTGGGTAACAGGTTACTGTTTAAAAACCTCATCCTTCCACTTGTTATAATCAGCGTTCAGGCAATGGCCGCAGGGCCGGAAACCATGATCAATGGCTTCTTTTACTGAACTGAAAAATAGGCGATTTTCCCGCCTCATTCTTTTGCCGGACCGGCAGCTCAGTGTTCCATAAATCCGGAGTTTTATGTTCCCACCGAACAGGATCTTTCCCTGTCTTATTTGCCTGCGTAATGCAGCATCATTTATATCTATGTGGCGGATCATCCGGCTAGCTTTCTGCGTCATGAAATATGATCCCCAATGTATGCCTCTGCCCTTCCCGTATTTCACTAACGCCGTGTTTCATATTAACCCTGTAATATCCCTTACTTCCTTTTACGGGCCGGAAATTGGTAGTAAAAAGCAACATATCCCCTTTGCGTGGCGTAAGCACAATGGCCCTTGATTGCGCCCGCGGTATTTGTTGCGTTAAAACAAACTCTCCTCCGGTATAATCTTCCCCCGGTTCATTGAGAAATAAAACCAACTGGATAGGAAAGAAAATATCACCATACAAGTCCTGGTGCAGGGTATTATGTCCACCTTTACCGTATTTTAAAATCAATACAGCAGGTTTCGTTTGATTATTGATACTGCAAATCTTCTGTAGTCCGGTGAGCGTGTCGGGAAAATACTTGTCGATGTTCAACACTTTCATCCACCCGTTTGCGATAGGCGCCAGATGGGGATAAACATTTTCACGTATCGTTTGAATTAAGTCGGGCAGTGGATAGTTGAAATACTTGTATTCTCCTAATCCAAACCTGTAGCGTTCCATCGTAATAGTTTTGCGATAAAAGTCCGGGTTTTGGTAATTCCTTATCAGTTCCCCGGATTGCTCTGCTGACAGAATTTTAGAAAGCATGGAGAATCCATTTTCATTCATTTCTTCTTTTACCGTCCTCCAGTCTATGGCCTGCAATTTTGATTGTATACTTTTCATGATCATTTTATCATAATGCTATGTCAAAAGAAAAATAGTGGCGTTAATTTTCTACAGAGGATTTAGCAGCTTCCCAACCGATTATCGCCGTTTTGCGGACACTGCCCCAATGATACTGGCCAAATACACCCGTGGATTGAATAACACGATGACAGGGGATCAGGAAGGCGACAGGGTTGTCACCGATAGCGGTGCCTACTGCCCTTGAAGCTGTTGGCTGCTGTATCTGTTTGGCGATATTTCCGTAGGTGGCCAATTGACCCATGGGAATCTTCAACAGCGTTTCCCAAACCTTTAATTGAAATTCGGTTCCCTTCAGGTGAAGTTTTATTTGATTCAGTTTCGTCCAGTCGTGGGTGAAAATATACAATACATTTTGCTGGGCCAGGTCAACCATCTGATGATAGATGGCGTTGGGAAACATTTCCTGTAACGAATACAAGGCTTGTTTCTCATCATCTGCAAAAGCCATGTGACAAATACCTCTTGGAGTAGAAGCCACCAAAATATTTCCGAAAGGAGTTTCAGCAAAACTATAATTGATAGTGAGGCTCCCGCCGCCGTTTTTATATTCACCAGGCGACATTCCTTCAATATTGATAAAAAGATCGTGCAACCTTCCGGTTCCGGAAAGCCCGCTTTCAAATGCTGTATCGAATAAAGTAGCCTGGTTTTCTTTCAGCATTTTCTTGGCATGCGCCACCGTGATGTATTGCAAAAATTTTTTAGGACTTACTCCCGCCCATTCGGTGAACAAGCGCTGGAAATGGAAAGGACTTACATGTATTTTCTCCGCTACTTCCTCCAGCCCGGGTTGTGTTTTGAAATTTTCCTGTATATAACCGATAGCTTCTGCTATCCTTGAATAATTTGTTTTCTCCTGCTCTTTCATTTTACATTCATTTAATTTGACAACACAAAAATAAAAATGAAAGAAGCGATGCCCTACCCGAAACTTGCTAACTCTTGAGAAAGTTTGACTAGTGATTAAAATAAAATCCTTTAGACTTTACCAGTTAAACGTACGGAGCATTGTCTTAATACTTAAAAGTTTTCACGCCTTCCATGTTCACGTCTTTATTGGAAAACTCATTGTGATAATCAATTTTTACTTTGACCACTCCTCCTTCCAATATTTCAAAAACCGTCTTCAGATCTTTGGTTCCGCTGCCAAAGGTGTTGTTCCCTTTGTAAAACAGGCCCTCTATGATCTGGCCATTCCTTTTTACAAACAACATATCACCGTCTTTGTAAAATTCCACCAGTGAGTCATCATTCATTTCGTAAATACCTGAGAGTTTCTTGAATACCTCAGGTCCGGGTTTAAATTCTTTTTGCATCACCACATTAAACTCTACCATTTCATCTTTTTTGCTATTCTCTCTGATCGCTAAAATCCGGTTGATTGCTTCAGGAGATTTGGAAGACGGATCTTTTTCAAGATGGGGATCGTCTTTGAAATAGATTTGTGTGATCAGGTCCTGTTGCCCCTCGCCGGAGATACGCATGTGAATATGAGCCGGCCGGTAAACAGCGGAACCTGGGCTAAGAGGATAAGGCTTTGGAAGAGAGGTGATAAAATGATACTTACCGTTTTTGCCGACCCGTTGCGAACCCCTGTATCCAAAATCATCCGTCGTATTATCATAGCCTTTCTGATCATCGGCCTGCCATATCTCTACCATGGCGTTTGGAAAAGGCGTTTTTCCATCTTCCTTAAAAACAGTACCGGAAAGATGAAACAACTTACCGGTATAGCCCGGGGGATTTATACTGGTTCTTACAGGAGCATTGGGACGATAGAAGGGCCCAAGTATATCAGTAGTGGTAACGGTGTCGCCAACAAATTTTTCCTTATCCCAACCAATACTTCCAAATACACCCACTCCTACTGCGAACATACCCGTGTTTTGAATAAATTTTCTTCGTTGCATAAAACAGGTTTTTGTAATAAACAATAAGATTTTAATTGTTTCACCAGGCGCTTCAGAAATTGCTATTATTTTCAAGGGTCAGCGGTAAGAAAAAACTGGCTTGCTGCCAGTCAGGAGGAAAAAGTATATACTGAAAATAATATAAAAAACGGAGGTAGTCTATTTTACTTTTAAGCTATTAAGAATTTTCCATTCGAAAAAAAACCGGGATTATCATTTATTTCAGGGCATCAACTCATACCATACCTCCACTTCATAACCATCCGGATCATAGAAAAAAATATAAGGCGACCCGGGTACGAATTCCCCTTTTTCTTTGACAGTGGCTCCTATCTTTATAAGTTTATCTTCTATCGAACTAATCTTTTGCGGATCCCTGAGCCTAAATCCGAAATGAACTATTCCACCTGGTTTGCCGGTAATATCTGCTGCCCCCTGTTGAAAGACCAAAATATCATGACAACCGGGTGTTGTCAGTTGTATCATATCTTTTTCATGATACATCAGCTCCATATCAAACACAGCCTGGTAAAATTGCAAAGTCTTTTCAAGGTCCTTTACCAGTATCGCAAGGTGCGTCAAACCGTAAGTGGATGTTATTGCTGCTTTCATGGTCGAAAGAATAGGGATTTTTGATTTGTCTTTATCGCTTATAAAAAACATAATCTGTAACCAGGGGTTCTATTCCATTTAGTTTGAACTCGGTTGCTATCTGGCCCCGGTGATAAGTAGAATGATTAATAACATGAAACAAAATATCTTTTACCGAATTGGCGTAACTATCTCCTTTGGACGTTGTATATTTTATCAAACTATCCAGGTCAGCCTGGTCAAGGACCCTAACAGAATTAAGATAATTGTCCCTGTCAATTTCTTTTAGTTCCTCGCTGGGGTGTATCTCCCAAACACCAAATGGTGTCCGATCCTGTATGATCCTGCTGTTCCATACCTGGTGAGCATTCAGTATATGGTTAAACAGCTGGATGGATTTTTCAGAGGTTAATGTCGTTTGTTCCGTAAAAACAGTTACTAACCGCTGATTAAAATGATGACTGTATTCGAAAAGCTCTTTAAAGAAAGGGATTATTGATTACTCTTTTTGAAGTATATTTTGCAGGATGCGGCTTTAAAACTAAAGTTAATTTTTTTGACGGGATTTATCATCCAACACCCTAACCCGGGCTGGCCTGTATGGTATTAAGTTTACTAATGATTCAGCCTGCAATAGTTAATACCAGAATAGGAGAACTTTGAAACCTGGAAATTCAATGGGATACATTACTTAAATTTTATTTTCTCCCTAAATCTTAGCAAGTTTGCAATCTTAATTTTCCCATTTCCCAAAAAGCGGTTTTCCATGGCAAAGTTCAAACCCGGTGCGATAGAATCAATCACTTTAGCAGTTTGCATAATTGTTTTGTCCATTGGATACTTTCTTTTTTATACCAGTGTGCCGCGGTTTGAAAAATTTGTACAGGAAGATGGTATTGCAGAATGGTTGACCGTAGCTGGCCTCCTGTCCGGATCGGTGGTTTGTCTTATCCGTTTTGTTGGGCTATTCAGGAAAAAAAGCAAGTGGTTCCTGTTTGTAACTTTTTGCATCGGCCTGTTTTTGTTTTTTGCCGCGGGCGAGGAAGTTTCATGGGGACAACGAATTTTCGGTATTCAAACACCGGAATATTTTGAAAAACATAATTCGCAACAAGAGCTGAACCTGCATAACCTTATAGTGGGTGGCGTTAAAATAAACAGGCTTATTTTTTCCTCCATACTGGTAGCGACGCTGTCTGTTTTTCTTGTCATTGTGCCCTTACTTTATCAAAAAAACAACAAGATAAAAAAGATCATCAATGCATCAGGGCTACCTGTTCCCCGGCTATACCAGGTCATAGGTTTTTTATTGGTTTTCATACTTACCTCATTGATCCGGCATGGCAAGCAGGCTGAGCTGCTGGAATGTGACGGAGCTTTACTATTTTTCCTGATTATACTTTATCCAAATAATAAAGAAATATTTATTCCCGGTAGATCCGGGCAAGTATAAGCGTATCCAATTTTTTTTCACGCAAAGAAGGGCTCAAAAACTTAAGACTTACTTTAGCCACGTTGTAGTCCGGCTGGCTAACAAAAGCTTCTACCTTATAACCCCTTTCCAGTAATACATTCCGATCGTTACGGTTGATAAGAAAATATTTTTTATTTAATAACGGATATTTTACGTCAATCTCTTCCAGGGTCATAAGGAGATGGTTATGTCCCCGGTAAAAATCAAAACTATGGGCATTTGCCTCTACCAGGATAATGTCTTCATCCCGGATAGAAATATCTTTTTCTCTCATCGCTTTCACCATTTCATTGCCGGCCTGGTATTTTAGCAATTGCGGAAAAAAATTATAGTTAAGCATAAAATTAAAAAGCAATAAGGCAGCCGCGCTGAGATAAATTATTTTCATCCCTTTTTGAATCGACCTGTTCATCCATATTGCAACGATCCCGCCCAGCAGTAATGGTCCCGTGATCAATAACAACCAATTGACCGGCTTGAAAAAATAATAGTTCAATGCAGCGGCCAAAACGATTAATATCACTATCAAAAAAACCTGTATGGGATAAGCTATCCTGATCCCCTTCCGGAAAGACAGTATATGCCGGAGGTAAGGAGCTGTGAAAACCGTGGCCAGTGGAAAAAGCATAATGAGATAGTGCGGCATCTTAAATTTGGAAAAAGATAACGTGACCAGTATAAACGCAAATGCCAATGCGGCAAAATTCACCGGGTGTCTCCATTTTCTTAACCAAAACATTCTTCGCAACCAGTAAAATACTGCCAGGTAAGCCACTACGCACCAGGGCAAAAAAGCCCACATGAAAGTGTGGTATAAAAAGAAAGGGTCGCTATACCTTTTTTTATCAAATCCTTTATATCGTTCAAACAGTTGTTCCCATAAAATAAATTTTACCCCGGAGATATGATCCCTGCCACGGATCATCTTTTCAGGATGAAGATCATACTGCAGGTAGTAACCGTATAGTACAGGGCTAATAAATAAAAAGAAAAAAAGAAAAAACAGCCATGTTACAGGCTTAGCCAACACGGCCCATCGCCTGTTAAGCAAAATATGAAAGAATATAGCAATGAACACTGCTCCCGGCCCCAGCCATCCTTTAGTGGCAAATGCAATAGCGACGCCGAGAGATCCTCCCAACAGATGGACGAACTTCCTTTTGTCGGTATAAAGTATCAATTGCCAGAGACCCAGGATTATTCCCATTGTCAATGGTGTTTCCATGCGGGCATCTATCACAGATAACACAAAAGCCTGCGCGGTTGCCAAAATGATGGCAGCTATTCTTGCGGTGGGCTTATTAGTAAGATGCCGGGTTAATTGATAGGTGCAATAAACAGATACCAACGCAAATAAAACGGCGGGCAAACGATGGGCAATGGTTGTCACACCAAAGATTTTAAAAAAAGCCAGGGTAGTCCAGAATAAAAAATGTGGTTTATCTAAATAATCACTACCCCTGTCCACCAGGCTAAAGTAGTCACCTGTCTGGTACATGTGGAGGGCGATATTGGCATGATGCGCCGCATCCTTATCAAGCAATGGAAAAAAAAGAGAACCGCAGTAAACCACCACGCAGAGAGATCCGATGATGAATTCAATTTTGTTATCATTTTTCAAAGGGCTGTACGATGTCAGGGGCATATAATTCCTCAAATGGTTCAGCTAATTTACAGGATGTTTTCAGGATGTTGGTGTTTGAAAGATTTATCCTGATAGTGAATAAAAGTTCGGGATCTAAAAGAAATCGTGCTTTTTACACTTTATATAGCCGTGTGGCTGTTCAGGCATGGTGCCATCGGTAAATGTAGATCGTTTACTTTCGTTGTCTTCCTCGCTAATGGACATATCCACAGTGGCGACCACGGGTATTTCTAACCCGTTCCTGTTTAAAATACCAAAGGAAGAAATATGAGGGGACCTGATTGAGTGCTTTCTCTTGTTGCGTTTTGAATATCTTATTTTTCCACCAGGCTGTTGCATGTCTTTTTACAATAAAAACCATGCCCTGATGAGTCAATTCTAAAAAGTATTTATTAATGGTAAATTCATATTATCAATATTCCAATTATAAATATTGATAACTTTATTTATTAACTGAAAACATATTAAATGACAGAAAATATAACTGAAAGCCCGGTCTCACAAAAAATTCTATCTATAGATATTGGCGGATCACGTGTAAAAGCCACCCTGTTGGATACAGAAGGGCAAAGCCTGATGGATTATGAAAGAACCAATACACCTGTCCCGGCAACTCCTGAAAAAGTAATGGAGGCCATCCTGCAATTGGTGCAGCGACTGCCCGGGTATGATAAGATCTCCGCAGGGTTTCCGGGTTATGTAAAAGACGGTGTGGTGTTTACGGCTCCTAATCTTGGCACCGAATACTGGCAGGGAACTAATCTTGCACAGTTACTGTCAGAAAAATTAGGTAAGCCAGCCAAAGTGTTGAATGATGCCGATATGCAAGGCCTTGGTATTGCCCGGGGCAATGGTTTTGAAATTGTAGCCACACTGGGAACCGGATTTGGAACAGCGTTTCTTCACAACGGTGTTTTGTTGCCACATATAGAATTTGCTCATCACCCTGTTTCAAAAGAAAGGGACTATGATGAGTATATCGGTGAAAAGCAATTGCTGGAAGTGGGCGAAGAAAGATGGAACAAGCGAATGAAAAAAGTATTAGCCATTTTGAAAACAGTGTTCAACTACGATCACCTTTACCTGGGTGGAGGCAACGCCAAAAAATTAAGATTTAAACTGGATGATAATATCAGTATAGTTACTAACAGGGAGGGGATAAAAGGTGGGGCGAGGTTGTGGCAGGAGAAATCTTAAGCACTTGCTGCCCGTTTATATTTATTCAAAAGGCTGTTAAACTGTCTTTCAGTTTGTCATATAGCGTGATCCAATCCTATTCTTTCATCAAATGCTGATCAAACCCCAATTCAATTAATCTTTCATAAGCTTCCCATACATAGTTGGGCATTTCCTGGGGAATTTGAAATCCCTTGGCAGGATACATTTTAATTCGCTGCAGATCTCCGGCCATGATATGAATGACTCTTTCCATGGGTATTTCTTCATTAGCATATTCCTCGAAAGAGATCTGTGGTGATGTAACCATTAATTCTTTATCGGGCCAGTGTTTTTTAAATGTAGCATAGCTCCTCCTTTCCATATAGGGTTTTTGCACGACGATGAAGCTTTGTATATCCAACCCTTTTGCCTTTAAAAGCTTTTGGGTAAACATGATATTCTCTCCTGTATTGGTAGATTGGTTTTCTATTAGTATAGCTTCGGCCGGTACTCCTTTTTGTATAGCGATAGCTGCAAATTTATCGGCTTCCTTTTCTGTCCACATTTCCTGGGTAAAATTTCCCAACCCTCCTGACATGATCACTAACGGCGCCAACCCCTGCAAATAAAGATCCGCTGCACGATCGGCAACCCTCAGGTCGTGACTGCCAAGGGCGAGTATGCAATCGGCTTTAGCCAATTGATGATTCATGTGGTGATAATCCCATAATTGTTTGGCGAGAGACAAAACTTCAGCAGTGACCATACAAACATTTTATAAATAATAATAAAAAAGCTTCACCCTTTGATGAAGCTTTAGTGACCCCCCAGGGGCTCGAACCCTGGACCTACTGATTAAGAGTCAGTAGCTCTAACCAACTGAGCTAGGGAGTCGGGGCTGCAAATATAAAGTTTCTGCGGATAATGCAGGTCGACAAATCATCTAACCTTTCCACCATTTTATCTAAAAAAATGGATAGGTGACATAAAATCATCGTAACTTTTAAGTACAAAAAATATACGGCCATGAAAAAAATGATTGTAGCCCTTGCACTGGCCGGCGGAGTAGCGGTGATAGCTTACGCCAGTCTTCAAAACCGCGACAATACCAGGCAGGCTGTTGAAAAACAGAACAAACAAGAAATGAAAAAAGAGTGTAAGAAAAAATGCCTGTACAGTTGATGCGGCAACCGCTAAAGTACCGTCCTGCCTTACGTGGCTATATTCAGTAACGGGACGGTATTTTTATATCTGTTCAATCCGTGATGGCGATGAAAAAAATACTAACACTCATTTGGTTGCTGGCTTCGGTAAATACAGCGAATACCTGTACCACTTTCTTCCTGCAGCATAATGGCCAGATGGTATTTGGCCGCAACTACGATTGGTTGGCCGATGCCGGGATGGTTTGTACCAATCAACGGGGATTGATGAAAACATCCGTTAAAAACCCCGATGGCAATACGATCAGTTGGGTATCGCTTTATGGCAGCATCACCTTTAATCAGTATGGAAAAGAATTTCCGACAGGTGGTATGAATGAAAAGGGCCTGGTAGTGGAACTGATGTGGCTGGACGAAACGGTCTATCCACAACCCGATGAAAGACCTTCGATTGGCGTGCTGCAATGGATACAATACCAGCTCGATAATTATTCAACCATTGAAGAAGTAATAGCCAGTGATAAAATAATTCGCATTACATCAAAAGGCACCCCGCTTCATTACCTGGTAGCTGATGCCAATGGTCATGCAGCCAGCATCGAATTCCTGGATGGAAAAATGCAGGTACATAAAGACAATGACCTGCCGATGCCTGTTCTTACCAATAATACCTATACCCGGTCGATTGCATCCCATTCCAATGGCACCGCGAAGCAGAATAATTCGCTTGAACGTTTTTCCACTGCCTGCAATATGATACAGCAATATAAATCTGAAGCAGCCGGAAAGTCGCTTATTGATGAATCATTTGATATACTTGACAAAGTAGCGCAGGGCGATTATACTAAGTGGAGCATTGTATATGATATCAGTAATAAGCAGGTTTGGTTTAAAACAGAAAAGTATAAACAATTACGGTCGGTCAACTTTTCCTCTTTTAATTTTTCTTGTACTATTCCTTCGCAGGTAATAAACATGAATGGAAGGGAACAGGGCGATATAAGTAAGTTGTTTAGTGATTTCTCTGATGCAAAAAATAAAGCAATATTTGAGCAAACGGTTAAGCAAAGCAGTCCCCGGATCGAACTCACACGTGCCCAAAAGGAGAGTATTTTGGGTTACCCAGCCACAATTCGCTGTAAATGAGCTTTTTGATATTTTTAAGAGTAAAGCATTAGGATCATTTCATTATACATTGAAAATCAACTATGTACGCCGAGTTGAAAAATTATTTTCTCTCAACTCCGGGTTTTAGATTTTATAAATGAGGCAAAACATTAAATTTGTTATGACCTGCTAACCCCCCTGAATTCCCCCACTATCCAACTGCATTGAGTAGAAAGATTATGTTGCAAGCATGCTACTCATTTGGGTTTGTAAAACGATTGATGAAAAAATGAATTAAAGAACTTAAAACAAAAGGGAGGCAGTATGTACACTTATGATTTATTGGAAAACGGGTGTTATTACCTGGTAAAAGAAAAAGAAGATTCGCCGATCATGCTGATCAAAGTGGCAGTGGAAACTGATCATTGCATTTTTATTCAGCGGTTCGAGGAACCTACACTAACTGAATGGAAGCAAAAGAAGGACAGCCTTTTCGACATTGTAGAATGCCTTAGCGACGAAGCGGTAAAAGCATGGGAAGAGCATTACAGTAATGAAGATGCCTACTATGAAGAAGAAGATGATGAATAATAAGCGCCATTCATGTATTTTATTATTTCCGGTGATTGTATTGGATTAATTTTAGTCTAAACAATCACTTTTTTTATGCATAGCTTTTATACTAAAAAGATCAGCGTCTTTCTTGTTTCACTCAGCCTATCCGTTGCCTGCCTGGCCCAGCCTTCTCCCGCCCCGCAGGATGACGATTTGCCAAAAGATTATTTAAGTAAGGATTTTCATGCGGGTCGTCGCGACGCCCTTCGTCAAACCATGCCGGGTAATTCTGTAGCGGTAATATTCGCCTACCCTACCCGCAATTTCTCCAATGACGTAGACTATTTCTATCACCAGAACCCTGATATGTATTATTTCAGCGGGTATAAAGAACCGCATTCCCTCTTGCTGATATTCAAAGATGAACAAACAGATTCATTAGGCAACAAGTACAATGAATTATTATTTGTACAAAAAAGAAATGCCCAGGCCGAACAATGGACCGGGCGACGATTAGGTACAGAGGGCGCCAAAGAAAGATTAGGCTTTAAGATGGCTTTTAACGGTGAAGAATTTTCAAAATTCAATATCGACTTCGCCAAATTTGACAAGATAATTTTCGATAAACTGCCTGAAGATGTTGCCAATAGCCAACGCAGCAAGGCCGATCTCTTTGATTTGATTCAACAGTTCAAAGAAAAATCAGCCCTGCCAGATCAGTTGAAGGAGCAAAAGAAATTTGATACCAGGCTTTTTCACGAATTGACTGCTTCTTTGCGAGAAATAAAAACACCAGAAGAAATGTTATTGCTGCGCAAAGCTGTGGAGATTTCCTGCCAGGGTCAGAATGAAGTCATGAAAGCTGTTCGTCCTGATATGAGTGAACTGGAGATACAGGGCCTGCATGAATACGTACATAAAAAATATGGGGCCGAAGGTGTAGGTTATGGGTCTATTATTGGCGCCGGCGAAAACGGCTGTGTGCTGCACTATATGGAAAATACCAAGACCAAAATAGGCAATACCATGTTATTGATGGATGTAGGAGCGGAATACCATGGCTATACCGCTGATGTAACCAGGACAGTTCCTGCCAATGGTAAATTCTCTGCGGAAGAAAGGCTGATCTATCAACTGGTATACGATGCGCAGGAAGCTGCTTTCAAAACATTAAAAGACGGATCTAAATGGAAAGACGCTGAAGATGCAGCCCGCAATGTGATTACGGAAGGCCTGATGAAGCTGGGAATTGTCAAGGATAAAAGCGAGGCAAGAAAATATTATCCTCATGGCCTTGGACATCATATAGGCCTGGATGTACACGACCGGGGGAACTATGGCAACATGAAAAAGAATATGGTGATGACCATTGAGCCAGGTATATATATTCCCGAAGGAAGTGATTGCGATAAAAAATGGTGGAGCATTGCTGTGCGTATAGAAGATGATGCATTAATTACGGAAACCGGGTATGAACTTCTCTCCCGCTTTGCACCCCGCTCTATTGAAGACATTGAAAAACTAATAGCACAAAAAAGTGCACTGGATGATTTTAAAGTACCGCCATTAAAATCTGCAGAGAAAAAAGGGTTTTAATCAGCACAGCAGCTATAAAAAAAGCAGGTGTTTCAGCACACCTGCTTTTTTTATTTTACGTTGAAATTAATTAATTAAAATACCTGGTGACGCCGGATATCCTGCTCGTAGAAAATTGGTGGATTGGCGTTACCATCTTCCTGGTAATAATCCTGCTTGATCAAACCGATATCCCGGGCATAGTACGATTTAAAATAACCGATCTGGTCTGTTAAATCAAAAAAGCCGGTCCCAAAATTACCTTCATATTTCTCTCTCACTACGATGACATTAGTATACGCTGTGCCATTTACTGTCACGCCAACATCCTTTTGCTCTATTGTAAATACTATTCTGACCGTTACGGGAAGTCCACCAACATCACCATTAACATTGCCCGACATCCAGGTAGCACCCGCGGCCACATTATCTTTCAGGAAAATGTAATCTATGCTGACGGAATCATCCAAATTGAAAAAGGTGCCCAAATCCACAAAAGTGTGGTAGTCGCTCCCGGACTTCCGGTAGTTCCCAACATCACTGAACCCTCCGGAAGCATCGACCGTAGCTTCAAAAACGTTGTATACATTGCTCCCGATCGTAACAGTGCCCGCCTTCGCTCTGACCATCAAAGAATCGTCAGGGGTATCATCATATTGATAACTCCAGTTGCTGCCTTCGGTCCTGGGGAAATAATCAAAAGCAGATGGCGGTGCTGCTACATCCACGGCAAAATTGCAGGTGCTGGTTCCAATCTGTACCGGAAAATTTGTACTGCCTGCCGATACGGGCGTTCCCGCTGCTGTTAGCGTAATCGTTTGTGCACCTGTATTGGCCAAAGTTCCGGTTCCTGAAAACGTCATACCATTACTTTGCTGAGTCGATATAGTGTAGGTGCCGGGAGTAGTGACGTTTACATTAATGACCACGGTATTTGACGCTGTCGTTGCCACTCCGGTTATATAATCACCGGCCAGCACATAATTCATGCATTGATTCGGTGCGCCATCCAATGTAAAAACGGCATCAACTGCACTACCCGTAGTTAGTACTGTAACAGGAACAACACACTCTGATGTAGTATACGTAACTGTAAAATTATAGATACCGTCATTAGCCGGGGTACCATTTCCTATCAGCCTGACTGTGTTGGCACCTGCGGTGGTAAAAATGCCGGTTGCCCTGAAGTAGGTGCCGTTAAGTGTATCTGTGTAGATAACGTAAGAACCTGCCTTTGTTACAACTGCCTGAACGTCTATATAGTTGGTGGCGGGATTTAAAGCAGTACCTTCTTCATAAACACCTGTTACTGTTTTTGGTAAACAATCCCCTGTAATATCACTTTGAAGTGAGCCGGCTGATGGTGTGGAACCTGTCTCAAAGCTTACTTCCTTCTGACAGCCAGTAAAAAAAAACAATATTTCAAGGGTAAACAGGAATAAAAATAGTTTTTTCATAAAAGCAGGTTTGATTATTCCTTAAAATTAAGTTTTTTTCAAATCTGCTATCAGTATTTCTACTTAATTGTACCAGGTCATTTAATGCTTTCGCTGTCTCGCAGAAGGCATTTAAAAAGCAAAAAAGGCTTTTGTAAAAGCCTTTTTTTAAAACCCGTTTATTAGCCAGCAGTTATTGTATTTCTGCTTTGAAAGTTCCGTTTGTTATACTGACAGTAGCATTGGCCCCGTTTTTAACGGTACCGCTAAAAGTTCCAGCGGCTACCTTAGTAGTTTCATTATAGGTTGTCAGGACAACATTCAAAGTACCTGAGCCAAGAATACCTGTAAACACAGGATTGCCTGATGCATTGTCCATCAGTAATAACGTAGCCATGTTACCTGGTGGAGGATTATTAGTCGAAAATGTAGTAGCCTGCATAGGTGCCGTTTTGGTTAGGGTAAGTGCAAAACTAATACCCTGGTCAGTTGTTTCACCACTAATCCCGGTCGATTCCAGGCCCGCCAATGGTAGCGTAATCGCGCCAAAAGTGGGTCCTTCATAAGTAACACCTCCCGAGGTAAATTTCCACATCAAATCAGTGACTGGCGCTCCCGCGTCAATTGTTATATCAAACGCACAGGTGGAACCTCCGCCAGTAATGGTTAGGCTGAATGTGCCTTCTGCAGTAGGAGTTCCGGCGCCTGTTAACGTAATGGTTTGTGGTCCGTTAGTTGCAAAATTGCCGGAGCCTGTAAAAGTTATCCCGTTTGCTGCGGCCGTACTGATTGAATAAGCTCCCGGTGTAGTAACATTTACATCAATATCCACTGTATTAGAAGTATTCAATGCCACGCCCGCCTTATAGGTTCCGTCTGCAAGAGCCGAAGCGCAGTCGATAGTAAAAGCAGCTCCTCCTGTTACCGGCACCGCAAAACTGCAGCTCGAAGTTCCTGCTGTGACCGCTACATTGTTGCTACCGGTAGCCGCAGGGGTACCTGTCGCGGTCAGCGTAATAGTCTGGTCGCCCAAAGCCGTCAACGCCCCTGTGCCGGCAAATGTTATCCCATTGCTGGCTGGTGTTGAAATGGAATAGGTTCCAATAGTTGTAACATTAACTTTGATAACAACGGTATTGGAGGGAGTCATTGGCACATCTTTAATGTAAGCCCCGGATAAAACATAATCGAGGCAGGTATTAGGGCCTCCCGACAAAGTAAACACAGCAGGATCAGCGCCGCCCTGGGGAAGTGTGGAGACAGCTACCACGCATTCGGTAGAATCGTAGATAATCGTAAAATTATGAGAGCCTGCCGCGGTGGGAGTTCCGTTGCCAAGCAGTCTTACGGTATTGAGGCCCGCAGTTGTAAAAGAACCCTTGGCCTGGAAGAATATTCCATTGACGATGTCAGATGAAACGGAATAAGAACCCGTTGTACTAACGTCTATTTGTACATCAATGTAATTGTCGGCAGCTACTAAAGAAGTACCGGCTACGTAGATACCCGCCACTGTCTTAGGTAAACAGTCCCCTGAAACATCGCTTTGCAGTGAGCCTCCGGAAGGGACACCGCCTGACTGAAAACTGAACTCTTTCTGGCAGGCGCTAAAGAATAACAGGCAGCTTACAATGGATACGAGTAACGCATTTTGTTTCATAAAAGTGAGGATGATTAATGGCCAAAAATAGGCATTTTTTCCTACTCTTTCCGCCGTGTATACCTATGAATAATGGCCGGAACATTCTATCTTGTTGCATTATCCATTATACCATGAAAAAAAGCATCTTCCTTTTTCTTCTTCCGTTTATTGCCTGTTGTGCATTAGCTCAAAGCCCGTCGATAGAAATTCTGAATACCGGAACAAAGTCAAGCCTGCGCGGACTGAGCGTTGTGAATGATAATGTAATATGGGTAAGCGGCAGCAATGGCATGGTAGGAAGAAGCACCAATGCAGGCAAGAATTGGAAATGGATGACAGTAACCGGATTTGAAAAAACAGAATTCCGCGATATTGAAGCATTTGATGGAAACACCGCGCTCATTATGGGTATCGGGGAACCAGCCTATATTCTGAAAACAACTGATGCCGGCGAAAATTGGAAAGTGGTTTATGAAAACAAGACAAAGGGTATGTTTTTGGATGCCATGGATTTTGCCAACGGCCGGGAAGGAATAGTCATTGGCGACCCAATCAATGGAAAAATATTTATTGCAAGAACAAGTAATACCGGCAACACCTGGGAAGAAATAACCGAGGACGAAAAAATGCCAACAGCCGATAAAGGGGAAGCCTTTTTTGCAGCCAGTGGAAGTAATGTACGCCTGTTCATCAACAATGATTTTTTTATTGTAAGCGGTGGAACCCGTTCAAGATTGTTTACGAACAAAAAGGCAGTCTTTCTTCCGATCATACAGGGTAAAGAAACAACCGGGGCCAATGCGATAGATATCTTTGACAACGGCATGCCGCGCAAGCCCGGAAACAGGATGATCATAGTAGGAGGTGATTTCAATGCTGATTCTTCTACCGAAAAAAATTGTTTGTATTCCGTAAATGGCGGGAAGACATGGATGACACCGGATACACCACCCAACGGATACCGGAGCAGCGTTGAATTTTTATCTAAGAAAGGCCTGCTGACATGCGGACTAAATGGCGTTGATTATTCCGGTGATGGAGGAAAAAACTGGAAATGGATCAGCAAAGAGGGTTTTCATGTTTGCGGCATAGCCAAACTGGGCACCGCTGTATTCCTGGCAGGTAATAATGGAAAGATCGGGAAACTGGTTTGGTAAACAAGTCGAATAAAACTAAATATCTCTCAGTAAACGATCTGTCATCATTTACTCCCGATAGCTATCGGGACACCATTGACCATCCGATCGCTAACGGATCACGTTATTTCAAATTATCCAAAATCTCTTTTACTGATGGGCGTTTTTTATTATCCTGGTTAAAAAACCGGTAAGTTATATAGCCTTCTTTATCGATGATATAGGTTGCCGGCACAGGCAGGTAATTCCCGTTTTTGCCGTTTACCTCATCCAATTTAATACCTCCGTTTCGGTAACGTTTCAGTGCATTTTCAGACACTTCAAATTCCACCTCGTACCCTTTCATGATTTTAAGCTCCGTATCATGCAATATCAGGTATTCTGCTTTGGTCTTTTCAATGGTTTTTGCAATGCTTTCCGGTTGCTCTGGTGTAACTGCTATGACTATCGCACCATAGTCTTTGATCAATTGCAGGGAATCTTCCAGTTTTTGCAGGTATTTATTACAATAAGGGCTCCATTCGCCCTGGTAAAAGACCAATACGACTTTGCTTTTCTTCAATAAATCCCTCAACCGCACATCGTTACCCTGCTGGTCCTTTGATTTAAAATCAGGTGCCTTAGAATTTAAGAATAAACCCTCAGGGGCGTCCTGTGCAAAAATAAAATTTGTGGATAATGCTAAAATGAGCAACAGAAAAACTTTCTTCATCGTTTAATTTGTAGAAACAAAACTAATTAACTGTTTACGTAAATGCTATTGATTTCCCCAAGGATTAACAAATTGCTAATTTCCCATTACTTTTACCCAGTTTTTACCGAACCAAAACGAATTGCATGACCAATAAGCACGAAAAGAAGTTCATTATTAATATGCTGATAGGCTTCCTGTTGACTACCGGCGGCGTATCCTCCGTCATATATGCCTGCTTTACCGGTGAACACAAAATGGACTGGATCTTCTGGGCCGCTATTTCTGCCGTTGCTCTTAATGCAGGTCTTTTATTCCTGGGCAGCGCCCTGATTCATAAAGTTAAAGCCGACCTTATTCGTCGTCAAAAACAAAAAACAAAATCGGATAAGCCGGTGATTGATTGATCACAGACTTTTAGATCATCTATCCAAATCTTTTGGTGAACATGAAATAAGCAGCGCCGATCAAAAAGGCAAAACTCACAAGATACCGCCAGTGAAACGCTTCTTTCATCACCAATACCGCAAAAAAACCAAAAACGATAAGGGTAATTATTTCCTGCACTATTTTAAGCTGGAAGAGTGTAAAACCGCTGCTATGCCCAAAACGGTTGGCCGGTACAGCAAGGCAATACTCGATCAGGGCGATGAACCAACTTATAACAATTGCTTTCCATAGTGGCCAACCCTCGTGTTTGAGATGGTAGTACCAGGCAAAAGTCATGAAGATGTTGGATGCAGCGAGTAAGATGATGGTACGCATAAGCGAATTATTGAGAATAAAATCTATACATTTTCTAATAAGTTGTCTGAATTTCGTAAATAGCACACGGATGACACGGATATTTTATTAAAACAACCAGTTTACCTGCATTGAAATGTTCTAAACCCCGGATAAACACGGTTTTTGTTCTGCTGTGCAGAACGCAGGTTCTTCAGAAAATCCGGGTGTATCGTTCGCATCCGTGTTATCCGTGTTCCAATTTTTCATTTCTAACAGCGCCTAAGAAAGCGCACGACGAAAAGCTATCACTTCATTAACATCAATTGAATTATTCATGTAACTCTCATCAGAACCGGCAAATGCCGGGTGTATAAAGTCCATCCCGGTTTTTAATTTACCGCGTAGTGACGAATGAAACTCCACACAACCTGTTTGTTGGGCCATCATCTTGATATTTTCTTTTCTTACACCACTTCCCGGCATGATGACAATACGTTCATCAGCCACTTTATTTAACTGAGCTATTACTTCCACTGCATCAGTAGCCAACGGCTTTTGTCCAGAGGTCAATATCCTTTCACAACCTATTTCAATCAACTGCTCCATCGCTTCAAACGGATCACGACAACGATCAAAGGCCCTGTGAAAAGTAACACCCAACGGATAAGCAGCTTCTGCTAAAAGAGACGTTCGTTTAATATCAATTGTTCCATCCTTATTCAATAAACCAATGACCACCCCATCACAGCCTATTTGTTTGCATAGTTTCACGTCCTGCAACATGATCTCAAATTCCTCATCATTATATAAAAAATCTCCGCCTCTCGGGCGGATGATCGGGTAAACCAGTACATTAAAAGCTTCCCTGCATTTTATTATGTGTCCATACGAAGGAGTAGTGCCCCCTTCGGCGAGATTGGCGCAAAGCTCTATTCTGTCCGCTCCGCCTTCTACCGCTGATTTTGTGGTAAGGAAATCGGAGGTAGCTATCTCAATGATATATTTCGCATCATTCATTATTAAATCGTCTTCTTCTATGACTCTTTGACTATTGACTATTGACTATCGACTATTTTTCAAAACCAACTCTTCGAATCAATCAATTTTTCAGCATCATCTGACTTCAGCGCATAACTAAACCCTTTGTGGATAGCAAAAGATCCCGCCTGCCCTTTTTTGTTTAATGCTAAAAAAGCGACCTGTATGTCTTTCACTTTATCGCCTTTGATCTTCACAATTCTTTCAATAACTTTTTTGCAGGCTGCTTCCGGTGATAAACCCTGGCGCATTAATTCAATGACCGAATGAGAGCCGGCTACACGGATCACGTCCTCACCTTGTCCCGTTGCCGTACAAGCGCCTACTTCATTGTCGACATATAAGCCGGCCCCGATAATAGGTGAATCACCCAAACGCCCACGCATCTTGAAACCAAGCCCACTGGTAGTACAACTGCCACTAAGGTTTCCTTTGGCATCCATCGCTACCATACCAATCGTATCATGATTCCACTCACCTGATTCAAGTTGAGCCGGCGCGAATGGCCCGTGGCCCTTATTCTCAATATTGATAATGGGTTTGTACTCTGATTTCTTCAACCATCCATCATATGCTTTTTGTGCATCCGGGGACAACTTTTGTTCTTCCAGCGGAAAACCTTCCGCAATGGCGAATTGTTGGGCTCCACTACCCACCAACATTACATGCGGCGTTTTTTCCATCACCCTCCTGGCTACTGAAATAGGATGTTTGATTCGCTCTAAAAAAGCGACGCTGCCACAATTAAAGAATTCATCCATGATACACGCATCCAATGTGACAAATCCATCCCTGTCAGGATTAGCGCCTAATCCTACACAACAATTTTGTGATGCTTCTGTCACCATAACGCCCTGCTCCACCGCATCCAGTGCTCTTCCACCCTGTCCTAAAACTTTCCATGCTCCTTTATTGGCCTCAAGACCGGCATCCCAGGTTGAGATGACAATGGCTTTACCTTTCACGGGCTCAATGAGTTTCTCCCCGGCAACCATCTTCCCGGATAAAACGGCTGCAGAACTCAATACTGACGATTCGATGAACTTTCTTCGATTGATCATTGTTTATCTTTAAGCTGTCGAAATTAAAACATTAAGTTTCATAATTGACAGACTCCAGGCAAAAATGTTTTGCCCGGCCAAAGAGATGAATTTTATTAAACAATTGAGATGAGAATTGAAATTATATCAGGAAGTCCGCGCAGCAACAGTATTACCAGGAGAGTGGCCATACATCTGCAAAACCTGCTTAATGAGACGAAACACGAAACAGGGCTGATAGATCTTAAAGATTGGGACCTGCCATTGATGCAACCCGTTTTTACTTCTGTTGACAACACACCCGAGAAATGGAAACCTTTAAGCGAAAGAATTTTTACCGCCGACGCATTCATATTAGTATCGCCGGAATATAATGGCAGCTACTCCCCTGCCATGAAAAACCTGTTGGATCATTTTCCCAAGCAACATCACAAAGCCTTTGGAATTGTCACAGCATCGCCTGGCGCTATGGGAGGACTTCGTGCCGCGCAGCAATTGCTATTATTGGTTCCCGCGTTGTTTGGATTTGCTTCGCCTTATTTGCTGATCGTTCCGGCAGTAGATAAAAAATTTGACAGGGATGGCAAGCTCACCGATGAAAGCTTTCATCATGCTGTCCACAATTTTACGAGTGAATTTTTATGGCTGGCCGAAAGAGTAGTGAGGGAGAAAGCAACGGTAGATCTTATAGGCAAATAACAAAAGGTTTCATGTCCTTTTGTAACGTTCAGTTTTGGCTGGCATTTTTGCTTTGCATAAAGTAAGCAAGATTTCTTCTTGCGTTTCTTTGTATACCTCTTTTCATAAATCCTGTCCAGCCAAACAATACACCTTTCCAGCCCAATGCCTGGGCCGCCCAGGTACTAAGACGAAAACCATCACTGTGTTCAATGATCTTTCCATCTCTAAATCGCATAAAGGCTTTGATATTGTTGACAACTCTCCTGCCTGTTTTGGAAAAAGTATAGGTAGCGGTCCAGCTGCAGGTGGCATACTCATGATCGATCAGCTCAATATCAGAAAAGCTAAGTGAAAAATCCCTGGCATTCTTGCAAAGCATTTCCCACATGGATTTAGCCTCTGAACCTCTTAGTAATAAAAATACCGGGTCGCTGAATACAATATCATCACTGTAACAGGACTGCATGCTTTTGTAGTCCAATTGCTGAAACGCCGTATAGAATTGTTCTACTATTTGTTTATTACTATGCATACCAGGTATTAAATCGGTTGAAACAGTCAGCCAACTTTAATACCTTAAAAATAGTCTAAGTTCTGAAAGATTGAAATTTTCGGATACTTTTCCTTCATCCCGGAAGAAACTCTTAAGTATTTATTGATATGCATTAACAATGCGAACCAATCTTTCTTGCATTCAAATGATACCGGCAAACGATTGCTATAAAATTATTGGTCAGAACTTTATACAATGTCTTAAATTGGGAGTTCTTAAAAAAGTTACTATGAGGCTAACACTTGTTTTGATAAATATAATTGTTTTGTCTTCGTGCCTCCGGGCGCAGGAGCTTACTATTATTCCCGAGCCCGTGTTGATCAGGCAACCCAGGATCGCTGCAAAATTTACTATTACTCCCGCTACACAAATTGTATTGGAAGGAAGTAATCTCCAGCACTCAGCTAATTTTTTCAATGAATACCTTCAGAAATCTTACCTGTTCAAATTAAAAGTGGTTAAAAAAGCAAGCGGTAACAACGTTATCCGCTTAAATTTCGAACGCCTGGACAAACCCACTCCCGGCGCTTACCTGATGACCGTTGATAATAAAGGTGTATACATTGCGGGAGACAATGAAGCCGGCGTTTTCTATGGTATGCAGACATTGATACAGCTATTACCTGTTCCGGATGCCAGGTTGAAAATGCGTCCCAATAAATTAGCCATTCCCTATGTATCGATTGAAGATGAACCACGATTTGCCTATAGAGGGATGATGCTGGATGTTGGCCGCCATTTTTTCCCTGTTTCTTATGTAAAAAAATACATCGATTACCTGGCTCTTCATAAGTTCAACAAATTTCATTGGCACCTGACAGAGGACCAGGGCTGGCGCATTGAGATAAAAAAATATCCAAAGCTTACGTCTGTTGGAGGCTGGCGAAATGGAACAATCGTTGGACGTTACCCGGGAAAAGGAACCGACAATCAACGATACGGTGGTTTTTATACCCAGGAACAAATAAAAGAAGTAGTGAAATATGCCGCGGCCCGCTACATCGATGTAATTCCTGAAATAGAAATGCCCGGTCATGCTTGTGCTGCCATTGCTGCTTACCCGGAACTAAGTTGTTTCCCGGACGAACCAACTATAAAATATTTTCCCAAAAACTCCACCTGGGCCGGAGATTCGACGGGTAAACAAGTGATGCAAAGCTGGGGTGTATATGATGATGTCTTTGTTCCTTCTGAAAATACCTTTAAATTTTTGGAAGATGTGCTGGATGAAGTGATGCCTCTATTCCCCTACAATTATATACATATCGGTGGTGATGAATGCCCGAAGACAAACTGGAAACGCTCTGCGTTTTGCCAGCAATTGATAAAAGAAAAAGGTTTGAAAGATGAACATGGCCTTCAAAGTTATTTCATACAACGCATGGAAAAATATATTAACAGCAAGGGCAAAAAAATTATCGGTTGGGATGAAATACTGGAGGGCGGCCTGGCGCCAAATGCGACAGTGATGAGCTGGAGAGGTGAAGCCGGTGGCATTGCTGCCGCGAAAGAAAACCACGAAGTGATCATGACTCCCACCACTTATGTTTATTTTGACTATTCCCAAACACTGAACGAAGACTCTGTAACGATCGGTGGTTACCTTGATCTTGAAAAGGTGTATAGCTATGAACCACTGCCAAAAGAATTAAGTGAAGATCAAAGCAAATATATTACGGGGGCGCAGGCTAATCTCTGGACAGAGTATGTGAAATACCCTGCCAAGGTGGAATATATGGTCTTTCCGCGTATGACTGCCTTGAGTGAAGTAACCTGGAGTCAAAAGGGAAAAAAGAATTGGGGAAGTTTTGAAAAAAAATTACAAACGCAATTCAAACGATTTGATTTATGGAGAGCTAATTACAGTAAGGCCAATTTCGATTTAAAAGCTAGTATTTTACCCAGCGAAGATTATAATGGGATCATATGGAAACTGGAAAGCGCCTTACAAAATGCTAAAATTGGCTATGTGGAGAACAACCCGGGAAATACTGATCAGTTTGACTACGATGGACCCATAAAAATAGCGAATAGTATCACCTACAAAGCATCTTTGTGGCATGACGGCAAACAGTACGGCAGCTCTCTCATTCAACAATTTCATTTTAATAAAGCCACCGGCAAAAAAATAACTTTAACTACAGAGCCACTTAAAAATTACCCGGGTAATGGGGCATTCACTTTAGTCAACGGAATACAAAATGAAAAAGGCCTGGCCCGTGGTCGTGAGGTACTTGGCTGGAGCGGTGATGATATGGAAGCGGTAATTGATCTTGGAAGTAATGAAACATTAAGTAATGCAATTATTCATAGCGTATTTACCGGCGGAAGCAGGGTTTATCCTCCCAAATACGCTGAGATATATATTTCAGCTGACGGGCAAAATTTTACCTCTGCCGGAAAAAATGAAAGTTTTGAAAAATTATCCGCTTCTAATGGTGTTATTAAAATATCCTTTACACCTGTATCTGCCCGTTATATTAAAGTGCTTGTAAAAAACCTCGGCAAGATACCCGCCGGCAGACCCGGTGAAGGCGAAAAGCCATTGATGTTTGTGGATGAGATAGAGTTGAATTGATTTATGCTAACCCTGAAAGGGTGAAATGATTATAGGAATATCAATGAACAAGAAGCAAACCCCGGAAGGGTGATATAAAAAGTTGAGGAACTATACCGTTCGAACAAAAATTTTTTATTATTGTGCCACCCTTCGGGGTTTATCTCCTCCAATCTATATTTTCTATAATAATATCAGCCCTTCGGGCTTTCAGAGTTTGTCGATAAAAATCAAAGGGCACCTGAATTATTTCAACATACCGTAAATAGCCTCTAGATATTTTATTTTACTGAAACCCGCTTCGCATTAATGAATCAAAGCGGATACACCCGCCGTTCTGATTTTTTCTACAATTTTTTTGCCTACTGCTTTTCCCTGCTGCTGACCATTGACAATAGCGTCCCTGTAATGAATGCCTCCATATAATCTTGATATTGCTGCTTCATCAGCAGCTTCCCTGAATGATGCAAACGTCCTGGCAGGAATTTCAAACATATCTTCCGTATTGTCCGTATAAGAAAATTGATCACCCAGCATATAACTAAGCACTTCGGCGGAAGCAGTGGATATAACGCTGTGCCCGCTTGTATATTCCGGGAAAGGTGGTGTTTGTAATATGGGTAACCAATTAATGTCAATATACTTATTGATAAAAGCTTCGGGTCGTATCCGGTTACTCCGGTATTTTTCATCCCAGCAACTGATGAATGCATCCATGATAGTGGCGGATAAAACGGTATGCAACACCATTGACTGATCGAAACCCAATCCTGCTTTTTTGGAAGCGATACCGGCAATGTTCATCCAATGTCCGCCAGGACTTATTTTTTTAAACCCAAGTGACATGTGACCGGACGTGGCCACTACAAAGGGATTGCAATCCCAAAAAGACGCGATCTGTAACTGGTCGTTCGTGGGCCCTTTAGAAATATCATATACTTCCTTCGCCATTTTATAAAAAACAGTGTTGCTGTCTTTGCTGAATGCAATGGGTGGCGCAGGAGGAAACTGGTTGCAGGAATCGATCAGCATGGGGCGGATGGTTTTCCAGTTAGGTTCTACCGCTTCCATATAAGCCGGCGGAGTTGGATACCAATACCCCTCACCTTTTAAAGGAGTGTAACGAAGTTTAGCGCTTAGCTTACCATAACCATCGGTTCTAGCATACCCCACTATTTCACCGGCAACAAGATTGGCCACAGTAACAGATTCATCAATGATTGATTTCGAAATTCTATTCTTCTTCAGCTTTTGAAGAAACTCGTCTTCCTGTTTCTGCAACATAAAACCGGAAGGCAGCATTCGTTTGCCTGTTTCAAGAATACAATACACTGCGGCGATCCGGTAATCATACTTCTTACTGGTTGTATTAAACGGTGTGGATTTGTAATTTTTTAATAGCGTTGAAAGGACAGGAATCGTTTTATTATTCTGCGAAACAATTTCATACGCTCCCAACATGGCATAGGCATAAAAACGGCTGGCGGCCGGCGGATTCACCACATCATGCATCATCACCATTGACAGCGAAAATATCGCTGGCTGCACATCAAGATAAGTCGGCAAATGTTTTTTACCCTGCGCACTTGCTATGTTGCAATAAAGTAATATGACGACCCCTATCTTTTTCATATCAGTTTTCCTTATAAAAAATTAACTCACCATCTGCCACACCCACAGCAATATATTTTTTTCCATCTATTACCATCTTCTGAGCCGACTTAACATCGCCCGTAACGCAGACACCTGAAGAAGGCTGATCCACATACTTAAAATTTCCTTTTCCATCACCGGTTAACAGGCATCCATAATTAGCATCAATGCTTCCCAGCTTCAACCGGTTATCAGAATGATTACCAAACAACAGGATATCTGTTTTTCCATCATGGTTAAAATCATCGGTCAGTATTTTTGAAACAATAGAAAACTGCGCCTGTAAAGGCAATTCCATTCTTGCAAACTTGTTATTCCTGTTCAGCAAACAAAGTGTACGGTTTTGCACGGCCGAAAGTTTTGCCGCCTTAGCTAATTCATCCGGGTTGAATATTTCACTCATGGTGGCGTCTGCATAGTTCTTGTAGGATGTAAATTTTTTGCGCATAGGATATATCTGCTCGTTCAGCTCGTCCCTGCTGACAAACGGATACGATTTACCCTGCACATAAAAATTCAGGAATGGATCAATGGAACCGTTCCCGTCAAAATCTGTATAAAATAATTCCGCTGGCTCCTTTTCAGAAATATGCAAAGGCGAATTCATCCCCAGGTTACCCGCGATAATATCTTCTTTGCCATCTCCATCGATATCGGCTACCGCTAAAGAAAACCAAAAACCATTCTCAGGTTTATCAAAATATTCGCTTGTTTTATCCAAAAAACCGGAAGCATTATTAATAAACACCATCAATGGCATGAATTCCCCGCAAAGCAATAAATCCTTTCTTCCATCACTATTGACATCGGACCATTGCGCATCTGTAACCATCCCGGCTTCTGAAAAAGGAATTGAAGCTATCGTGAATTGTCCCTTCCCGTTGTTGGTCAATAAATAACTTTTGGGTGCAGCAGGATACTTTCCGGGAACAACTCTTCCACCCACAAATAAATCTATGTCACCATCGTTGTCATAGTCGCATGGTCTTACACAGGATTTACTGCTCGCACTCACATCTGGTAGCATACCGTTTGATAGCTTCAGTTTGCCTTTCCCATCGTTAATGTATAGTTCATCCTGCAGGGAAGATGTGCCAGGTTCCCAATAAGCGTAGCCACCCATCGCGACGTACAGATCGTCGAAACCATCGCCATTGGCATCAAAAAAAACAGCGGCAGCAACAGATGATGAATTTTCATCTGCGATGTAAATATCCTCGGACCTGCTAAACTTACCACCGTTTTTCTGAACATACACACGTCCAAAATTCTTCTTGTCGCCACTGATGAATATATCCTCCAGGCCGTCTTTATTGATATCGCCTTTAGCCATGACCGGTCCTGTCTTTGAATACATAAATAACATCAACAGTTGCCGTTTAAAATCGTTTTCCTTTAATACTTCGTTTCTGTAATCTATAATGGCGGTTGCTTTTGTGAAAATAGTTTTCTCTTTTTTAGGTTCTGCAAAGGGTACAGGCTTATCAGTATCTTTCTGATCAATCACCAGCCGTTGATTGGTTTCTACATTTTTGAGCAATTGAGAAGTATTATCCGGCCAGATCACCCGTATCGAATCTATCTTTTTGTGATCACCCAATCCAAAATGCAAAACAGCCGATACGCAAGACAGGTAGCCCCTGTTAGGATTGGCTTCCTGGTATTGCATAGAGCCGTCAGTGTATAAGTACAACTTTGTTCCGACGGCAGTACTATTTCCTTTTTTGCCTTTTAATTTAACAGCGAGATACGAGCCACCATTGGTTTCCCTGCCCTGGTTTTTATATACAAAAGCATTTTCATTAATATTATTAACCACCAGGTCAAGATCGCCATCATTATCAAGATCGGCGTATACCGCGCCGCTTGAAATGGCAGCGGTGGTAAGCCCCCATTCCTTTTGCTTATTGGAAAATGTAAGATCCTTGTTATTACTATAGATATAATTCGGCAATAAAGTTGAAGGCATCGCTTTTACCAGGTCCATCAGCAGGGCCGGTTCCCTGTCTATCGCCTTTTTCAATTTATAATCTCCCCAATAGCGCAGGAAATCTTTGTTGGTATAATCCCGCAGGTACCCGTTGGTTACAAACAGGTCCTTATATCCGTCATTGTCAAAATCAGCCAGCAAAGGACACCAGCTCCAGTCCGTATTGGAAACACCGGCGAGTCTTGCGATCTCACTAAAAGTTCCATCACCATTATTCAACTGGAGCATATTACGCATATACTGCCTGTTCAAACCCTGGCTTTGCATCAGCTCGAAGGACTCATAATTTTCCTGCAACTGCAATAGCTTCTGACGACGATTATCTTCCGGCAACATATCCAATGTCATCACATCGGGCAAACCGTCATTATTAAAATCAGCGATATCAACACCCATAGAAAATTGTGCTAAATAACGGAAGCTTTGCTGCGATTGTTCTGCAAACGTTCCGTTGTGCTGATTGATATATAAATAATCAGGCTCGTTATAGTCATTCGTGACGTATACATCCTGCCAGCCGTCTTTATTAATATCGGCAATGGCAATACCCAAACCAAACGTCATCGGGTTTTGCCTTAACCCTGCTTTTTTCGAAACATCGGTAAAATGATTGTCTTTATTCTCATACAGCTTTGCACCTGCCAGCTCGTCTACTTCATTTCTATACCTGGCAAATTCCATGTTATCGATCTTCTTTACGCTATGATTCAGCAGGAACACATCAAGATCCCCGTCATTATCATAATCGAAAAAAGCGGCCTGTGTACTATAGCTTTTATCGTCCAGCCCGTACGTCTTTGCCTGCTCTTCAAATTTCAGGTTACCCAGGTTAATAAATAACTCGTTACGCCGCTGATCATCATTTACCTTGCCTGAATAACAAACATAAATATCAAGCAATCCATCTGCATTTACATCGGCCATCGTAACCCCGGTTTTCCAACCGCCCTTTCTGCCTTCCATTTCTTTTGGGGTAATATCTTTGAACTTTAATCCGCCCAGGTTTAGAAAAAGTTTATTGTCCTTCATGTTGGCGGTAAAGAAGATATCCTCCAACCCATCATTATTGATATCACCAACAGCTACACCAGCGCCATTGTAAAAATATTCATAGGCCAATACATTCAGGTTCTCCGTTTCATCAATATTGTTGCTAAACCTGATACCGGTCTCTTTTGAAGATAGCAATTGGAACAGTGGCTGTTGCGCGACAGCGAAGAAAGGCCCTCCCAACCAACACAATAATATATAAATACCTGCACCCCGCATGGAAAAATGAATTTACGAACCTGGCTAAGGTTATGATAGCACGATTAAAACCTTGACAATTTAGGTTACTTAACCGTAATACCGACTGGTGATTCCGTTTTTTTAAATCATAACAAAAACAGGACTATCTTGGGAAGATAGTCCTGTGCGTTGAGACCTTAACTTTCTAAAAACGACTGCTTGACTGCTCTTTTTTGTATCTGCTACTAAGCTTTTATTTGTCCCACCAGATCCTTGACTCCCATTTATCGCCACCGGCCAAACCTGCAACAGCCGCTGCATAGTTGGTTCCATTATTTGCAGCCTCCGAACTTGGATAAGGTTGACGTCTTGGAATATTTCCATTCGAAAAATTACCGACGTAATTGACGGGTGTCAACACGGGGTAACCGGATCTTTTCCAATTGTTCCAGGCTTCAACATAGTTTCCCAAAACACCTGTTGTGGCCCAGTATTGCTCATTGATCATTTTTAAAGAAGCCGTGTTACTTGATACATCCAAAGGATTAGCGGCGGCGAAAGCATTTGCCGTAGTAGCGCTAATCGCCGCATTAGCACTCAACCATGCCAGCGATTGCAGGGCAGCTGAAAGACCATTTGCATAGTGTGCGGCGGCACTGGCACCAACACTCCAGCCCCTAACTGCAGCTTCAGCCAGTAATAATTCTGTTTCGGCATAAGTGATAACAAAAATTGGCGCGTTATAATTGGTATACACAGAAGTTCTTGGACGGGAGTATTTACCGATAGGTGTCAAATCCGCACCGGAACCCGTTCCACCGGGATAACCCGGCGAATTCGAAATATCAGTAGCACCTCCATTCAGATCCCAACCGTTGGGTAATCCAAGCTGGTTGGCGAGCGTGTTGTCACCTGCCAGCGCAGTGTTTTGATTAGCCGCTAAACCTGCCTGTGGCACTTCCGCGATAGCACTTACACGAGGGTCATTTTTAGCTTTCAGGAAATCGATCAATGTTTTGCTCCATCTTACCTGGTAGTAATCCGCTGCTGTAATTAAAGCACGTGCATTGGCGTTGCTGTACCCATTGGCATTATCGCCGTTTATAAAAGCATCGTCGGCCACACCGGTAAAGGTTCCGCCAGCAAAAGCTTTTTCTGCCCAGGTTTTAGCCAATGTAGCATCCGCCTTTGTTAAACGCATGGCGATACGAAGCATTAATGAATAGCCAAATTTTTTCCATTTGGCCACATCACCTGCGTAAGGAAACAGATCCGCTGTTGGCTTAGCTTTTGCCGCATCAAATTTTGTCAGTGCGGCGTCCAACTCGGCAAGCATGGATGTATATACCGTCTGCTGATTATCATAAACTGGCTGTGTTACACCTTCAGCTCCCTGTAAAGCCTGTGAGTAAGGGATATCGCCATATAGATCGGTGACGTAATGGAGAGCCAACACTTTCATCACGGTAGCTGCACTTACTACATTTACCTTATCAGGATTATCACCAAGATTTTTAATGATCTCATTAGCGAGGCTGGCCGATCTGAAATTAACGCTCCAGCTGCGTTCCGCATAGTTGCTGGTATTACCTGAAGGCGCATATTTATCCATGTTCGTGTAGTAATTCGCCGCCCCTGATGTTGTAGAAGCAAATAACTGCACCCATCCGCTTTGAAATAAAATAGGTCCATTATATCCTGAAATGCCTTCCCTGTATTGATCCTGGCTACTCGACAGAAAATAATTCGCGTCAAAGTTAGCAGGAGATGACTGTGTCGGATCAGTGTTTATTTCCTCAAATTTCTTGGTACAAGCCGTTTGAAGCATAAACACCGCCACACCTGTATATAAGAGTATTTTTTTCATTGTTGTTATTTTATGTCTTAAACAATAGTTCGTTACTAACAAATACTATTTTTTAAATTTACAATTCAGGTTAATACCATAGGTCCGCGTAGATGGTAAACTGGTACCTTCAATACCCGCGTACCGGATATTTGATCCAAAGGTTGATTCAGGATCGATGTTATCGCTTTTCTTCATGATCGTTATCAGGTTACGTGCTGCAAAAGAAACCTGGATGGCTCTGAATACAAACAGTTTGTTGACGATGCTTGCCGGAACGCTGTAGCCAAGTGTTACCTGCCGAAGCTTGATGAAATCTCCATCCAGCACATGGGTAGAAGTAACATTTTGTGCCAATGACCTGTAATATCCCTGCGCATCAGCCGTAACTGTATTAGCTGATCCGGTTTCTGTAACCCCAACTTTAATACCATCTCTTCCGTTCAATGTGAGTTTATTCAGCCCGCGGAAAATGGAGTAGTAGCTGGTGGCTGACAGTATGTTATTCCCGTAATTATAATCTATGAGGAAGGAGAAACTAAGGTTTTTGTAATTCAGTTCATTGTTTATCCCGCCATACAATGTTGGTAAAATACTTCCTTTCGCAATTAATTCACCTCTCATGGGATAACCGGAGCCATCCACTACTATATCACCCTTACTATCTTTCTTATAGTCGTATGCCATAATCTGGGGACCCGCGAGACCCTTCACATAGGCTGTAATAGCATTGCCGAGCGTGGCCCTGTTAGAACCCAGGTTTAACCTGTTTCCGTTAGGGTCTGTTTGCAATACTTTGTTTTTAACTGAGGTAAGGTTGACTGTTGCGATCCAGGTGAAATTCTTGGTTTTAACCGGTGTTGCGCTTACCTGTATTTCTACGCCCTTATTTTCAACTGACCCGGTAGGCACGTAACCGCTGGTGTAGCCGGTGGCGATACTGAATGACGCTGGCATAATTTCATTCTTTGACTCTTTGGTGAAATAAGCTACATCAATATTCAACCTGCTGTTAAAGAATCTCAGTTCGGTACCCAATTCAATTTCAGTTGTAGTAAATGGTTTTAGCACTTTCCAGCACATTGGGATCCTAAGCTTAGAATTCCACGTGGACAAGTTGTCGCG
>JADMIO012779015.1_pt1 | contig 106936 bp, 88 predicted proteins | sample 8958161 | NCBI WGS metagenome assembly JADMIO01 (sample SAMN16585339, study PRJNA669376) | soil metagenome | isolation source: Crop rotation soil | place: USA: Cullars Rotation, Alabama | collected 2011
CCGCGACTTCAAGTCACGTGAATTCCAAGCTTCGGATCCCACTGTGCTGGAAAGGTCCAGATCCGCGGTTTCAAGTTAAGATTGCCGCTGGATATTTTATTTGTATTTACAGCTAACCCGGAAGACTATACCAACCGTGGTGCTATAGTTACGCCCCTGAAAGACCGTATTGAAAGCCAGATACTCACGCATTATCCAAAAGATATTGAAACGGCTCTTTCGATTACAGAACAGGAAGCTGAAATTGATGATCAACAAAAAGCTACCGTAAAGATCAGTGATCTGGTAAAAAGATTGATTGAACAAGTGGCGTTTGAAGCACGTGGCAGCGAATTTGTCGATAAAAAAAGTGGCGTCAGTGCACGACTCACCATTTCAGCTTTTGAAAATGCCATTAGCGCAGCCGAACGAAGGGCTATATTAAATTCAGAAAAGCAGACGCAGGTTTGGATCAGTGACCTGGTAGGGATCATTCCATCCATTACCGGTAAGATCGAACTGGTTTATGAAGGGGAACAGGAGGGTCCTTACCAGGTGGCTATGAACCTGCTGGATAAGTCGATCCGCACACAATTTGCCCAATACTTTCCCAATCCCGACCAGTTAAAGAAAAGGAAGACCACTGAAAGCAAGGATGAGAACCCATATCGGCCTATCATCGCCTGGTTTGATAAAGGGAACCACGTAAACCTTTTGTTCAATATAAAAGATGAGGGGAAGATCCTTAACTTATATAAGGTAGAAGGCCTGCAAGCCGTTGTAAAAAAATATTTCAAGGGGGCTAATGAACGGGAGGCTGCATTGCTTATGGAATTTGTATTACATGGCCTGGCTGCATTTTCTTTTATCAGTAAAAAAGTGATTGAAGGGAAAATAGAATTTAAGGACCTGATGGGGTCGATGCTAAACCTCGGTAAAAATTATGAAGAAGAATTTGATGAAGAGGCTTGATCAGGCAAAAACGCCCGTGTCTTTAAAATAATCAGACAATTTCTCAATCTTTCCTTCGCTGTCGAAGGTGATATCAGTGGCAACCATATTTTTGTATGGAAGACTCTTGCCGATAACTCCCCAGGATTCAGAAATATAAAAGTAGCGATACGTGTCCAACCGGTGGACTTCCGTCACTTTCCATTCAATGGAATCATATTTCCGGAATATGGCCCGGAACAGGGCAAGAATTCTACTCGAACCTATAACCGGGGATGCCGGGGGCACCCATACCACGCTGCTCTCATTAAACCATTCCCCGATTTTTTCCAGGTCGCGGGTTTGCAAGTCCCTCATGAATTCAACGCATTTTTTCTTCACGGTCAATGTTTATGGTGGCCAGAATATATACGAATAGATTCCGGGAACGGTTTAAACTATATTGACTTCGCGGTTAAGCGTAATATCGAATTTTCTCTGGACACTCGCTAAGATTTCTTCGCTAAGATTCAATATTTCACTTCCTTTTGCATTTCCATAGTTTACGAGCACAAGGGCCTGGTTTTCATAGCATCCCGCGTCGCTCCTTCTGAATCCTTTCCAGCCACATTGCTCAATGAGCCAGCCGGCGGCCAGTTTAAGGGTGCCGTCAGTGTTTTCATAAGCTACGATGCCGGGATATTTATCTTTCAGTTCGGCAAATTTTTGTTTAGTTACAGAAGGATTTTTGAAGAAACTGCCGGCATTACCAATTTTTGCGGGATCCGGCAATTTTGAACTGCGGATATTTATGACGGCTTGCGAAATGGAGGCGATGCTCAATTGGTCCACATGCATTTTTTCCAGCTCCGTTTGTATAGCTCCGTAGCTCGTATGAAAAACGGGAAATTTATTTAGCTTCAAACTGACATCCAGGATGACGAACTCATTCTTATACCTGCCTTTAAATACACTCTCCCGGTATCCAAATTCACAATCGCTTAAGCCAAATGTATAGATCTTCTTTTCCCGGATGTGAAACGCATTTAGCTGATGAAACACGTCCCTGATCTCTACTCCATACGCTCCAATATTCTGCATCGGTGATGCGCCTACATTTCCTGGTATCAGGGAAAGATTTTCCAGGCCGGCCCAGTTGTTTTGAATCGCCTTAATTACGAATTGATGCCAGTTTTCACCGCCACCGGCCTTTACCCAATAATGTTCATCATCTTCCTGAATTAATGAAACACCCCGAATTTCATTTTTCGCAACAATACCCTCAAAATCTTTCGTGAAAAGAATATTGCTGCCGCCACCAAGAATGAACATAGGCACATGGGTATCCCGGCTGACCAGGTCGTTCAGTTCTTCAACCGATGAAAAAGCGGAAAAATATTTCGCTTTTACATCTATTCCGAAGGTATTTAATTTCTTCAGCGATATATTTTCCAGAATTTGCATCTTTCTTGTTGCGACGTTGGCAAAATAACATTAAAAATTATGAGTGGAAAAACGGCAAGCCTCGTTGGAGCCACTGGCCTTATCGGTAATTGCTTGCTTCAGCAACTCCTGGCAGATCCCTATTTTGAAAAGATCAGGATTCTGATTCGGCGGCCCCTCTCAGTTGAACATGATAAACTGGAGAAGAAACTGGTCAATTTTGAAGATACGGATTCATTGATGGTGGCGCTCGAAGAAAGTGATGCTATTTTTGTGGCTATAGGCACGACCCAAAAGAAAGTTAAAGGAGATCGGGAGGCTTACCGCCGCGTAGATTTTGATATTTCCGTTCGACTTGCCCGGTGTTGCCAATTGACCGGTTGTAAAAAATTTATCCTGGTATCCTCTGCCGGAGCAAACAGCAAGAGCGCAAACTTCTATCTCCGGTTAAAAGGTGAGGTGGAGAATGCCATCCGCCAATCGGGTATTGAAACAATACACATCATGCGACCTTCGATATTGTTAGGTAAAAGACTTGGATCCGGAGCAGTTGAAAAGGCTGGTCAGCAAGTGATGCGGTTCTTTTCATTTATCATTCCATCCCCATATAAACCAATTGCCGCTTCTCAAGTGGCTCGCGCCATGCTGAATGTGGCAAAGCGCAATGAGCCAGGAATATACATTCATGATAACAGACAAATGATCACTGAAAATTGAAAGTTGAATATTAATAGTGACCAAGACATTCTTCATTATCATCTATCATCTAAAAATCTATCATCTGCTTACACTACATCAACATCTGGTACAATCAATACCGATCTATAGCTTCGCTCCTGGTGTATATGGGCAATTTCCTGCAAGATATCAGACTTGCATTGATTGATAAGCTTAGAATCGCGGGGTAATTTTAGAAGGAGTTCCATTAAAAACAGATTGCGGATCTTATTGACCACAGGTTCTGCGGGGCCTACAATATAGTTTCCATATTTATTGGAAAGGCGGTAGGCAAAATGTTGGGCGGCGCGGTCAACAATCTCCTTCATTTTGTGCTTAAAGGTTAAATGAATGAGCCTGGAAAATGGCGGATAGTGAAATTGCTTGCGGCTTTCAATCTCTGTTTCGTACATCGCCCGGTAATCATGGCGTTGTATCAATAATAGTAAAGGATGGGCGGGTTGAATGGTTTGAAGCAATACGCTGGCCGTTGGTACATTATTATTGTCAACCGGTTTTCGGCCTGCCCGTCCGCTCACCTGTTCCATCAACTGAAAAGCCCGTTCATTCACCCGGAAATCTGCGAAATGCAACAAACCATCGGCGTCCAAAATACCTACTAGGTCTACCCTGTCAAAATCAAGGCCTTTCACAACCATTTGGGTTCCGACCAATATATCAATCCTGCCCTGTTCGAATTGCTGTATCAGCACATCATGTGCATTTTTCCCCCGCACGGTATCTACGTCCATCCGCGCTATTTTATAGCTGGAGAATAGTTCCAGCAATTGTTCCTCGATCTTTTCCGTTCCAAAATTTCTTTGCATGAACTGGTGATTGCCGCAAGCTGCACAGGTAGTGAGCGGCGGATAAGTTGTTCCGCAATAGTGACAGACCAACTTATTGGAGTATTTATGATAGGTGAGCGAAACATCGCAATAGCGGCATTGCGGTATCCATCCGCAAACCTGGCAAACCTGGTAGGGAGAATATCCACGACGGTTCTGAAAAAGTATCACCTGCCTGTCCCGGGCAATGGTATCGTTGATCGCCTCGATCAGTTGAGGTGACAGCATAACTTTAGAGCGTTCTTTTTCAATGATCTTTTTAGTATCAATGATCTCGATCCGGGGCAATTTTACATCTCCATAACGTTGCATCAACTGCACCCACCCGTATTTACCATTGACAGCGTTGTAGTAACTTTCGAGTGAGGGGGTAGCACTGCCGAGCAATGTTTTGGCTTGAAAGATCGACGCCAGGTAAATGGCTGTATCTCTTCCATGATAGCGGGGAGCGGGGTCCTGTTGCTTAAACGAGCTGTCATATTCTTCGTCACAAATAACAAGTCCCAGGTTACTGAATGGTAAGAAAATGGAAGACCGTGCTCCCAACACTGCCTTGAGCTCTCCATTTTTTACTTTATTCCAGATCTCGACCCGCTCATTCTGTGAAAATTTAGAATGGTAGATGCCAATGTATCCGCCAAAATGTTTTTGAAGGCGCCTGATGATCTGTGAAGTGAGGGCGATCTCGGGAAGCATATACAATACCTGTTTCCCCTCCAAAATATACTGCTCGATCAGGCGGATGTAGATCTGGGTTTTTCCGCTTGACGTTACTCCATGCAAAAGGCAAACTGGCTTTTCTACAAAACATTCCTTTACCTGCTGGTAGGCCTGATCCTGCAACTCCGATAGCTGAAAATCGATATTTATATTTCGCGGGAGGTATCTAAGCCGTTCAATATTTCTTTTTTCGATCACGAGGATGCTCTTATCTACAAGCCCCTTAAGCTGGGCATCTGAAGCTCTTGATTTTTTCAGCAGTTCCGACTTTATTACTTCACCCTGCGTTCTTATTAGATGCAGGTATGCCAGCAATAGTTCCAATTGCCGGGGAGCCTTTGTCCAGTTGTTGAGGAGATCCGCTAATTTTTCTTCATCATTATACTCTGAATTGAGCAATATGTAGGTTTCTTTTTTAGGTGAGTAGCTCTGCTTTAATGCCTCCCAGACATAACAAACTTTCTTATGGATCAACCGGTTGATTACGGGGTATACGTGTGAGGAATCCAGGATTTGCTGTACTTCAGTCAACTTAAGCTCTTTCTTAATTAAGAGAGCTTCTGCTACCACATATTCATCATGATCCAGGGCTGAAAAATCTTCACCATATTCTTCATTGAAAACGACAACCGTTTCGCTTGACAATTTGAAATGAGCGGGAAGAGCTGCCGACATCACTTCCCCTTCGCTACACATATAGTAGGCTGCCATCCATTCCCATAATTGAAGCTGTTCTTCATACAACACAGGTTCTACATCTAAAACGTTAAGGATACTTTTTGGCTCAATAAAATCGGGCTTGTCGCTATGCAGCCTCTTCACAATCCCGGCATATTTTTTATTTTTTCCCAAATTCACCTCGACACGGCAACCGGGCTTCAGCATTTCGATAAAGGCATCGGGCACCTGCCAGGTGTAATTCCTGGGCAAAGCAAGTGGTATGATGATTTCTGCATACATGTATAGCGGCGATGCTTTGAAAATGAAGCTTGCAATTTAATTAAACAAATTGCTTAGTTTTTCACGCGGTATTCTTCCAGTTTTCGCTCCATAAGTTCATAAACCTTCCATTTCAGCTCCTCTGTATCGGCAATGGTTAGACCTTCAACGGATATTTCATCCAGATAAATGATACGGCAGGGGCCGGGATTGAGAGAGAATATTCGCTGATGATACATTCGCCGGCCGGCATCGGGGAAAAGCACCGGCTTAATGGGAGTTTGCGTTTCGATCGCTATTCGAAAGGCGCCATTATAAAATTCTTTAAGCGTTAATGTTGTGTCATTAAACGTGCCCTCAGGAAAAAAGAGAACTGAAATACCCTTGCCAAGAATTGATTTCAATACCCGGATACTACGGGCACGGTTGGCAGGGTTGCTGCGGTCAACCGTCACGATAGCCTTACGATAAATGAAGCCGAAGACCGGTATCCGGCTCATTTCCACCTTCCCTAACGGACGAACAGGCAGGCGAAAAGCCTTTGGAATGATAGCGGCGTCCAGCAACGAATTGTGATTGGTCACAAATATGAACGGTTTGTCAACAGCTGCAGCTCCATCATCGATGCGCTTAGGGAAAATAAAAATCAGTGCAAACCATACGTCGGCCCAGATCATGCATAGTCTGAAAATGATATTACCTCCCCTGATCCTACCCAGTAATGAAGCCCCGATGGCGAACGGAAATAATAATAACATGATAGTTATGAAAAGAACGAAAGCATACAGGCAATAAATCCATTGAAGAGGTTTCAACAAAATAGAGCGGTAAAATCCAATCCTCAAATGTCTGATTTAAATTGATGAACGTTGCCTGAAAATACGACATTCCGGCCCGTAAAGATTCGAGGTATCGTGGGTATGATCTTATCGTCCATGCTCTGTTTCGTCTCCAGGGCAATGACATTCAAAATCCTGATGCAGGTTGTAACAAGTGATCACCTTGGTTTCATCACTGCACTGTCCAAAGATCACACGTACATTCTCGTGCTCCTTCGTAAATCCCTGTAAAGCAAAAGTAGGGCAAGGTCTATCGTTCATATTTGTTTTGTTCAGGAAAATGACACCATTGTGCATGATCTCATCAATATCATCACGTGATATGTGACGACAGTCCATCCGGCAAAGTGCATGATGGGTGTATATCAAATGAGCGGGGTGCCGGTTAAATGGTTCTTTCTTCCCCGGCTCGAGTACATACCACCGCAATGCCGCATAAATGAGAACAATGACGATTAAGATCAGCGTTACAGTTGCGTTCTTTGTCCTCATGGTGTAGTTGTAAATATTCCAGATTTACAGGCAGTATTGAAGTAGTTAGGTTTCCTGTACCACGGCATCCTCGCCATATAACTGTGCTTTGAATTTTAATGAGGGTGAAGAAATAAAGGTACCTATACCAAGATCCATCCATTTTTCATCTACCCTCTTTATAGTATCATCATCAGCGACAATTATATTTGGCCAGTCTCTTCCGAAATCATCAAACTCCCTCGTTTTCCGGGTACCATCAAATCCCATACAGGCAGTATATTGCTGCAAGGGCTTTTTCAAATTATCCTCTGAGAAAATGTCGCGCTTACATAAAATGTGATCCCGTTTTGGATCGAGGTTGTTGCAAAATCGCCAAAGGGCTGAAGGAAGATCAGTTGCATCTACCGTGTGCTCGACATACAGGATCATTTTAATTCCCGCTATTTCGTTTATATGGCAAACCTGTTCATGTAGCTCCCGTATGTGTTGCTTCCGGCTTTTTTTGACAGAAATAAGAAGACAGGGTATTCCTTTCGATAATAATGAGTCATTCACCCTATGTATCTCTGGGAATTGATCCTGAAGCAGCATTGCCACCTGCACCGGTAATGTGAGATCCGTGGAGAATGAATCATCCGTTTCTTCATTAAATTTCCACGTGCCATCGATGCACACCTTTCCACCAAACCCCAGTTTGCTGCAACTGTGATCAAGCACGTCCATGGGTCCCTGGGAAAAATAAATATCAGTGGCAGGATTCAGATTTCTGAAAACTTCGCGGGCTATGTTCAAATAATCCGTCAGGACCAAATTCTTTTTTTGCGGTTCATTATCATTAAATGATGATAACAGTACCAAAATCTTGTTAAACATCATTTGTCCTGCCCCCCACATAGCATTCATTACCTTCATTCCCTGTCCTGCATAATTCTTATTGATTTGAACCAGTACCAGGTTGTGAAATACGCCTTCCACCGGCATTTCCATATCTACTATTTCGGGAACCATGGTCATCTTGATGGGAGTAAGAAAAATTCTTTCCGTTGCCTTTCCCAGCCAGGCATCTTCCTGGGGTGGGATGCCCACTATCGTAGCCGGATAAACAGGATTTTTTCTATGTGTGATTGCCGTGATATGAAACCGCGGATACCAGTCTGGCAAGGAATAATAACCTGTATGATCCCCAAAAGGACCTTCCCAAATCAGTTCGTCATGAGGATCAATGTATCCTTCAATAATGAAATCTGCATCAGCCGGCACTTCCACATCAGGCTGAGTAATGCATCTGATCAGTTCCACATTCTTTTTTCTTAGAAACCCTGCCAGCATGTATTCATCCACATTTTCGGGTAAAGGTGCCGTGGCGCAATAGGCATACACCGGATCTCCACCCAGGGCTACTGCAACGGGCATCTTTCTTCCCAGCTTTTTATATTCATTGAAATGTTTGGCAGATACCTTGTGCTTATGCCAATGCATAGCCGTAAGCCTGGGGCCAAAAACCTGCATTCGATACATTCCCACGTTACGCTGTCCGGTATTGGGATCCTTTGTATGGATCACGGGGAGGGTAACAAATGGCCCTCCGTCTTTTGGCCAGCAGGTGATTACCGGCAAACGGGTGATATCGGGTTCGCCTTTCCATCCGGCAACCGATGAAAAGGATTTGTCAGCGTAAACAATTTCCTGGCAAACACCACGACCGGTTTTTTGTTTTGGCATCCAGGAGGCGAATTGATTCAACCGGGGTAACCATTTTAATTTATCAATGATTCCTCCTTTAGGTGCTGACAAAAGTTTAAACAATTCTTCTATCTCGCCAGAAATATCGTCCAGTTTTGAAACTCCCAGTGCCAGGCAGATACGTTTTTCACTCCCAAAGGCATTCATCAGGACAGGAAAATCATACCCCGTATTTTCAAAAAGAATGGCTTTACCTCCTCCGGGTTGCTTGCTCAGGCGATCTACGATCTCTGCCATTTCCAATTTTGGATTGACATACGATTTTACCCGCAGCAATTCTCCCTCCCTCTCAAGAGCGGATATGAATTGTTGCTGATCCTTAAAAGCCATGGGAACAAAGTTAGGTTTCCCAACTAACTTCAGTTAGCATGAAACGGAAGAAGGAATAAGATTTGCAGAGACTTGTTATCCAAAATTTTTACCATGAAACCTGGAATTTTGATATCATTTGGTTTGGTTTTCATTGTTTCCTGTACTAATAATTCATCAACTTCATCGGAAACCGGGGCAGACTCTACTGTAGATAAGCCGTCACAACCTCAAAAATGGAAAGAAGAAAATGTGACCTACAACGCCAACGGAGTAACCATGAAAGGATATTTGGTTTATGACTCCACAAAACCGGGTAAACGCCCCGGCATACTTGTGGTACATGAATGGTGGGGATTGAATGATTATCCTAAAATGCGGGCACGCAAACTGGCCCAATTAGGTTACGTGGCTATGGCAGTCGATATGTATGGAGACGGAAAAATTGCGAATAATCCTGACGAAGCTGGCAAGATGGCGGGACCTTTTTATAAGAATTTGGAGTTGACAAAGTCCAGGTTTGACGCTGCTCTCAATAAATTAAAAACAGTAGACGAAGTCGATACCAGCCAGATAGGAGCTATTGGTTATTGCTTCGGAGGTGGGGTTGTTCTGAATGTGGCCCGAATGGGAGAACCATTGGTTGGTGTAGTAAGTTTTCATGGCACCTTGCTGGGTGCCCCTGCCAGGAAAGATCTGTTGAAATCAAAGATCTTGGTCTGCCATGGGCAGGCAGACCAGGCGGTAAAGCTTGAAGACCTCGAGGCTTTCAAAAAACAAATGGATTCTATCGGAGCTAATTATACGGTCAAGGTTTATCCTAACGCCACCCACGCCTTTACAAATCCAATGACAACTGAGATAGGTGAAAAATATAATTTACCGATGCGATATAATGCAGCCGCCGACTCTGCATCCTGGGCCGATATGAAGGATTTTTTTGGCAGAATATTTAAATAAATCGAATGAGGCAAATCAACAACATGGGCGGCAATTGCCAACAGACAATAAAATGAAATTTATGGCAACAAAGAGAACAGCCACCAAAAAGAGAGCATCGACCCGCTCCAAACCAAAAAAAAAGCAGACAAAGAGATGGTCTGCAAAAGTCACGGCGAACAGCAATGCGTTAGATCTGGAATCAGGGGTATTTAAAAAAAGAAGCGCAAAAGCGATTGCACAATCGTTAAAAAGATCGGCTGAGCGAAGTAAACGAAGAAAATCCAGTCCCTACCGGTCCGCCATGTCAATGCTCACATTTTATATTAACAGGGCAGGCAAAGGGATGACAGCCAAGCAAAAGAAGCCGCTGGAAAATGCAAAGAATGAGCTGAGAAAACTTTTTAAAAAAGACCAGTAATATTCCGTCTGACTGTTTTCATTATTGGACTATCGAATGCCGGATGGCCGGTTAGTCAGAATCAATTCTCTTAACGCGGCGAGTTTTTTTTGTACCAGCTCCCTCGAAGTAACATCTTTTAGTTTTCCTTCAGCGTCAAATTTTTCGGGGGCCTTTGCTACCAGCACTTCAGGCTTCAAAACGGCTCTCATATTCAGATAGGTAAAAACGGGTAGAAAAGCTGTCTGCATTCGCACGGTACCCCACAATCCTGTTGTTGCACCCATAACGGCCACCGGTTTGTTTAGAAGTGGCGAATCTTGTCCCCTGCTTGCCCAATCAATTGCATTCTTGAGGCCCCCGGGTATGGAATAATTATATTCGGGTGAAACAATGACCAGGCCGTCAGCGGCCATAAGTTTTTCACGGAACTGTTGCACTATTCCCGGCCGATTTTGAGCAGCCGGCACATCCAGGTCAGCATCATACAATGGTTGGTCAGCGATCGAAATAATTTCCATTGTTGTATTCGGGGGCAGTAATTCAAGTGCCGCCTGTAAAAGATAGGTGTTAAATGATTTTTGCCGCAGGCTACCTGACATTCCTGCAAAATGTACTGAACCGTTCATGTTATTTTTAAAAAATTATTAATTGAAAAGTAAACATCACGCTGCCTGAATCCATCATGGTAATTGAATGCTAAAATTTTGCCAGCAAACCCAACCCTACCAGCGATTTCACCTGCAAGGCAGGAGACCGGCCATTATTCCCAAATAGCTTAATATCGTCATCATAAATAATGTCGAGGTTCCAGGTGGCCGTAAGCCACCTGGAAAGTTTGGCTGCAAACATGTTGGACATTATCAAATCTATATTTTGCGGGTTATGATCGTAGTTTGAAAAAAGATCCAGGCGGCCATTGTATGAAATGATCTTATTCAGATCCTTTATATAGATCGCAGAAATAAATGCTCCAAATTCAAATTTGTGATGTTCGCCGGTATCAACTCCATAAAGCCCTTTTAATGAAATGCTGTCATCCCGCACAATCGTCATTCGTGCTGTAAGTGGAGAAATGAAAACTGAAAAATGTTCGTCGGGTTTAAAATCAAGTCCCGCGCTCAAGATGATATATGCCGGCGAAATGAATGCAGAAGATAATCTTCTTACATTGTCGTTGTAGGTATAGCCTTTGAACATCTGGGACCTGAAATTAAAAAGACCGCTGATATTCCATCTCTTTGTAAAGGCATAGTCATATTTGGATAACAGGTCAAGCTTATCATCATTTTTCCTGCCGCCAAGGCTGGTTGTCCGCAGATACCCGGCTGCAAAGTCAAAAGTATTGTCCCAGCTTGACCTGTCCTTTTTATAAAATGCATAGAGATTGACCAGAGTATTTAGCGACAACGAAAATTGATCGCCCCCTGCGGCCCAATTGCTCAGCGATGTTTGTGAAAGGGTGAGTCCAACCACCCCGCCTTTTTTCCAGATTTTTGGAATCGTGTCTTTTTCATCCTTTGCGATCTTCTTTTCGGATTCTCCTTTCAAATTGCTGATCGTTTTGTCCTGGGCATTAAGGGAGGAGAAGCAGGAACAAAAACAAAAACAGATACAGAAACAGACCTTGAGTAAAATGCGGAGGACGACACGTGGAGAACGAGATGTGGAATAAGGTAATTGATTGTTGATTGGTTTCATGATACAAAAATTAAAGGCAAGGCAAAGGTATCATGATCCGTTTTACCGGAGTAAAAGAGAAACAGGATTGCTTTATAAGCATGCCGGTTGCTAAACATTCGAATGAAGAAGACTCCCAAATTTCCTGCCGGTCATATGAACAAATCCTTCAGCAGCCTTCACACCCAATTCCCGGCCGCGGAAATCTTCCATTGAAGCATGCCCGCAAGCGTAGATACTTTCAGGATCCTGGCTGATATGACAATAAACTGCTTTTCTTTTTTGTTCCTGAACATCAGAAATATCCATATAGTCAGTAGGCCGGAAGGTCATTGTTTGTTCACCGGCACAAACTTCAAAAAAATAGAGCTCAAATTTATCAGGAGCCCGCATCCATGCCTGGATCGTAAGCAGGCTTGCCGCCTGGTGATCTTTATGTGAATCAATCGGCCAATGTGTAAATACGATATCGGGTTTTTCATCGGACAGAAGAGTTTGCATAGTATGTATCCAGTCGTTGTTGACAACGGAATCACCATCTATCTGGCCGGCAAACACGGGCTTTGCCTTTAAGATCTTACAGGCAGCAACAGCCTCATCACTTCGGATAGCCGCAGCCTCATCATGTGATTTTCCTTCGATACCGGCTTCACCCCGGGTAAGATAAATGATCACTACATCATGACCCAGTGTCGCCATTTTAGCCAGTGTGCCGCCACAACCGCTTTCAGGATCATCAGGATGTCCTCCTACACACACGATCTTCCTTTTGCCGCCTTCACCGGTAAAATTTGTGTTTATACCGCCGGGAAGCGTTAGTAAACCAATTCCACTTAGGGAATTTTTCAAAAAGCTGCGACGGGATTTGTATTCCATAACATTTGCTTTAATGATCAAAAATTCAAATCAATTCTTTACGGTTAAAGTTGCAATTTCAATTTGGCCCGGCTTAGCAACACCGCCAATCCCATGATTGCGATAGAAAAACACAATGACCAAAGAGTACCAGGCCATCCATAGCTCAACCGGTGAGGGAAAAGGTGAATACCGGCCAGGGCCGTGATATAGTAAACAATGTCAGGTAAAATATAAGTCAGCAAAGGTTGTGTGGCCGCCGGCTGAAAGAAAGTAAAGCCTCTCCTCCATTTTTTTAGATCAATTAGCCAATAGAGGAAAATAAAAATGATCACACAAGCCGCTGCGCTATACATGCACCAGGACGGCGTAGCATATACCTTTGAAATTTTGAAAATTGGCCGGAATAAAAAACCGGTCACAAACAGTAGCACGCCGAATATGAGTGATTCGACGAATTTGCGCGAAATATGCACAGTGGGCGGTCGGTTAAACATCAGTAATGACAATATCACACCGCAAAGCGTAATAGAAGTATGTGCTGCCGCGCGGTCTATATCATTTATGTAATGCATCCAGAGAGGATGATCCTGTACCGGTAATTTATTCAAACAATAAATGGCCACGCATAAGGCCACAGCCAGCAATAACAAATATCGATTGGCACGCAAGACCTGGTAAAACAAGCAGGAAAATAAATAAGCCCAGCCGATCAACCCCAAAATTCCCCACCAATGCGGACTAATGTACCCGCCGTTTTTACTGCGATAGACAAAAGCGAGGAAAATCAGTAGGGCAACGCCAATAGCTCTGAGGATATAGACAATCGTTTTATTGCCGGTGCGGTATACTTTCCAGATGAGTATGACTGCTATAAAAAACAACAGGGACCAAAGGCTGATTGGCATTCCCATAGCTTTTTCATCGTAGTTGCCTTCCGCGTTTACCATAAAGAATCCCAGCACCAGTAAACCAGCTGCCCGGAACAAAATATGTTGCTGTAATCTAAAAGGCCTCGGATCTTTTTGTAACCGGTTATTTATAGCAAAAGGGATGGACATGCCGACAATGAACAGGAAAGCAGGGAACACCAGATCTACAAAGCTCATGGCATCAGCATCCCTGGGCATGTGTTTCATCCAGGCAGGAATGTCCCGAATGCCCGCCAGCTCATTGACGAAGATCATTACGAAAATGGTGATTCCGCGAAATGCGTCGATGGATACCACACGATCGCGGCTTAGAATAGGCAGTCTCATTTAATTAAAAAATGAATGACTGTAAAATAAAGTATTAAATGTAAATTGAGGCATTCAATCCGGAATGCCCGATCTCAATCATATTCTGCTATGCGTGCTACCCTGGCCATAACTTTTTTTATAGCATTTGGTATCATCAGTTTCGCTCATCAATTCCATGCTAAAAAACCCCGGCCAGTGATCATTGCCTATATAGGTGGCTTTCGAGGACTGATCGGAACCGATTCCATTGATATCCGGCGACTATCCCATATCAACTACGCGTTTGTGGATATTAAAGACAACAGGGCCTGGTTACACAATGAAGCCACAGATACGGTTAATCTGAGAAAGCTGAGTGAATTGAAGAGATTAAAGCCCAGCCTCAAAATATTGATCTCCATTGGCGGATGGAAATGGAGCCGCAATTTTTCAGACGCCGTTCTCACAGATACTTCCACCCACAATTTTGCCTCCAGTGCCGTGGCCATAGTTGCGCAATACAATCTTGATGGCGTGGACATTGACTGGGAATACCCGGGAATGAAGGGTGATAGCAATGTTTATCGTCCCGAAGACAAAGAAAATTATACTCATTTGTTTCGGGAATTGAGATCAGGGCTGGATAGCCTGAACCTTATTACCCACTCTAAATACTTTCTCACCACGGCCGTGGGCGCTTCCAAATCCTATATTAACCACACCGAAATGGAAAAGGTGCAACGTTATACTGACTATATCAATATTATGAGTTATGACTATGCCGATGGAATGGATAGCATCTCAAATCACCATACCAATTTGTATATTTCCTCTCTGGACACGAATCAGTCTTCGGCGGACCGTTCCATCCAGGAGTTTATCATCGCGGGGGTGCCACCATCAAAGATTGTGATGGGAATAGCATTCTACGGAAAGGGGTGGCAAATGCGATCGGCAGATAACAATGGATTATACCGGAAAACGGTACACCCTGTACGGGGAGGCGGCTATACCTATTTAAAGGACAGTGTTATCAATAGGAACGGAAATATCCAGTACTGGGATCCGGTGGCAAAAGCCCCATACATATTCAATGCAGACAGTAATATTTTTATTTCATACGATAATGAACGATCGGTCCGCAGTAAATGCCTCTATGTAAAGAAACACCATCTCGCGGGTGCCATGTTCTGGGAATATAATAATGACAAGAAAGAATATCTTCTTCGAATCATTTCGAATAGCTTTAAATACAATGAATAATGAATAACTAATAATGAATCGTGGAATTCAGAAATCAAAAGATAAATAGGGTAAATTTTGTAAAGAACCAGTCCATTCTTCATTATTAGTTATTCATTATTCATTCATTTAATAAAATTCGCGTATGAAATATCTATCGGGCCTCTTGCTGGTGATGTTTGTTTGTTTCCATACTTCAGCTCAACCTTTTTTGCATACGCGCGGCGAGGAAATAGTCACAGAAGATGGAAAACCCTTCCTTATCCATGGTACCAATCTGGGGAACTGGCTGGTGCCTGAAGGTTACATGTTTCATTTCCGGAAAGCCACTTCAGCCCGGCTGATCAATGAAACATTGTCAGAGCTCATTGGTCCCTTCGAAGTGAAGAAATTCTGGCAGGAGTATCTTAAAAATTATATTACCCGTGCTGATATTATATATTTAAAGAGCCTGGGTGTAAATTCTATTCGTCTGCCTTTCAATTATCGTTTGTTCACCGATGAAGAGTACCTGGGTGGCAGCGGAATACAACGTGCATTCTCCATTGTCGATTCCCTGGTAAGTTGGTGTAAACAAACAAATATTTACCTGTTACTGGACATGCATTGCGCGCCAGGCGGGCAAACGGGTGACAATATAGATGACAGTTATGGTTATCCTTTTCTTTTTGAGGATGAAGCTGCGCAGGCGCTGACTGTTTCCATCTGGCGACAAATTGCAGAACATTTTCGTAATGAACCTGTGATCATGGGCTATGATCTTTTAAATGAACCTATACCACCGTTTTTCGACACTGGTTTTCTCAACCCAAAGCTGGAACCGCTTTACAAAAAGATCACCAAGGCCATCCGGGAAGTGGACAAAAAACATATGATCTTTATTGGCGGAGCCCAATGGGATTCCAACTTTGATGTATTTGGAAAACCGTTTGATGACAATCTTGTTTATACATTTCATAAATACTGGACAAGCCCGGTAAGACAAGTAATAGAACCCTATATCAATTTCCGAAACCGGTATCATGTACCCATATATTGTGGAGAAACGGGAGAAAACACCGATGACTGGAATGCCCGTTTCCGCCAAATGCTCGACAGCAATTCCATCGGCTGGCATTTTTGGCCGTATAAAAAAATGAACAATCCCCGGTGCCTCGTCAGTTTTAAAGAACCATCAGATTATCATCTGGTAAGCGCCTTCGCCGATACCAGCAGAGGAAGTTTTAAGGAAATACAACAATACCGGCCCAAACAAATTGAACTTGTCAGGAAGGCACTGAACGAGTTTCTGGTAAATTGCCGCTTCGAGAATGGATTTCCTAATGAAGGTTATATAAAATCATTGGCTCTAAAAGCCAAATAGCTCAAAGCCGTGTGATCTTAACCAGTTTTCTTTCCACAATGGTACCATTGAAAGATATCCGCAAGGCATATACACCGGCTGGCAACTTTCCCGTATTGTTGATAGATAAGGAATTGACGCCGGTTGACACGTTGAATTCTTCCTGACGCATGGAACTTCCCTGCAGATTGATGAGTTGCACCATTGCCCGTCCATTGGATGCAGCCAGGATCTCAAAGGATAGCCTTTGATCAAAAGGATTAATGATGTTACTGATGTTGATCTCCCCATTTTTTCCATTGAACTGAATGATCCGGCTGTAACTATTTTTCTTGTCGCCATCAGTGATACGCAAGCGGTAAAATACAATGGTATGGGCCGTATCAGGATCTGAATACGAATAATCATTCAGGTTATTGCCGTTGTGATATCCGTTAATGGTAGTAATGGGAATGAATGAACGTGCATCCGAACTTTTCTCGAGCACATAATACATTTGCTGGTCTTCTTTGGCGGTGATCCAGTTCAATAAATTTTGACCGTCTGCCTGACGACCTGTAAAGGAGATTAATTCCGTACTCAGGGGCGGACCACAATCGATCACATTCAAAGTGATCACGGTTGATTGTGAAAAAGCACATGTCGCATTGCTAAGATTAGCAACGGTAGTTGCCACTACAGTCCTGTATTTGGTACCACTGTCGGGTTTATTTACGAGGATCGTTGGATGTGCCACCGAGTACTGCCAACTGCTGCCGTTCCATACCGGGCTGGCTGGCCCCCCGGAAGCCCCATCATTGACCCAGGTGACACCATTATCCGTACTTTTCTGCCATTTATAATACGTGTAGTTATTAAAATAAGAATTTACGATCGTGCTCATATCAACCACATTTCCCTGGCAAATGGTGGGATTGGTGGAAGGGAGAAGTGTAAGATTCGGACTACAAGTCGCCACAGAAATATCATCGAGCGCCCAGTCATTGCCACCACCACCCGGTGCATTATTAAAAAATTTGACCGTGAAGCTGGTTTGCGCCGGACCCGTTACCACCGTGAACCCTTTCTTTACCCAAATACCCGAATATTTGATATTTCCTGTTGTATAGTAACTAATACCGTTCACATTAAAGGTAAGATTAGGTGCTACCCCGGATGAATCACCGGCGCCGGTTGGTATATACCCCGCGCCCCCGCTGGCTCCTTTTCCATTAGAGTCACAACCACATTTTGAGCAAATATTTCGCAACCAACAGGAGATCTCGTAGTAGGTATTGGGGCAAAGGCCTGTGATCGTTTGCTGAAAGGCCGAGTCGATACGGTAAGCAGCATTGATCACTAACATATAGCCTGCGTTGGGATTGGCCACTGTATCTGCGGCTGGATTACCCAACGTAGTTGAAGCCGCCCCGGTATGATCCCCGATGATATCCCAAACCTGGAATACACGATGCGTGGGAGAACTTGCGTCGGGTTTAGCCCATGTGTTGAGCGTTGTATAAGCATTATCCGGGCTTGTGTTATTGGCAATACCGTAATAATAGTCATTCGGCATATTGCTGGTAAATGTGTTATAGGTATAGCCTGCCGGAACATTGGCTGATGTTCCCCGATTCCTTGGTTTACCGGATCCAAATGTGCCGTTAAATTCTGTTCCAATGGCATTCACCCCGACTGTATTTGAACATATACCATAGTTCGGATAAATCATGATATAGTTGTTGGGGAATGTAAATGTTTGAAGAGGATTGCTGCCGCTTTTATAGGTCATAGATCCTCCGCCGATATTGATCGTCGTATTATAAGCTGCCGTCACCTTTACACGAAATGATGCTACCATGATACAGGTGCTTCCGTAAAAAGACGGTTTATTGGTGTTGGCAACCCTTCCTCTCCGATAAGCGGTTGCTGGTGCCGAGGCAGTCACAAATCCGAGATTGATGCGGACGGTCGAGAATATCTCATAACCGCAATCATCTCCATAAGTATCGGAAAACTGTTTATAGATCTTTCCTTCATTAGTGAGCACCCTGACCGTCCCAGGAAGATAAGCAGTACCTGCGGGTATGGCGTCAAAATATCCGCAACTGTCATAGGTGCCCGAACGCACCACAAAGGAAGCACGAATCTCCAGGGTGTCCCCGGGTTCGATCGTTCCTCCATTTGTACCCTTGGTTACGTTGATAAAACTCTTACCAAAGTCGATGTTTTGTGCTTTACCCCGAAGAAACAAGAGTAAAGAAAGCAGCAGCAGAAAATAATTCTTCCCTAAAAGCAGTATACAATTTAGTTTGGTTTTCATGGACGGTCCTTTTCAAAGGATAATAGGACCGTACTAAATTACATATGAACAACCGCGTGATCAATAGGTGTTTTCATTAGATAATTTTTTTGATTTACTACTAATTTATCAAGTAAAATTCCCTGTAAAAACAATTTTTTTACTTGTAAAAAAACGGGGTAGCATGTTATGATATACATCAATAAAATTCTTATAATAAAAAATACATTTTTATGCCGTTGAAGGAGCAATAGTGCCGGATTTCATTTCATTTGCTTAGCATTCGTATATACACTTTGAAGATTGTCGGAGTAAAAACGCTGAAACCACCAGGAACGGTAAGCAGGTAAAACAGAATCCTGCAAAAAAACCGAATCGGGTATATTTTTTCCAACGGCTTTTACTGCTTCTTGCTGCAGGTCATCTATATACCTGATGAGTTGACGTAATGATTCTTTTCCCGCTACCGGTCCATGGCCGGGCATAAATGTTTTCAAAGAGCTGTCCGCATAAAATTGTTGCAAATGTTTTTTCAGGCTGTCCGGGTTTCCATCTCCAAACCAGGGATGTCTGTTTACAAATAAAATGTCGCCCATAAAAGCAATTCCTTCCTGGGGAAGAATAAGGACGACATCGCTATGTGTATGACCATCGGTGCACTCTTTCAACAATACTGTTTTTTTCGTCCCGTGTATCCACATGGAATCAGTAAACGTAATATTGGGCAGGATCAATTTCAACCTGGGTAAGGATTGTGCAATCGCCTGGTAATATCCCAACCACATCCGGGCTTCTTCTTTTTCACCGGGGCTGCTGCTGTGCCACACTTCCTCCGCATTTTTTAAGCGGTCTGCCACGTGTTCTTTTGCCCATTCACGTGCTTCTGGTTCCACCTTTTCGATCTCGTTTCTGGTCCATTCGGTGGCAATAATAGAAGCCTGTGGTAAGAATTCCTGGTCGCCCCGTACATGGTCGTCGTGATAGTGACTATTTACCAATAATGTTACAGGATGCCCGGTAAGTTGTTCAGCTGCTCTTTTCAATTCTGCGCCTGCATCCGGATTAATACAGGCATCAAATACTAAAGTCGTTGTGCCCAGGTCAACAATGCCACAATTCCCAATGGCGAATCCCCCGTTGTCATTTTGAATGGCTGCCCAAACACCAGGTGCCAGATTTTGAATGGAAAAATGGCGGTAAGGAACCGGTTTTTCCGAACCTGAAATAAAAAGATATAGACAACATACGAGGTAAAAATTTCTGCGCATACTTGTTTTTTTTAAAAGGGGCTTTCTGAGTGCGGTAGGATAGCCTTCGGGAGCGGAGGGACTAAAAGATAAACCATTTCCGGTCCACAAAAAATAATTAACTCTATCTCATACTATTTACTTTTACAAATAAAACCGATGTTTATGATTGATCTGAGGAAAGTCTTTTTTTTGTTATCGTTTCTAACACTTTTACAAATATGTTCTGCCCAGCCAATGGGGAGAGTTTTGGAGGAAAGGACGGTTAAAAGTTCCGTATTGAACAAACAAGTTCGATATACTATATACCTGCCTGCTGACTATGAGTATTCCGAACGAACTTATCCGGTTGTATACCTGCTTCATGGCTTTACTGATGACAATACGGGATGGCTTCAATTTGGAGAAATTAACCGCTTTGCGGATGTCGCTATTGCAGATGGCACCATTCCTCCGATGATCATTGTGATGCCCAATGGAGATTCCAGTTTTTACATCAACTCTTACGATGGCAAAGAAAAATATGAGGATTTTTTTATTAAAGAGTTTATGCCGTTCATTGAAAAGACCTACCGAATAAAAGCTGAAAAAAGATATCGTGGCATAGCCGGGTTGTCCATGGGTGGATATGGAACGTTGATCTATTCTTTAAAATATCCGGAGCTTTTTGCCGCGGCAGCGCCGCTTAGTGCTGCTATTTTCGACGACAGCTCGGTAGTGAATATGCCCGGTGAAAATTGGGAATTTATACTGGGGCCACTATTTGGGCGGGGGCTGAAGAATAAGGAGCGGCTGAGCAAATCTTTCCTGGACAATTCCATTTTTCACATCATTCAATCCAAATCCACGGATGAATTGAAAAAGATGCGTTACTGGATCGATTGTGGCGATGATGATTTCCTGTCAAAGGCCAATTGCGAACTTCATATTGCCTTACTCGACAAACACGTGCCGCATGAATTCAGGATGCGGGACGGGGCGCATAACTGGACTTACTGGCGAACCGGTATCGTAGACGCTCTTAAATTTATCGGCGATAGTTTTCATCAACAATAAATTTCTGCTTTAAATAAAGACGAAATAGTCGTTGAAATGAATGAAAGTTTTTTTATAGCATTTGAAGGGCTGGATGGTAGCGGCAAGACAACGCAGGCACAGTTACTTTCGGAAAAATTAAAGAGTGAAGGATTGAATCTCTACCCGACCGCCGAACCCACGGCCAGCCCCATTGGAAAGCTGATTAAAGATATTTTTCATCACAAAATGGAAGCCGATCACCGGACCATCGCAGCCTTGTATGCTGCAGACCGGTTGCATCACCTCACCAATAATATCGACGGACTGCTAAAAAAACACCAGGAGGGGTATACCATTGTCAGCGACCGGTATTATTTTTCATCCTACGCTTATCATTCCGTATATATGGATATGGAATGGGTGATCCAGATCAACGCACTAAGCGCCGGCATGCTTCGCCCGGACCTCACTATATATATTGACGTACCTCCGGACGTATGTATGAGACGGCTGAATAAGAACCGGGAAACTGTGGAACTGTATGAATCAACTGAAAACCTGAAAAGGGTTCGTGAAAAATATTTTGAAGCATTTGATCGATTCAGGAACGAAGAGCGGATCGCCATCATCGATGGACTTGGAACGGCTGAAGAGATCAGCCGGCGGGTTTGGAATGAAACCCGGAAAATTATTCAAATAAAAATTTGAGCACGTCCATGAACCATCTTGTCCCGGATGTAAAAGGCAAACTCATTGACGAATTTACCCGTTGCGTACATTATCATTCACCCCTGGACGTTATCGCTATCCGGTTTCCCTGCTGCCATGAGTACTACCCTTGTTTTGAATGTCACGAAGAAGAAGCGGGCCATCCGGCAAAGACCTGGTCAAAAGACCAGTTTGATGAAAAAGCCGTTCTCTGTGGAGTCTGCAAGAATGAAATGACGATACGGGAATATTTGCATAGTGAAAATGTATGTTCCCATTGTCATTCCCTTTTTAATCCCAATTGCCAGAATCATTATCATTTATACTTCGACATGCATTAAATTTTATGACAGTAGAACAAAAACTCGCTGCTTTAAGTTTTGATCTTCCCCATTTGCCTCCTTCGAAAGGCATCTATAAAAAATGCCTGGTGGTGCAAAACCTGTTATATGTGTCGGGACATGTTTCCGTAAATACCGATGGTAGTTATATAAAAGGTAAGCTGGGCAAAGATTTGAATGATGAAATAGGCCAGGCAGCGGCCCGCCAATGCGGTTTGGCCATTCTCAGTTCCGTCAAAGAGGAACTGGGAAGTCTTGAAAAAATAAAAAGAGTAATAAAAATACTGGGTATGGTCAATTCCACACCCGAATATGAAAATCATCCGGTTGTCATCAATGGATGCAGTGAACTCTTTGTACAACTGTGGGGTGAGGACAATGGCAAGGGTGTTCGCAGTGCAGTAGGAATGGGATCTTTGCCGGGAAATGTTGCGGTAGAAGTGGAAGCTATTTTTGAAGTCAGTCACTAAGCAATTTTAAACAGTCGGCTATGACAGGAACTTTTAAAGAGTGGTATGTACCGGAAGGTATCCGGCAATTGGATTCACCCGCACTGCTTGTATTTACTGACCGGGTAAAGCAAAATATCCAAACTGCGGTTTCAATGGTGGGAGATTTGAAAAGGTTCCGTCCTCATGTAAAGACCAATAAATCCCCCGGTGCCTGCCAGCAAATGATCGATGCCGGCGTTTCCAAATTCAAATGTGCTACTATTGCCGAGGCCGAAATGCTGGGAAGCATTGAGGCCCGCGATGTATTAATAGCCTACCAAACTCTCGGTCCTAAACTGCAACGGCTTATTCAATTGGTAAAAAGATTCCCCCGTACCACCTATTCCTGCCTGGTAGACAATATGGAGGCGGCCAGGGAGCAGTCAGAAACTTTTTCCAGGGAAAATCTTCGAATTCCGGTATTTGTTGATTTGAATGTGGGAATGAACCGAACTGGTATTCTTCCCGGAAGGGAAGCAATCGAGCTTTGTACCTTCTGCAGCGATGCGCCGGGAATAGAATTTAGAGGTCTGCATGCATACGATGGGCACATCCGGCATCCTGATATTCAGCAGCGAACCAGGGAATGTAACAGCTCATTTGAAACAGTGACCAGCTTGCAAAAAGAGATTTGCAAAACAGGTCTTCCTGTTCCAACAATTATAGCCGGCGGTTCACCTACCTTTCCCATTCATGCAAAAAGAGAGAATGTGGAATGTAGCCCGGGTACATTTATCTATTGGGATAAAAACTATCTCGACAATTGTGCGGAACAGGATTTTTTACCGGCTGCTGTTTTAGTAACCAGGATAATTTCACTGCCAACGGCCCAAAAAATCTGTACGGATCTTGGTCATAAATCTGTGGCAGCAGAAAATGAAATTAATAAACGGGTATATTTTCTAAATGCGCCGGAAATTCAACCGGTGAGTCAGAGTGAGGAACATCTTGTATGTGAAGTGAACAAAGGTCATTCATTCCAAACCGGTGATATTCTGTATGGCATACCCTTCCATATTTGTCCGACAGTGGCGCTATATGAAAGAGCTATTTGTTGTTCCGGTGGAAAAATTACAGGCGAATGGAAAAATGTTGCCCGCGACCGGACGATAACCATTTGAAAAAATCCAGGATTTAAGTTTTAAAAAACAATTCCATCTGCATGCTGATCATTGACGCCCATCTTGACCTTGCTATGAATGCCCTGGAGTGGAACCGCGATTTAAAAATGACCGTTCCTGAAATTCGCAGAAGAGAAACAGGAATGAACGATAAACCTGACCGGGGTAAAGGAACCGTATCACTTCCGCAACTCAGGGAGGGAAATGTTGGATTGGTAGTGGCCACGCAAATTGCGCGCTTTGTAAGTGCCGATAACCCGCTTCCGGGTTGGCATTCACCCGAACAGGCATGGGCACAAACCCAGGGACAGCTTGCCTGGTACAAGGCAATGGAAGAAGAAGGCGAAATGATGCAGATCAGGGACCGCCGTTCGTTGGAAATTCATCTCGCTTATTGGGAAAATGAAGCAAGGAATGAACACAAAACCATTGGTTATATTTTGAGCCTGGAAGGTGCTGATTCAATTATAACACCCGGCTATGCAGAACGTGCCTATGAATACGGTCTGCGCGCCATTGGCCCCGCACATTATGGACCGGGCCGCTATGCAAATGGAACAGACAGTGTTGGTGAAATGGGCAAAAATGGACTGGATTTGTTGAAAGTTATGGAACGGTTACACATGATACTCGATGTAACCCATTTATGTGACGATGCATTCTGGCAGGCTCTCAAACATTTCCGGGGGGCAATATGGGCAAGCCATAATAATTGCCGGGCGCTGGTTGATCATAACCGTCAATATTCGGATGAACAACTAAAGGCACTCATTGAGCGAAAAGCAGTTATGGGCGCGGCGTTCGATAACTGGATGCTTGTTCCCGAATGGAAAAGAGGAGTATCTACTCCTTCCGGTATGAATTGCGGGCTCGAAAAAGTAATCGATCATATCGATCATATCTGTCAATTGGCCGGTAATGCGGAACATGTTGCCATTGGTTCCGATCTGGATGGCGCTTTTGGGAAAGAACAATGTCCATTCGATCTGGAAACCATTGCCGATCTTCAAAAAATTCCCGCATTATTAATGAAACGTGGGTACTCATCCGAAGAAATTGCAGGTATTATGCATGGCAATTGGCTTCGCTTTCTGCGGGAAGCCTGGAATGAATCATGAATCAATTCTCTGACCGCAGCTATTTTGCTTCCGCCAGGTCTTTGTCTGGCAGTTTCAAGAAAGGTTTGAGAAGATCAATGGGTACAGGGAAGATAGTTGTAGAATTTTTTTCCGTTGCTATCTCCCGCAGAGTTTGAAGATAGCGTAAGGTGAGCGCGCTTGCATTTTCACTGAGGATCTTGGCGGCATCTGCCAATCTTTGTGAAGCCTGAAATTCGCCCTCGGCTGCAATTACCTTCGACCGGCGTTCGCGTTCTGCTTCGGCCTGTTTGGCCATCGCTCTTTGCATTTCCTGCGGCAAATCTATTTGCTTCACTTCTACATTGGACACCTTCACACCCCAGGGTTCCGTATTGGCATCGATGATTTGTTGCAATTTATGATTGATCTTATCCCGCTGTGAAAGCAGATCGTCGAGTTCAGATTGCCCCAGTACACTGCGAAGAGTGGTTTGCGAGATCTGGGAAGTTGCAGCTAAAAAATTTTCAACCTGCACAATGGCCTTCTGCGGATCCAATACCCGGAAATAAACGACCGCGTTTACCTTTATAGAAACATTATCCTGGGTGATCACATCCTGGGGCGGCACATCCAGTACAACGGTGCGAAGACTTACCCGTATCATCCGGTCTACAATCGGTATCAGCAAGATCAACCCGGGACCCTTGGCACGGATCAACCTGCCGAGCCGGAAAATAACGCCTCGCTCATACTCGCGCAAAATGCGAATGGCATTAGATAAAATGATCAGCGCAAAGATAAAAACAACCACTGAAACGACCGGAACCTGTTGCATATATTAGAATTAAGATTGGGCTACTGAACTTGAATATATAGATTTAATGAACGAATCTTTCAACTCTTTTCAACAAACAACCTGAAACCCTGAATGTCCTTCACCTTTACTTTTTCGCCGCGAGCAATGCTGCCGCTCACTGATTCTGCCTGCCACAATTCTCCATGAATTAAGATCATGCCGTCCGGATCAAGGAGTTCATTGGCCACACCCGTTTCGCCAGCTAAGGCCGCAAGCCCGGTAGCCGGCTGCAGTCTTTGCGCTTTTATGCCCATTCCGATAACAAACAGAAAAAAAACGGCGGTTACCAGGGCAGCTGATATGATCACGGTCCAGGAGATTCTGCCCACTTCTCCCGAACCTGTTCGTATCAACATCATTGATCCAAGGATCAGTGATATGATACCACCGATGGCTAATATTCCATGGCTCGCTATTTTTATCTCCAGCAGGAAAAGTAAAAGGGCAAAACCAATCAGCGCCATTCCAGCATAGTTAACCGGCAGCGTTTGCAAAGAGTAAAAAGCAAGAATTAGGCTGATGACGCCTATAATACCAGGCAATATCGTACCCGGACTATACAGTTCGAACATGATACCATAGAAACCCAGCATCATTAAAATATAGGCAATGTTTGGATCACTAATAATATTCAACAGTTTTTCGATAAAGGTCATTTTGTACGTTTCCATGATGGCAGCGCGCGTATGCAGCGTTACCACTCCGTTGTTCAATTCCACTCTTCTTCCATCGATCTTCTCTAAAAGGTCCGCATCGGATCTGGCGATAAGGTCGATCACGGTATCATTCAATGCTTCAGTTTCCGAATAAGAGAAGCTATGCCGAACGGCATTTTCAGCCCATTGGATATTTCTGTGTCGCGTATTGGCAATGGTGCGGATAAATGCGGCGGCATCATTGGTGATCTTTCCATTCATTACACTGTCAATTTCACCCTGCGAAACGACGGGGTGTGCCGCCCCGATATTCGTTCCCGGTGCCATAGCGGCAATGTGTGCGGACAAGGTAACAAATACGCCCGCAGAACCTGCATCCGCACCTGAAGGAGAGATATAAACAATCACAGGCACTGTGGATTGCAAAATGTCTCCTACAATGTAACGGGTTGATTTCAAAAGGCCTCCGGGAGTATTTAAGTGGATAATGAGGCATTGTGCCTTTTCTTCCTCCGATCTCTGAACAGCGCGATGAATAAAATCAGCGGTGGAAGGATTGATCGTTGCGTCTATGTTAATGGACAATACCTTTTGGGCCGATAAACAAAACGGCAAAAAAAGAAATCCATATAATATTATGGCTTTCAAATCCGACAGTTCGACAAGAGCCTGAATGCAAAATTAGATTATACTGACCAATTCATACTGAACAGCAGGATGGCCGGATTTATTACCAACCTCCGTGCAGCCCATTCTTTAATGCTTTTCTATAATTTTTTAGGTCGAACCGGTATAAATAAGGAGCCTTGTGAGCGCCGCCTGTTTTTACCTCTTTCAGTCTTTTCAAGATCTTATAGCTGATGATCTTTCGCTGGAAATTCCTGCGATCTAATTTTTTACTTAAAATCGTTTCATAGAGTTTTTGCAATTGCGGCATCGTGAATTTTTCCGGCAAAAGATTATAACCGATGGGATGATAATTCAAGTGCAATTGTAACGTATGCAGAGCACTCTCCAGGATCTCCCGGTGATCCATCATAAGGTCGGGAATATTATTTACATCTTTCCATCCACACCATTCTGAGAAGCTGTCGGGTGCAGGATTCACAAAAGAATATTCAACCAGGGCGTAGTATCCAATAGTTACAAACCGTTTCAAAAGCCAGTGATCATCTTTTAGAATTAAGCCTTCTTTTTTCAAAAATTGACGGTGAAATCCGGGATCGGTACGATCCGGCCGGCCGAAAACCCTGAACTGTTGCAAAAAGATCTTAGAGAGGCCTGTGCGTTCCGATAACACTCGTTTGGCTGCTTCATCCACATCTTCATCTGGAAGTATGAAACCTCCCGGCAGAGACCACTCCTTCGCATTTTTCACCTTTAACAGCAGCACTTTTAATTGGTTATCGTGAAACCCGAAGATCACGCAGTCGATAGACAGCGAGGATAAATAGGCTGATTCACCCGAGAAGATCAGGTTTCTTAAACTTTTTGGGGCCATAAAATCATCTATCAGTAAAAAATAGGAATTACGGGTGCCAAATTACAAAAAAAGCTTACATTGCGTCACTTTGACACAATGAAAAAACAAAGTTTATTACGGGTATGAAAAAATTAAGATCAGAATCCTCTGTTATTCTATTTACCATCGGCATGTTGATTTCCGGTGGCGGGGTGTTTTCCCAATCTTCGACTTCTCTCCCACAGTTGGGCAAGAGTCCTATGCGCGAAGTAATCGCGGCAATGACTTTAGATGAAAAAGTGAAATTGGTAGTTGGAAATGGATTCCGGATGCCAGGCCAGGGCGGTCAAATGACACCCGAAAAAGTTCCCGGTGCGGCGGGAAGCACATTTGCCATTCCCCGCCTGGGAATTCCGGGTATAGTTGTTTCAGATGGCCCGGCTGGTGTTCGCATTAATCCTATCAGGAACCAGGACAGTTCTAAAACATATTACGCCACTGCCTTTCCGGTAGCTACCCTTCTTGCGTCAAGCTGGGACACTGATTTAGTAAAGAAAGTGGGTATGGCATTTGGTAGCGAGGTACGTGATTTTGGAATCGATATCTTGCTTGGTCCCGGTTTGAACATCCATAGAAATCCACTAGGTGGAAGAAACTTTGAATATTATTCAGAAGATCCTCTTGTGGCAGGCAAAATGACCTCCGCAATGGTGAACGGGATAGAGTCCAATGGAGTAGGAACATCCATTAAGCATTTTGCGGCTAATAACCAGGAAACCGATCGCAATTCCGTAAATACCATTGTAAGTGAGCGCGCCCTTAGAGAAATTTATCTGAAAGGATTCGAAATCGCCGTTAAAAGTGCTCAACCCTGGACGGTGATGAGTTCTTATAACAAGCTCAATGGCCCATATACTTCTGAAAATTATGACCTGATAACTACCATTCTCAGGAAGGAATGGGGTTTTAAAGGCTTAGTGATGTCTGATTGGTTCGGCGGAAAAAATCCGGTTGATCAAATGAAAGCCGGCAATGATCTGTTGATGCCTGGAACATCACAACAAAGCCAGAGAATACTGGATGCTGTTCATCACGATTCTCTTGATACAAAAGTTCTCGATGAAAATATTGGAAGAATTCTGAACATTATACTTCAATCACCATCCTTTAAGAATTATAAGTATTCTGACAAACCTGATTTGAAAAAGGATGCAGAGGTTTCACGCGACGCGGCCGAACAGGGGATGATATTGCTGAAAAATGAAGGAGCTACATTGCCATTGAAAAAGTCGATGAAGGTCGCCTTGTTTGGAAATACTTCTTATAATATCATAGCCGGCGGAACGGGCAGCGGAGACGTAAACAAAGCATATACGATCTCGTTTGAGCAGGGATTGGCCAATGCTGGTTTTCCGGTTGACAACGATATCAAAAAGTCCTATGCTGACTATCTAATGGATCAAAAAGCAAAACATCCAAAGAAGTCATTCTTCCAGGAATTTATGAATCCTACTCCTCCGCCACAAGAGTGGATGCCCGGAGATGATGTAATCGCCCAAAAAGCCGCCGACGCAGACATAGCTATTTTCACCATAGGAAGAAATGCCGGTGAAGGCAGAGACCGCAAGCTGGAAAATGACTATTATTTAAGTGACACTGAAAAAGTGCTGATCAGTCACATCGCTCAGGCCTTTCATGCCAAAAACAAAAAGCTGGTCGTGGTATTAAATATTGGCGGGGTGATCGATGTAACCCAATGGGAGAATGATGCCGATGCGATCCTGTTAGCCTGGCAACCGGGTCTTGAGGCTGGCAATGCCATCGCAGATGTTATAAGTGGCAAAGTGAACCCGTCAGGAAAACTGGCTACTACATTCCCCATGGACTATAAAGATGTGCCGTCAGCAAAGAATTTCCCGGGCAAAGAATTCCCTGACCAGGCTAAGAACGGCAATTTCGGATTCAGGGAAATACCGGCAGAAGTCACCTATGAAGAGGGTATTTATGTCGGCTATCGATATTACAATACATTCAAAGTAAAACCAGCTTACGAATTTGGATACGGTTTATCATATACCCGTTTTGACTATTCGGGATTGAAATTGAATTCCTCCACTTTTTCCGGCAAAATAACGGCAAGCGTTACAGTAAAAAATTCAGGGAAAATAGCTGGCCGCGAAGTAGTACAGCTTTATGTTTCAGCGCCGTCAAAAACCATGGATAAACCTTCAGAGGAATTGAAAGGATTTGCAAAAACAAGATTGCTGCAACCGGGAGAATCTCAAACGATAAATATCACTATTTATTCGCGGGACCTGGCTTCGTTCGATACAAACAGGGAAAGCTGGGTAGCAGAAGCAGGAACGTACACGGTCAGTATCGGCGCGTCCTCTTTAGATATCCGGCAAAAAGCGAGCTTCAGTTTGCCGAAGGAGCTGGTGATTGAAAAAGATCATAAGGTACTATCCCCAACTGTGGAGATCAACGAATTGAAATCAGTCAGGTAATGAATAGTGAATAAATAACAATGAATAATGAATAGTTGAAGCACTTTTTTTCAAACGGACCATTCCTGAAAGTCAGAGATTCAATTATTCATTATTAATTACTCACTATTATTTATTTATATCATTCATCACCTAGTTTGTATTTCGCCATGTACCGTTTATACAACTGCGTTTGTTTATTTTCGAGGCTTACTTTTCTGCCCTGGATGAAGGCGGCAGTGATGATGCTTGAATGAAAATCGAGGATATCACCTTCGCAAATCAAAATATTGGCGTCTTTACCGGCTTCGATCGAACCGGTGCGATCATCGATCCCTAATATTTTTGCCGCATTAAGAGTGATACTGGACAAAGCTTCTTCCCTGGTTAGTCCATAAGCAGCAGCCGTACCTGCATTGAATGCGAGGTTTCGGTATCGTTCCTCTTCATGATCATCGTTCAGGGCAAACAATACACCTGCTTTTTTTAAAAGAAAAGGTGTTTTGAAAGGCTCATCAATGTCATCGTCAGCCGTTTCCGGTAAACGGTATTCCCGCGATAAAATGACGGCCACATTATTTTGTTTCAACAGATCGGCCACCAGCCAACTTTCGTTACCGCCCACGATCACTACATCGATACCGAATTCTTTAGCAAAATCGATGGCAACCAGGATTTGCCGGACGGTGCCAGCATGAATAAACAGCTTCTCTTTCTTTTCAAAAACCGGTTTTACCGATTCAAATTTTACGTTGGTTTCTTTGTGATTGCTTTCCTGTGCGTAGGCTTTTGCCTCCCTGAAGAACCTTTTAACTTCCTCTATTTTATCCATTCCCTCTTTTACCGGGTCAGATTCATCCTGTTGGACCTGCCGGTTCCCTCCAAACCGGGGACGGCGATTGATAAGAGCAGGCATATAAAATTCCAGGGCCTCATTTCTTTTATACAATGCGTCTTCCCAATTCCAGGCATCGAGTTGCATTACCGAAGTAGTTCCAGCCAGTAAACTTCCTGTCGGTGCTACATTTGTTAAGAGAATTCCGTTTGATTTCAAGGTATTGATGATTTTCGAATCCGTATTGTAAGCTACGGCAGACTGTACATCCGGATTCCATTCTCCCAACTCCTGATAGTCGTTTGATCCCCGCACAGAGCTGGCAATTTCCTTTAGCCCGAGATCAGATTCAGGCAATATCAAACCCGGATATACTTGTTTTCCTGTTGCATCTTCTATATTGCCACCGGAAGTTGATACCTGTTCACCCACTTCAATGATCTTGCCATCGGTGATCATTATGGTGCCGTTATTAATAACAGTTCCATTCCCCACATGGATGTTTGCATGAACAATAAAAAATGTTCCCTTTTGCACGGGTGCGGGATAAATATCGTCCTGCGCCGCTGCCTGAAGACCCATGAAAATGAGAACCATGCAGAGCATCTTTTTCATGATACGATCGTTGCAATAAAGTGTATCAAAGCAATTTTTATTTTTCATTTTAGCGCGTTAAAAATTAATAAGTTTGAGTTTCATCATAGCTGTCGGCAGTCAATATGCCATCGTCGTGGTCCCCTTCTTCACAATGAAGCACGACCTGTACACTCGGGCGGCTACGAATGGTCCGGGAGGGATTCGATTTACCTTCCGAGATCATTTTTTGTATCAGCCTGTTTCTTTCGGCTGTAATTTGCTGCCTTAATTGCCGGTCTCTCTCCCTGTCGAAATAAACAATTCCATCTACAATCGTTTTATTCACCCTGGCGTAAACACTCAATGGATCATCGCTCCATAATACCAGGTCCGCATCTTTACCTACTTTAATACTGCCCACACGGTCATCAATATGCAAGGCTTTTGCGGGATTCAATGTAACCATCCTGAATGCCTGGTCTTCTGTGAGTCCTCCGTATTTCATACTCTTAGCCGCTTCCTGGTTCAAATGGTGAGCCTCCTCGGGATCGTCTGAATTGATACAGACATTCAATCCTTCTTTTACCATGATGGCCGCATTATATGCAATGGCGTCCTGGACTTCCATTTTATAGGCCCACCAGTCTGAAAACGTGGAGGCATTAGCTCCATGAGCCTTTATTTTATCGGCCACCTTGTATCCTTCAAGAATATGGGTGAACGTGTTGACCCTGAATCCGAATTCTTCTGCCACACGCATCAGTTCCATAATCTCGCTCTGAACATATGAGTGACAGGTAATGAAACGCTTTCCATTCAGGATCTCAACCAGGGCATCGAGTTGAAGATCGCGGCGTACCGGTGATGGATGATTACCCGTTTTCTTTCCGTTGACCGATGCCGCATCTTTCATTTGCTTTTCATAATCGACGGCCCGGGTGAAAGCATCAACCTGGATCTGCTCCACTCCCATCCGGGTATCGGGATATCTTGTATTAACCTGAGATGAACCGGTTCGTTTTACATTCTCGCCAAGCGCAAACTTGATAAAGGGATCCGCGCCTTTAAATTTGAGTTCTTCATCATTAGCACCCCATCGTAATTTGATCAGCTGCGTTTGTCCGCCAATGGTATTTGCAGAACCATGTAAAATATGTGAAGTGGTAACCCCTCCCGCGAGCTGCCTGTATATCTCGATATCTTCCGGATTTAAATTGTCCCCGATCCTGACCTCTGAAGTTACCGAGTGGGCTCCTTCATTTATGGAAAATGCAGCAATATGAGAATGTTCATCAATGATTCCCGGCGTGAGATATTGATTAGTCCCGTCAATGATCCTTGCATTTCCCGCTGTCAGACTCTTGCCTACCTGGATAATTTTTCCATTCCGGACCAGCACATCAGTATTCGTCAGGATCCCTTCCGCTTCATTGGTCCAGACGGTCGCGTTCTTTATTAAAAGATCCTCCTGGTGTGGCAGTGAGTCCCAACCATAAGCACCAAACGGATAGTTTACTTTTCCGAGTTGTAACAATGGTTTGTGCCTTGAACTGTCGCTGCTCTCGTTTGATTTTATTAACGTGGCTGTCCAGGTGAATGGATTTCCCGAGGTATCAATGCCATTTCCCTCCCAGGTATCACCGGTGCTTACACCGCTTAACCTGAAGGTTGGCATCACTCTGCCCCGACGAAAATTTCCCTGTTCTGATTTTTTTTCCGGAACGGGAGAAAAGCTTATGCTTACCAATTTACCCTTGAACTTTACCTGGGCCGTATTCGTATCCTGCGCGATAATTTCAGCGGAACTATCGGACCGCACGTTCAATTGAAAGTTTTGAGTTCCCGTTGAAGTTTGCATTACCAGGTTAAAGCTCCCATTTACTATAAGCCAGGCATCTTCCTTTACTTCATATTTTTCACCCTGTATCCAATTTTCGACGATGTCTGTTTTTTCGTTGAATAATGGTCCGGTGGTGATCAGGAAATTCGCAAGCTTGCCTGCATCAAGACTTCCCACTTTGTCATAGACACCGAGCCAGGTCGCTGGTAATTTGGTGAGAGCTTGCAGGGCATATTTTTCTGATAAACCATAGTCGATTGCTTTACGCAGGTTTGGCCAGAATTGTTTTTTGTCCTGCAAATCAGCTGTGGTAAGTGCAAATGCGATATGGGCCTTTTCCAGGGTACCTGGGTTGGTGGGAGCCAGTTCCCAATGCTTCAGGTCAGTCAATGACACATATCGTGCATCGATAGGATCGTCCACCTCCTGTGCCGGAGGAAAATTCAAAGAAATGATCATGGGCGCTTTGGTTGCGGCGATATCATTTACCCGCTGGTATTCATTTCCGCCACCTTTAATTATATATTGAATTCCAAATTCATCACCCACATGGTCTGCACGCAGGTCGCTCCATTTATCATTTGCGTCAAAGATCTGCGGAAGATCCTGTTCATTGTTCCAGGCTTGCAGGCTCTGGTTTATCCCTTCATTAACGGGTTTTGATTTATACCACTGACCATCCAGATACGTTTGTCTCAATAACGCCACACTTCCCATCATAGAGCTGGGGTAAGTTTGTGTTGAAGTACCCTTGCTAAATGAATAATGAGCAGAGGCGCGTTCTTTCACAATTACGAGATTTTCCTTTTTGTTTGCCAGGGTAACAAAGGCACCTGTGCCCCGGGCAATACCGTCTTTTTGATGCGTAAGCACCGATCCGAATCCAAGATCGCGGTAAGATTTTGCGTCTTTATCATCGACGGCAAAAATTTCAGAAGCATTTACTTCAGGGCGGATCGCCTGGTTCCAGTCATAAGCACCTCTTGTGATTGAGTTGAACTGTTGGGCTGCAAAGAAGCCGGTGGATGAAGGTTGCTGACGTTGCGGTTGAGGAATTCCATAGTCCGTGTAAATATCAATCAAAGATGGATAAATGTATTTGCCCTTACAGTTAATAACTACCGCATCTGGTGGAATATTGATATTGCTGCCCACAGCAGTGATTTTTCCTTCCCGTATGACCATAGTGCCATTGGTAATGCTGTTCTGATCATCTTTAATGATTGTCGCATTTGTAAATGCATAACAATCCGTTCGTGGGTCGGTAATTCCATTCACCGGGAAGGTGATTTGTGCTTGTGTGTGAAGGCAAAAAAAGAACAGAGACCAGGCAACGACAACCGTTTTCCCATAGGATAGATAGAATGGTTTGAATAGTTTTCCCATAAGCGAATTTTTTTTGAAGGTATCAAAAAAAGATATTGAAGAAATAATTGTTACACATGTGGAACAAATGGAGAACAATGGATCATAAAGGAGAACAAATGAAGAATCATTCGTTTTTGTATTCATTTTCCCTTCGTTTATAGTTTTAGTAATTTTGATCCCAAGAAATTTAAAATGCCTCAAACGATTCCTGATTTCCGTCTCACTCCATCTATTGACCAGGTAGGTATTGAAGAAAGAGCAGCCCGGTTCACTAAAAGAAGCATCAAAACAGCCTCCAAGGTGAATGGCTTGAAAATGGTTTTGGGCATGATCGATCTGACCACTTTAGAAGGAAAGGATACGCCTGGAAAAGTGAAACAGCTTTGTTATAAAGCCATGCATCTTCTGGACAATTATGAAGGATTGCCGACGGTTGCGGCGGTTTGCGTTTATTCGTCCATGGTAAGAGTTGCAAAAAAAGCGCTGGAAGGATCTGATGTTAAAGTGGCTTCTGTGGCCACGGCCTTTCCCAGTGGACAGGCAGCCACCCATGTTAAGCTGGCCGATGTAAAATTTGCGGTAAATGAAGGTGCCGATGAAGTGGATATGGTTATTTCCAGGGGACGTTTTCTTGCCGGTGAATATTCATTTGTCTTCGATGAAATAGCAAAATTAAAGGAAGCCTGCGGAGCGGCCCGGTTGAAGGTAATCCTGGAAACAGGAGAATTGGGTTCATTCGACAAGGTGCGCCGTGCCAGTGATATTGCCTTACATGCGGGAGCTGATTTTATTAAAACATCAACCGGTAAAATTCAGCCGGCAGCCACCATGCCCGTAACGCTGGTCATGCTTGAAGCGATCCGGGATTTTTATTACGACACAGGGATAATGGCCGGAATGAAACCGGCGGGTGGGATTTCAAAATCCAAACAGGCTATCCATTATCTCGTTATGTTGCATGAGGTGCTTGGAGAAAAATGGATGAACCGTCAGTGGTTTCGTTTCGGGGCCAGCAGCCTGGCAAATGATGTACTCATGCAATTGGTAAAAGAAAGAACAGGTAATTATCAAAGTGCTGATTATTTTCCAATGGACTAAATCAAAAATGTCTTTACGAGATTTTTTTATTGATCATACCGGAAAAAAAATTTGATGGCAGTATCAAAAAAGAAAGTAGCAACCCGGTCAAACGGAATTCCGCCACTTACGTTCAATGGATGGGAATACGCCCCGGCGCCAGAAAGCAAATCCCATATCCGGTTGAACAGCCGTTATGAGCTTTTTATTAACGGAAAATTCGTTCGACCCCAGTCCGGCAAATATTTCGAATCCATAAATCCTGCTACAGAAGAAAAGCTCGCAGATATTGCAGAAGCCAATGCGGCCGATGTTGACCGCGCTGTGAAATCGGCAAGAAATGCCTATGAAAAATATTGGAAAAAAATGCCTGCACAGGAAAAGGCGAAGTACCTCTTTCGCATTTCCCGGTTGATCCAGGAAAAAGCAAGAGAGTTTGCAGTCATTGAAAGTTTGGATGGAGGTAAACCGATCCGTGAATCGCGGGATATTGATATTCCCCTTGCTGCCAATCATTTTTTTTACTATGCCGGGTGGGCCGATAAATTAGAATATGCCTTTCCCAATAAAAAAGTACAGTCATTGGGTGTTGCCGGTCAAATTATTCCCTGGAACTTTCCTTTGCTGATGGCGGCGTGGAAAATTGCCCCGGCATTGGCAACAGGAAATACCGTTGTTCTCAAACCGGCAGAAACCACGCCGCTGACGGCATTGAAACTGGCTGAGATCATCCAGGAATCGGGTCTTCCGGAAGGCGTTGTAAATATTGTAACCGGTTTTGGAGAAACGGGCGCCGCGATTGTAAATCATCCAGATGTCGATAAGATTGCATTTACGGGTTCTACGGAAGTGGGAAAGATCATTCAGAAAGCAGTTGCAGGAACCGGAAAAAAAGTTACCCTGGAGCTGGGAGGCAAAGCCGCCAACATCATCTTTGAGGATGCTACCATTGATCAGGCGGTCGAGGGAATTATCAATGGTATCTATTTTAACCAGGGACACGTGTGTTGTGCCGGTTCGCGTCTCTTTGTCCAGGAGTCTGTTTATAAATCGGTGCTTCGGAAATTAAAGGACAGGATGGAAACCTTGATTGTTGGAGATCCCCTTGACAAAAACACCGATATCGGCGCCATTAATTCCCTGACACAGTTGGATACCATCAACAAGTACATTGCTATTGGTAAAAAGGAAGGTGCAGAGTTTTATCAAAGTTCATGTCCGATTCCCGGTCGTGGCTATTTTTGCCGGCCCACCTTATTTACCAACGTTGCTCAAAGCAACAGGATTGCCCAGGAAGAAATCTTTGGGCCAGTACTGGCCATCCAAACGTTCCGCACCGATGACGAGGTGATTGAAAAAGCAAATAATACCCCTTATGGATTGAGTGCTGGTGTTTGGACGGATAAAGGCGCTAAGATTTTTAAAATGGCAACGAAAATGAGGGCAGGCGTGGTTTGGGCCAATACCTACAACAAATTTGATCCGGTTTCACCTTTTGGAGGTTATAAAGAAAGTGGATTTGGCCGTGAAGGTGGACTTCATGGTCTATCCGCCTACCTCACCTGAACATCTTAAACTGCTGAACCCATTAATCGCTGAAGCATATATTATATGGATAGAGAACTGACAAAAGAAAAAACCCCGATAGCCGCATCGAAAACCAGGAAGGGAGAGAAACGCCTTGAGGTCTTAAAAACGTATAAACTCTATATTGGCGGGCAATTTCCGCGAACCGAATCAGGCAGATATTATGCCGTACATAATGCCAGGGGCGAAATGCTGGGAAACATCAGTCTCAGTTCCCGAAAAGATTTCAGGGAGGCAGTTTTGTCTGCAAGGAATGCTTTTGGAGGTTGGTCTTCCAGGGCGGTCTTCAATCGGGGACAAATTCTTTACCGCATGGCTGAAATGCTTGAAAGCAGAAAGGCACAATTTGTGGAGGAACTGGTAAAACAAGATAGTTCAAAAACAAATGCCAGGAAGGAAGTAACCGCTTCTGTTGAACGGCTGGTCTATTACGCCGGATGGTGTGACAAATATCAGCAGATCTTCAGTTCAGTAAATCCGGTGGCTTCATCGCACTTTAATTTTTCGGTGGCCGAGCCGACGGGTGTTGTAGCGGTGATCGCATCACCGGAATCCTCACTCATTTCCCTGGTTTCATTGATAGCACCTGTCATCGCCGGAGGCAACACGTGCGTGGTTTTGGCGTCTGAAACAAAGCCATTATGCTCTATGAGTTTCGCGGAAGTATTAAACTCATCGGACCTGCCGGCGGGTGTTGTCAATATTTTAACAGGCAAACTTGCTGAATTATTTGCCCAGTTTGCATCTCATATGGATGTGAACGCGATCATCTACGCGGGATCCGATGATCATATCCGGAAAGAAATTCAGAAGAAAGCTTCGGGGAATGTAAAACGGGTATTAACGTATACCCATCTGGATTGGATGGCAAAGGAAAATCAGTCACCCTATTTTATACTGAGTACCCAGGAAATCAAGACCACCTGGCATCCGATAGAACCCGGCTCTGGAGGTGGTGGAAAATATTGATCCCACCAACCGAATCGGTTTAACAAGTTTTTCATATTGAAGAAATAGTAAACTCTTTCCGGCTGCGTTAGAAACTTTGGTCAGATTTTTGACTTCTGAAAATCAATTTTACGGATATGAAATCGTTCCTGGCTTTTGTTTTCCATGTAGCCACCCTCTCAGTCTTTTCCCAACAAATGGATTCCTCTTCGATCGTCATTCATAAGGACCCGCGTATTGACCTTTTGATCAAAAAGCAGGCGGAGATCAATGAGGTTACTACCCGGGATGCACGTAAAATAGCAAAAGGATTCCGGTTACTCGTCGTTAATACCAATAAAAGAGATGAGGCCATCACTGCCAAGGCCAGGCTTTACCAATATTTTCCCGAATTAAAGTCTTATCTACTTTATCAATCGCCCTACTATAAATTAAAAGCAGGGAATTTTAAAGAAAGAAAAGATGCTGAAACCTACCAAAGGAAGTTGAGCGCCTTTTTCCCAAGAGGTGTGTTTGTGATGAATGACTATATTGAAGTAAAGCCAGATGAGCAATAACCTGAGCCAGGTTCTCACACGCAACGCTCTTCCCTCCCTGCTCTTCAGTTTTCGTTATTTTTGAAAATGCTTATTGAAAAAATTAAAGCACTTTCACGCGAATATGCACCAGAATTTATTGGCATTCGCCACCTTTTACATGCTCATCCTGAACTGAGTTACCAGGAATTTGAGACATCCAGATTCATCCAGAACAGGTTGGCCGACATGAACATTCCTTTTAAAGTTATGGCAACTACCGGTGTTGTCGGAATAATAGAAGGAAGAAACCCCGGAACAAGGATCATTGCCTTGCGCGCAGATATGGATGCTTTACCCATAAAGGAAGAGAATGATGTTGAATATAAATCTCAAAACGACGGGGTAATGCATGCCTGCGGCCATGATGTGCATACCAGTTGTTTGCTCGGCGCCGCCAGGATCCTGAATCATCTGAAACAGGACTGGGATGGGACTATAAAATTGATCTTCCAGCCGGGAGAAGAAAAAAATCCAGGAGGGGCCAGCATCATGATCAAAGAAGGTGTGCTGGAAAGTCCAAAGCCACAAGCCATACTCGGACTTCATGTTCATCCGCAACTGGAGACGGGTAAACTGGGTTTTCGTGGAGGACAAGTGATGGCCAGTGCTGACGAATTATATATAACCATCCAGGGAAAAGGCGGACATGCTGCTTCTCCTCAAACCACGGTGGATCCCATTTTGATAGCCTCCCATCTTGTTGTCGCTTTGCAACAAATAGTCAGCCGCAACCGCAATCCGTTTGATCCTTCGGTGCTCTCCATTACTTCGATCTCTGGTGGAACAACAACAAATGTTATTCCTGATGAAGTAAAATTGATGGGAACCTTCAGGGCAATGAATGAAAATTGGCGGATGCAGGCGCACAAGCTCATTGAAAGAACAACGACTGAATTGGTACAATCGATGGGCGGCCAGGTAAAGCTTCTTATTGACAAGGGATATCCTGTTGTTTTTAATAACGAAGCGTTGAATGAACAGGCCCGGTCGCTGGCGGCCGATTTTATCTGCTCAGAAAACATAGAACAAACAGAAATCCGGATGGGTGCGGAAGATTTTGGTTACTATTCACAACTGATCCCGGGATGCTTTTACCGGTTGGGAACGGGCAATCGCGGGAAAAATATTACCGCCGGCGTGCACACTCCAAAATTTGATATTGATGAAAACGCGATAGAGATCGGCATGGGAATAATGGCCTGGCTGGGAAGCACTGTTAAAATAAATGAATCCATGCAACGGTAGAGACACCCGGTTTGTCAAGTGGAATAAATTTATGCGCGCGGGATTTTTAATGATGTTGTTTACTCCTTTTACTTTTTTCCAATGTACCCGGGACCCGGGCAATGTAATAAAGCACATTCCCTGGAAAAACTGTAACCAAAAAATTATCGGAAAGGACCAGATCAAAGTTTGTTTTGATTCATTGATTGAAGATTCCCGGTGTCCACTGGATATGGAGTGTTTTTGGGAAGGGATCGGAACGGTAAGGTTTTTTGTTGACATAAATGGTGACATTCACCCGATGTCTTTATCCACAATAAATTTTCCGGGTTATCCTTCTACTGATACGTCGGTTGCCGGTTATCATTTTCATTTAACCAGTTTATTACCCATTCCAAATAGAAACGGTCCAATTCCTCAATCAGACTATAAAGCTGATGTCGAAATAACTAAACAATGATCTTTTCATGATGGGTTTGCGGATTCAATTGAACCGCTGCACTTTGTCGCATTGGCACTTTGTATTTTTGTACATTGCATCGCCGATTTCAGTTATGAATGAGACACCTCTGTATGAGTTTGCCTGATTTATACTGGAATATATCCGGTTGGTCGTCGCCTCCGGTGTGTGTTCGGAAAGATGACTGTCCGAAACCCAAAAAATTGCCATGCAAAAAGATTTACGGAAACAGCAAGCCCTCGAATATCATTCTAAAGGCAGGCCCGGGAAAATAGAAGTCGTCCCCACAAAGGAAGCCAAAACACAAAGAGATCTTTCGCTGGCATACTCCCCTGGAGTGGCGGAACCCTGTAAGGAAATACATGCCATTCCGGAAGCCGTTTACAAGTATACGGCTAAGGGAAACCTGGTGGCTGTTATCAGCAATGGTACAGCCGTGCTGGGGCTGGGTGATATTGGACCTGAAGCTGGTAAGCCGGTAATGGAAGGTAAAGGTGTTCTCTTTAAGATCTTCGCCGATATCGATGTATTCGATATCGAGATCAATGAAAAAGATCCTGAAAAATTTGTGCAAATCGTCAAGGCCCTGGAACCTACGTTCGGTGGCATTAACCTGGAAGATATAAAGGCCCCGGAGTGTTTTTATATTGAAAAAAAATTAAAGGAAGAGTTGAATATTCCTGTGATGCATGATGACCAGCATGGCACCGCCATCATCAGTGCAGCCGCATTGCTGAATGCGATGGAGCTTCAGAAGAAAAAGATCGAGAAGGCAAAATTTGTGGTAAATGGTGCCGGTGCAGCGGCCATTGCCTGTATGATGTTATACGAATCGCTCGGTGCCCGGCGTGAAAACTTTATTGTTTTTGACCGGAAAGGTGTATTGCATAAAGGCCGCACCGACCTCGAGGAAATGAAACAAAAGTTCGCCAATGCCACAAAAGACATGTCTCTGTCTGAAGCCATGCAAAATGCCGATGTTTTTATCGGTCTTAGTTCCGGCAATGTGGTATCGCAGGAAATGTTAAAGAACATGGCCAGGAACCCCATTGTATTTGCCATGGCCAATCCTGACCCGGAGATATCGTGGGAAGACGCTATCCTCGCCCGTAAAGATGTAATAGTTGCCACCGGTCGCAGCGATTATCCCAACCAGGTAAATAATGTTCTTGGCTTTCCCTACATCTTTCGCGGAGCCCTTGATGTACGCGCCCGGCAGATCAATGAAGCCATGAAGTTAGCTGCTGTGAAGGCTTTGGCTGAACTTGCAAAATCACCAGTCCCGGATATTGTAAACCTTGCGTATGGAGAAAAAACAATTTCATTTGGTCCGGGCTATATAATTCCCAAGCCTCTTGATCCAAGATTGTTATCAGTTGTTGCTCCGGCTGTAGCCAAAGCGGCTATGGAGAGTGGAGTGGCTCAGCATCCGATTACCGACTGGGATGCATATGTGAATGACCTGAATAAACGGCTGGGTCTTGATAATCAGGTGATCCGGGTTATCGGTAACAAGGCCCGGAGGAACCCCAAGCGTGTGGTTTTCGCTGAAGCCGACAATGTCAAAATCCTGAAAGCCGCACAGATCGTGTTCGATGATGGCATCGCCTATCCGATCCTGCTAGGTGACGAAAATAATATTAAGAATATCGCCGCTATAAACGGCATCGATATCGAAAGTTTTCCGATCATGGATCCCCGTAGCGAATCCACAAAGGAAAAACGGGATCAATATCAAAAACTTTTTTTTCAGAAACGGGGCAGAAAGGGATTCAATGAATATGAGTCCAGGAAGGTAATGAGGGACCGCAATTATTTTGGTTGCATGATGGTGGAATGTGGCGATGCCGATGCGATGATCTCCGGTCTTACCAAAAACTACCCCGATACGATCCGGCCGGCGTTGCACACAATTGGCACTGAAGAAGGCGTGGCAAAGATCGCCGGTATGTACCTGATGCTCACCAAACGCGGACCCTTGTTTTTTGCTGACACCACTGTGAACTTCAATCCCACAGCCGAGGAAGTAGCTAACATTACGTTGTTGGTGGCAAAAGAGATCGGAAATTTTAATATTGTTCCCCGCATTGCGATGCTGAGTTATTCAAACTTTGGGAGCAGTAATTCACCGGAAGCCAGGTTGATGGCCGATGCCCGCAAGATCGTGAAGGAAAAGATGCCCGGCCTCATCGCCGATGGTGAAATGCAGGCCAGTGTGGCATTCAACAATGAGATCATGAAGGAAAACTATCCCTTTTGTGAATTGGTGGACCGGGATGTAAATACGTTAATTTTTCCGAACCTGGCAGCCGGCAATATTGCTTATAATTTGCTTAAAGAATTGGGCACCGCCGATGCCATTGGCCCAATCCTGCTCGGTCTCAAAAGGCCCGTTCATATACTTCAATTGGGTAGTTCGGTCCGCAGTATTGTCAACATGGCGCTGATCGCTGTAGTAGACGCCCAAACTAAATCTCAAACCGCTACGGATGATATTGTAAAAACATCCCGGTGGTGGAAGAAATTCAGGAAAACAAATAGAGAAATGGAAGTGTAAAACTGGTTTGCAGTTTGTAAGAACATCAAAGGCTGCAATTTTATAATCTTTGTATTTTACACTCCGAACACATGACTATTTTCAGAGAAATTGGCCGCTACCTTTTGATGATAAGAGGCATGTTCTCCCGGCCGGAGAACATGCGCATGTATTGGAAGGAGTTTATTCACCAATGTTCTGATATCGGTATTGGTTCGCTCGGCATAGTGGTTGTAATCTCGGTATTCATGGGTGCTGTGTCTACGGTGCAAACGGCCTATCAGCTGGTCAGCCCCTTAATTCCTAAATCATCTATTGCCCAAATCGTGCGGGATACGGTTATCCTGGAATTCGCACCTACCCTTATCTGTATCGTATTGGCAGGTGTGGTGGGGAGCAAGATCGCCAGCGAGCTAGGCAATATGCGCGTGAGTGAACAAATTGATGCGCTCGAGATCATGGGAATTAATACAAAGGCTTACCTCATCATGCCCAAGATACTCGCGGCCTTGCTGGTGATACCGATGCTGGTGGTAATAGCCTCGGTTCTGGGTATCTGGGGCGGAAGACTGGCAGGATCTATGGCCAATATCATTTCAACAAACATATATGACAAGGGGCTATTGGAAGGATTCCTCCCCTATAATGTGTTCTTTGCGCTCGCCAAAGCCTATACTTTCGCATTCCTGATCTCAAGCGTTCCTGCCTACTATGGTTATTATGTACAGGGAGGATCATTGGAAATTGGAAGAGCCAGCACAAAGGCAGTTGTCACCAGTTGCATCCTGATCTTATTTGCAGACTATATTCTGGCTGCTTTACTGTTGTAGACAAGCCAGCATTCATTTATGATTGAAATCAGACACATAAGGAAAAGTTTTGGCGACAAAACCGTTATCGAGGATGTGAGCGCCGTCATGATGCCAGGTCAGTGTAACCTGATCATTGGCACGAGCGGAAGCGGTAAAACCGTATTAATGAAATGCATGGTAGGTTTATTTGACCCTGATAATGGCGAAATTTTATATGATGGGCAAAATTTTACCGCCATGAAGACGGATGAAAAGACAGAGATAAGAAAACAGATCGGGATGTTATTCCAGGGCTCTGCATTATTCGACAGCTTAACAGTTGAACAGAATGTGATGTTTCCCCTCAATATGTTTACCAAGAATAGCTACTCAGCGAAATTGAAAAGAGTAAATGAAGTGCTGGAAAAAGTAAACCTGAAGGATACTAATAAAAAGTTTCCGGCTGAATTGAGCGGGGGTATGAAGAAAAGAGTGGGCATTGCCCGCGCCATCGTTTTAAATCCGCAGTATCTTTTTTGTGATGAGCCCAACTCGGGGCTCGATCCCCAGACATCCATGGTGATCGATAAGTTGATCCGGGAAATTACTGAAGACTATAATATCACAACCATCGTCAACACCCATGATATGAACAGTGTGATGGAAAATGGCGACTATATTATTTATATGTATGAAGGAAGAAAAGAATGGGAAGGAAACCGGAAGGAGATCATTTTCAGCAAGAATGAACGACTGAACAGTTTCATTTTTGCCTCCGAATTCCTGCAGGATGCGAAGGACATGCGTATGCTGGAAGAGACCGGGAAAATTGCTAATGATAGAAACATGGAAGAATTAACCGATCAAAGCGCCCCAACCCTGGTGCCTCCACCGGATGAATCATAAATATGATCCCGACTACCTTTCTGCTATTCGTTTTTTTGAGATGTCCGGCATCGCCGGTGGAATTCTGGATACAACCGGACAAATTCCTCTATGATCGCACCGAAGCTATAAATATTAAATTCCTGGCAGGCCAACCGTTCCAGGGGACTAACTGGATGCAGGACAAAGAACATATCAATTGTCTTCAATTTTATTTCAGTGACGTAGTCGATAAAAACCTTATCGAGAATTTTGGCAGTGATCCCGGCGATTCCCTGCAACTGGCCATGATTGATGAAGGAACCGCTATGTTAACTTTAAATACCCGGGATTCACTGACCGGTTTTCATGAAGACTGGGAAGAAAAAAGTAACGGGGACAGTTCTACTCAAAATGAAGCGGGAAAAGATACATGCTGCAAACAGCCTGTCATTCTGCAGCACAGCATAAAGACAATACTCCAGGTGGGTAACAAATTGACCAATGCCTATGGCAAAAAAACAGAACTACCACTGGACATTGTATTATTGGACAATCCATATTCATCTGAAGACAGTAACGAAATTCACTTGCAGGTTCATTTCATGGGTCAAAAATTGAAAAAGGCCACCCTCACGATCTGGCATGCATCTAATGACGGTCTCAGTAGAGAGGATCACATAACTGATACCGACGGAAAGATCTATTTTTCTATGCCACATACGGGTGAATGGATGATCACCTGCGTAAAAAAGATAACGCTTCAACATGAAGAACCCGAATATTACCAGGCGTCGCTGACATGGGGGTACTACTAGATCCATAAATGGTAATGAGGAAATGGTGTGGTTGACCATTTACGCTTACTTTTGCCCAAGTTTTTATAAACCTTATGAGCATTCTTGTCAATAAAAGTTCAAAGATCTTAGTACAGGGATTTACAGGAACGGAAGGAAGCTTCCATGCTTCTCAAATGATAGAGTACGGAACGAATGTAGTAGGCGGCGTTACGCCGGGGAAGGGCGGAAACTCCCACCTGGACCGGCCTGTGTTTAATACGGTGGCGGATTGTGTCAAAAAAACGGAAGCCGATGTCAGCATTATTTTCGTGCCCCCGGCATTTGCCGCCGATGCTATTATGGAATCTGCTGAGGCGGGAATTCAATTGATCGTTTGTATTACTGAGGGAATACCGACCCAGGATATGGTGAAGGTGAAAAACTATTTACTGGGAAAAAAAACGAGGCTCATTGGGCCTAATTGTCCGGGTGTGATTACGGCCGGCGAATGTAAAGTAGGAATTATGCCGGGATTTGTTTTTAAACCCGGAAAAATAGGGATCGTTTCCAAATCAGGAACACTGACCTATGAAGCGGCCGACCAGGTAGCCAAGGCCGGATTGGGAATTTCGACAGCCGTTGGTATTGGCGGTGATCCCATTATCGGAACCACGACGCGTGAAGTACTTCAACTATTCATGGAGGATCCGCAAACTACCGGGATAGTAATGATCGGTGAAATTGGAGGTGGCATGGAAGCTGAAGCAGCCAACTGGATAAAAGAAAGTGGGAATAAAAAACCGGTTGTTGGGTTTATCGCAGGACAAACGGCTCCGCCTGGCCGCCGAATGGGCCACGCCGGAGCTATCATCGGAGGCTCGGATGATACGGCTGCTGCCAAGATGAAGATCCTCAGTGCCTGTGGTGTAACGGTAGTCCAAAGTCCGGCCGATATCGGAAAAACGATGGCGCAGGTTATCGGCAAATAAAAAGCCTCTTCATAATGAAGAAGCTTTTCATTCAAAGCACCATTCAATTACTGTTCCTTTAGACAGCGGGCAAATTCACCCTTGCTGTTTTCTGAATGTAACAGGTTACTTAACTGGAAAAAATTTTCAGGGTCAACTGTCTTCACATAGGCTGTACGCGCGATTTCCAGTTTATAATCATCTGTACAAAAAAGTTGCATCATTTGTTTTACTTCATCAACGGTTAAGAAGTTTGTTTTGATGATCTGTTCAGCAGATTTCATGCGGTTGAGGTCAGACCCTTCTTTACCAATCGCCCAGATCACACGGTTGAATTCATTGTAGTTCATAGCTGAAGAAAAAGCCGCGTGCTCGCTGTAACCGTTATCGAAACTACCATGGTTACTCCAGCTGTCTCCCATTTTGGGGGTTCTGGATCTGATTTCATTCATCGTAATAATTCCGCAGTCGTCTATATGGATCTGCAGGTTCGTGCGGGGTTTCAATTCGATTGAACTATTAAAGATCACATCATAGGCCTTCTGAAAATAGTTGTAGGGGTTATCTTTTTTCTCCTGGTAAACGACAACGTCATGCGCACAAGCGTCGAGATCACTGATCATAATTGAATTCGTTCCAAGATCGAAGCGATTGCCATCAACAACCACCACAATATTTTGCTTTTCTTCCGTTTTGACCGTAAGGCTGGCGGAAGATCTGATATCAGCCGCAAATACAGAAGAGGTGAATACTAAGGAAGTTAAGAGAGTAGAGATCGTTTTCATATCATTTGTTTTTTAGTGGAATGAGTGCCATCGGGTAATTACCGGCTGAAGAACCACGAAGGCCTATTTTGTTTTTGATGCCGGTGAGGAGTTGATCGAAAATTTGTTTTAAAGCTTGCATTGTTCTGTTTGGCTTTTATTTTTCAAAGCATATGCCATCGCCGGGGAAATCGGCGCAAGAAAACGTTAAAGGGAAAATGACAGGAAAGATCGTAAGAGCGCATTTCTTTCAAATACGCTCCAGTCAATAGTTCTAGCGGAGACAAATATTTTTGTTAATGATTATTAGGAATGGTTTCTTATGAAAAAAGCTGACCCCTGGCATCCCTCCAATGAAGAATCAATAACTTGTAAAATAAATTTAACAGCGATGCGCTTTAAACCCGGGCTTCGTTTTACCATCGGCTTTTTCCTGTTCACTATTTTGAATTTTAGCGCTTACTCACAGGCAGCCCCGTTTGACAAAGAATGGAAGCAGGTGGATTTCTATCTTCAAAAGGAACGTCCACGATCAGCTTTGAACCTGGTAAAAACCATTTACCAAAAGGCAAAAAGTCAAAAGCAGGAAGCCCAGGTCATTAAGTCCCTTATCTATATGATAAGACTTCAGCAAGATGATAACAATGAGTCCGGGTTGATCACCACCTTTGAAAAAGAGGCCGGCAATTCTTCAGGTGTTTCCCGGTCGATATTAAATAGCCTATTGGCCAAACTTTACTGGGACTACTACCTGAACAATCAATATAAGATCCGGCAAAGAACCACGACTGAAGGATATAAAAAAGAAGATATAGCCACATGGACATACGAAGACTTCCAAATTAAGATCACGGACCTGTATCTTTCGTCGCTTCGGCCCGCCGCACAGCTACAGCAAACCAGGTTGGATGTCTTCGAACCGATACTCGAAAAAGGAAATGTCCGTCATCTACGCCCCACTGTTTTCGATCTGTTGGCTCATGAAGCCCTCTACTATTTTGAAAATAACGATAGAAATATCCAGCAGCCTTCATATGCATTTGAGATAAACGACGTAAATGCCTTTGCGCCGGCTTCCGATTTTATCAACCATTTATTTATAACCAGGGACTCACTCTCGCCATTATATCATGCACTGGTAATCTATCAGCAACTGTTATCCTTTCACCTGAAAGATGCAGATCCGGGTGCACTCATCGATGCAGACATGGCACGGATCCAATTCGCCTTTGAAAATGGCACCCAGGAAAATAAAGACGATCTATATCGACAAGCGCTGAAGCAATTAACCAACAAATACCCTGATCTTCCCGCTGCTACCCAGGCCTGGTACCTTCTGGCCAATGATTACTTCCAAAAAGGTCAGGCCTACCAACCTTTCGGCGATACTATACACCGGTACGACAAGATAATGGCCCGGCAAATTTGTGAAAAGGTTCTGGCCGAAAAGGATTCTTCGGAAGGAAAAATAAATTGCTACAATCTGCTCGGAGAGCTTAATCAAAAGCAAGTTCAGTTTGAAATTGAAAAAGTAAATCTGCCGGGCCAGCCTTTCCGGTCGTTGGTTCGCTACAAAAATCTTCATACACTTTATTTAAGACTTGTTCAAGCCGATACCTCATTAACTCCGCGAGATAGTGACCAGGATGATGATTTCTGGAAGAAGATTGCAAAGCTGAACAGGGTTAAAACCTGGACGCAACCATTACCGGAAACCAGCGATCTCCAGGAACACGCTGCAGAAATAAAGATCGACGGGCTTAAGGAAGGAGAATATTTTCTTTGGGTAAGTAGTGATGAAAATTTTGATGAAAGATCCGTTATGTCAGCAGGAAAATTCTACGTTTCAAACATCAGTTATATTAATAAGGACCTCGAATTTTTTATCCTGGACCGGGAATCCGGTTATCCGCTTTCAGGCGCCGAGGTGCAGCTTTGGAAACGAGTCTACGATAATAAGACAGGACAACCCATCATTCAAAAATTTCTCCATTTCGTTGCAGATGCCCACGGATATTTTAATACAGGCGACGCTTCGGAAAAAGAACCCAATGCAGATTTTAGCCTGGAGATAAAATATCAAGGACACCGGTTATTCATACATGACGATTTCGAACATTATTACTATAATCAATATTGGCCTGCAAATAATTCAGATAGTTCGGTGTCCGTTTTTCTTTTTACAGACCGCTCTATTTACCGGCCCGGTCAGGAGCTGTTTTTTAAAGGAATTGCAGTAGAAAAAGTGCCCGATCCAATAAAAAAAAGGATCAAATCCAATTACGAGTCGGTCGTTTATCTCCGGAATGTCAATAGCGAAACTGTAGACTCCATGGCCATCAAAACAAATGATTTTGGCTCTTTTTCGGGCAGATTTCGTCTTCCTTCTTCTGGTTTAAATGGAACATTCCGTTTGGAGATGAAGAACAATGAAGGTGTTGCCAGCCTGTCTGTAGAAGAATACAAACGGCCGAAGTTTTATGTTGGCTTCGATAAAATCACAGCGGATTACCGGGTAAATGATACGATCAATATCTCCGGATTCGCGAAATCGTACGCCGGTAATAATATCGACCAGGCAAGGGTCCAATTCCGCGTTGTTCGCCGCCCACGGATCATTTTCGATTGGATCGCTTCCTACAAATGGTTGCCCGGCGGGGGCCAAATGGAGATTGCACATGGAGAAACAAGCACCGACAGGAACGGCAAATTTAATTTCAGTTTCAAGGCAATTCCCGACAGCAAATTCGATCCAAATTCGGATCCTGTATTCGATTACACAGTTTACGCCGATGTCACGGATATCAATGGAGAAACAAGGACCCAGGAAACTTTTGTATCTGCCGGATATCACTCATTGATATTAGATCTGGAAGTGCCGGATAAAATATCGATCGACAGTTTTAATAAGATCCGGGTTCACGTCACCAATATGGCCGGTGAGTGGCAACCAACGGAAGTAACGATTAGCATCTACAAACTAAAGGAAGAGCAACGCCTGATCAGGAAGCGTTACTGGGACCGGCCTGACCAGTTCACCTTGAGCCGTGAGGAATATACCCGGCTCTTTCCAAAGGATGAATATGATAACGAAACCGATATTCATAGCTGGGAGCGGGAAAGAAAAGTCTTTGAATTGAAAGATTCAACAGATGTTACCGGTATTTTGCCATTACATTCCGGAAATTTTGAAAACGGATTTTACGCCATTGAAGTTTCTACAAGGGATAAATATGGCAACCAGGTAAAAGAAACACGGTTCACTGAACTCTTTGATCCAAAGAATAAACAATTCGCCTTCCCTCAATATCTCTGGTCAACAAATACGGCCGCCATAGAGCCCGGAGAGACCGCTCATTCCCGGATCGGTAGTTCTGCCGACAGTGTGCATGTCTTTTATAAAACCGACAAGCTTAAGGATGATGCACAAACCAGCCCTGGTTATTCGTATTTCACTTTAAATCATGAAAAAAAGGAATTTTCTTTTATTGCCAAAGAAAGTGATCGTGGCGGTTTCGGAATCGAATTCTTCTTTATAAAAGACAACCGGTTTTATGAATATTCGGATATTGTTATGGTGCCCTGGTCCAACAAGCAGCTCGATATCACTTATGAAACCTTCCGGGATAAAACGCTTCCAGGCAGCTCAGAAAGCTGGAAACTGAAATTGAAGGGATATCATGGTGAAAAAATAGCCGCGGAAATGCTGGCTTCCATGTATGATGCATCGCTCGATCAATTCAAGCTGAATAATTGGGAAGTTCCTGAAATCTGGCCTTCCTATTCATCTTCCGGATCCTGGAATGGGGACGAAGACTTTGTAAAACTGGAATCTACCAGCACGGTTTCTGCTATCCCGGATACAAAGGAACTTCGTAAAGAGTATGATCAATTAATTTTTTCGAATGAAAATGCCCGGTATTATTCAGGGGATGTTCGGTATAGTTATAAAATGAGGGTCGGACATTTGACGCTGCAAGGCCAAAACAATGATTTAGAGGTAGATAAATTTACGAAGCCGGAAATCGCCATGGATCAGGGCGTTGCTCAAGCTAAGGTAGTCGATAAACCCATGAGAATCGGTACCGATTTCCCGGAAGCTGAAATCAGGAAGAATTTCAATGAAACTGCTTTTTTCTTTCCAGCACTTTACACAGACTCGGCCGGCGCCATTGAATTTTCATTTACCATGCCCGAATCGGTTACACAATGGAAACTTCAACTGCTGGCACATACAAAAGCATTGGCGTTTGGAAGTTCAGAAAAAGAAATAGTGACCCAGAAAAAATTGATGGTCCAGCCCAATGTACCCAGGTTCCTGCGTGAAGGCGATAAGTTAGTACTCAGCGCGAAAATTGTAAACCTTACTAATGCCGAATTTACGGGTCAGGCGCAACTGCAATTGATTGATCCCTCTACAAGCCAACCTGTGGATGGCTGGTTCCAAAATATATTTCCTGTTCAGTTTTTTACCGTAGCCGGCAATCAAAGCGAAGCCGTTGCATTTCCCCTTGAAGTTCCTTACAATTTCAGCAAACCGCTGGAATGGCGTATCGTAGCGACAGCGAAATCGAATGAAAAAGATAGCAGTGCCTATGCCGACGGCGAGCAGGACGAATTACCGGTACTTACGAATAAGATCCTGGTCACGGAATCATTACCTGTATATATGAATGGGCCGGGCAGTAAAAGTTTGAAATTCGAAAATCTGTTGCATGCCGGTTCGTCCGAAACATTGCAGAACTACAATCTATCAGTAGAATATGCCACCAATCCCGCCTGGTATGCCGTCCAATCATTGCCCTTCGTTATGGAATATCCATACGAATGTGCGGAACAGACGTGGAATCGTTACTACGCAAATTCTTTGGCAGCCTTTATCGCAAATTCCTCGCCCCGTCTTTCTCAATTATTTCAAGAATGGAAAAACGATTCCCTTGCCCTTGTGCCTATGTTGGCAAAAAATCCTGATCTGAAATCAGTGCTATTGGAGGAAACGCCGTGGGTCACCGAAGCTAAATCTGAAGAGGAACAAATGAAAAATATAACGTTATTATTCAATGCCGGGAAAATGAGCGGTGAGCTGGATAAAAACCTGGAGCAACTGAAAAAAATGCAAAACGGCAATGGCGGATTTTCCTGGTTCGAAGGCGGTCCGGTGGACCGGTATATCACTCAATACATCGTTTCGGGACTGGGTCATTTAGTGAAGCTAAAGGCAGTTGCTAAGGGACAACCGGACAAATTGAAAGACATGTTTGAAATGGCTATAGTCTATCTTGATAAGCAAATGCAATCCGGCTACCAGGCCATGATAAAATCCAAGATCCATCGGGAAAACTACATTCCTGATTACCTGGACATACAATACCTGTATGCCCGCAGTTTCTTTCTAAAGCTTCCTGTTCCTGAAACATCCAGGATGGCTTACCATTTCTATATTGCACAGTGCCGTCGTTACTGGACGTCGGAAAATAAATATATGCAGGGTATGATCGCCCTGGCGTTGGCGAGAAATGGCGATTCAAAAACATCAGCGGAAATTTTAAGATCACTAAAAGAAACCGCAATCCATAGTGATGAAATGGGTATGTACTGGAAGAACCAGGATGCGGGATGGTTTTGGTACCAGTCGGCTGTGGAATCACAATCCTTGCTCGTAGAAGCATTTGACGAGGTGGCAAACGATAAATTCGCTGTTGACAAGATGAAGACCTGGTTGTTAAAGAACAAGCAAACGAACCATTGGAGTACTACCCGTGCAACGGCGGAGGCGTGTTATGCCCTGCTGCTAAAAGGTTCCGATTGGTTTTCCAGTGAGCCTTCGGTCAGCATTCACCTGGGAAATACAACCATAACAAACGAAAAGGCGGAAGCAGGAACCGGATATTTCAGGAAAAGCATTGATCCGGCCAAAATCGACAGTTCGATGGGAAATATTTCTTTCAGCGTTCAATCAACCGGATCCGGGCAGCCATCCTGGGGAGCGGTGTACTGGCAATATTTTGAAAATATGGACAAGATAAAGACGGCTGTGACCCCTCTTCAGTTGTCGAAAAAGCTTTTTGTTGAAAAAAATGCTGACCGGGGGCCCGTTCTGAAGCCGGTCGATGATGGGGATGAACTACATGTTGGAGATAAGGTAATGGTTCGCATTGAGCTTCGGGTGGACCGGGAAATGGAATACGTTCACATGAAAGATACGCGCGCCTCTTGCCTGGAGCCTGTGAATGTATTGAGCAGCTATAAATGGCAGGACGGGCTGGGTTATTATGAAAGCACAATGGATGCGAGCACCAATTTCTTCTTCGACCGCTTACGAAAGGGCACCTATGTGTTTGAATACCCTTTGTATGTGTCACACACTGGAAATTTCAGCAATGGAATCACATCTGTTCAATGCATGTACGCTCCTGAGTTCAGCAGTCACTCTGAGGGTACCCGGATCATAGTAGCTGAGTAATTTTTTAGTTTTTTATTTTTTCATTTTTAGTTTTGTGAATGACCGTCGATTGTATTGTAGTTGGCCAGGGCATCTCCGGAACATTTCTTTCCTGGTATTTATTAAACAAAAATCTCAGTTTTGTCATAATCGACAATCACCATCCCCTTGCGCCTTCAAGAATAGCTGCAGGCATCATCAATCCCGTTACCGGACGAAGAATGGTTCGGGTTTGGATGGCGGAAGAAGTACTATCATTTGCACATCGCGCCTATACTGAATTGGGCCGTTTCCTTGCATTGGATGCTATCACTAATGCAAACATTATTGATTTTTTCCCAAACCCTCATCAGCGCCAGGTTTTCATGGAACGCCTGGCGGAAGGCGAGGAATATTTATCCGCATTCCCGGAGCAAAACCAATTCAATGCATATTTCAATTATGAGCTGGGCTGCGGAGAAATTAAACAGGTATCAATTGCCCATCTCGAAACATTGTTGCCGGCCTGGAGAAAAAAGATGTTGGAAAAAGACAGCCTGATAGAGGAGGAATTTGATTTTGCAATGGTCATGGGCAATACCGATTCGGTTCATTATAAAAATATCTCTGCACGAAAGCTCATTTTTTGCGATGGATTGAACAGCTTTGCAAATCCCTTGTTCAGGCAACTACCTTTCGCTCCTAATAAAGGTGAAGCCCTGCTAGTAGAGATCAATGAACTACCCGGAAACTACATTTATAAAAAAGGATTTTTGTTAGCACCGTACATCCAACCAAACATTTTTTGGCTGGGCTCTAATTATCAATGGGAATTTTCACACGACCAACCCAGCTCTGAATTTCATGATCAGGCAACGAATCACTTATCGCGCTGGCTAAAAGTCCCTTTCACCATTTTGGATCATAAAGCCAGTGTACGTCCGGCGACCCTGGAAAGACGTCCATTTGTAGGATGGCATCCCTGGCATCAAAATATCGGGATATTGAATGGAATGGGAACCAAGGGCTGTTCACTTGCACCTTATTTTGCAAATCAACTCGTTCAAAACCTAACCCGGAATGAGAAAATTGATCCCATGGCTGATATCACCCGGTTTAAAAAAATACTTTCACTAAATACCGGATGAAAATTTGCTGATTATCCCCGCGCAACGTCGTAAGAAGGATTCAAAATCTTTGTAGTAGTAAGGGGGTCCTGGTTTAGTACCCGGCAAAGAGAAGTGTATAGATCAGGCATGTTTTCCTTTAGTCCCTGCGGGTTATCGAAAAAAGCTTCCACACTTACGGCCCAAAATTCGTGAAGGTTGCTAAAGGCATAGCTTCTGAGATAACTATGACGGTTCGTGATCACCTTCGCCAATATGGGACCCGTAGTCGTTGAGAAATGCTCGTAGTTCATACGAAAATGACTATCGATCCCATAAGGCGCAAAAAAGTTGTTATATAGAAGCGCATGTGCCATTTCATGAACAGCCACATTCACGTTGTCGTTTTGCTTTAAGTAACCATACTGGAAATGTTTCCAGGAGAGATAAATTCCCTCGGGAGCTACATGCCCGATATACAATTCTTCATCGGTGTCCATCTGGTAAGCATCAGCCAAAACATAGATATTTTCAAAATGAGAGAGCAGGTAGTTCTGTAAGCCATAGGTTACCTGCACGGCAGATGCACTGACCAGGGTTGAAGTATCATCGCTGCGCTCCATTCCCACAAAATGAAATTTTTTGGAACTCTTGAAATGATGCACGCGCTGAACAAAATGCATTTTACCCTCTGAAGGAAGATCATTAAAATAAGGAATCAGGCTGCTGATGACACGTGAATAATTTTCGTATTGCGAATCGTTGATCGCAATAACTTCCTCTGCTTTAACCGGAGAATCGTTGTTTCCGTTAAAAATATAGCGTAGCTTTCTTATAAACGTTCGCATCGGGTCACGGTTCGGGCCTAAAAATAGCTATTCCCCTGCCATTTTGCAAGGACTGGCTTGTTTATTCCCTCTTATAACGCCATTCATCAGAAATTCTTATACAAATCATTAGTAAAGAGGCGCAAAACGACCTGTGCAGTCGCTATATTTGCCGCCCAAACAGAAACAGTATGTACCGTTCTCATACTTGTGGGGAACTCAGGCTGAAGGATGTTAATACCTCAGTAACCCTGGCAGGATGGGTACAAACTGTCCGGAAATTCGGGGCTATTACCTTTATTGATTTACGTGACCGGTATGGAATAACTCAATTGCTTTTCGGAGAAGAATTAAACGCACAACTCGAAGCAAACGCGATTGGTCGCGAATTCGTATTACAGGCCCGGGGCGCCGTCCAGGAACGTAGCAACAAAAACCCTAATCTTACAACAGGCGAGATCGAGATCGCCGTTTCTTCTTTTCAAATACTAAACAAATCGGCTGTTCCCCCTTTCACCATCCAGGACGATACCGATGGTGGCGACGATTTGCGCATGCGATATCGCTATCTGGATCTTCGCCGGAACATAGTAAAAAAAAATATCGAACTGCGGTACGCCATTAACCGGGCTGCCCGCAATTATCTTCATCACCAAGGATTTATTGACATCGAAACCCCTTTTTTGATCAAATCAACTCCCGAAGGGGCACGCGACTTCGTTGTTCCCTCGCGGATGAACCTGGGTCAATTCTATGCGCTCCCGCAGTCACCTCAAACGTTTAAACAACTCTTAATGGTGAGTGGTTATGACCGCTATTACCAGGTGGTGAAATGTTTTCGCGATGAAGACCTCCGGGCTGACCGCCAGCCCGAATTCACGCAAATTGATTGTGAAATGGCATTTGTGGAGCAGGAGGATATCTTAAACATGTTTGAAGGCATGGTCAAGTATATTTTCAAAGAGGTAAAGGGGTTTGACTATGTTGAAAAATTGGAACGTATGAGCTGGGAGGATGCTATGTGGAATTACGGTAATGATAAGCCGGATACCCGGTTTAATATGAAGGTCCAAAACCTGAAAACCCCTTTTTCCGTTTTTGAAGCAAATGATACGTCGAAAAAAGCCCAACCATTAGGACCTGCATTGGGGGGTGGCTTTTCTGTTTTTGAAAATGCAGAGACAATTGTCGCAATCGCCGTACCCGGAGGGGCAGATTATTCGAGAAAACAAACAGATGAACTTACCGAATGGGTAAAGCGCCCGCAAATGGGTATGGGCGGACTAGCTTATATAAAGGTAATCGCGGACGGGTCCTATAAAAGCAGCTTTGATAAATTTTTTAATAGCGATCAATTAAAAGTTCTTTCTGATTTTTGTAAAGCAGAGCCCGGTGATCTTATCCTGATCCTTGCCGGACCGGAAGAAAGAACCAGAAAAGCGATCAGCGAACTGCGATTGGAACTTGCAGAACGTCTTGGTTTACGGAGAAAGGGAGAGTTTAAGCTTCTCTGGGTGTTGGATTTTCCCTTATTTGAATATGACAGGGAGGAAAACAGGTGGAATGCAAGACATCATCCATTTACATCTCCTAAACCTGAGCATATAGAAGTAATGATCCACAACAGCCACGAAATAGATGAGGCTTCCAGGTACCTGGAGCACCCTTATGCCAACATTAAGGCAAATGCCTATGACATGGTATTAAATGGAAATGAGATCGGGGGTGGTTCTATCCGAATTTTTCAAAGAGATCTCCAGGAAAAAATGTTTGCCGCACTGGGCATGGACAAGGATGAGGCGTTACGGAAATTTGGCTTTCTCCTCGGCGCTTTTGAATATGGTGCTCCACCCCATGGAGGCATCGCGTTTGGGTTCGACCGTCTTTGCGCCATTCTTGGAGGCAGTGAAAGTATTCGCGACTTTATCGCATTCCCGAAAAATAACTCAGGGCGCGATACAATGCTTGATGCACCTTCTGCCATTGACCAAAAGCAATTGGATGAGCTCCAGATCAGGCTGAAACAGGTTTAGCAATTTGACTGCTCATTCGCTTTTTTTCAAATGGAACCGCTTCCCTGCTCTGCACATTCGTTCTCCCTCTTATTTTTATTCTAACTTCAACTATTGTAAAATTCTATGACTCCGCTAGCAGAGAGAGTACGGCCGGCGAGGCTCGAGGAGCTGGTTGGTCAAAAACATTTAACAGGTAAAGGAAGCATATTGCGAACTGCTATCGAACACGGCCGGATCCCTTCACTGATCTTATGGGGCCCGCCTGGTACAGGTAAGACAACGATAGCTCATATCATCGCAAATACATTACATGTTCCTTTTTATCAGCTCAGCGCAATCTCTTCGGGAGTTAAGGAAGTAAGAGAAGTGATCGAAGAGGCAAAAACCCGGTCCAACTGCGTACTGTTTATTGATGAAATCCACCGGTTCAACAAAGCGCAACAGGACGCTTTCCTGGGTGCCGTTGAAAAGGGAATAATAACACTCATTGGGGCCACAACTGAAAATCCTTCCTTTGAAGTCAATAGCGCCTTGCTAAGCCGTTGCCAGGTATATGTATTAAAACCGCTGGATGCGAATGATCTTATTCGCCTGTTGCATTATGCAATTGAAAAGGATGAAATACTTAGTAAAAGAAAAATTGAACTGAACGAAACCGAAGCCCTGATCAACATTTCTGGCGGAGATGCCCGTAAACTTTTGAATCTTCTGGAGCTGGTGGCAGAAGCCAGCGATGATCCTGTGATCATAACGGACGACCTCGTGATGGATGTTGCTCAAAAGAGGATCGCTCTATATGATAAAAAAGGAGAACAACACTATGATATTATTTCAGCCTTTATAAAATCCATGCGTGGCAGTGACCCTAACGCTGCCGTATATTGGCTGGCTCGCATGATCGAAGGCGGAGAAGACGTGAAGTTCATTGCTCGCCGGATGCTGATCCTGGCGAGTGAAGATATTGGTAATGCCAATCCTACGGCCCTGGTTATGGCGAATTCCTGTTTTGAAGCCGTTAACAAGATCGGCTATCCCGAATCAAGCCTGATCTTATCTCAGTGCGCAATCTACCTTGCCACCAGTCCCAAAAGCAACTCTGCAACGACTGCCATAGGAGATGCGATGGCTGCCGTTAAAGATCAGGGTGATCTGCCGGTACCCTTGCATATCCGAAATGCTCCAACATCATTAATGAAAAACATGGGATATGGAAAAGGATATCAATATTCCCATAGCTATGAAGGTAACTTCTCCGAGCAGGAATACTTACCCGCCGAAATATCCGGAAAGCGCTTTTATGATCCTGGTAAAAATGCGCGGGAAGAGGAAATCAGAAAGTTCCTGAAGAATTTTTGGAAGGAAAAATACGGATACTAGGGAATAATTAATAATGAATAGTGAATAGTGAATAATTGGGCCCAGCTACCTGTAGACCTCCCATTATTCACTATTCATTATTAATTATTCATTATCAAACACCCTGTATAATAATGGAAAAAATTGTCCTTCCATCTTCGTCCCTTTTTTCACCGGAGGCACGCCTGTCAGAAGCGGCTCATCGGAATCGGATGTAACTCCATCCGCAAACACATTGATCACAAACGCTCGTCGCGGTTGATCACTTTTATTTTCCCCTGAGCCATGAAGTGTAAGTGAATGATGAAAGATCGCTTCCCCGGCCTTTACTTCAGCAAAGGCTGGATGCTCAAATTGTTCTCTTTGCTCTTCGTTCAGATATTCTTTTATTCCATTCAGATCACCCGCAATCACGGGCTTCGGCAGGAGACCCCAACGATGACTACCGGGAATATATTGAAGACAACCGTTTTCCTTGGTTGCCGCATCCAAACCGCACCAACAGGTTAAATGAGCCACCGGTTTTGTTCTTGTCCAGTAAGAATAAAAATGCACGGGAAGAGGAAATCAGAAAGTTCCTGAAGAATTTTTGGAAGGAAAAATACGGATACTAGGGAATAATTAATAATGAATAGTGAATAGTGAATAATTGGGCCCAGCTACCTGTAGACCTCCCATTATTCACTATTCATTATTAATTATTCATTATCAAACACCCTGTATAATAATGGAAAAAATTGTCCTTCCATCTTCGTCCCTTTTTTCACCGGAGGCACGCCTGTCAGAAGCGGCTCATCGGAATCGGATGTAACTCCATCCGCAAACACATTGATCACAAACGCTCGTCGCGGTTGATCACTTTTATTTTCCCCTGAGCCATGAAGTGTAAGTGAATGATGAAAGATCGCTTCCCCGGCCTTTACTTCAGCAAAGGCTGGATGCTCAAATTGTTCTCTTTGCTCTTCGTTCAGATATTCTTTTATTCCATTCAGATCACCCGCAATCACGGGCTTCGGCAGGAGACCCCAACGATGACTACCGGGAATATATTGAAGACAACCGTTTTCCTTGGTTGCCGCATCCAAACTGCACCAACAGGTTAAATGAGCCACCGGTTTTGTTCTTGTCCAGTAAGAATAATCCTGGTGCCAGGCTACTACTCCACCCTTTTTTGCCGGCTTTGAAAAGAGTTGATCATGCCAGAAGCGAACGTGTTTGTTGCCCAATAACTGGCTGGCAGCTACCAGGAACCGGGGATTCCAAAGAACATCGTGAAACCCGGGCGTGATCCTCCAGGCTCCCAACGCGTGAAAAAGTATGGTTGATGGATCAGGGGATTCATTGGAATGAAACTCATAAAACAATCCATGACCGGGATGTCGGGTATCGGCCAGTTCCGCAATTTCTTTTTTCAACCAGGCGATCTGTGAATCATCCAGCATTTTCACCCCGGCCAGATAGCCATTCTTATTGAAGAATTCAATTTGTTTGCTTGAAAGTTCATACTGTTTCCATTCTGCCTTGTCAGCCGGTTGTTGAAACACCTTGCTCACTAAACTATGTACTCTGCTCAGGTCGTTGGCTACCATATTTTACGTTTTACTAAAATTAATGTTTTTGCCAGGCAGACGGTGACTTCATCCCATACTATTTCCTATGAAAATGGCAATGAACCAGTCATCTCTATTCCGGTTCCCGTACGGTGATGGTATCTTTGCCCGGTTAAAAATTAACCTGAGCAACCATCATGAATATTGACTGGACCTTAAAGTATTTCAGTGAATTGACGCCCGGCGAACTGTATGCCATCATGCAACTACGTAATGAAGTATTTGTGGTAGAACAAAACTGTGTTTTCCAGGATGCAGATAATAAGGATCAGAAATGCTATCATCTCATGGCCTGGAATAATAATGAACTGGCTGCCTATTCCCGGATCGTTCCAACAGGTGTTGCTTATGAAACCTATCCATCGATCGGGCGTGTCGTGTCCTCACCGCGGTACCGGAAAACGGGTATTGGAAAGCTTTTAATGCAACGGTCCATTGAAGCGCTGAACCGGCTTTTTGGAAAAGCTTCCATTAAACTGGGCGCTCAATATTATCTGAAACAGTTTTACGAATCCTTCGGCTTTCAACAAACCAGTGATATCTATCTGGAAGACGGCATACCACATATTGAAATGATCCGCGTCATCGTCCCCTCGTAAATCTTCTAAGTAGAAAAACCCAGCCGGGCTGCACAATAAAAAAATAGTTTCTTACGCATTTGATTTGAACGGTTTGTTTTATATTTTTCGCTCGTAAATCCAATAAGAGAACCGTAAAATCTAGTATCTATGAAGCGAATTGTACCCGATGTACGAGCAATCCTGTTTGCTCTGGTTATCGTGTCTTCTTCTTACAAATCCTTCTCCCAATCTGTCACTCTCGCAAATGGTAAAGTGGAAGTAGGCATTGGCCTTGGCCCCCTAATTTTCTTAGGCGACCTGGGAGGTGCCCGTGGTGTTGGCCGTACTTTTATAAAAGACATTGACTATCCACTTACAAAACTGAGCAAAGGGTTGTTTGTGGGTATAGCACCAAACGAATGGCTGGGCTTTCGCTTTGCTGCGAATATGGGCGTTTTGGAAGGCGATGACAAGGAAGCACCTAACAAAGGTGGTGATGAAGTATTCCGGTTGCAACGTAACCTGAACTTTAAAACAAACCTGGTTGAAGCATATGGTGCTGCTGAATTTTATCCTACTGTATTTATAGAAAAATATGATGGCTTGCTGGGAAAATTAAGGCCATATGCCATCATGGGAGTTGGCGTTTATCATTTCAATCCTAAAACTCTTGACGATGGTGGCAACTGGGTGGCTCTTAAACCCCTGCATACAGAAGGAGAAGGTTTCGACGAATATCCAAACCGCAAAAATTACAAGCTTACCCAATTGGAAATCCCGATGGGTTTTGGCTTTAAATACTATCTCAAAGAAAATATGTTCATCGGGTTGGAAGTATTACACCGTAAACTTTTCACCGACTATGTTGACGATGTAAGTACCGATTATATTGACCCCGCATTATTCGATAAATATCTTACGCCGGGCAATGCAGCGCTGGCCAAGCAACTGAATTATCGCGGAACTTATTCATGGGCCAGTTCACGGCCATCAGATATTGTAGGCGCCCAACGCGGGGATCCTACGCAAAACGACGCTTATTTTTCAACGATCATACGCCTGGGTTGGAGATTAAACAACAGTCCTGAGTCCGTGAGACAGTTGCGATGTCCCAAATTCTATTAACCCCGGTCATTAGCCACAAATTAATCCACCTTATGAAACAAAAATTTTACCCTTTACCCTTATTGTACGCGACTATGCTACTGTTAGCCTGCGGGTTTTTAACACCGGCAACGCTAATGGCTTCGGGAAAGACCCTGTCTGTTATCGGAAAGGATGAAGACGGAGGCAAGAAATCTTCCCGTAAAGAAAAATCGTTTAAAAATCAAAATGTAGTCAGAGTGTATCCGGACGTGATCAAAAAATCAATTCATGTGGTCGCCCGGTCCGGTAATGAAAAGGAAATTGAGTTCCTGGTATTTGACATCAATGGTAACATGGTACTCAATTACAAAATGAAGGCCGGTGAAAAAAAGGCTATCAATAAACTGAAAAAAGGGGACTATATGTACCATGTTTTTTCAGACGACGAATATCTGACAACAGGAAAAATAGAATTCAGATAGATGAAAACTCTGTCCGGTAAGGCAGGGAGCTTAATAAAATCTAATACCTGGTTGAACAAACCTAATCCGTTCTCTATTGGTACTCTCATAGTTTGTATAAAAATTTTATTAAACACTCTCTGCCATTCTTACCGGCCCGTTAAACAGGTAGTTCTTTACTTTCCATAACTAAGATCCCGTACTGGCGGGGAAATTCCTAAAATCTGGTATCCGTATGAAACCGTCCGGAATATCCTGGTAAATTTCTGAAAAAAGATTTTTCGCAATCACTCCCTGCCGTCTTTACGGGTAAGCCTTCAACGACTTGCTCCTTTCCGCTTTTTACCGTCGGGTAACAAGGACACAAACCCTGGTATAATAATTCAGTCTCATTTCAAATCCACCCACGAACCGGTTTAGTATAATTCAAACCATTTTCTTACATTTAGTATCACTAAAACTAACTGTTATGAATCCAATCGAACGCGCAAAAAACATTATCATCGCTCCCAATAAAGAATGGGATGTCATTTCACTGGAACAACCCAATACCGGGCAGATCATAGGCGGATATGTGCTGTTATTTGCAGGAGCCGCTGCTGTCGCAGCTTTTATTGGTTATGGAATTCTGTTTGGACCTTCTCTAGGTTTTGGACTCCACTATGCCAGCACCACCTGGGGTATCTATTATGCGTTGAATGTATTGGTTGGAGCTATAATAGGTGTTTTAATAAGTGCACTCATTATTGATGCTCTTGCACCGAGTTTCGGTTCTGAAAAAAATATGGGGCGGTCGGTACAATTGGTTGCTTATTCTTATACACCGGCATGGATCGGCGGACTTTTAGCACTTTATCCGCCGCTGGCCATAGTAGGAGCCCTGGCGGGTTTATATGGATTATACCTTTTGTATGTTGGGATGCCGAAGCTGAAAAAAACTCCGGCCGATAAACTGGTGGGCTATTATGTTGTATCGCTGGTGACGATCATCGTTGTTTACTTTATAATAGGTCTTATTATGAGTAAAATAGTGTTATCCGCTATGGGACTTTCGTATGGAGTATTTGGAATGTAATTCTAATTCAATCATAAAAAGACTCCGCTCATACCGGGGTCTTTTTCATTTCCGCCCTCCTTATTTTTAATTTGTTGGAAGCATTTCGGCTTTGAGAAATCCAGCCGTGTAGCTCTGCCTATTTTTCACCAGCTCTTCCGGGGTTCCTTCAAACAGGATCTTGCCACCCCCATCCCCACCTTCAGGACCCAGGTCAATAATATGGTCGGCTACTTTAATGACGTCCATATTGTGTTCAATTACAAGCACGGTGTTACCCCTGTCCACTAATTTATTCAGGACATCCAGGAGATGCTGGATATCTTCAAAGTGAAGTCCGGTAGTAGGCTCGTCCAGGATATAGAATGTTTTGCCGGTATCCCTCTTGGAGAGTTCGGTTGAAAGCTTCACCCGCTGGGCTTCGCCACCACTTAATGTTACCGCTGATTGACCCAGGGTTATGTACCCCAACCCCACTTCTTCCAGCACTTTTATTTTCCTGTAGATATAGGGCACCGGCTGGAAAAACTCCACTGCCTCTTCTACTGTCATATCCAGGACATCGGCGATGGATTTTCCTTTATACCGGATCTCCAATGTTTCGCGGTTATAGCGCTTGCCGTTACATTTTTCACAATGCACATAAACATCCGGTAAAAAATTCATCTCAATAACGCGCATTCCTCCTCCCTCACATACATCGCATCGCCCACTCTTCACATTGAATGAAAACCGGCCAGCAGTATACCCACGGATCTTTGCTTCCGGTACGGAAGCAAATAAGGTGCGTATATCAGTAAAAAAGCCACAGTAAGTAGCCGGGTTACTGCGGGGCGTTCTGCCAATGGGTGACTGGTCGATCTCGATTACCTTATCAATATTTTCCAGGCCATGAATCGCCTTATGTTCCAATGGTGTTACTCTTGAACCGTAGGCATGTCTGGCCAGCAAAGGATATAACGTTTCATTGATCAGTGTCGATTTACCGCTTCCACTCACCCCCGTTACCACTATAAATTTTCCCAGGGGAAATTTGCAACTTATGTTCTGAAGGTTATTACCACTGGCCCCCTCCAGTTCCAGGAATTTTCCATTTCCCTTCCTTCTTTCGCCAGGTATCGGTATTCTCAGTCGACCATTTAAATATCCGGAAGTAAGCGTATCCAGTTGTAACATTTTTTGTGGCAGTCCCTGGGCCACTACCTGACCACCATGAAAGCCCGCACGGGGTCCGATATCTATCAAATGATCGGCCGAGAGCATGATATCCTTATCATGCTCCACCACCAGCACACTATTTCCAATATCTCTTAGATTTTTCAAGGCTTCAATGAGGCGATGATTGTCTCTTTGATGCAAACCAATGGAAGGCTCATCCAGGATATAGGTGATACCTTGCAATTGGGAGCCGATTTGTGTGGCCAGCCGAATTCTTTGTGATTCCCCCCCGCTCAGTGTTTTGGAAGGTCGATTCAATGAAAGGTAGGAAAGACCTACATCCAACAAAAACTGAAGCCGTTCCCTGATCTCTTTCAGAACGTCTTTTCCGATCGTCTTTTGCTTGTCACTTATCCTGAGTTCAATGCCATCAAACCAGGCGGCCAGGTTATCCAGGTTCATCCGGCTAAGGTCTGAAATATTGCGTCCGAGGATTTTGAACCAAAGGCTCTCCTTTTTTAAACGTGCACCCCCGCAGCCTTCGCAGGGTTTCCATTCCATGTATCGTTCCGCCCATTCCCTGAAACTTTCGCTGTAAGTACTATTAAACCAGCGTTTCAGCATGTTTACAATGCCCTCAAATGGTGATTGAGGATCGAAATGAAGATTCTCAGAAGTTACCTCGAGTGATGCTACATCGATCTCTTCCCCTGCTTCGCTTCCATATAATAATATATTGAGTGCTTTTTTTGATAGCTCCTTCAGGGGCTTTTGAAGTGGTATCTTATTTTTTTTCGCCACGTCCTGAATCTGCCGGAAGATCCAGGCTTCCCTTTCTTCACCGAGAGGCGCTATACCTCCCTCGGAGATGCTGAGATTCCAATCAGGGATAACTGCGTCAAGGTTTACATGAAACATTGTTCCCAACCCTTTGCAAACGGGGCAGGCGCCATAGGGAGAATTAAATGAAAAAGAATTGGGGGATGGTTCTTCATAACTGATTCCGGTGTCCTCACACATCAGTTGCTTGCTATATTGAATCAGCTCCGAAGTTTCTGCAGGCAATGGTAATTTTGATTTTCCGGAACTTTTATCCGTTTTCTTTTTTGCAACCTCAGGCGCAGCCTCGGGTTCATTCACCAGCAGGAACATAAGGTCCTTACCCAGCTTCAATGTTTGCTGTACACTTTGACTCAGCCGGGGTTTAAGATCTGCCGTTACCTGGAGCCGGTCAACAACGAGTTCAATGTCGTGGATCTTGTAACGGTCGACCTGCATTTTTGGAACAAGGTCCCGGATCTCTCCATCCACCCGAACTTTCAGAAAGCCTTTCTTTCGTACTTCTTCAAAAAGTTCACGGTAGTGTCCCTTACGTCCGCGCACAAGCGGAGCAAGAAGACTGATTTTTTTATCCCTGAACTTTTTGAATATGTTATTTACGATCTCTTCTTCACTCCATTTCACCATTTTTTTTCCGGTGTTATAACTATAAGCCTCACCGATACGGGCAAATAGTAAACGGAGAAAATCATAAACTTCGGTAACCGTTCCGACAGTTGACCGGGGATTTTTGTTAGTGGTCTTTTGTTCAATGGAAATCACAGGCGACAATCCGGTGATCTTGTCAACATCGGGTCTCTCCATTTCACCAACAAACTGGCGGGCATAGGCACCGAAGGTTTCCATGTATCGCCTCTGCCCTTCTGCATAAATGGTATCAAATGCCAGGGACGATTTGCCGCTACCACTGATTCCGGTGATTACGACCAGTTTATTTTTGGGGATATTGATATCAATATTCTTCAGGTTATGCACCCTCGCTCCAAATACTTCAATATTATCCGTGTCGGGTATTCCCGTGCCATTGTGTTTTGAATTCGCCATGTCTTTTTGGGGAACTGCAAAATTACCGAAAGCCAGTCAGGATTGAATATTCGTTTATTTGAAAATGGTTAATGAAAACAATAGAAAATACGGAGAGCACGGAGATTTATCCGCAGTTCTAAAGCTGCATGTCCTCCGTGTCTCCCTTGGAACCTCTATCACCTTTGTAGTCCTAAAAAATCCTATAAAGGCATAAAGAAAATAACATATATGGAAAAAAAGTTGAATCATTTTTTCCCGAAAAAAGATTTTTGGCACAGTATTTCGAAACTAACGGCCGAGTACCATTTAAATCACAACATAATCACTAATAGTTATGAAAAGAACCTTCTTTTTGGCAGGTATAGCTTCACTCTTATTGACGCTTGCCGTGAATGCGCAAGATTCAACAAGCTCAAAACCAGCTAGTCAGGATACTTCAAATCCTGTTCAAACCCAGCCAATGACTCAGGACCAGAAATCGAATCCTGTTCAGGCACAACCCATGAACCAGGATCAGAAATCGAATCCGCAGGCCCAGGCACAGGAGCAAAAGAAATATGGTAATCCTACTGTTGATTCCATACTTTCAAAATACACATTGGTTCCGATGCCCAGCCAGATGACTACAGAACAGATTTTTCCTGTGATCGGACAATATCAGTCAAGCACTAATGCCGACCAAAAAGTAACTGTAACCCTTGATGATCAAAATAAAGGCTTTGCCTGGGTAGATGGTCTGCCCCAGGGAAAATTAAAAGCAGTTTTGAAAAAATCTCCGGCTACCTATAAGATCCCGGCACAAAAAACGGCCGATGGAAAAGATGTTCCGGAAGGTACTTTGATCTATGATAAGGACACTAAGGTGCTCACTGTATTAATCGGTCGTCCATATAATGACCAGGATCCCGCTTCCGTATTCGCCATGAATACAACGAATGCCAATGATCAAACTCAAACTATGAGCAATGATCAGAATATGGCAAACAACAACCAGGCATCCAATGATCAGGCAAAGACCGGTGTTGCAAAAACAAAGAAGACCGCAGGTAAAACTAAAACCAAGGTGAAAAAGGAAGAAGAACCCGCACCTTTCGTTTTCACTGGAACAAAGATTGAGCAGGTAACTGCTTCCAATCAATAAAACACGAACTATTTTTCTTACAGGGACTAGGGACGTGATGGGCCTCGATTATTCGAGGCTCTTCTTTTTTATCTTGCCAGTGAGTGCCTATTCACCCCTAACGTGATGATGGGTACCGGAAAAGTTATTTGATATTTTTCGCTTCAAAAACTATCTTTGCAGTCCCTGTAAAAAGGGAAAGTTCTTTATCAACTTATCCAGAAAGGCTGAGGGAGATGGCCCTTTGAAGCCTTGACAACCTGCAGGCATTTACGCTGCAAGGTGCCAAATCCATCCCGTTCACAGGGAGAGATAAGTCAGACAAGCTTGATTCCTTTTAAAATAGTAGAGCTCATCTGGTTGTCCGGGTGAGCTCTTTTTTTTATAAATAAATCTTAAAACATCTGTTACCTGACAAAACCTTTTTCCTGATAATGGAACTTGCATCGCAAACCTCTTAATAGCTTTAGAAAATGGAAGCACACAAAAAACTGGTTATAGGTCTTTTTGGTTTCGGAGTCGTGGGAGAAGGCTTATACAGGATCCTGCAACAAACACCTTCCCTGCAGGCAAGCATTAAAAAGATCTGTATCAAACATCCTGAGAAAAAAAGGAATGCCCCGGCTGAATTGTTCACAACCAACAAGGATCTTTTACTCAATGATCCTCAGATCAATGTAATCGTTGAAGTGATCGATGATGCGGATGCAGCCTTTCGCATTATAACGAAAGCGCTCCGGAATAATAAAGATGTTGTGAGTTCGAGTAAAAAAATGATCGCCGAACATCTGAACAAGATCATTCAGCTCCAACGACAAACGGAACGGTCTTTCCTGTATGAAGCTTCTGCCTGCGCCTCTATTCCGGTGATCAGAAACCTGGAAGAATATTATGATAATGATCTTCTTCACTCCATAAAAGGAATAGTAAATGGTTCAACGAACTATATTCTTACAAAAATCTTCGAAGAAAAGCTGGAGTTTAAACAGGCTCTTCTCCAGGCCCAGCAACTGGGATTTGCCGAAAGTAACCCGGCTCTGGACATTGAAGGACATGATGCCGTAAACAAATGGGCCCTTCTGCTGGCTCATGCGTACGGAATAGTTGAAACAACCAACAACATCCTGTATACCGGTATCCAGAATATACTGTTAACCGACGCCATTGTGGCCCGTGAAAAAAATTATGAGATCAAGCTGGTAGCACAGGCTAAAAAATTGAATAATGGTAAAGTAGCCGCCTTTGTATTACCGCAGTTTGTGAAACATGACGACCACCTGGCGTTTGTAAAAAACGAATACAATGGTGTTGTAATCGAAAGCGGGTTTGCCGATCAACAATTCTTTTACGGCAAGGGTGCGGGAAGCTTCGCCACTGCATCCGCTGTACTAAGTGATATTTCCGCATTACGCTATCAGTATAAATATGAATACAAGAAACTCTTTCATCACCAGCCACTTCAATTATTTGATGACATCTATCTTAAGGTTTATGTGAGTTTCGACGATTGGGATATGATCCCCCGCGAACAATTTGAATGGATAGAAGAATGGCATGCCGAACAGGATCGGAAATACCTGGTAGGTGTGATCTCTTTTCAGAATCTAAAGAATAATGAATGGTGGAAGGAAAACAATGTATCCTTAATACTTTCACCCGACCCCATTATTGAAGATATAGAGATCCTGAAGTTGAAGAAGAAGAGTCTTGAACTGGCAGGAATCTTTTGAACAATTTTCATGACTTCGTTTCTTAGTGATTCAAAAATTCCGCTACCAGCTTTGAATCCCTAAGACACAAAGGAACCCAGCAACTTAATCACATTTTTTTCAAACTGACCCCTTCCCATTTCTCATTAATCGAGGTGACTCGTACGAAATGGTATCTTTGACTACCATTTATGAAAGAATTATCGGTAGTCATAACGGTTAAGAATGAAGAGGAGAATATCAGGCCTCTTTTGGAAAATATAAGGACTGCCCTGCCACCCATCGACTACGAGATCGTATTGGTAGATGATGGTTCTGAAGACAAAACCAGGCAGGAGGTATTGAAAGCTGCCGACGACCGGACATTGTTGATAGAACTTCGAAAGAACTATGGCCAAAGCACAGCCATGATGGCCGGCATCGACTATTCTTCCGGAAAATATATAGCCTTGCTTGATGGTGACCTTCAAAACGATCCGGCCGATATACCAGCTATGCTTGAACTGCTGAAACGTGAAGACTGGGATGTAGTAGCCGGGAACCGTAAAAACAGGAAGGATGGCTTTGTTTTACGGAAGATCCCCAGTCGCATTGCTAATGCGCTGATCCGCCAATTGACCGGTGTTCATATCAAGGACTATGGTTGTACACTAAAAGTTTTCCGCAGGGAGATTGCCGAAGAGTTGAATTTATATGGAGAACTGCACCGGTTCATTCCGGTGTTAGCTAAAATGCAGGGAGCCCGCATCACGCAAGTAGATGTTAAACATTATGCCCGTAAATTTGGAAAGAGCAAATATGGCATTACCCGGACCTTTAGGGTGTTGTCCGACCTGGTGCTGGTCCTTTTCTTCCGCCGGTATATTCAAAAACCAATGCACCTGTTTGGAACGATCGGCTTTGTTAGCCTGATTGCAGGTGTAATTATCAATCTTTACCTTCTGGCTTTGAAGATCATGGGGCATGACATCTGGGGAAAACCTTTACTAATACTCGGTCTTATTTTTCTATTGGGAGGTATTCAGCTGATCACTATTGGGATACTGGCCGAGATCAGCGTGCGCACTTATTTTGAATCGCAGAACAAGAAAACGTATACGGTCCGAAAAATATACCAGGCAAAACAGGAAATTAAACCCTCGCTGGAAATAACTGTATAATTATTCTTTATCCTTTTACTGCCGGTTCCGGTTGTTTACGGAACCATTCATAGAATTTTGAAAGCCCATCCTCCAGTTTTGTTTCGGGATGGTATCCGAATAATTTTTTGGCTCTTGAAATATCTGCAAAGGTTTTCGGTACATCTCCTGGTTGTTCCGGATAACGTTCAATAATGGCTTTCTTGCCTACTACGTTTTCAATGGACCCAATAAGGTCCTTTAATGGAATGGAATAGTTATTTCCCAGGTTTACAATTTCGAAATCAGACTGGTCATATTTCATGGCAGCAACGATTCCCTGAATGGTATCGTTGATGTAGGTGTAATCCCGGCTCGTATTTCCGTCGCCATACACCGGTATGGGTTTGTTGTTTGAAATGGCCTTAGTGAACTTATGAATCGCCAGATCCGGTCTTTGCCGGGGTCCGTAAACTGTAAAAAAACGCAAGGCTATAAATCTCAATCCATTCAGTTTATGATAAACATGACCGAGCATTTCTCCGGCCAGCTTGGTCATGGCGTATGGACTGATCGGCATTAACTTTTCATCTTCTTTCCACGGATAGTGATCATTGATGCCATACACACTGCTGCTGGAAGCGAATACAAACTGCTTACACTCTTTTTCTATCGCAAAATCCAGGAGATTTTGTAAACCGATAACGTTGGCACGTTGATAGGAAACAGGATCCTGGATGCTGGGCCGCACTCCGGCCTTTGCCGCCAGGTGAACGATAACGTCAACCGGTTCTTCAATTTTTTCTGCTAACTGTTTTCCGGTGGTATCAGCCAGGTCATATTCCAGCGTAACGACCCTCGGGTCATTGGCAAAACCGGAAATGTTTTGCTGTTTTACGTTTCTCGAATAAAAGGGATCGAAATCGTCGATGTTAGTGATAAAGACATTTTTTTCTTTATCTAATAAATGATTAATAAGATTACTTCCGATAAATCCTGCTCCTCCTGTAATAAGGTAACGGCTCATCTTCATTCCATTTAAAATAGTCACAAAGAAAGCATCTTTTTAGCATTTTTGTTCGATTAGTTATCAATAACTTACTTAGAAAACCTCATGAAAGTGGCCTTTATAACGCGGGCAACTTTATATAAGGTTCCGGGCGGTGATACTGAGCAGATCATTCAAACTACCAGGCACCTGAATAACACCGGAATTGAGGCCGACATATTACTAACTGACCAGGCAATTGACTACAATAAATATGACCTGTTTCATTTTTCAAACATCATTAGGCCGTCAGACATTTTATATCATATAAAAAGGTGTCACAAGCCATTTGTGATATCTCCGAATTTCATAGACTATAGCGAATTTGACCGTAAAGAGAGGAAAGGCTTGTCGGGCAGGATCCTGAGTCTTTTTTCGCGGCATGGACATGAATATTTGAAAACAATAGGGCGATGGGTTCTGGGAAGGGATATTTTAAGAAGTAAATCGTTTATTACCCGGGGTCAGAAAGGATCCATTATAAAGATCCTCAGGTCGTCTTCCATGGTTCTGCCCTCGTCAAGCGCCGAAATGGATGATCTCCGTAAATCCTTTCACACGCAAACGCCGTTCTCCCTAGTTCCCAATGGAATTGATTCAACTGCCTTTGTGCCCAATGGACTGCCAAAAAACGGAAAGTTGGTTGTTTGCGCGGCGCGGATCGAAGGCATAAAGAATCAGCTCAATCTGATCAGGGCCCTGAATAATTCTGAATTTTTGGTGACGATTATCGGCGATGCGGCGCCCGGTCAAAATAAATATTATCAAAACTGCAGGCAACTGGCAGCAGAAAATATCCGGTTTAGCGGAAGACTCTCGCACCGGGAACTGGCGGCGGTTTATAAACAAGCCAAGGTGCATGTGCTACCCAGTTGGTTTGAAACCTGTGGATTATCGTCGATGGAAGCCGCTGCAATGGGATGTAACATAGTGGTTTCCGACAGAGGTTTTGTGCGGGAATATTTTGGAATAGATGCTTTCTACTGCGATCCTGCCGACCCTGAATCGATTCTTGAAGCTGTTCGCAAAGCTTCGGCCGCCCCATTAAAGAGGAGGTTGCAGGAAAAGATATTAGAAAATTATACCTGGGAAAAGACCACTGAAGCTACCATCCGGGCATACAAAAAAATATTACCAGGCTGAAAATGAAGATTGGAATTCTTGGAACCAGGGGCATTCCTAACGCTTACGGAGGATTTGAACAATTCGCCGAGCATCTTTCTGCTGAATTGGTCAAAAAAGGTCATGAAGTCTATGTATACAATTCCAGCCTCCACCCTTACCGCCAAAATGAATGGCATGAAGTTCACATTATTCACTGCAGAGACCTGGAGAACAAATTGGGCACTCCGGGCCAATTTTTTTACGACTGGAATTGTATTTCTGATGCCCGTACCCGGGATTTTGATATCCTGCTGCACCTCGGATACACCAGCGATTCAGTCTGGCATTGGAGGTGGCCAAAAAAATCGGTCAATATCGTGAATATGGACGGTCTTGAATGGAAACGCAGTAAGTATAGCCGGCCTACGAGATATTTTTTAAAATGGGCTGAGTCATTAGCGGCTAAAAACGCACATACAATGATCGCTGACTCTCCTGAAATTCAAAATCACATTTATTCTACTTACCAGAAAAAGCCTGTATATATTCCTTATGGCGCTTCTATTTTTTCTGACCCAGATCCGTCTGTTCTTAAAAAATATGATCTAGCTCCTTCTCAGTATTTTCTCATGATCACCCGCATGGAACCGGAAAACAATATTGAGATGGTGGTGCGCGGGTACATGGAGTCAGTTACTGATTTTCCGCTGGTCATAATGGGTAATATCACAAACAAATTTGGGCATCGCATGACACGCTACTACGATCACTCGCGGGTGCGGTTCGTAAATGCACTTTATGACCAACAAGAGCTTGACAACCTCAGGTATCATTGTTCCATCTATTTCCATGGCCATTCTGTAGGAGGCACTAATCCGTCCTTACTGGAAGCAATGGCCTGTGGCTGCCGGTTAGCCGCCCATCAAAATCAGTTTAACAAAGCTGTCTTGCAAAATGAGGCGGATTATTTTCCGGACAGTGAATCGGTGACAGAGATCATTAATACATCCAGGGAACCGGGTCTTTTAGCCCAGAGAAAAAAGGCCAATCTGGAAAAGATTCGCTCTGTTTATAGTCTCCGGCGGATCATAGATGCCTATGAATTATTGATGCTCGATGCATGCGGTCAGACCGATTTGATCATACCGCCAAAAGTCGCAGAAGCCGTGTAAATGGGTTGTCTTCTTAAGGGGCTCAAATCAAATTGGCGGAATACCTGAGTAAAAGCCAGGATCCAGATAACATATTCCGCCAGGTTTGTGATAAAACTTCCCGTAAACTGGTACATAAAAATGAACAGGAAAAGCCAAAGCCGGTAATAGTTCTTCCATACCTGCGTGTAAAGGAATAATACAATTTCAACGACTATTCTCAGCATAAATCCGGTCCAACCAAAAATCGTGAGTGTTTCTGCAGCCGCATTGGGAATTGCCGGTGTAAAATTGCCCTGGTACATATAGTATTTGCGGAGTATAGCCTCACCCATTATCTTGATTTGCCCGGGACCGATTCCCCAGTATTCATTGTGGTTTTGTAATAGGCTATTCGCCAGGTAAAAGGCATCCGAGGTGCGCCCCTTGCCGGAAGTATCTTCACCGGTAAAAATATTCTCGATTCTAACCACCAGGAAACTGTCGGGGAATAGAAAGTAAATAGCCGGAAATAAAATGAGTATCAAAAAAACGGAAGCCAGTAAAATTTTGAAGATGCGTTTTTTACGGGTCAAAACACGGAAATGAACCAGGTAAGTCAGTATTGCCGCCGCGGCAAGAACAGCCATCACTCCAAACGAAAAAGACAGAAGGAAGGGGAGAAATAACATGCCTAATAAGATCCCTCCCGGGATTTTATTTTGACGAAACAAAAATTGCAGGAAATAAAAACAAAAAACCGGTACAAAAAGCGTTGCGTAGTAAGAAGGTTCGTAAGTGAATAGTTTCATTCGGCTGAAGTTCTTCACTCCTTCCGTTAAATTTTGTTCCATCCACATCAATGGTCTGTATGACGTAAAGAAAATACCCGCCGCGATGATGCAAAGGATGAAATTGATATAAAGAATCAATCTGAATATCCGCTCGGGATCGCGACAAACTTTTAGAAACAGGTATACAGCATGGCAAAAAATATATACCAGCATTAAGTTTAACAAAGAAGTAAAATAGATTCGCCGGTTTATTTCCTCGTCCATTAATTGGATGATAATGAAGGGTGTCAGCAATGCAAGAAATGGGAACAATATCTCCCTCTTTGTTTTCAGGATGATCCAGGTATAAAATAACGGCGCCAGCAACGCGGTATAGGTTAGTCCAAAGGGAAGTGCAACGGAATTGATAAAAAAATACACGAATACAAAAGGGAAATATTTGTTTATTTTCATAACGAGTTTTAACAACCGGTATGGCTCCAATCTGTTCACCAGTCGATCCGGTTGCCTGGTGTGATTACAAAGCAACTAAATATCTTTAGAACGCGATAGTTAGGCGGGTTTTAGTCGAACGTAATGACAGAAGCGAATTTCAGACAAAATGAAGAAGATGACCTGGACCTGATTGGTCTGCTGGAGCGTATTTATCTGTATATACGCCGCTTCCGGATTCTTTTTTTGGCAGCCCTCCCGGTCGGTATTGCCCTGGGCTCCATCATCTACCTTACTTCACCTAAAGTCTACCAATCCAAATTGATTTTACACGCCTCTTATTTAACTAACCAGGAGGAATTGGAGATCATTGACTATTGGAACCAATTGTTACAAAGAAGCGAATATGGCATACTCGCTAATATACTCCACTGCCAGGAGTCCCTTTTGCATGAAGTGGTAAGTCTTGTGGGGGTGGAAATACAAAAGAATTATTCGTCAACGGATCCGAATGGTTTCTATGTCCTGGCCCGTGTAAAAGACAATTCAATACTTCCTTCTTTGCAGGGCGCGATCGTATATGGCCTGGATAACACTGAGTTTGTTAAACAGAAAATTCAGGAAAGACGCATGTTCCTGGAAGGCGTAATAGGCAAATTAACCGTTCAAATTGCGCAACTCGATTCGGCAAACCATGCCATTGAAGTTGGCCTGGTGCACGACAGCCACCAGGCAGCATCAACGGCCGTTGGACTCGATGATCTGAACAGGAACCTTGTAGATTTGAATGAGAAGATTCAAAATTATAGAACAGAATTACAATCACTGACTTCCATACATGTGCTACAGGGATTCATTCCGCTTCAAACTCCTGTCAGCAGGAGTCTTCTGGTTCATATGGCAGTGGGATTGCTATTGTGTATCGTTGTTGCTTATCTATTTTCTATAATAAAATATGTTGAGGACCGTCTCAAAAAACGCATGGCTACCCGTACCTGAAAAAGGTGCGGAAGTTTTGTCCATCCTGCTTTTCCTCACCTATGTTGGTTTCCTGGCAAGCCTGGTGTTTTCCTTTCGCGCGATCAGCAGCCTGGCGATTCCTTCATTTGTTGTCCTCGGCATTATTTATAACCGGAGAAAAACCGGAAGAATGCTGAGTCCCCGGTTACTCCATGCGCTGGTTATTTATTGCTTCTTATTATTTGTGTTGGAATTGCTGTCGCTTACTCATACTCAAAACCTGAGAGAAGGATGGCGAAATATATATCTCAAGTCGGCTTATGTTGCCCTCGTGGTTTCTTTTTTTTGTTGTGACTACCTTAATGAATCCACAGGAAAAAAGATCATGAATTGGTATTGCTGTTCTTTGCTGGGAGGGAGCCTGGTGGCCGTTGTATGGGCGGCTCTTGTTTATTTGAAACAAAATGATCCATCGGTTTTTCTTTATCACAAGCTGGTGTCCATCTATTCTGGTCATGCCATCCAATATTCGATCCTTGTATTTGTAGCACAGGTCCATCTACTGGAAATGCTTAAGAGGAAAGAATGGCTGATAAATAAAGCCTTTCATGGCTCTGCCTTCGGTTTCCTGGTTTTATTCCTGCTTTTACTTTCATCCAAATTGGTGATCACCTTCTTTGTCATTTATTTTATTTTTTTTCTGTTTCGAATTTTTAAGAGCACCCGGATGCGACGGCGGATCATATTTATTGCAGCCTGCCTGTTTATAGTGCTTTTTTCTTTGATCTTTTTCACCTCCAATCCGGTAAATAACCGTTTCAGGGAAATTGTTCAAACAGACTTTCAATTCTTACAAAAAGAAACCTATAGTCCCGGTGTGTATTTTAATGGGCTGCAGTTCCGAATGCTGCAGTGGCGATTTGTCCCCGCCATTCTTGACGGGCATCATTCCTGGTTCACCGGAGCAGGAGTTGGCGATGCACAGGGGTTGCTCGATCAAAAATATGTGTCATCGAATATGTATATTGGAACCAGGGAGCGAGGCGACAAGGGATTCATTGGTTATAATACGCACGACGAATTTTTGGAGGCTCTGTTACAAACGGGTATCCCCGGGCTGGTGGCCTTTATATTGATCACCTGGACATTGATTCGTATGGCCTTTCAACGGAACCGGATGGATCTTTTCTTCGTTACAGCCTTATTGATCTTATATAGTCTCACTGAATCGGTTCTTGAAACCCAGTATTCGATAGATGTTTATTTTTTCTTTCCGTTGTTTTTCCATTTTAAAGCGAAGACAGGTGCGACTAAGAGACATATATAAAGATAGCTGGACCATTTTGGACCGGAAGGAAAAACGTCAGTTCACCGTTTTGAGTCTCCTGGACGTTATCATCAGCGTGCTCGACATTCTTTCGCTGGCCTTATTGTTGTGGATCGTTCAATTTTATATCCAGCCACAATCTGCCGCCTCCCATTTTTTACCCTCCTGGATTTCCCGTCGCGACTCGCTTTCCTTCATAGGGATCTTCTTTATACTATTTGGGTTGAAAAATGTGAGTGCCTATTTGATCACTCGGGCAGAATTTACATTTATCGGAAATGTCGCTGTCCGGTTGTCAAGAAACAATCTGGCAAACTATCAAAACGGATCATATGAGGATTTCGTCCATATAGATTCTTCAGTGCTGATCCGGAAAATATCCCTGCAACCATTTGAGTTTTGCCAGTTCATTCTTTCCGGAATTCAACAAATCATAACCCAAACATTCCTGATCCTGCTGGCTATCGTGGCCATACTGTTATTCAATGCTAAAATATTCCTGCTGCTATTGTTGATCCTTTTACCGCCGGTAGTTCTGGTATTTTATGTTATAAAAAGAAGACTAACGGTTGCTAAATCACAGATAAGGTCCAGCAATGAAAGATCCTACCAGCACCTACTCGATGCCCTGAAGGGATATGTAGAGGCTAATGTGTATGGAAAAAATGAGTTCTTCCTGGAAAGGTTCATCGGGCAGAGAAGGAAATTCAGCCAGTATCTTTTTGATTCACTGGCCTTGCAAAATATGCCATCCCGTATCATTGAAATATTTGCTATCCTGGGGCTGTTTATTTTGATAGCGATTGCACACTGGACGAGTGCAAACAACAGCAACGCCCTGATAACCGTGGGTGCATTTATGGCCGCAGCCTATAAGATCATTCCCGGCATTGTAAAACTGATCAACATTACGGGTCAGATTCGCGCCTATGAATATTCACTTAATGAAATACTTCCGGCTGCCCACGTCACTCCAAACAATAACGGCTCACGGGATTCGATTCAATCGCTCGAGCTGAAAAACGTCAGCTTCCGCTACCAGGACCTTCCTGTTCTCCACCAGTTTAACCTGGAGGTGACACAGGGCGACTTCCTGGCAATAACTGGCGAATCTGGAAAGGGAAAAACGACCATTTTGAACCTGGTACTGGGTTTCCTGGCGCCGGAAAATGGAGAGATCCTGATAAATAATGTGTCCAAATCCGCCGCGGAGTTAAGATCATTCTGGCCCTGTATTTCCTATGTGAAACAGCAATCTTTCCTGATCCATGACACTATTACCAGGAATATCAGCTTTCAGGAAGAATCCTTCGACAAACCAAAACTGGATTGCAGTATTGAAATATCGGGTGTGAATGGACTCATAAAGATTTTCCCGGAAGGGCTCGATAAGGTCATTACCGAAAATGGTAAGAACATTAGCGGGGGACAACAACAGCGGATTGCCCTGGCCCGGGCTGCTTATAAAGATGCCGATCTCATTTTGCTGGACGAACCTTTTAATGAGTTGGATGAACAGTCGACCGAACATCTTTTAAAGCACTTCAAAAAACTAGCCCAATCCGGAAAATTGATCATAATGGTTACACACGACAAACAGAGCCTCGATTATTGCAACAAAATAATTTCACTTGATGGGTAACGTAAAATCTTTGATTGTTCTCACGCCTGGCTTTCCTTCTTCCGAATCCGACACGACCTGCCTGCCTATGCAGCAATCGCTATTATTGACATTACAGAGTTTGGTTCCTGAACTGACCATTATCGTTCTCAGCTTTCAATATCCTTACCATCACCTGCCATATTCCTGGCATGGCCTGATGGTGATCCCTTTCAATGGAAGAAACAAAGGAGGTTTGACGAAGTTGCTGGTAAGAAAACGGGTGTTGCGTACACTGAAGAACATCCAGTTAAAGTATCCCATCTGCGGGTTACTAAGTTTCTGGAGCAATGAATGTGGATGGGTGGGAAAAAAATACGGTATGAAATGGAATATCAGGCACTATTGCTGGGTGCTTGGGCAGGATGCAAAACCTGAAAACCACTATCCACGTTCCAAAAAATACTCGTCATCGGAGTTGCTGGCGCTGTCCGATTTTATCCAGGACGAGTTTGAAAGAAATCACGGTGTTCGTCCGGCTTATGTGGTGCCCCCGGGAGTGGATGTTACGCAATTCCGCGATCCGCAGGTAAGTCGCGATATCGACCTCCTGGCGGCCGGTTCGCTGATACCCTTAAAACAATATGAGCTATTTATCGAAGTGGTCAAACATATACAGAAACAAAAAAATAATATCGCCGCGATGTTGATTGGTGCAGGACCCGAGAAGGAAAACCTGGAGGAATTGATCAAGAAATATGGCCTGGATAAAAATATTCTTTTGACTGGTGAACTTCCCCACCCCGAGGTTCTGAAATTGATGCAAAGGTCCCGCATATTCTTACATCCCTCTTCCTATGAAGGTTTCGGTTGCGTTTGCCTGGAAGCGTTGCAGGCGGGCAACCAGGTGATCAGTTTTTGCAAGCCTATGATAACAACAATCGATCATTGGACTATCGTAAAAGATTTGAACGAAATGTCAGCAAGAGCGATTGAGTTACTGCAGAAGCCGGGTATCAACTTCAAACCGGTTACTCCATATAACATTATCGAAACGGCTAAAAAGTTCATTGAGCTATTCAAATTAGATGAAGAACATCAGTAAAAATCGATATCTGCCAGCGTGAAATCCAGCTTATCAAGTTCAATGGAATTGCCAAAGTCCAGGTAGATTATGGGAAAAGAAGAAACAGGTGCTACCTTTTTTGAAAATAGTTCAAAAACCGGCGCGCGCCGGGTGCACTGAAATTCCACGCTGGAACAACCCAAACGTTTAGCCAGCCGGCAGCATTGTGCAAGCCACTCTTCGAACTTTGTCTCGCCCTGCGGCGTCTGAACATCTCCAATCAAAAACCCGTTTTGAATCTTTACCCAGGTATTGATCCCATTGATTCGAATGGTTTGGGAAGGACTGTAGGTCTTGTAGTTCAGATATCGTTCATCGCGATCAATTCCTGTGGCTGCATTTCTTATCTGGTGATTCGGGAATCCCTGGTTACTGATTAAGAATTTCCTGAGCACTTTGTTTTTGTATCGTTGGTATAGCCACCTGGTAAAGCGGTGATTATTAAACCTGGATTCCAATGAATTTCCTTTCACAGGCACTCTGAACAACATCATTGTATCTTGCCCTTTCCATCCCAGCTTAACAAAACCGGGCAGGGAATTTTGATTAGGGAAGCCAAAGAGGAATCTGATGCCCGCTTTTATGCAAAGATCAAAGCAAAGCGTCGCAAGCTTTAAAAAAAGCCCTTTATTGCGATGGTTGGGATGTGTCATGGTATCACACGACTGCGCGCATAATACCCTCATTTCTCCCTGCCGCGCAAAACAGGGGATCACGCCATAGTAAGCGGCTACTTCGCCATTGCCGCCATAGGCCAGGTATCCGATATGGCTTACACCGGTATAGCCAGTATCGTATTTTGCCTGGAGATAGTGGAGATTAATGCCCCGGTGATAAACAGATAGAAATAGTTTCTTCAAATCCTGCACCCTGCCGTGGTCCAATCGCTCAACCTGGTAGTCAGTCTGTGTATCAGGTTTTGTACTTTCCATCTAGTATTGCCAGGATTTGATTGTGTACGGAAATGTATGGATTCATTATGAATCGTTCTCTCAGTAATACATTTGAATGATCTTCGGGAAAGATAAACTCGGTTGCCAATAATTGTTCGAAACCCAAATGTTTCGATTCTTGAAGCACTTCCCGGGTATATGTTCCGTATGGAAACGCTATCGCCCTGATTTCCTTTTGACATACATTTTCCAGAAATTTCTTTGAGTCCGCCATTTCATCTTTCGCCTCGGAAATAGGTATTTCTGAAAGGTCAACGTGAGTATAGCCGTGGCATCCGATAGTTACAAGAGGTGACGCTGAAAGTATTCGCATCTCCCGTTCGGTCATTTGTTTCCAATAATCCTGTTCTCTTATCATGATATCAGCCGGAATATGCTTGCGAAATAAATCAATAATATTTTTCCGGGTCTTAAAAGAATATTTCCGGGACAGGGATTTCAGATCTTTTTGGGTTGAGGTCGAAATATACGAACCGGAACGATCACGATGGTACTCTTCGGAATAAAAATTGAATTCCCCGGGGCCATATTTCTGGAACAACGCTAAAAAATCATTCCATAAAATATCATAGCCGGCCTGCCTGATCCCGGTCACAAAAAAACAAACCGGAATATTATATTGCCTTACAAGAGGGAGAACATACTTAAAATTATTGGCGAATCCATCATCAAACGTTATGCAAACGTTGAACCTGTCGTTCCGGAATTGTCCCTGGAAATAATCATCGAGTGACACAAGGTTAAAATGTTCCTTGAAAAACTTCAGATGTTGTTCAAATACCCGCGTAGTTAAAAATATAGAATTATAACGAGTGTGATGAGACGGACACAAGCCATGATAAACAAGGATCCTTGAACCGGCAGACTTTCTAATTTTTCGATGATGGAGACCCATCCTGCCTTTCGTGTCCTGCCAGCCGTAGCTAATCTTTTTCCTGATACCTGAATACATTTTTTACAGACCTCTCCAGCTCGGTATTTGATTTGGAAATTGAATTTTGAGCTTCCATAAGGACCATTGCTTTCTGAAATACGAATTCAGGAGTGTACCTGGCAAGGCAATGGACATTCCCAAACATGCAGATCTCCTTCATGCAACCACCGCAGGGAAGATCGGATGCGTCCAGGAAAAACGTGTGATCGCCTATGGGTTGCACCTGGTCAGTCCGCGTGGCCCCAAACAAAGCCAGGGTCGGGATTCCCGAAGCCCAGGCCATATGCATTAAGCCGGAGTCCTCGGAAAGAATAAATTTTACCCGCTGTAAAATACTGAACGCCTCTGAAACACTGGTCTTACTTTCCAGGTTGATCAAACGGGATCCTAACTGTTCCTTCAGATAATTAGCCTTATCATGTATGAATGATGTTCCCAATAAAAGAAATTGTGTTTCCGGATAAATGTTGATCCAAAGCTTGGCAAAGTGTACGTAGTTCTCAATATTCCAATTACGCGTTTCAAAAGCTGCGGCAGGATTCAGGACTACTAAATCATTTTTCTCTTCCCAGCCGTTTTGTTTCAAAATGTCCGCGGCATTTCCGGGGACTTTCAAATGAAATTTTGTTGCCGGTATGCTTTTTCCAATACCCGATGCTTCAATCGTTAACCGATAGCGCTCTCCACCCGATATAGGTGAATAGCGATCATAAGATGACCATGCCGAGAAGAATAAGGATTTTCTCACCAGCCTGCTGATCGTATTATTTTGCAGATCTATTACCAGATCGTAATTGCCTATCATTAACCGCGGTAACTTCAATACTGTGCGGAGAAACTGTTTACGAATGCTTCTTCCCCCACCGATGGTAAATACATTATTAAACAGAAGTAATGATTTAGGTAGAGAAGCCACTTCGACGCGGGTAAGTAGATCGATGCGTGTTGATGGAGGTAAAGAATTTCTTAGTTGTTGCAAATAAGGCAGCGCCGCAGCAAGATCACCCATAGCCTGTAACCGGATCGCGAGAATTCTCTTCACTTTTGTTCCCGGTGGCAGGGGCCTGCTTTTGATTGGCTCACTGCCGGGAACGTCAATAACCCGTTTTTTTTGTACAATCAAATGTATAATACTCTTGATAAACTTACGAGCTGGTATTGAGCTATGTGGTTTTAAACTCCAGGCTTTTATAAAACAACCCATTGCCTTTATTCTCTGGCTATGTACCAACCTGTCTTCTCCGAAATTTACATAGAGCTTAAAAAGAGCATCGTTTTTAATCGAGGATGATATCTCCCGAGAGTATTGCCTGATCAACTCAATTCCCTGTCTGTACCCCTTCACCCAGTCGGTGCCACTGTCATTTTTATCGTGTATCCGGCGATAGAGCAGCGGCTCATATAGGATGACCGCCTTATACTGGTGGGCAAGTCTTAAAATAAAATCAATATCGGAAAATGGTTTCGACTCATCAAATCCCTTTACGTTTTCCAGGCATTCTCTGTTAAATAATAACGATGGTGTTGTAGCGGAAATTTCGGATTTGAAAATCGACAGGAAAATATCTCCGCAAAATATACCGGTACTCTTCTTGTAAAAAAAATCGATGGGTCTATAAAATTCTTTGAAGTTGAATCCACCGGTAAAAGAAAATGAGGCTTCAGGGTTTTGATGCAAAACCATCATTTGCTTTTCCAATTTGGTTTCGGCCCAAAGGTCATCGGAATCCATAAAGGCGATCCATTCACCTTTTACCATACTTAGCCCGATATTTTTAATGCGGCCATTTATTCCTATTCTGCCTGCCTTATGAAAGCGGATCGCCGGATCCTTCAATGCATGTACCAACTCCTCCGTATTGTCCGTTGACCCGTCATCAACAATCAACAGTTCCCAGTTTGAATAGGTCTGCTTCTGAACACTACGAATCGATTCCAGTATCAAACCGGCCCTGTTATATGTAGGCATGATGATACTGATTCGCGGTTGTGTCAGAAGCATGAACAAATTTAATTTTACTTAGTTTTAAACATGGGCATTTTAAAAAAGATCCTGGGACGAATGAATGGTCTGCACTATAGCCAGGAGTACCTGTGTCTGCCGAAGGAAAACCTGGAAAAGCCACTGCAAGTTTATCAAATAGAAAACGGTCAAGTGGTACGGGATATTACGGAAAAGCATGCATTCGTTGGTTACAAGCCCCTGATCTTCGCTTTTTCTCCATCGACAGTTGACCTCCCGGGAACACTCAATCTCTATTTTTCCGAAAACCCCCTTTCTGAAAACGAAAAATGCTCCCCGAAGGATGCTATAGCCACTCTCTTAATGAAAAAACTCGACCTTACGGGAACCCCGGATTCCCCGGTCTTTTTTTATGAGGGTAAAGAAGGCTGGCATCGATTCGTTTCAGGCTTTAGCCAGGTTATGACAGGATTATATAATCGATTGTATAATAAAAAAGAAGGAAATGTTTTCCTGGATAACAAGTTATACCGGCAGGTACAAATCGCCTATTCGATTCCACGAAAAATTTCGCTGATTATACTAGCTGTCCAGGGAAAATACAATGTATTTCCTACGGACCTGCATGGAAGGGCAGATAAAAATTATATCATTTCTCTCCGGAAAAATGGGCTGGCTGCGGCGCAGGTCTGTTTGTCTGAAAAACTTCTTCTTTGTGATATGGATATATCACAATACCGTTCGGTGTACGCCTTAGGAAAAAATCATATGCAGCCTGTTAAAGAGGCCTCGGATTTCATATTCAGTGATGATTTTTCAAAAAATTTTAACCTTCCTTTACCCAACCACGTCCGGTCATATAAAGAACTGTTGCTGGAAAATTCATTTCAGCATGGAATTCATAACTTGCTCCTGTTTAGAATAGTTGGAGAAACGTTTTTGAAGCCGGAAACAGCCACCCTGGCACATATCCACAACAGCTATGCTACCTGGCGTTATAAGCATCAGATTTCAAGCAACTTAATGTTACGATAATCCGATAGGTATACACAACTAGCAGACATTATTTAATGAATAAGATCCTGTTTTTTAACCCTCGCGCCGCGGAAAGTAAAGCAAGGGTCCCGAATTCCATCTTGTCCATTGCAGCTTCCATTGAAGGAAAATATGAATACGCTATTGTGGATGGTAATTTGGAGGCCGACCCCTTCAGGAAACTGCTTCAATACCTGAATACCGGTGAATATTCGGTGTTTGCCAGTACTGTGATGCCAGGTCCTCAATTGAGACAGGCGATTCCATTTACAAGAGAAATAAGAAATAAATATCCGGGTGTAAAAATTGTATGGGGAGGATATTTTCCATCCAATCATAGCCAGGTCTGTATCCAATCGGGATATATTGACTTCATCATTTACGGTCCGGGTGACTATTCTTTTCCAGGACTGATGGATATTATCTTTTGCAAAAAAAATAGCAGAGATGAGGCCATTCTGTTAAAGAATGTTCCCAACCTGATATTTCTCAGCAACGGCCAGGTGATCAAAACTAAAAAAGACGAATTATACGATCAGGACAAACTGCCGCCTCTTCCCTATGACAGGCTGAATAATTTTTATCCCATGAAGAAATACATTGGGAAAACCGTACTGGGTTCAAAGACATTCGCTTACCATAGCAGTGTGGGATGTCCTTTTACCTGCGCTTTCTGTGGTGTTGTACCCATATATAATGCCCGTTGGAGAGCCCGCTCAGCTGAAATGATGTATACTGATATTAAAGAGGTGAAGAATAAATACGGCATCAATGCAGTTGAATTCTATGACAGTAATTTTTTTGTTTCTGAAAAAAGGGTGGTTGAATTCTCGAAACTGATCAATAAAGAAAACCTGGTTTGGTGGGGAGAAGGCCGCATAGATACGATTGACAAATATTCCGATGACAGTCTGGCCATGATGCGTGAGGCCGGTTGTAAAATGATCTTTCATGGGGCCGAAAGTGGGAATGACGAGATGTTAAAGAAAATGGACAAGGGTGGCACGCAATCCGGTGAGCAGATCAAACGTTTTGCCGCGCGCATGGCTAAATTCGATATCATCCCTGAATATTCCTTTGTGGTGGGCACGCCGGCAGATACTGAGGAAGAGGTTAACCGGCAAATTGATTTCGATATCCAGTTCATCCGGGAAATAAAGGAGATCAATCCACGGACAGAAATTATCATCTACGTTTATAGTCCGGTACCCACCGAAGGATCACAGCTTTCACATGACGTGATCAAGGCAGGTTTTCATTTTCCCAGAACGCTCGACGAGTGGTCGTCACCCCAATGGGAAAATTTCGATTTGCATCGCAATCCTTTAACCCCCTGGCTAAAGCCTTACATGATCGACAAGATTAAAAATTTTGAAACGGTATTGAATGGATATTATCCAACGGTTACCGATCTGCGGTTAAATAGTTTTAAAAGAAAATTCATTCGTACGGTTGCCGCTTTTCGATACAGAAAGGGCATCTATTGGAAACCTTATGAATTGAAGGCGCTACAGATACTTTGGAAATATCGCCAACCTGAACTCGAAGGGTTCTAATCATGAAAAATGTAATTAAAAATATTGTAGGTTCGACCTGGCAACCCTTGCTGGTACGTTATCTTTCCCGGACTCGCAAATATCAATACCGTGATATTCATTTACAAATTCCGCACTCGGTTTTTCACCCCGGTTTTTTTTTCAGCACCCAATTATTATTGAAAGAAGTCCAAAAGCTTGCTTTAAAAGATAAAAAAATGCTGGAACCTGGTGCCGGTAGTGGCCTGATCTCCATTTACGCAGCGCGGCGTGGCGCCCATGTTACGGCAACCGATATCAACCCGGTTGCCATCGAGTTTCTCAGAAAGAACAGCCAGGCAAATGAAGTTTCAATATCTATCATCGAGTCAGATCTGTTTGACCAGGTTCCTGCTCAGACCTTTGATCTCGTGGTTATAAATCCTCCATACTATAAAAAAGAACCGCACTCTTATGCCGACTATGCATGGAATTGCGGTCCACAGGGAGAATTTTTTCAAAAACTGTTTTGCCAGCTGAAGGAGTTCATTCATGTAGAGACCCGCGTACTGATGATACTCTGCGACGGTTGCGATATGGAAATGATTCAGTCGATCGCGCAAAAAAATCAATTTTCGATGGAAGTCATTTTTACCAGGCAAAACTTGCTGGAAACAAATTTCATTTACGCCATAAAACAGGTTGCATGATCGTTTTAGATGATTTTGAGCAGCTCTATGTTTCCCTGCGACGGAAAGAGAATCGATTGTACAGCGACGAACAGGTGAAATGGCTGCCTGAGATCGATCTAACCCATCATCATTATAAGGAATGGGTAGTCCGGCGGCAATCGTGTAACAGGCTAATCGAATATTTTACATTAAAGAAAAGAGATTTAAACCTGCTCGAAGCAGGCTGTGGAAACGGATGGTTGAGCGCCCGGCTTTCAAAGATCCCGGGGAGCAATGTGGCTGGAATTGACGTTAACAATACCGAACTCGACCAGGCTAAACGTGTTTTCGGTGAAATTGAAAGCCTCGAATTCTTTTCCGGCAGCCTGAAGAATCATCCCTTTGAAAATGAAAAATTCGATGCGGTTATTTTCGCAGCCTCTATACAATATTTTCCATCGCTGAGGGACGCCATTGACCAGGCGTTACGACTGGTAGTTCCTGGTGGAGAAGTTCACATTCTGGATTCTTTTTTTTATAAGAAGGAAGAACTGGAAGCCGCCCGGAGAGGATCGGCGGAATATTATAAATCTCTTGGTTTTCCCCAAATGTCAGGTCATTATTTTCACCATAGTTTATCTGAATTGCAGGGATTTGACCTCAAAGTTCTCTACAATCCGGGCTTTTTCCTGAACCGGTTTCACAAGAATCGAAATCCTTTCTATTGGATCTGCATTACGCATCATGATTAAGCAATCACTATATCATAGTTTTCAACGCTACCGCACACTGCAAACAGATGTGATCCGGGCGTTACCCATAGTGATATTGATGCCGCACAGCGCCTGTAATTGCCAGTGTGTGATGTGTGATATTTGGAAAGAAAACCGGCACCTGAAGCAATTGACAGAAGATGACATTACAGGGCTCCTTCATATTTTTAAAAAATTAGGTACAAAGGAAGTGGTCATGTCCGGCGGTGAAGCGTTACTGAACCCAAATTTTTTCCGGTTCTGTGAAATACTGGAGGGGTATCGAATCAAGGTCACTCTGCTGTCAACGGGACTAACGTTGAGAAAAAATGCCGATCAGATCCTGCACTGGGTAAACAATGTAATTGTATCCCTCGATGGGAATGAGGAAACCCATAACAGAATTCGTAATATTCCATATGCATTTCAAAAATTACATGAAGGTGTCCGGTTTTTGAAAAGCCGGCAACCTTCTTTCCGGATCACAGCCCGGACCGTGATCCATAGATTGAATTTCCGCGGATGGCCTCAAATCATTGATGCGGCCCATGAAATGGGAATTGATCAAATAAGCTTTTTACCGGCGGATACAACCAGCAACGCTTTTAACCGGCCTATAGCCTGGAATGAAGAGCGACAGCATGAAGTGTTACCTGGCAAGTCTGAACTTCCCGCTTTTTATAAGGTCATTGAAAATATCCTGCAAGATTACCGGGATGATTTTGAATCGAATTACATTGCCGAATCACCAGCCAAAATTCAAAACATCTATGAGCATTATGCAGCGTGCTATGATTTAAATCCATTTCCGTACAAAAAATGTAATGCCCCCTGGGTATCCACGGTGGTCGAGGCGGACGGGACGGTTCGTCCCTGTTTTTTTCATGAAGCCCTGGGAAATATCCGAAAAGATCCTTTAGATAAAATTTTGAACAGTACCGGAAGTATTGCATTCCGGAAAAATCTTGATATGGAGCAGAATGACACTTGCCGTCGATGTGTTTGCCATTTGTATCTTTCACCAAGAGTAAACCCGTTTAACTCATAAAGTGGTTGTATGAGTAAAATTCTTTTCACGCACTCCTATTTTCTTCGATTTGACCCGAAACAATGGATGACAGGCCAACCCTATGCCCCATTGGGGACTTTATACGCCGCAGCTATTATGAGAGCAAATGGTCACGAAGTATCCCTGCATGATACCATGTTTGCCCATTCACCCGATGAAATCAAAGATCCCCTGGAAAAACAAAGGCCCGATTTCGTAGTGATCTATGATGATGGATTCAACTATCTCACAAAAATGTGCCTGACGAATATGCGCGAGGCCGCATTTAAAATGATAGACCATGCCAAAAAAATGGGCTGCACCGTGATCGTTTCCAGTTCCGATTCTACCGACCATTTTGATCAATATCTAACAAAAGGTGCAGATTTTATCTTACTGGGTGAAGCCGAAATCACGTTACTGGAACTTATCAACTCTTTGAACTCAACTGAAGCTGACCTTCTCTCTATACCCGGAATTGCCTTTAAACAGCCGGTGGCGATTCATTCAAATGATAGTAATGTTTTTGAAACGGATACCCCCATTACAAAAACGGTCAGGAGGAATGTATTGAAGGACCTGGATACCCTGCCCTTTCCGGCCTGGGATCTTGTGAATATAGAACCCTATCGAAAGATGTGGATGAAACATAAAGGGTATTTTTCGATGAATATGGGAACTACCCGGGGTTGTCCGTTCAAATGCAACTGGTGCGCCAAGCCCATTTATGGTAATCGTTATAATTCCCGTTCACCGGAAAATGTGGTGGCCGAATTAAAGATGTTGAAAGCCAGGTTTGGATTCGATCATATCTGGTTTTGCGACGATATTTTCGGATTAAAGCCAGGCTGGGTACATGCGTTTGCCGATCTGGTTGAAAAAGAGGATTTGAAATTCCGCTTCAAAATACAGGCAAGGGCTGATCTGCTATTGCAGGAATCTTATACCAGTGATTTGTCAAGGGCAGGATGTGAAAATGCCTGGATGGGTGCTGAGAGTGGATCGCAAAAGATCCTGGATGCTATGGATAAGGGAATTACAGTACATCAAATCAGGGAAGCAACCCGACTTTTGAAAAAACATGGGATCCATCCCTCATTTTTCATTCAATTTGGATACCTCGGAGAAACGAAAGATGATATCAGAAAAACGATCCGCATGATCAATGAGCTGCTGCCTTTTGAAATTGGCATTTCCGTTTCTTATCCATTGCCTGGAACTCTTTTCTATGATAAAGTAAAAGCAGATCTGAAAGAAAAAACAAACTGGACAGACTCTGACGAACTCATGTTAATGTTCCGAAATACCTATCAACCGGCATTTTACAAGCAATTACACCGGTATGTACATAAAACTTATCGTAAGCACGTAGCGATTGATAACTTGAAGCGTCTCTGGAAAAAACCGTTTGCGGTCACAAGAAATTCTGTAAAAAAAGCATTTTCATTCATATACTATGCACCCTCGGCTTTTTTTGCCGGGCAAAAGCTGTCCAGTCTTGAAAAAAATTTATTCTGATGAATGAACTACCGGTATCAGAAATAATGGCCCGGGAGGCGTTTGACAGACAGTCTGCTGTATTTGACAAGATATATAACACCAACAGCATTATTGACTATAAAAGAGAGCGCGTGCGACTGCATATGGAGCAGTTTCTAAAGACGGGAAATCACATCCTTGAGCTAAATGCAGGCACTGGAGAAGACGCCATCTATTTTGCCCGAAAAGGTTTTCATGTTCATGCAACTGATATTTCAACGGGTATGCTTTCTGTGCTCAGGGAGAAAACACGATCAAGACAACTCGAAAATTATATTAGCAGTGAAACATGCTCTTTTACAAATTTGAATGGATTGCGGAATAAGGGCCCATTCGATTATATTTTTTCAAATTTTGCCGGTTTAAATTGCACCGACCAATTGAATAAGGTATTCCTGGAGTTCCCCGCCTTGTTAAAACCTGGCGGCATCGTTACCCTGGTGATTTTACCGCGTTTTTGTGCCTGGGAAACCCTGTTACTTTTTCGCGGCAAATTTAAAACAGCCTTTCGAAGATTTTTCAGTAGTAAAGGACGTTCTGCCCGGATAGAAGGTACACCATTTCTCTGCTGGTATTACAATCCCGCTTATGTAATACGGCTTTTGCGGCCGCGGTTTGAGGTATTACAACTGGAAGGACTTTGCACGATAGTGCCTCCATCTTATATCGAAAAATTTGAAGAAAAAAACCCGCGTATTTTCAGACTTCTTAAAAAAGGGGAAAACAGGTGGAAGAGCTCCTGGCCCTGGCGTTCAATCGGTGATTATTACATTCTTTCATTGAGAAAAAAAGGTTAGTCAAAGTATTGTGGCCAACGGTTCCTTAGCTGTATGATCTTAAATTCATATAAGGCCACAATCTTATCCTGGAAGGCTTCCGGGTCGGATTTACAGAAATGTTTACCGGTAACAAGATTCATTATTTTTCCTTTCATGTTTTTTTGCCCTTCTGCCTTCTTTTTGGACCAACGCTTGTTGGTGAGCCGGAAAAGAAAATCGTCAAATTGATCAGCTTTTTTTTCGCCCGGGATCGACTCCAGCCACCTCTTCAGTGTTGAAGAATGATCAAAAGTATTTATCTCGCGTGAAGTATTATAGGCCGGCAGCCATTCCCGGGTCCAGTTATTAGCATGAAAGAATCGATCAATTGTCTCAAGACCGGCTACGGGAAACAGGGTTACGACCTCGGTTGCCGTATAAAGATTTTGATCCGTTATCAGAAGGGCGGTTTCATCTACGAAGTAGTTCATGCAGTAGAAATGCTGTCGCCCCACCAGAAAGGTGAGTTTCTTAAAAAGATGCAGCAGGGTCCGGGCTATCCAAAGCCGGTTGGCGGCAGTAACGATAAAAAAATCAATATCGGCCCTATCATCTGCGTAATCTTTTGATAAGGATCCGGAAACGGCTACACCTCTGACAAAAGGAAATTTGTTAATAAACGAGCCGATCCGGGCTGCCTTCGGAATCAATTTGAGTGCGCGGGAATTACCCATTTTACGGCTTTTCACCATGGCCGGATCATTATGCAACGAATAATATTGATCCATTTTGAAAACGAAAGCCGACTGATGCAATTGACGGAGCGCAACTGAAAATTCTATTTTGCCTGTTCTGAGGCCCATGAAATTAAAGATCTCCTCTTCGGTCAGGGGATAGTTGAAGATGTCGAAATAACACAGAGTCTTAAGAATAGTTAGCTCTGCCTTTTCGATGGCCAGGTTCCCGATCTTTATGGCGGGTATCATGCCTTCAAATTTAGCTTTTCTGGCAGGGATAAACTAAAATCCGCTGAGCAACCATTTCACGATTTAAAGCGATTCTTAATTGACCAAAATTTTGAGAAAATACAGATCCTAACATTCGTCCCTTGCACAAGTTGAGATACTATACTGGTCTTTTACCGGGTCCTGTTATCAGGAAAGTCCCGATTGAACGCGAAACAGTTGTTCAAAGCTACTATGTAGAATCCAGGAAGGTATTTTACCTGTTCAAAAGGGTCTTTGATATTTCGTTTTCCCTGGTATTTATTATTGGCGTACTGAGTTGGCTAACACCGATCATCGCGTTATTGACATTTCTTGAATCAAAAGGTCCGGTATTCTTTGTGCAGCTTCGGGCGGGCAGAAATGGCCGTTTGTTTCGCTGCCTTAAGTTCAGGACGATGATTGTCAATCCTGAGGCTAACGAATTGCAGGCTGTAAAAGATGACGGGCGGGTAACAAAACTGGGCCGGTTCTTACGAAAAACGAACATTGATGAATTTCCGCAATTCTTTAATATCCTGGTTGGAGACATGAGCGTGATCGGGCCGCGGCCGCACATGTTATCTGATTGCACCCGTTTTTCATTCGTAATCCCTTCGTATAAATTCAGAAGTCAGGTGCGACCCGGCATAACCGGTCTGGCACAGGTAAAGGGTCAGCATGGGCCCACCCTTAACTACGAAAGCATTTTTATGAGGTTCCACTGGGATGCCGAGTATATCCGAAAAGCCGGCTTTCTGCTGGATCTAAAAATTCTGACGTTTACTTTTTTCCGTGCCCTGATAAACCTTATCGAAATCTAAATCGTAAAGCCTCGATTAAGCCGATACTTATCCTAATCAAATGCCCCCTTTTCGGGGGCTTTTTATTCTACCGGTCTCATGTTAAACCCGGGCATTGCCTGCGGCAAATGACCAGACCTTCCAGAAGTCATAATCAAGTCCCGGCGAAAGGGAGGATTCGTTCATTTGTCAACTGCTTTTTTCATGTGCCGGGTAAACCAATCCAGAACCTCCTGGTCTCTTTTCTCAGTCCATCTGCCTGATAAGATATGATTTCCTCCATTTAGCAGTAAGAATTGAAAGTCTTTTTTGAGTGCGTTCAATTTTTCCGCAAGGTCTATTGAGTGGTGAGGATTAACTGACCAATCTGCTGTACCCTGCATAATCAGGAGCGGCGTATTGATCCGGTCTGCCCATTTTATAGCGGAACGTTTGTAGTAAATACTATCTCTGTTTTGATCATAGTCCGGCCAGATTTGACGGCTCGAATTTTCAATACCTTTCATTTCATCCTTATACGCCCAAAAATCAGTGATGGCGCCGATGGTGGCCGCGGCTTTTACCGGAAAGTTTTCTTTTAACAATTCTAAGGTCATAATACCGCCCCTCGATTCACCCAACATAAAAATATTGCCTGTATCAACATAGGATTTTGCAGCCAATATCGGCAGCACGTTCCATATGTCATCCAGGTCCTTTCCTCCCATCTCGTCCTTACCTTCTCCTCCCTCACTTTGCCGCAATGCAGGGGCGATTACAATAAAATTATTTTGTGTGAATTTATTAAATAGCGGCGCATGTACTTCTGCGATGTCATTCCTTATATAACTGCCCCGATTAAATATGATCACCGGATATTTAATATTTCGAAGGTTGGCTGGTTCTGCCAAATAAGCAATTACTTTCAAGCCGTCACTGTAGTAAGTAAGCCGGTTGAGCTTCATGTTACTTTTTAGCACCTGATCATAAGTGGCACGATCATAGTAATCTGATAACCCCTTAACACTATCGTAGGGACGGTATTCCACTTTTGATTCGGAAATAATATGCCCATTTTTTTGACCGAACACGGGTGAGCAGGCAACGGTAAAAGCGATCACTGGTAAATACCAAATTTTAATACCTGTTTTCATAATTTTTCCTTTATACTGTTGAAATTTATTTTTGATATTAACAATAACAGTTAAGGGCTTAGCTAATTAAATGGCTTGTAAAAAGAATTTCAGCCAGACCGGCCAAACCGCTAACCTTTTGCCAAACTACAAAGCCGTGGCCAAGCTTTCCGTCCTTATATCAAAAAAGCAACTATCACCAAATTGAAAAGGGACAGGTTGTTCGGTTTGTCTGTCAATAAGATCCGCGTCTATTCGCTGAGTCGGAACAACTTTACAATTTATGTCTGTTGAAATTAGGGAGGGATTCGATCCGCCTGAGGTGGAACAACTTTACAATTTATGTCTGTCGAGGTTAGGGAGGGATTCGATCCCCTGAGGCGGAACAACTTTACAATTTATGTCTGTCGAGGTTAGAGAGGGATTCGATCCGCCTGAGGCGGAACAACTTTACAATTTATATCGCGGTGAGGGAGGGATTCGATCCGCCTGAGGCGGAACAACTTTACAATTTATATCGCGGTGAGGGAGGGATTCGATCCGCCTGAGGCGGAACAACTTTACAATTTATATCGCGGTGAGGGAGGGATTCGATCCGCCTGAGGCGGAACAACTTTACAATTTATATCGCGGTGAGGGAGGGATTCGATCCGCCTGAGGCGGAACAACTTTACAATTTATATCGCGGTGAGGGAGGGATTCGATCCGCCTGAGGCGGAACAACTTTACAATTTATATCGCGGTGAGGGAGGGATTCGAACCCTCGGTACAACTTTAAGGTCGTACGACGGTTTAGCAAACCGTTGATTTCAGCCACTCATCCACCTCACCGGCTGAAGGAAATATTAAGGGCAGCAAAAATAGACCGAATGGTCGATATGGCAAAGTTGAAACATTCGCAACGGAGATGGAGTAGCGGGCTGAAAAAACGTTACTGACTTCCTTGGTGTTCTCGTACCCTTCGCGACTCGGTGGTTCCAAATCTCTCCAACCCGTTTCGAACCGCCAAGTCACGAAGGATTCGCAAAGTAGTTTTACAGTCATAAAATTCCAAACTGACCGATTACCAGAGATGGCTTACAATTTGTAATCGCTTTGGAAAATCTTATGCCGGAAGGTCCGTCGCTGATCATATTTAAAGAACTGGTTCTACGCTTTAAAGGAAAGAAAATAAAAGATTGCAAAGGCAATATGAAAGCGGACCTGAAGTGGCTGAAAAACAAAAAAATCATGGACATCAGGACCTGGGGGAAACAATTTTTTTTCTGCTTGCCGGGCAGGTATATACGGATCCATTTCCTGATGTTTGGTTCTTATAGCGTTGACGAACAAACCAGGCCGGATAAGAATCTTCGGCTCGGGCTTTTTTTCAACAAGGGTTCCGTGTTCATTTATAATTGCTCTGTGAAACTGATGGAAGGTTCCCCGGATGAGCAATATGATTGGGAAGCTGATGTGATGAGTGATGCCTGGAATCCCAAAAAGGCCAGAAAAAAATTGAAGGCGAATCCCCAGGCGATGGTATGTGATGCACTTTTAGATCAGCAGATATTTTCCGGTGTAGGAAACATTATCAAAAACGAGGTGCTTTACCGTATCCGGGTGAATCCGGAAAGCCGCGTGGGAAGTCTGCCGTCTGCAAAAATGACGGCTCTCATTAAAGAAGCAAGAAACTATTGTTTCGATTTTCTACGATGGAAGAGAAAATTTGAATTAAAAAAGCATTGGTTAATACATACTAGAAAAGTCTGTAAGAGATGTGATTTGCCTGTATTAAAAAAGTATTGTGGAATCACAAAAAGGAGAACCTTTTTTTGTTCCCATTGCCAGGTAAAATATGGATAGGAATTTGTATTAGGATTCCCGAAGATTGTGGGCGGCGGAACAATAGCTAAATAAAACACATAAGAAAACATGATACGCAAACTTTCATTAGGAATGATCATATCCGGCATGGCCGTAACGGCTATTCTCACACTTTCCGGTTGCGAAGCCCAAAAATCTTCCGCTACAACCGCCACCGACAATGCTGAACTGAAAAAGATGGTCGATGAAGATCAGAAAATAAGGCAAACAGACACCATTGAAACTGAGCCCATCGATAAAATACACAGGGAAAGGGTCCTTACATTATTGGCTGAAGGGCTAATTAAAACCAATGAGGACAAGTGGAATGCCGCACTGATACTCCAACATACAGCCCTTACATTCTGCAATAATGAACTAAAGAGCATAAGTCCTGAAAATTATTTGCTTGCCTTTCATTTAGCACGAAGCGCATTTGAATCGGGGTTGAAAAATGCGGCCTATTTAACTGCAGCCACTTACGACCGGTATCTACTATATACACAAGGGTATCAAAAATATGGGACACAAAGGGTAATCGATGAACGCACGAACCAGGAAATATGGGCCCCTATTGATCCACATACTACAGATGATGAACGGACCAAATACACCGTTCCTCCTTTAAAGGAACTATTAAAACAATACCCGATGAAACCACTTCCTGCTTCGAAATGATCGGCGACCATTATCAATCTAATGAGCAGCTTTGACAAGACCGGGTGTACAAACCATTTGAAGACACATTCTTTTGCAAACATCTATTCTTTTAAAACCTTTTTTCAGGCTTTCAATGCGTGAATCAAGCCCTTTATTCATGATGCCTTTCATAAAGGAGCGCGAAAAGTTTTGTTATTCACCATTCATTCGTTCCTGAGACTTTTCACGGGATTAGCCATCGCCGCCCGTATTGCCTGCGAACCTACCGTTAGCAACGCGATCATTAACGCCATTAAACCGGCAGCGGCAAAAACCCACCATTGAATAGACACCCGGTATGCAAAATTCTCGAGCCATTTATGCATCATATACCAGGCGATGGGTGTTGCAATGATCGCAGCCATGATAACCGGCTTTACAAAATCCTTCACCAACCCGGATGTAATGCTAAATATTCCCGCACCCAATACTTTGCGGATGCCTATTTCTTTTACCCTCTGTTGAATAGAATATAATGACAATCCCAAAATGCCCAGGCAGCAGATGACGATAGCAAGAAAAGTAAAGTAACTAAAGATAGTTCCCAATTGCCTTTCACTCTTGTACATCGCGCCGAGGTTGTCGTCCAGGAATGTATATTCCAAAGATTGTTGAGGATAGAATTCACTGAATTTTTTGTCAATGATATGGGTAATTTTATCTGCAGCACGTTGACTAAATCGTACGTAGAGATACTGAAAACGCAAAGGAGAATAATGCATAACGAGAGGTTGCACCGCAGATTTTAGTGGATTTATATTAAAGTCTTCCACAACACCCACTACTTTTCCTTTTTTCAAAACCCGGTCCGGAATAACCCATTGAATTGTTTTTCCAATAGCTTGTGACGGTCCCTGCCATCCCATTTTTTTTACGGCTTCTTCATTCACTATAAACCCTTCGCTTTTATCCATCGAGTGATCCTTTGAAAAATTTCTCCCTGCCACCAGTTTCATTTTCATGGTACTGACATAGTCCTGATCCACCCAAAGCATTTGCATAGACAAAGCCTTGCTCAAATCCAGGCCTCCGTCATTTACCTGGTTCACGGAGATATTAACACCCGGAACCGAAGACGATGCACCCGCGGAAAGAATGGAGGGTTCACTTAACAAAGAAGCCTTGAACGAAGTCAGCTTTGTTGTGTCCATGTCCTTTGGTAGCGATATGACAATGACATTTTCTTTATCAAACCCCAGCTTTTTATTTTGCAGAAAGCTAAGCTGGCGGCTTGCCAGCATCGTGCTTGCAATAAGCACAATGGAAACAACGAATTGCACGGTTACCAATACCCTCCGGAAGGAAAGTCCTCTATTACCCGTGCTGAATTTCCCTTTGAGAACTTCAACCGGCCTGAATGCAGAGAGGACTGCTGCAGGATACAGACCTGCCAATAAGCCCACTGCAATCACCAGCAATATCAGTGTTATTGCCAAAGAATAATTCCTGCTAAAATCAATAATAATTTCCCTTTCTGAAATGCGATTAAACAGAGGTAAAACCAGGTAAACAATTCCTATGGCCAACAGCAACGATAGTAAGGCGAATAAGATGGTTTCACCCAGGAATTGAGTGATCAATTTTCGTTTGTCAGCTCCGGCAACTTTCCTGACCCCGATCTCTTTTGCCCTTACCAGTGATTGGGCGGTTGAAAGGTTCATGAAGTTGAAGCAGGCTATCAATAAAATGAAAATGGCTACGCCGGCAAATACATAGATATAAGTAATATCGCCGTTAACGCCCAACTCCCCCGTCATATCTGAGTGCAAATGAATAGATGTCAGCGGCTGAAGATGTATTTCCTGCATACCATCGGCCTGCGGGTTACTTAAGATGTATTTTTTTACAAAAGCGGGAAATTTCTTTTCCAGCCCCGCCACTGACACGTTCTTATCCAACAGAAGATAGGACTGAAACATATGGTAAGACCAGAAATTACTGAGATCTCCCAAGCTCTGTAACGATACTACTGCATTAAAATTAAAGTGAGAGTTGGAAGCCCATTTTTTTACTATGGCTGTTACCTGCACGGTTACCCTGCCAACAAACGAGTTTACTTCAAGCTGCTGACCGATGGGATCTTTGTCGCCAAAATATTTTTTCGCCGTTTCCTCTGTAAGTATGATGCTATACGGTTGTGCCAGCGCCGTTTTCGCATCCCCTTTTTCCACTGCTACCGTGAATACGTCGAAAAAAGTTGAATCGGCATAAAGCAATCCGGTTTCATAAAAATGTTTTTGCCCTGGTTGCCCCACATCTGTCTTTTCGGCTTTCAGCAAGCGGGTATAGGTTTTGATTTCCGGGTAGTCTTTCTTCATTATGGGTGCCCAGGGCGCTGGTGTTACGGCAAGATGTGAACGGCCATTGGGACCCTCGGCATCAGAGGTGATCCTGAAAATATTTTTCGCATGTACATTGTACCTGTCGTAGCTCAATTCATTCTGAATAAAAAGGAACATCAAGATGCAGCAGGCAAGGCCGGTTGATAAGCCCAGAATGTTGATTCCCGAGAAGATCTTGTTTCGCCAAAAATTCCGGATAGCAGCCTTAAGGTAATTTTTTAGCATAAGAAAATGAGTTTAGAAAATCCGGTCAGATAATGAATAATTGATAATTAATAGTGAATAGTAAATAGTCCTTTTCTGTTGACTATCGCTATCCACCCGTCCCGTCTGGTGGGGCATTTTTGACTATCTAATCATTACCGATGGTCCAAAAAAAATATGCCGCTTTATAATAAATTGGTTATCAAACTAGTGAAAGAAAATTAAATACGAAAGTGTTCATAATTGATACACCCGTTGTTCGAAAATGAAGTGAACTTTATCGTCCTAAAATAGCTATACAGGGTTATGAATAAATCCTAAGAACACTATACAGGTAAGCATAGATTATGCTGTGCAGCACGGAAACTGAAGAAATTTGGAATGAGATTGCAGTCAATTATTCTCCCCAGTCGCTATTATTTATTCATTTTATTGGATTGAATCTTCCACTTAATCTTTCCATTATAGGGGTCAACTTTGAGTGTTTTATTTTTCGTTTCCACGTCCACTTCGTGTAATATGTTATCGGAAGGCAGGCACACAAGTCCATTGGCGGTATTTGTAGTCGAGTAAATCGTTAATTTCAAATTATTCCAGTCAATGTCCTTGGTGGATTGAGCCAGAGTTGCTCCCGGAAGCAGGCTACCATCTTTAACCAGAATGATCGCGGGTATTTTTCCGGCATTCAGATGATGCCAGCCTCGTTCATAAACTTTTCCAGTCTGATAGTCTATCCATTTATTTCCGGGTAAATACACATCTCTCTCATATGTACTGTCTTCAAAAAAAGGAGCAACTAGAATATCAGACCCAAAAAGGTATTCATCTTCCACCAGCCACGATCCGGCATCTTCAGGAAATTCTACGAACAAAGCCCTGACCATTGGCAGACCTCTCTCACTGCAATCTTTGGCCTGTGCATATACATAAGGCATCAATTCATATTTCAATTCGTCGTCGAGGCGAAATTCATTCAAAAAAGCACTGCTATATGTCCAGGGTTCTTTAGGAGGGTTGCCATGTACTCTTGTATGAGAGCTGAGAAAGCCAAACGGAGACCATCTGCGCATCAGGTCTTCACTCGAATGTTGTACAAACCCACCAATGTCGTGACTCCAAAAGGAAAACCCGGAAAGTCCAAACGACAATCCGCCCCGAAGAGTAGCCAACATCCCCGACGAAGTTGATTCAGCATCACCACCCCAATGTAACGGATATCGCTGACTGCCCGCCCAGGCTGATCTTGCCCAGATAATATTCTCATTGTTTTCAATGCGGGTAATATCGGCGGCAGCCTTATTATAGCGTAATGGATACAAATTGTGTTCATAGAATCCCGTTTTTCCGGAAGCATAAACACCAGATGCCGGGGCAGCCTCACCAAAGTCAACTTTAATAGCCCCTATGCCCATCTTTAACAGACTGTCCAGCTGGCCCTGGTACCATTTTACTGTAAGCGGGTTGGAGAAATCAAGAACAGCGTCATCGTAGGGCAGATTTCCTCTGGCATCTTTTACGTATAAATTCTTACTTATGATCTCAGGGAATAAACGGTTTTTAGGAACAAAATAGGGTAGCTGCCAAAGAGATATATGAAAACCCTGGTTCTTCAGATCGCTGATCATTTTGGTGGGATCCTTAAACCGTGAAGCGGAAAATTTATAGTCCGTTCGCCAATCGGTCTCAAACCAACCGACATCAAGGTGGATCACATCCGCAGGTATCTTGTGGTCCCTTAGCTGCCGGGCAACATTTCTAACTTCTTCTTCTGAAGAATAAGTGATGCGGCTCTGCCAGTACCCAAAACTCCATACAGGCGGCATCGGCGATTTACCAGTTACGTTCGTGTATTCATTCAAGATTTCCCTGGGATTTCCGATAAAAACAAAAAGATCCAGTTCATCATCACCGATCATCAGCGAGTTCACTCCATTAAATGAAGCGCCAAAATCACAGGTCACCGGCGACGAAGTATGCAAGAACATGCCATACCCGCGGCTACTCATAAAAAAAGGAATGGGCTTGTACATCCCGGGGTTTTCAACACCATTTGCGTCGTCGGTCCACAAAACAATTTTTTGGCCGCGTTTATCCAGCCTGGTAAATGACTCACCGCAACCAAATATTTTTTCACCGTTTGAAAGGGAGAAGGAGGCTGAAATACTCCTGCTCATATCGGATGCACGGCGTACAAATGAGAAGGGCAACAGCGGCGTAAAAGTAGCTGCATTGTCCCTGCTGTGAATTGTGGTCGTCAAGATCCGTCCGCTGGCATCTCTTATTTCCAGGCGCCATGGATAGGGTCTAATTAATAGAGATCCAAAAGAACTGGTATATAAATATCCGTCCCTTGTTTCCATAAATTTCCAGGAATGATCAGTGGCAGGTTCTTTGATCAACATCAGCGTATCGTTTTCCTTTCGGATGTCAGAACCGGTGCTCATCCGTATGCGAAAAGACCTCGGTGAAATAAATTGAATGCGGAAAGGAAGCCTCGGATTGGCCGCATATTCCGTTCCAGGGAAAACAGAAGTAGTAGATGGCGAAAGAAATGCCAGCTCATTGTTAAACGCCAGACGACGAATATAATGCGCCTGCTGCCATTGAATGCTTCCGGAAAAAGTTTCCGGATCAAATGAATCCATACTATCCGCCAAAAAATAACTATTGGAAAAATTACTAAAGTCGGGACTTATATCCACCGGTTCATTCACGAGGTAATTCGTTTCCACCTGGGCAATTGACCTTTTTGATATCAGCAGACAAATTATTATTGTCTGTACCAAAAAAAAATTTCTAAACATAGTTTACCTGGTTTAATCGAAAGCTTTCCCTGACTTGTAGTAAAACAGATGATTTATTTCGAAATTGTTTTTTTCCCGTCATGGGAAAGGTTCTTATGTTTTACCGTTACTATTTTTTACTCGCCGAGCGATAAAGCAGTGATCCCCGGTTGGTTGAATGGCCCCTATCGTGTTCCAATTGCAACAACAAATTCGCCGGGCACATCATATCCTTCCCCATCTTTATAGGAATCGATGGAAGAGAGATATTCCTTGCGAACTTCCTCCTTTGTACCTGCCGGAAATTTAAAATAAGCTAATGCAACGGGTCCGCCTTCAAAAGCGGCCGAACAAGCTTCGTCCGCTGATGAGTACTTGAGGCGTGTACTGATTCTCTTTATTTGAATGTCTGAAAAGCCCGCCGATTCGAAATTTTTTTGCAAGACCAGCTCATTACCCAATTGAAAAAATAATGGGCAGACTTCGGAGGCCACCCTCCTGTCGACTATTTCAAAGATCTCCGCCCAACCACAGGCGCTTCTGCTGCCCCAGACTGCCACCGCACACCTGCCCCCGGTTCGCAATGCACGATACATTTCCTTTAAGGCAATCACAGGTGATGGAGTATACATTAACCCTAACCCGCACAAAGCCACATCAAAAAGTCCTGAAGGTAATTGCAAGGCTTCCGCATCCATTCGTTCAAATTTGATATTAGAGAGTCCAAGCGCCATAGCTGTTTCAGTAGCCATGCCGATCATTTTTTCAGATATATCAGTTCCCAGAACGTATCCGTTATTTCCCGTCAGTTCCCTTGCACGGAAACTGGTAAGGCCTGTTCCGCACGCAACATCGAGAATCCTTTCGTTTTCTTTGATCCCGGCTAGCTGAAACAATAGATCGTGTGCCGGCTGCAACTGTCGCTGCCATGCGCGATCATAGAAGGCTGAAGCCTTATCCCAACCGTACCGTTGTACTCTTTTTTGCAGATCAGCTTCCACTATGCTGAAGTTTTGACAGGGATAATGTTCACATTACGAACACATTTTTGAGCCCTTGAAAATACATCGAGATAGGGACTATGCTCGTCACCTTCATTGATCATTTGGTTTACTTGTTCATGGGATGCAGCCGTTTCAATATTTACAGAATAACGAATTTCCAGGTAACCCGGCGGAATCGATTTGTCAGCCGATCCAAATAAAGCTCCGTCATCAAAATCAGCTTCTACCTCCACTTCGAGGCTATGAATAATTATTCCCATTTCAGCCGCTTTCATCATATAACCAATGACAAGGCAAGAGCCAAGTGCAGCCCGCCCATAAACTCCTGGTGTAGGAGCAGAAGCGTAACCACCGGCTGCTTCAGGCATATCGGCCAACATTTTCCAATTTCCTTCTTCAATTTCACAAGTCAACCCATTTTTCATCCGCGCAATGGATTTACGGCTGTCCTTTCCTAGTGACGGCTTTAACGTCAGCACTTTCTTTGTGCGTTCGACCGCCTTTTGAATTCTTTGCATTTCATCCATGTCTTGAATTTTTGCAAACCAAATATCGTATCAAATGTCATTTTTTGACAGATTAGTTTCCACTTCCGAAAGTGATTATTCCTTGTGCTGGTGGAGCCGGATGTATTTTGCCACATCAATCATCGGTGCAACCCAAATATTTTTTTTGTTTTGCTGCAAAAAATGCAACAACTGGCTATGTGCTTCCAATGTCACATTCAGACTATGCTCGCCCCCCACACCATGAAATAAGAATACAAGCAATGTATGTGTATCGATTGCCCGTTTTACCAAATCGATCAACTGCCCGCCTGTTTCACCGTTAATGCCATAACAATCGATATTGTACAAATCAACTTGATCGATGGTTTGCATAACAGCCCTGACACCCCTGGCCGCTATGAAATCATTCCTCATCCCATCGAGATAAGCCGAGTCACCGATTTTCATGTCACCGCATGGATAAGCAAAGGTTCTTTCGTTCTTACCATCTATCGCCTCCAGCATGTTATTCATGGTTCTTATTTCCTTCACCATGCGGGTAACCGTGTAGTTGTTCAGGTCAACATCAGGTTTGACAAATTCCCTGCCGGGCCTTCCGCCTTCGCAGGGGTGCCATATGGTATGGTTGCCAAGCTCATGGCCATTTGCCGCAGCCTGTCTCCATTTAAAAATCTGGTTCTTCAATCCGTCAAAATAGTCACAGATGTAAAATGTTCCCTTTAATCCAACAGAATCTAAAGCGGGAATAACATACGTAAGGTCTACGTTTAACCCGTCATCATAAGTCAGCACAACAGCGCATGACTTGTTATTCCATGTTGTTGGAGTTTGAGCATGCAAGTCAGCTGCCAGCAGGTGCATTGTTATGGCAAAAACAAGTTGTCTTCTCATTCAACCAGTTATTTTATTTCTAAAACGATCACGGAAAAGGGCGGAACCGTCAGGGTAATATTGTCGCTATTCAATGCGGCTCCGGTAAATTCCTGCGGCACTACTTTGTTGGGATCTTCGAATGTATTGTGATCCTGCAATTTCTCTGACTTTAAAATACGGCCGCTGACCGTCTTTGCAGGCAGGCCATTAAGATAGATAGTAACAGGTTCTGCCGTATGGGCATCAATATTTGTAATAGAGATGTGCGCAGCGCCATCTTTGCTGATAGAGGCAGAAACAGATAAAGCGTTTAGTTTTTGAGTGCCGGATGTGTAGCTGTTTGACGTTAAATTTAGAGGGATCATTAAGGCATTCTGGTGAACATTGTACATTTCCATTACATAGTAAGTGGGCGTAAGAATCATCTTTTCTTCCTTTGTTAGAATGACAGCCTGTAGCACGTTTATACATTGAGCGAGATTCGCCATTTTTACGCGGTCGCAATGATTATTGAAGATGTTTAGCGTGCAGCCCGCAATCATTGCATCACGCATTGTGTTCTGCTGAAACAGGAACGCTCCATTCGTTCCTTCAACAACGTCATACCACCCGCCCCATTCATCTACCGCCAAAGCCTTTGTTTTTTTAGGATCATATTTATCCATAATGGCGCTATGTTTAGTGACCAGTTCTTCCATATACAAGGCCTTCTGCATGGTTGTAAAGTATTCATTTTCCGAAAAATCAGTGGATGAGCTTTTCTTATTCCAATCAATTACAGAGTAATGATGCAGTCCTAACGCATTAAACATGTTTGGCGGTATCCGTTGCATTAAAACTTCGGTCCAGTGATAGTCATCATCGGAAGCGCCGGATGCAATCCTGAAAATACCGTCGCTGTTATTCCAGTTCGTCATGAATGTTGCATATTGACGATACACATCAGCATAATGTTCAGCAGTCATATTTCCACCGCAACCCCAGGCTTCATTTCCCAATCCCCAATACTTTACATGCCAGGGATTTTGTCTTCCGTATTTTGACCTGAGATCAGGCATCGGGCTGCTGCCTGCGGGATGTGTTGTGTATTTCACCCAGTCTGCCAACTCCTGCGGTGAGCCACTTCCGACATTTCCACTCAGGTATGGTTCAGCGCCCAGCATTTCGCACATATTCAAAAATTCGTTTGTCCCAAAACTGTTATCTTCTTTTACATTTCCCCACCATATATTCAGCATAGAAGGGCGATCATTTTTTGGACCGACTCCATCCTTCCAATGATAGGTATCTGCAAAACAACCGCCTGGCCAGCGTAGTACGGGTATTTTTAATTTGCGTAAGGCCTCAATAACGTCCAACCTGATACCATCCCTGTTGGGGATCTTTTTATTGTTTTCGCCTACATAGAAGCCTCCGTAAATGCAGCGGCCAAGATGCTCGGCAAAATGACCATATATATTCTTGTTGATGGTATCTTTTGCATCCGCCGGATGTAATACGACTACATTTTGCGCCAAAGCATGAATGTAAAAGCATGTGACAACAAAAATCAAAATAGCTCTCATGATTATCTGCGTTTTAATACTATTGTGGCTTCTTTTCATAACCCAGCATTTTATTGGCCCAGGGAATAAAATATTTAAAGTTGGGTGAATCCGTATGTCCACTATCATGCTGTCGCCAGGCAAGTTGCCCATCCAGCAACCCGGTATTAACCGGCGGCATTTGTTCTTTCATATAGTCATTGGATACCCCTAAATCTTTTGCACCAAGAAATTTATATACTATGCCGGCAGCTACCATTGCCTGGTAACTGCCCCGATGGTCGAGCCAGTTTGCATCTCCTTTTTCCGGAACACCATAACTCAAAAACATAGGACGTGGAGCGCACAGAGCAATCAATTCGTGTGCATCAACCGGTAGATCGCATCCTGTTCGCTTACCGAACGTTGATTCGTCCGTTCCGTACTTTAAAAAATTGCCAGCCATCCAATAAAAGCCGCCGCCAGTCTTTCCAGCACATTGGGATCCTAAGCTTAGAATTCCACGTGGACAAGTTGTCGCG